>Ga0302325_10025054_pt1 | contig 12399 bp, 8 predicted proteins | sample Palsa_T0_2_FD_201948 | JGI IMG/M metagenome (GOLD analysis project Ga0302325, IMG submission 201948) | Peat permafrost microbial communities from Stordalen Mire near Abisko, Sweden - Palsa_T0_2 | ecosystem: Environmental > Terrestrial > Soil > Palsa > Peat permafrost | place: Sweden: Abisko...
TCACGGCGCCAGGCCGAAGTCGCGGGCGATGGCGTCGTTCACCTCATCGGAGTCCCAGTCCGGGGCCATGACCAGCTGGCCGCGCAACGAACCGCGCCCGGTCCGATCGACTTGGCGCGTGAGGGGAACGACCTTCGCGATTGGCGTGCCCGCACGGCTGATGACGATCTCCTCACCGTGCTCAACCCGCTCGATAATCCGTGACAGGTTGGTCTTCGCGTCATGGATGTTGAACTGCGCATCGGTGTCCGCGGACATTGGGCCTCCTTAGCTAAGAGCTTAGTCCACTGCCGGGATTCGGGCTACCAGGGTCTCAGCCCCGCTGAGTGCCACCCGGGACCGGCATTGTTCAGCCGCCGGAATTCGCCCCTTTTCCGGGGGGCGCGCACCGCCATTCCGCGGAGCACGCCGGAAACGTCGGCGGTCTCCTCTAGCCTTTCCGCTGTGGAGTCATCGGGCACGGTCTCGCCGCCAGTCGACGGCTCCCGGCATGCCCTGTTCCGTTACCTGACCGCGGATGAGACCGCCGACTACCTGGCGATCATGGACCTGTTCTCGGCCACCCTCCTCACCGACCTGTCCGCGGCCGAGGTCAGCACCCAATTGGCCGAACGGGGCGTGGCGATCGCCCGTGACGTCGCGGAGGCTCGCTGCCGGCAATTGGTCACCTGGGGCAACCTGGTGCCGTCTCTGCGCGACGCGAAAGTAAGCACGGTCGCGGAGTACATCCGGTCCCGCTCCCGCTACCAGGTGTCCAAGCTCGGGGGGCGCCTGCATCGCGAGGCGGTCGCCATCCTGCACGCCAGCGACGGGGCGCGCGAGGTGGCGCGGGAGCTGCTCGGCCAGATTGTCCAGTCCCTCGACCGGATCCTGGTCGTGCTGGAGCGCGACGAGATCGACGCCGACAGCCTGGCCGGCGAGGTGACCACGGTCTTCGGCAACCAGCGCCTGTTCACCGACAGCATCCGGGACTTCTACGCCTACCTGGCCGGCATCCTCAGCCGCTACGATCTCGGCGGCGAGGAGTACGCGCACTTCAAGGAACTGCTGCTCGTCTACATCGACCTCATCACCGCCGACGTCAACCGGCACGCCCCGGCGGTCTCCCACCGGATCGGCCTGGTCCTGAAGCTGATCGATCCGCTGCTGGAGACGCTGGCCCAGTTGCCCGGGCTCACCCTGCCGGACGGTACGCCGGTCGAGCGGGCGCAGGGGCGGACCCGCTCGGACTGGGAAGAGCTGGCCTACTGGTACGACGCCCACGGCGCCTCGGGCCCGGAACAGCTTCGCGCGGCCGCGGGCCAGGCGCTCGGCCAGCTCATCACGAACGCCAAGCGCCTGCTCGACTCCTCGGGGACGGGGTTTTCCCGGCGGGCGGACTTCCTCCGGCTCGCCCGCTGGTTCTCCGCGGGGGACGACGAGAGCGCCCACCGGCTCTATGCGGCGGCGTTCGGCGCCTATCCGGCGCGGCATCTGCTGTTCGGCCCGGAGGAACCCGATCCGCGCGTCGGGCCCATGACGTCGTGGTGGGATTCGGACCCGGTGCAGGTGCCCGTTTCGCTGCGGGAACGCGGCGACCGCGCAATGCGGGGGCGCAGCTCCCGGGTTCCGGACCCGACCGCCGACCGGCTCCGGCTGACCGCCGAGGCGCAGCGTGAGGCTGAGGAGCGCCAGGCGGCCGCGGCGGAGCTCGCGCTGACCGGTTCCCTGCACGGCGCCACGATCTCACCGGCCGCGCGCAACCTGCTGCTCGATCTGGTGTCCGAGCTGCTGGCCCGGCATCGCGACGAGACCGTTGACCACGACGCCGGCCTGCGCCTGGGCGCGATCGCGGGTCCGGACACGGTCATCTTCAGTTCTGATGGGACGACGACGTTCGTGGGCCTCAGTCTCACGGTGTCGGGCACCACGGAGTGGGCACCGGGCGAGCAGGAGACCGCCCGGGAGGCCGCGCTGTGACCGGCGCGCGGGCTCCGGTGGCCGGGCTGGACGCCGGCAGACAGCAGGCCCTCTGGTGACCGGACCTCGCGTCTCGACAGCTGGGCTGGACGCGGGCGAGCGGCGGATCGCCACCCGGTACCTGCTGTCCTCCCCCATCCTGACCGCCGCGCGCCAGCCGACGGAGCTGGATCTGGTGCGCCGCCACGCCGCGGCGCTGAAGTCCATGTTCGCCAGCCAGCTCGGGTACACGCTGATCGTCGAGTCCAGCTTCGCCCGCCTGGTGAAGGCGCCGCTGCCGGCTTCCGCGCCAACCCGCCCCGCGCGCCGCGCGACCGACGACAGTCCCTTCACCGCCGCCACCTACGTCCATCTGGCCCTGGTCTGCGCCGCGCTGCTCGCGCCCGGGGTCGGCGAGCAGATCCTCATCTCCGCCCTGGTGGACCAGATCCGCGCCGACGCGGCCGAACAGTCGATCACGGTCACCGACGGCATCAGCGACCGGCGGCAGCTCGTGACCGCCCTCAAGCTGCTCGTGACCTGGGGCGTGGTGGCCGAGACGGACGGCTCGCTCGCCGCCTGGGGCGAGCGCCGGGAGGACGAGGCCCTGCTCAGCATCAACCGCGCGCTGCTCATTCACCTCCTGCCGAGCCCGCTGCACCAGTTCGGGACGGCCGAGGACACCTGGTCACAGCTTCGGCCCGAGCCCCCGCGGCGCCGGCTCCGGCAGCGGCTGGTGGAGAACCCGGCGATCTTCCGGGCGGAGCTTCCCGAGGACGAGCTCGACGTGCTGTCAAGGGAACGAAATGAGCTGGCCCGGCAGCTGGATGAGAACTTCGGCCTGGTGCTGGAGGTCCGTGCGGAAGGCGCGCTGGCCTACGACCCGTCCGGCGCGCTCACCGATCTGGACTTTCCCGGCAGCGGCAGCGCCAAGCAGGCCGCCCTGCTGCTGCTGGACGAGCTGACCACGGCCCGGCAGCCGTCGGCGGAGGCCGCCGTCCTGGTCGACGGCATCCGCCTGCCGGGCGCACTCGCACCGTGGCCACAGGTCGACGCGGTCCTCGGCGGCCTGGCGGCCCGTTACCGAAACGTCTGGAAGGGCGCCTACGGCGAATCGCTGGACACGCTGCGGGCCGACGTCGTCGAGGTGCTGGAGGCGCTGCGGCTGGGACGTCCGGTCCAGGATGGCCTGGCCATCTTCCCCTTCGCGGCGCGTTACCAGCCGCAGGTGAGAACCCATTCACCCACGCCGAACGGGCGGCCCGGGGCGGAGCCGGACGGCCAGCCCGGGGCCGCCGCCCCGCCCGGGGGCCCTCCGCCCGGGGCCCCTCCGCCCGGGGCCGCCCCACAGGAGGATCAGCCTGCGGTACGGAATGGGTGGTTCGACACGCGGAAGGGCCGGCCCGCACGCAGCGGTGAACCCTGGGCGCAGACCGTTCGGCATCAGGAGACCTACCGATGAACCAGCCACGGGCCCCTCGCCGCTTCGACGAGCGCTGGCGGCTGTCGCGCGCCGGCATCGTCAACGTCTGGCACTACCTGGACAACGAGTTCGACGTCGCTGGCGGCCGGATGATCCTGCGGGGCACGAATGGGTCGGGGAAGTCGCGCGCGCTGGAGATGCTGCTGCCGTTCCTGCTGGACGCCGACCGCCGCCGGATGGACGCGACCGGCGCGGCCCGGGTCAGCCTCGACGAGCTGATGCGCACCGGCGCGCAGGGCCAGGCCAACCGCACCGGGTACCTGTGGCTGGAGATCGCCCGGCCCGGTGAGTGCCTCACGGTGGGGGCGCTGATCCGGCACAGCCAGTCCGCCAGCAGCACCAAGGTCTGGTACTTCACCACTCCGCTCCGTGTTTGCGGCGGGGGGGCCGACAGCGGCCTGGAGCTGATGTCCGCCTCCCGCGAGCCGCTGTCGCGTGAGGCGCTGACCGAGCTGATCGGGGCCGAGCGCATCACCGACTCGCCGAACGTCCACCGGGAACGCATCCGCACCGAGGTGTTCGGCCTGGGTGGCGAAGCCGGCCGCGACCGCTACGACGGCCTGCTGCAGCTGCTGCATACGCTGCGGGCGCCCGACGTCGGGAACCGCATCGACGAGGGCCGGCTGCCGCAGATCCTGCTGGAGTCGCTGCCGCCGCTGCACGAAGAGGCCCTGGCCCGGGCCGGCGAGCAGCTCGACGGCCTGACCGAGACCCGCGCCGCGCAGGAACGGCTGGAGCATTCGGCCCGGCAGGTGGCCACGTTCCTGGCCGTGTACCAGCGGTATGCCGCTGAGACGGTGCGTTCGGTGGCCCGGGACACGCTGGGCGCGGCCGATGCTGTCACCGAGGCCGAGGCGACCGCTTCGCGGCGGGCGGACGAGCTCGCCCGCCTGGAGGCAGAGTCTGGCCAGCTCCAGGCGCAGGCCCAGCAGCTGGCGGAGGAACTCGACGAGATCGACGACGTGCTGCAGGCGATCCAGTCGCGGGACATCTTCAAGACCGCCGATGACCTCGTGCAGCGCGACCGCGCCGAGGCCGCGCTGGCCAGCACGGCCGACCAGGCGCTGGCCGGGGCGCAGCGGGAGCGGGCGAACCACGCGCGCGCCGTGGCGGACGCGGGCCGCGCGCTCCGCGACCTGCGGCAGGCGGCCGGCGATGTGGCCACGGTCCTGTCCGCCACCCGGGAAAGCCTGACCGAAGCCGGCCTGCCCGCGGGAGGACTGCCCGGTGAGGTGCGCACGATCGAGCAGGACCCGGCGCCCGTTACGGTGCTGGTGCGTACCTCCCGGCACAGCGACCCGGAGCCACTGGCCCGGCCAGCGGCGGCACTGGCCGAGATCATCCCGGCGGACACCAGCGGAGCGCAGCAGCTCGCCGCGGCGGCTGCGGCCAGCGCGGCCGAGCGTCTCACCCTGGCCGAACGGCGGCTAGCTGAGGCGCGCCGTCTCGCCCAGGCGCAGCAGCAGGTGCTGAGCGCGGAGGCGGAAGCGGAGCACTTGCGGGCCGCGGCAGACGACGACGCCCGGGTGGCCGAGGAACGGGCGGCCGAAAGGGACGTGGCGGGGGTCGCCCTGGCTCAGGGCTGGCGCGCCTGGACCGGAGGCCAGGAAACTCGCGAGCTGCTCGGCGACATGGACTGGGCGGCTCACCCGGCGGTCGGCCCGCTGATCCTTGATGCCGAGGCGCTGACGGGCGAAGTGCCGGCCGGCGGAGCAGGGAGCGCCGAAGCGCGGGCTGCCGAAGCGCGGAGCGGCGGGGACGGCGGGTCGCTGGCGGGGCTGGACGAAGCGGCCGGTGAGGCGGCCCGCCCGGCCCGGACCGCGATCGATGCCGAGCGGACCCATCTCGACGTCGCCGAGCGCAGCGCGAGGGAACGAGAGGAGGCGCTGCGGGCCGAGCGTGCGGACCTGGCCGCCGAACGGGACCCGAAACCGGCCGACCCGCCGTGGCTCGCCCGGCAGCGCCCGGGTGAGCCGTTGTGGCGCTGCGTCGACTTCACCGGCGACCTGAACGGCGCGGGCCAAGCTGGGCTGGAGGGGGCGCTGCTCGCCGCCGGCCTGCTCAGTGCCGTCGTCCAGTCCGACGGTTCCCTGCGGGCGGCCGACGGTGAGGTGCTGGTCAGCCCGGCCAGTGTGGCGAGCCCGCGGCCCAGCCGGGCTCTCTCGGTCGCACTGCGCCCCGACCCGGCCGCCCGGCTGCCAGCCGAAACCATCGCCGCGGTCCTGGACAGCATCGGTTTCGGCGATCGCACGGCCACCACGATGGTCTCCGTGGATGGCAGCTGGCAGAACGGGCCGCTGCGCGGACGGCACATCACCGACCGGGCCCGGCACATCGGAGCAGCCGCCCGCGCCGCGCACCGCCAGGAGCGGATCGGGCAGATAGACGCCGAGCTGGCGGGGTTGGCGCGGGAAGCGGCGGAGCGGAAACAGCGGCGCGCCGAGCTGGACGCTCGCGCGGGCAGGATCGACGCGCTGGTCCGGGCCGCTCCGCGCACGGCCGAGCTGTTCGCAGCGCGCAAGGTCGCCGCCGGAGCGCGGACCCGGGCCGACGCCAGCGCTTCCCGGGCCGCCCGGGAAGCCGAGCGCGCCCGCGGGCTGCGGAGCACGTGGGCGGCGGAGATGAGCACCCACCAGGCTGCCTGCGCGCACTACAGCCTGCCCGCCGGCGCGGAAGCGCTGGAAGGCATGGCGGCCGCGGCCCGCCGGGCCAGCGAGAAGAGCACGCAGCTGGGCCAGGAATTCGGGCGCCTCGCCGAACGTGGGCAGCGGCACGATGAGCAGCTCCGCCGGGCCGAGGAGGCTTCGGCCCTGCGGGACAGCACCGAGCAGGCCGCCGTCGAGCGCTGGGCCCAGTGGCACGCGGCGGCCAGCGAGCTCGCCGCCCAGCACGAAGCGGTCGACCTCCCGCTCGAGCAGGCCCGGGCAGAGCTGGCCCACACCAAGGCGGCCCGCGAGCGGGCTGACCGGGACCACCGGGCCGCGTACAAGGCGGCGACCGAACTGGGCCCGCGGCTCGGTGACGCACGCAGGCTCAGCCTCAATGCCGTGGAGGACGTCCGCGATCAGACCGCTGAGATGGTCGGCGCCGCGCACCGTTTCAACCGGTGCATCGCCCTACCCGGGCTCGCGGCCGCGGCGACAACCGGGCCGCTATCGGAGATCGTCCACCCGGAGCAGGTCGGGGAAGTCCGGTCGGCGGCCGAGGCGGTGCTGTCCGCGGTCGCGGCGCCGCGCCCATCAGCGTCGCTGAACACGGCCTCCAACGCGTTCCGCGAGTTCGACCGCGAGGTCTCCGGCCAGCTCGACGTGCGGCAGACCATCGACGACGGCATGCTCCTCGTCGAGGTCGCCGGCGCCGGTGACGAGCACACCCTGCCCGGGGCGGCCCGGACGCTCGAGGCCAGGGTCGAAGGCGGCCGGGCCGCGCTGAGCGAGCGGGAGCGCGCCGTGTTCACCCGGTTCGTGCTCGGTGGCGTGGCCGAGGAACTGCGCCGCCGGGTGAACCAGGCCGACCAGCTGATCGGCGCGATGAACACCAGCCTGCGCGGGATCCGGACCAGCAACGGGATCGGGGTCCGGCTGGGCTGGAAGCTCCGGGAGGATTACGTAACGCTGGGGCGCATCCTCGAACTCGTGGCCACGTCGGATGCGGTGCGTTCGGAGGTGCAGAACGCCGAGCTGACCGAGCTGCTCCGGCAGCGGGTCGAGCAGTTCTACGGCGCCGACCCGAGCAGCGGCTACGCCACCCACCTCGCGGCCGCGCTGGACTACCGGCAATGGCACGAGGTCACCGTCACCATCCTCGGCCCGGAGGAAGGGCAGCAGCGGCGGCTGTCCCGGCGGGCGAAGCTGTCGCAGGGCGAGACCCGGTTCGTGTCCTACGTGACACTGTTCGCGGCGGCGGACGGCTACCTGACCAGCCTCGGCGACGACGGGCGGGCGCTGCGGCTCATCCTGCTGGATGACGCGTTCGCCAAGGTCGACGACGGGACCGTGGCGGAGCTGATGGGGCTGCTGGTGTCCCTGGACCTGGACTTCGTAATGACAGGGCACGCGCTGTGGGGGTGCTTCCCGGAGGTGCCACGGCTGGACATCTACGAGGTCCGGCGGAGCGATGGGAGCTCGGCGGTGACGACGCATGTGCACTGGGACGGGCGGAACCGGCATCTGCGCAGCACGGCATGAGCCCGGTTGTGCCGTCGGGGCGGCCGGGGGCGCAGGCCTTCCCGCCGGGTTTGCGCGAGTACCTGGTGGCGCCGTCGTTGGTCGCCCTGTGGTCGGTGCTACGGGAACGGCTGGAACGGAATGGGCACGCGGTGCGGGGATTCGTTGCGGTCGAGCTGGACGACGATGGGGCGGACCGGCTCAGTGGGCTGCTCGGGCGAACGGCCGGGGCTGGTGCGGCTCGGGTGCGGCTGGCGGAGCTTGACGATGCTTTGCGCGTCAGTGCGGCGGGGCGAGGACTGGTTTCCGTGGTGGCCGAGCTGACCGGCGGGCCGCTGCGGAACCGGCCCGCGGAGCGTGCGGCCGTTCGGGCTGGCCGGCAGGAGCTGTGGGCTCAGCTCGATGACCTGCTGGTGAAGTACGACCTGGCGAGCCGAGACTGGGTGGGGGCGTGGACGGAATGGCTGCGCCGAGGTGGCCTGCTGACGCGGCTTCCCGCCGCCTCCGCCGCGGCTGCGTTGGCCACGACCGTCCAGATCCTGGCGCGGCTTCTGGATGACGCTCAGCCGCCGATTGGCCTGGCCGAACTGGCCAGCGAGATTACCGGCGACGCGCATGGTCTGGACGACGGCGTGGCGGCCGCCCTGGTGCTGCGGGCGCTCGCGCTGGCGCTGGACTTCGCGCCCGCGGCGTCGGCCGCGGAACGACGGCTGCTGTGGCAGCGCGTCGGGGTCAGTACGGACGAGATCTCGGGGACCGTGATCACGTGGGGGCTCCGGCCGCCGGGTGGTGACCGCTGGTCGGCCATGATGCGGGAACGCGCCGAGCTGGGGCTGGTCACGCACCTGACCGTGCATGAGCTGCAGCGGGCCGGTGACGTGACGCTGGCCGGAGAGATCATGCACGCGTGCGAGAACCCGCAGGTGCTGCAGCGGCTGGCGGCAGCGGGGGTGGAGCGGCCGGTAGCGTGTCTGTCCGGGAATCCTTCGGCGGCGGGAATGGCGCTGCTCGGACGGGCCGTCGTGCGTTACCACGGGGACTTCGACTGGCCGGGGATCGCGATCGCCCGTCGGGTGTTCGAGCGAGGGGCGGTTCCGTGGCGGTTCGCGCGGGACGATTACGTCGAGGCGGTGGAGCGGCTTGCGGCGGATAGCCGGCTGGCGTTGAGCGGCCGGGCGGAAGCTACGCCGTGGGACGAGGAACTAGGTAAGGCAATGGCCGCGGCTGATGTGGCGGTACATGAGGAGGCGATCGTCGACCTGCTACTCGCTGACCTGCGGTAGGGGCGACGAGGCGCGCACATTACGCCACCCGCATTGCGCCACGCGAGCGAGGGTTCGCGGTCACGGGAGGAGGTCTTCCGGCGGCTGCACTTCGCGGTGCAGGATCTTGCCGGTGGCGCCCATGGGCAACTCGCCGACGAGCCAGATGTGCCGGGGGTACTTGTAGGCCGCTACCCGTTCTCTGGCGAACGCGCGCAGTTCCGCCGGGGTGACTATCGCCCCCGGCTTGAGCTGCACGGCGGCGCCGATCTCCTCACCCAGATCGGCATGCGGGATGCCGATGACGGCGACCTCGGCGACGGCCTGATGCTCGTGCAGGGCTTCCTCGATCTCGCGCGGGTAGACGTTGTACCCGCCGCGGATGATCAGGTCCTTCTGGCGGCCCACGATGAAGAAATACCCGTCGCTGTCGACCTTGGCCAGGTCGCCGCTGCGGAACCAGCCATCCGGGATCGCCTCGGCGGTGGCCTTAGGGTTGCCCCAGTATCCCTTCATCACGTTGTGCCCCCGGATGGCGATCTCGCCGACCTCGCCGGCGGGAAGGCTCGCTCCGTCGCCGTCCACGACCCGCATCTCGACCCCCTCCATCGGCGTGCCGATCGATCCGGGCTTGCGCTCCCGGTCCGGGTGGTTGAAGGAAGCGACAGGAGAGGTCTCCGACAGCCCGTAGGCTTCCAGGATCATGCAGCCGAAGGTCTGCTCGAAGCCGCGCATGATCTCCAGCGGCATCGCGGCGCCACCGGAGATGCAGGTCCGCAGGGACGAGGTATCAGTGGCAGCGGGGTCGGGGTGGTGCAGCATCCCGGCGTACATCGTCGGCACCCCCTCGAAGATCGTCACCTGGTCGCGCCCGATGATCTCCAGGGCCTTGCCGGCGTCGAACCTGGGCAGCAGCGTCAGCGTGCCGCCGCCGACGATCGTCGCGTTCAGCCCGCAGGTCAGGCCGAAGACGTGGAACAGCGGCAGGCAGCCCATCGTCACATCACCGGGGTGAATGGTCAGCATGGTGGCCGCCGCGAGCTCGGCGTTGCGGGTCAGGTTCGCGTGCGTGAGCTCGGCGCCCTTGGGCAGGCCGGTGGTGCCGGAGGTATACAGGATCACGGCGTCGTCATCATCGCTGGCCTGATCCGCCTGCGAGGACACCGGGGCGAGCCCGGCGAGCAGCGCACCCATGTCAGGCTCGTCAACCTCCAGGATCTGCGTGCCCGTCCCGGCCGCGCCCTTGGCTGCTTCCCCGGCTGCCTCGTGCCAGGTGAACAGGACTTTCGCCCCGGAATCCCCGAGGTAGTGGGCGACCTCGCGGTTCTTCAGCAGCGGGTTCATCGGCACGACGATGGCCCCGGCGGCGAGCGCACCGTAGAAGGCGATCGGGAAGGCGGGCACGTTCGGCAGCATGACGCCGACCCGGTCACCCGGCACAACCCCCAGAGACGACAGCAGGGCCGCCGCGCGGCCTGCGGCGTCCCGCAGTTGCGAGTAACTCAGCACCAGGTCGTCCAGGCGCACGACCGGGCGCTCGCCATGGTTGGCCGCCGCTTGCGCAAGCACGGAACTCAGGTTCGCCATCATGCCCTCCAGCGCGGCACCGTGTCAGATACCACCCCGTCCATTATCCTCCGGCCAGGCGGGGAATGGACCGAGCCGATGTCCTGTCAGATCAGGACATTCTTCCCTAACTGCCCAAACACGGCGCATGCTAAAGCGGGTTTTGGGCCTGCCCGAGGGCCCAGCGCGGCGCCCAAAAACGCGGCGCAACGGAAAATCGCCGACTCGGTGCTCAAGGAAGGAGCCCGGAACAGCGCGATAGACGCGGTAAGGTGCTCAGAGAGTTCTTCCCGCCCACCGGCCCGAGCTCGCCGTCGCAGTTTCTTCGTAACGAACGGCGGATCTGGTGCAGGCCCGACGCACTCTTCGCCGCCGTGAGCGCGAATCCAGCCGGGTTGGCGCGTTCTTGGTCACAGGAGCCGTTGCAGTTCTTCGATGCTCATGCCGGCGTCGGAGAGGATCCCGCGGAGTGTTCCTTTGGCGACGTCGCGGCCTGGGTGCACCGGGACCGTCGTGCCGCGTCCATCGGGGTGCCGCATAATGTGGTGGCTGCCTCTGACGCGGGCCACCTTGAAACCGGTTCTCTCTAATGCCCGGACGATCCGCTCGCCGGGCAGAGATGGGACGGGTGGCATCAGGCCACGTCAACCATGAGCGTGAGCTCCTGCGGCGCGCCGAACTCGGCGATCAGCCCTTCAAGCGCCTCGCGCAGGTCAGCCACAGCATCCTCGCGGGTACCACCCTCACCGTTAGCGCCCACACCGGGACGCAGCTGAGCGTGGGCGCACCACACACCGTCTTCGTCCTGCTCCACGGTGTAGGGGATGTGCACCGCCTGCGTCATGATCCTCGGCTCCTTGCATCGGCCTGTTCATCGTAACCCGGCTGGCCGCGAGGCCCGTGCCGTACCTGGCGGCCTGCCCGGTGTGCCACCATCTAGCAGATCACCCGGTTCGGCGTGCCGCCGGGCGGCCATCTTGGCAACCAGACTGCCGAGCAGATCGAGGGTATCTCGCGCCTGCGATGACTGCGGTCGGTGACCTGCTTGCAATGGTGTCACGGGCTGTTTCCGATGATCGGTCGCAGTTGCGGCAGGCGCGGGTGCAGGCCGGTCAGGAAAACCATGCGCCATGGCGCGGCGGTGTGGGCGGGGTGGACCGGGTACACCTGTTGGCGGGGGCGGCTTCGGGCCCGCGCCCGGCAGGCGCAGCGCTGGTGGGCTGGCCGGCTACGGTCGCGCTCGCTGGCAGGGTCGGGATGGAGGTTCGGTTCTTCAACCTGGCCGTCTTGCCGGGGAACCCGTGCGGCGCCAGAGGTCAGGGCGACGGTGCCGATGCAACGAGGAGGGGCCGTGGATGGTTTCCTGCTAGCGTATGACGGCTTTGATCCCGGGTCGGAGGGGCATCGCGAAGCGCTGACCTCGACCGGCAACGGCTACCTGTGCACGCGGGGCACGGCGGAGTGGGAAGAAGCCGACGGTGTGCATTATCCCGGCACCTACGTGCATGGCGGCTACAACCGCGAGACGACGATCCTTAGCGGTCTGCCCGTGCTCAACGAGGATCTGGTGAACCTGCCGAACTGGCTGGTTCTCCAGCTGCGGGTCGAGGACGGGGACGCGATCCGGCTGGCCGACATGGAGTTGCTCGAGTACCGCCACGAGCTGGACATCCGGCACGCAGCCGTGATCCGCCGCCTCCGGTTCCGCGACCGCGACGACCGCGTGACCACGCTGCACAGCCGCCGGTTCGTCAGCATGGCGGACCCGCACCATGGCGGGATCGAGTGGACGCTGGTGGCGGAGAACTGGTCGGGCCGCGTTGAAGTGGTCACGGCGATCGACGGCCGGGTGAGCAATGCCGGGGTCGCCCGCTACCGGCAGCTGGAAGGCCGCCACCTGAGCCCGGTGAGCCCGCGGACGTTCGGCCCGGAGGTTATCGCGCTTAAGGCCGAGACCCGGCAGTCGAATCTGTACATCAGCCAG
>Ga0302325_10025056_pt1 | contig 12399 bp, 21 predicted proteins | sample Palsa_T0_2_FD_201948 | JGI IMG/M metagenome (GOLD analysis project Ga0302325, IMG submission 201948) | Peat permafrost microbial communities from Stordalen Mire near Abisko, Sweden - Palsa_T0_2 | ecosystem: Environmental > Terrestrial > Soil > Palsa > Peat permafrost | place: Sweden: Abisko...
GGCATTGCGAAAGCGCCCTACGTGGCGGCGTTCGTGCGCATGCTGCTCGAGGCCGGCGACGAGGACGAAAAGGTTTTGGTCGCCTGCTGGCATCGCCGGGTGTACGAAATCCTCAACGAGAATCTGGCCGACTTTTATCCCACGATGTACACCGGCAGCGAGAGTCCGTCCGCCAAGGCACGCAACTTGGCTGAGTTTGTTAGTGGAAAATCGCGCGCCATGCTCATGTCTCTGCGCGCCGGTGCCGGAACCGATGGCATCCAGCAGGTTTGTTCTCTGGCCGTGATCGCGGAACTGGATTGGTGCCCAGCGGTGCATGAGCAATTCTTCGGGCGCGTCGACCGCGATGGGCAAGCTTCTCCGGTGTTTGGCTACTTCCTGGTCTCGGACGAAGGCAGCGACCCAGTAGTAGCGGATATCGCCGGAGTGAAGGCGCAGCAGCTTGGCGGAATCCGTGACCCCGACGCCGAGATGATCGAGGAATTGCAGGTGGATCCCAATCACGTGAAGAAGCTGGCGGAAGCGTACCTGAAGGGGAGGAAGGGCAGCCGCCAACTTGCAGCAGTCAGCCGTCAGCCGGAGTTGGCTTCGGAGATATCCGCGTGACGGCGAGGTTTCAAGGTTGCAAAGTTTCAGAGCCGCGAGGAAAGAGGAGAAATGCAAAAGTGCAATAAATGTCGTAAGCCGATACAGCCGGGGCAGACCGTCCGTTTTGTGCGCCTCGGGACGGTCGAGGATTTTGACGGGGAATTAGAGATCGACAACAGTTTGGGAGACATAGAAGAGTATGTCGAGCACGGTTGGGACTGCACGCCCCCGGTGGCCGCGGGAATTACCCCCAACAGCGGAGCCGCCACTTCGGCTTTGCCGAAGCCTTGAAAGAAGGCCGTCCGAATGGTTCGTCTTCCGGGTTCGGGCTAAAGCTGACGGCTGATCGCTGAAAGCTCGCTTTTGCGCTTGACGCAACTTTGGGATCGCCCTAGTATGCCGAATCTTTTACGCGGCCGTGAGTCCCGAGCCGCGAGTCGCGAGCCAACGGAGAGCTATGAAGAAAACGAAGCAAGCCGGTAAAAAGGTAACACGATTATTTACCTGACGAGTTCAGCGAATGAAAGTGGGTCGGTGTTGACCATATGACGCAAAGTTTCGGTGAACAAGTCGCGATTCTTTCTCCGGTTAAAGCGGAACTCCATCTCCGCCAGATACCGCGAAAGATGCTTGGCAGAAACCTTGTGCCACGATCCCACGATCCCGCGCTTCAAGAGCGAGAACGCCGATTCAACGGTGTTGGTATGCACGTCACCTTCGACGTAGACGCCAGCCGAGTGCTTGATGGTTTTGTGCTTCGACCGCATGTTGCCGAACAGGGGCGGAGCGGCATCATCCAACGCACGCGGATAGCTGCTGGAATCGTCGGTCACTATCACTTCGACGGAACCGCTCACGTGCTCTTGGACGAACTTCGCCAGCGTGCCGCTCTTAACGTCGTCAACGTGGAAGAAGCGCAGATCGCCGCCGCGTTGCCGGATGCCGAGCACGATGTCTTTGTCAGTGCCGCGTCCGCGCTTCCCGCCCCGCTCGACTCCGCCCACATAGGTTTCGTCCAGTTCGACCGTGCCAGTCAAGGGCGGACGTTCCGCCGTTGCCATTGCGAAGCGGATGCGATGACACAAGTACCACGCGGTTTTGTAGCTCACGCCGATGGTTCGCTTGAGTTGGTTCGCAGACATACCCTTGCGGGCTTCACAGAGCAGCAGAACGGCAAGAAACCAAGTTTCGAGGGGGAGCTTCGTATCACCGAAGATCGTGCCTGTAGTGACGCGAAACTCGTAATGGCAGGCATAGCAGATCAGGATTGCGCCGCGTCTGGACACGTCGCCTTGGCACCTGATACATTTCGGAGCGATGGGCCAACGCAAACGCTCAAGCAAGTCACGGCAACAATCTTCATCGGAGAAACGCGAAATGAGATCAACGAGAGTCATACCCCTCACCACCAGAAAGCTAATCCAAGTCATCAAAATGCGGCTCTGGAACAAAGCAAAACTGAAGTCTTAGGCGGCTTCTCGTACCGCCTCTGCCGGGTGATTAGCCCGGAACGCTCCGCACGCGCGGAGTGGCGCGCACAGAGATCAATCCTCCAATTCTCTTCGGAGCGGGCATCCCCGCTTTCGACAGTTGCCTTCGTCGCCTTCTGCGACGGCCCCGCACTTCTCGCACCATGTATAACCGCCATCGTAAGACGAAGCCAAGTGGTCATAGCCGTTTGGAACGTCCAGCCGAATGTCGTGCGTATCCAGATATTCAGAGAAAACAAGGATCACGGCGGCTGCCTGTTTCTCCGTCAGTGCCTTTGCGTCGAAACTGACACCATCGTGCGCTCTCCCGCGCATGACCTCGTAAAGGTGCTCCATTCGGTCACGGTAGTAGTCGATACTCCATCGTGCAGGATCGACGTGGAGTTCCTCAAAGCCAAACCAAAAGTCTTGGGATTCCTTGGGTTTGATCGTTTCCGAGGCGTGTCCAATCGGCCATTCTCGGTCAATCACATGCTTCGCCTTGTGGCCGCGTCCGCGCCTGAAAGGATGCTCACTCCAATGGGACAGCCGCTCGTACCACATGCGAATCCATCGGTTGTGCGCTTCGACGGTAGAGCACAGCAGTTCATCTTCGATGCCGGGAAATCCGTCTCGCATCGCCGGATCGAAATTGTCCCAATGGACGGGATTGTCCAGATATTTGGAGCGCTTGAGGCCGAGAACTCTTTCGACCTCTTCAATGTGTTGGAGGATGCTAGCTTTGCTTCCAGCCGGGACGTGGAATGTTTTGGCAAGCCCGGTGGACATGGAAAAGAACACTTCGTAGCTCATTTTGCTCTCCTACCCGCTAATCAGGCGGGTTTTCGTTTAACGCAAGATCAGCATAGCAAGTGGAATAAAACTTGTCAAGTAAATAATCGTGAAAGGTAATTCGTCCTGAGTCAAGAGGCCTGAAGGCGGCTGAGCAAAAGCGCACGGCTCGGGGCGCGGGACTCAAGACTCAGGGCTCAAAGAGAACCATTGACGCCGTCGACATGTTCTGCGGGGCCGGCGGCACCAGCTCCGGACTGCTCGCCGCGTGCGCCCGCATGGGCATCGAACTCAACCTCATCGCCATCAATCACTGGCCCGTGGCCATCGACACTCACCGCGCCAATCATGAATACGCGCAGCATCTTTGCTCCGAGGCCGACGACCTCAACCCGCGCAAACTGGTGCCCAGCGGACGCCTCCATGTGCTGGTCGCCAGCCCCGAATGCACGCACCACTCGAACGCCCGCACCACTCGAACGCCCGCGCGGCGGCAAGCCCATGTCCGACCAATCCCGGGCGACGGCCTGGCATGTGTTGCGCTGGGCCGAAGCGCTCTACATCGAAAATATTCTGATCGAGAACGTGAAGGAGTTCCGCTCCTGGGGGCCGCTGGGAGCGAGCGGCCGGCCCATCAAGCGCCTGCGCGGAGAACTGTATTTGCAGTTCATCAATAGCCTGAAGGCGCTGGGCTATCGCGTCGAAGACCGCGTGCTAAATGCCGCCGACTATGGCGATCCCACCACCCGCGAACGGTTGTTCCTGATCGCCCGCCGCGGCAATCGCCCCATCGTTTGGCCGGCGGCGACTCACGCCTCGGCTTCCAAACTGAGGAAGGCGAAAGGGCAAGGGCAGATATTCGCGCGATCTGAAGAAGCGTTGAAGCCCTGGCGCACGGCCCGCGAGATCATCGATTGGTCCATTCCCGCGAAGAGCATTTTTGAGCGTAAGCGTCCGCTGGCGCCCAAGACCATCGCCCGCATCGCCGCCGGCATCCGCAAGTTCTGCGGGGAATATGCGGAGCCGTTTCTGGTGATGCTCTACGGGACCAATACAGCGCGATCGCTGGACAAGCCGCTGCCGACGGTAACGGCTGAAGGGACGCATGCGGCTCTGGTGCAGCCGTTTCTGATTGGCCAACAATCGTGCGCCGCCCCGCGCAGCGTCGAAGATCCCGTGCCCACCGTCGCCACCGCCGGGGCCATCTCCATGGTGGAACCGTTCGTGACGATGCTCTACGGGAAGAGCAAGGTGCGATCGGTAGATGAGCCGGTCCCCACCGTCACCGCCGGCCCTGGCCATGTCGCGGTTGTGGAACCCTTCGTCGAACCGTTCATCCTGCCCATGGAAGGCGTCAGGCGAGGCAATCGGCCACGGTCCTTGGATGAACCATTGAATACGGTGACTGCCTCCCGCGGCGCGGGCTATCTGGTCGAACCCTTCATCCTTCCGCAATTCAGCGAGCATGCGCCGAAGTCGGTCGACGCGCCGCTGGGAACGATTACCACCACCAGCCGCGGCGTGGGACTATGCGAGCCGTTCATCGTGGGCGCGGGAGGCCCGTCGGGCGCCGGCAAACCGCGAGGCGTCGATGCTCCGCTCAAGACGGTGCTCACCAAGAACAGCGCCGCCCTGGTCGAACCCTTCATGCTCAACATCGATCATCAAACGCACGGCGATTCCGTCCGCTCCGTCGACTCCCCGGTGCCCACCGTCACCACCAAAGCGCGCACCTGCTTAGTTGAGCCCTTTATGGTGCCGTTCTTCGGCGAGCGAGAGGGGCAAGGACCGCGCTGCCACAGCGTCGATGAGCCGATGCCGGCGGTGACCGGCCACGGCGCCGGGGCGCTGATCGAACCCTTCGTGATGCATCTCAACCGCCCGGAAGATGCGGCTCGCGCCGTCAGCGAACCCATGCAGACGGTCACTGCGCAAAGCGCCGACTTCGGCCTGATAGAACCGTCAGTCGAGCCGTTCCTGCTCACGGTCAATCACGGCGACGAGCCGGGCGAGAAGAATCCAGCGGAGCGGCGCAGCAGTTCGATCCATGAGCCGATGCCTACGGTCACCACCAATCGCGGCCAGGGTCTGGTGCAGCCGTTTGTCGTGAAATACAACGGAACGGCCAAAGCCCAAAGTGTGGAAGAGCCGCTGGACACCGTTTCCACCCGCGATCGCTTTGGCTTGATCGAAACCGAAGCGGGAACCTTCCGCCTCGATATCCGCTTCCGCATGCTGGAGCCGCACGAACTGGCGGCGGCGCAGGGACTGGCGGGCTATAAATTCACGGGCAAGAAAACCGATGTGGTGAAGCAGATCGGCAACGCCGTCCCGAAAGGGCTGGCCACGTCGCTGTGTTCGGAGCTGATTGTATGAGCGCGGGAAATGCTTTTCACCACAGAGTCACAGAGACACAGAGGAATCTGGGCTTGCCTCGAGCGGGCCAATCTCGGCATCTGCGCGGACCAAACACAAGAACGGAACCGGCGGTCAGGTTTTGCGTTCTCTGTGTCTCTGTGACTCTGTGGTGAGAAAGGAAGCATGAGAGCTTTACTGCGGTATCACGGCGGCAAAATGCGGCTTTCGCCCAAGCTCATTGCCATCTTCCCGCCGCACCGCATTTACACGGAAGTGTTCGGCGGCGGCGCCAGCGTCCTGCTGCAAAAGCCGCGCGTTTACTCCGAACTGTACAACGACCTCGACGGCGAAGTGGTCAATGTGTTCCGCGTCCTGCAAAACAGGAGAAAGGCGGCCCGCCTCGAGGAGTTGCTGCGGGCCACGCCCTACGCCCGCGAGGAATTCGAGTTGGGCTACAAGGCCGCAAGGAGCGACATTGAGCGCGCCCGCCGCACCATCATCCGTTCGTTCATGGGCTTTGGCAGCGATTCCATTTCGCGGCTGAAGGCTTCGCGCGCGGGATTCAACACCCGCATCTCGTCGCTGGTATCGAGCGGCGGTTTTCGCACCAGCCCGCGCATCATTGCCCGAGCCAGCAATCTCTCGTCGCTGATGTCCACCGCCTTTCGCAGCAATGCCAATCGATCCGGCACCACGCCGGCCTCCGACTGGCGCAGTTATCCCGACTGCCTGCATTACTACGTCGAGCGCCTTCAGGGCGTCACCATCGAGAACCGCAATGCGTTTGAACTTCTTCCGGCCTTCGACCGGGAAGACGCGCTCCACTATCTCGATCCGCCCTATCCGATCAGCGTGCGCAAGACGGCCAACGGGAGCACGCCCGAGCATCGCTACCGCTGGGAGATGAACGACGACGATCATGCGCGCCTGGCCGCGCTGGCCCGCACGCTGCAAGGCGCGGTGATCATCTCCAGTTACCCGAATCCGGTGTATGACGAACTCTTCGCCGGCTGGCGCAAGATCTCCTGGACGGGCGGCCAGTTCTGCTCCGCCAACACCCACGCGCAGACGCGGACCGAAACCGTGTGGATGAACGCGCGCGCGTGGGCGGGCACGCCGCGGCAGTTGTTTGATGATTTCGAGGCCGTGAGTCCTGAGCCGCGAGTCGCGAGCGAAGAGGCAACCGCATGAACCCAAAACTCTTCACCACAGAGTCACAGAGACACGGAGAAAACCGAAAGGCGGAAAAACCCTTCGCCGGACGGGCCTTTACCGCGTTCTGGCCTTCTCTGTGCCTCTGTGACTCTGTGGTGAGAAAGGTTCTCGTATGAGCCGCATCGTCCGCCGCGCCAAACTGCATCGCTGCGCCGCTCTCGACTGGGACCGCAAGGAGGGAGGACCGGATTATGTGGAGTGTATTCGCACCGAGGGCCAGCGCTGTCGCGTCGAAGGCTTGCTGCTGGCGGTGGAAGTGCCGCTCTGCCGCCCGCATCAGGAGCATTTTCGCGAGAAGTGGCGCGCCGAAGTGACGCCGCTGTGGGACAGCGAGACGGAGGAAAACATAAGTTTGGCCGAGGCCGAAACCCTTCCCGCTAACGGAGGCATCGTCCAGTGGGGCTTCGCCTAATGCAGATCCGGCGCTGCCAACCATCGGAGGCTCGCGCACTCCTGGCGTGGATCAAGGAGCGCCACTATCTGCGCTCGACTCCGCCGGGCTTCATCGTGGTGCTGGAATTTCTGGAAGGACGGGAGAGGATTGGCGCGATGCAGATTGGCAGGCCCACATCGCGCGGACTCGATCCCGACCGCATCGTCGAACTCAACCGCATGTACTTTGTGGACGAAGCGCCCAAGAATACCGAATCGCACGCCCTCGCCCTGATGCGGAAGTGGGTGCGGACCTGGCTGCCGGCGGTCAAGCTCATTCTGGCCTACAGCGATCCGTCCGTGGGGCATGCCGGCACCATCTACGAAGCCGACGGCTGGGCCAACTTCGGCCGCACGAAGAAAGACCGAACGGGCTGGGCCACGCGCCCCGACCGCCAGCAGCGGACGGCGACGACGCAAAAGCTGCGCTGGGTGAGGACGCCTTGACGCTATCGAATCTGCTCTTCAAGATCACGGACGGCGCTATCGATTTCCAGTTGGAACGCACGGTCAGCGAGAAGAATCTTGGGGACAACGGCGGCGACTGGCCGGGAACGCGCTACTTCACTCTCAGGGTTGGGGCGCCGATGTTCTGGAAGCGACGACACTGCAAACATCCGGAACCGCGAAACGGACGTGCGGTGAGCGATGGACGCTCCTACTGCCTCTGGTGTTATCAGACCATTGTTCGATCGCCGCAAGGAGTGTGGGAAGGAGCGCCAAACTGAAAGTCCAAATGATACAGGGATGGGTATGTCCGCAGTGTTTGATGGAGGGCGGCATCGAACTGCCGGCGGATATTGGCTTATATGATGGCGCCGCAGCCGTGTTTCGGGATCACGAGCGGCGCAGTCCGGCATGCCGTGAGCGGAACCTCACGCTTCGAAATTGCGGCGAGATGCTGGCGGAAGCATGGCGGAAAGGGTTTGACGGCTGGTTTGTCTGCGCACGAATTGTGAGGACGCCATGCCCCGAGACTCGAGGTGAAAATACGGGCTTTGCCTCACCTCTCAGGACTCCCGGCTCAGGACAAAAACAATGAATAAAAAGGAAGGAAGGGCGTATGAGCGGTGACTTGCGGGCCCATGAAGGAGAAACGAATGTCTGATTTGACGGTAAATGGAGCGAAATACATGGCAACCATGATGCCGCCCGGCGCAAGCCGTTTGCTGCTCGCGTTTGGCCGGAGTGACCTCAAGGGCATCCTGCCCGAATCGGTGGACTTCCTGAGCTGCAACGGGCTGATCGAACGCGCCAAATCGCTGAATGGCACTCCGGCATGGATCGTGACGACTTCGGGAAAGCGTGTGCGGAGAGAGTTGGAGCGCCATGGCTGACCTAGTGGGGACCTGCCCCAAGGATTTCTGGGAGGAGTGGATTGCCGAGGGCGACGCCGCCGGCGAACCCTATACCGGCCAGGAGTGGGGGATGGTATACCGGCGACCGTAAAGCAGCCAGCATGAAGCCGGGCGACCGCTTCTATGTCGTCGCTCACGGCAAGCTGCGCGGCTGGGCGCCGGTGGTGCGTGTCGACGTCGGAGGCGACGGCAAAAGCTACGCCATCATCCGGCATGGCGGAGGAGTGGCCGCGACTATTGACGAGGCCATCCCAGGCTTCCGCGGCCTGCGCCTGCGCTGGTGGAAGCGCGAAGACGAGAAGCCATTCGAGAATTGGAGAACGCCGTAATGGAATGGGCGGAAAAACTCGGGTTGCTCGGCATGCCTCTCTATGAGAATCCGGCGCTGCGCTGCGACGGCAAGCCGCCCCGAAGAGTAGGAACCGATACGTATTTTGCCGAAACTGGCAAAAACTTCATCGTTTTCAATGATCAGGAGCTAAGCCTGGAGCCGGTAGGCGACGGCGACATCGCACGGGTGGAAATGTCGGATCACTGCATCCACCATTGCGCCAGCGAAGCGTGGAGTACCGACTGCGAATGGTTTTTCATCGTTCTGCCGCAAGGTATAGCGCTCGTCCATGTGCGCACTCTGAGTGGCTTTCTATGTCGCAAGAAAAGCGCCGCGTTCATCGAGGCGTTCCTGAATGTGCCGCTAAAAGGCAGCCGTAGCCAGAGGAGAACACTATGAGCAGCGTGCAGCATGAAACCCGTCCCATTCAGGTTTGGATCGATGCCGACGTGGGCATCGCCGACCTGGTGCTCTATCTCAACACCATCCCCGGCGTGCGCACCCATAACAGTTGCCAGGGCTCGATAGGCGAAGGCGGCCCATATCCCTACCGCGCCTACGTCATGTGTTCATGGACTCCGGAAGCCTTCGAGCAACTGTCGCGGGAGTTCGACATTTCCTATCCCGAAAACTGCAACAAGGAATGGGGATGCGTGCATCCGCGTGAAGGCTGGAAAGCGCCCGTCCCGCGCCGTGAAGGAAAACATCCGCTCGCGTTCGTGCAGGAGAAAGGATTGCTCGCCGAAGCGCTGGGCATCGCGAGGGAGGATCCGGCGGCGCTGGAGATCGAGCGCATGGTCGAGCGCGGGCTCACCGAAAAATGGAATCTGCGCCAGTTGATTCAGGCAGTGAGCGAACTCGACATCAGCGACGAACTCTGGGCCAACTTCCTCTACACCTACGGCTTCTGGGATGGGCAACGGCGGTTGTGACAAGAACAATCGCGTGTCGTGAGCCGCGAGTCGCGAGCAAACGCGGGAGAGAGAGTCCATGAACGAGATGTTGGAAAAGGCAGCGACCGCCGGAGAACTGCGGCGGCTCGGTTATGAGTTGGTGAATCCCACGCGCTGCAAAGGCTGCGAGATGCGCATCGCGTGGTGGCGCACGCCGGGCGGACTTTTCGTTCCCTTCGAGCAAGACGGGCGAAGCCAGCGGCTGCATTATCTCGACTGCCCGACAAAGACGCCAGCATGCTTCGAACGAATGAGAGATTACGAACGAGAGCTTGGAATCGACGAAAGGATGACCGCTTGACGACCGCCCTGCTCATTGAAATGACCAAAGCCGGCAGCGATCTCGCCCTCGCGGACCTGTTCCGTGCCCATCGGCGGTTCCTGGTGGCCTTCGCGGAGGAGAAATGGAAGATGGGCGCGGATGCCGAAGATGCCGCGCAGCAGGTCTTTATGCGGCTGCGGGAATCGTTGGAGCATTATGAGCACCGCTCCGATCGCGAATTCCGCAGCTTCCTCATGGCATTGGCAGAGCAGGAGTGCCGCAAGCTCAAGCGCACCTGGAAACGCCGCGTGAAACCTTGTTCGCAATCGCTCGACGATCCCGATTTCCTGAAAGCGGGAGTCGCCTCCTCCGGCAGCGAGGCGGACGCCTGTCTGACCGCCTGCGTGCAGGAGATCATAGGCAAGGTCAGCGAACAGCAGCGTGGCACATTGGACGCGTTGCTCCAGGAATCGGAAGAGGAGCCGAACCATCGCGTGGCGGCCGCGCGGCGCCAGTTCGAGAAAATATGGAACGCCGAGCCGGGCGAGATTGTCACGCCGCAATGCAAAAAACTCAATGAAGAAGACGTAATAAAAATTTGCGTTCTCGCCAGGGATGGGGAATATACCCATGCCGAGATCGCGGGCATATTCGGAATCACCCGCTCCTACGTGGGAAACATCGTAGCGGGCCGGGCTCGTTTTCTGCGTTATAAAGATCAGCCAAAAATAGCGCTTATTCCCAATAGCCACGGCCCGTGCCGGCGCGAGCGCTCCTGTGTTTTTCCTGGCATCTTCAACGGGATGTGCCGCACTCATCGGCTTGACTCCGAAGCGCGTTACTCACTCTCTCGCCCGAATGCCGGAGGCTCATGGCTGCGCTCCAACGTGCAGCACGCCCATTGGGACTCGAAGGTGAATTTCATTGGCCGGCACCGTAGTCGCCGCGGAAGTAAGCATGGTCATGTCTTCGTTCGGCGGTCTCACCGGCAAAAACTTCGCGAGGAGGATGTCCGAAAGATCCGCCGTCTCCGTCGCGAGGAAGGTCTGAGCATGGGCAAGATTGCAAGACGTTTCGGAGTCGGAGAAACCTGCATCCGCGATGTGCTGACCGGGAAGCGATTCGCGGATGTTTTGGATATCGAAACCGGAACCGAAGCCGCCGTTTCAGCGGCCTGGGTGCGGCGACGCCAAATTTTCCGCGTGCGGGCTTTACCGCTGGTGGCTGACCCGCGTCTGGGATGCGCATGCCCCTTTGTGCGCCCGTGGAATTATGCGGCAGTCGCGAGTCCTGAGTCGCGAGTCGCGAGCGGCCAGACCATTCTCACCACAGAGTCACAGAGTCGCGGAGAAAATCGAAGGTGAATAAGGAAGAAGCCCGCCAATTTCTGGAGGAGCGTGACATCTGCCTCAAGCACTTTCTGAAGCGGCAGAAGATCGCGGGAACCCGCAAGGTGGAGTGCCCGGAGTGCTTCGCGGCTCAGGAACGGACCGAGCAAGGCCGAATCGACGCGGCCATTCGCGTCCTGGCGGACGAAATCGCGCCGCCGCCGCAATCCCTTGAAGAGTGGACGCCCTATCAGAATGGGAGCCTGCCTCCGAATAACCTGCGAGTGTATATGGTCGTGGTGGGATTCATCGAGACCACGGGGCGCACCGGAGGGAAGGAAGCGGTCACCGTGGGCAAACCGCTTTTCTGGAGAAGAAAACACGCATGAGCGCGATTCTGCCCGAGGGACCGCTGACTTATATCGTCGTCGAGTGCGGCTGCGGAGCCAGGAACGTCAATTATATGAACCTGCCCGTGCGTCCGTTCCATCAGCCCGGCTGTCCCAACGACGGCAAGCCGGAGGAAGCGTGGCCGGAGTGGCCGGCGTGGACGGAGGAGACTCCATTGCTAGTGATTGACACATAACTAGCCCCGAGTCGCGAGCCGTGAGCCGCGAGGAAAACCGTTCGGCTCACGGCTCAGGACTCAGGACTCAGGACTAAATGATGGCGAAGAAGATCACCGTTGAATCCATCCGTGCGCAGATCGACCTCAAGGCGGTGCATCGCTATCTCCGCGAGTTCGAGAGCCTGGGCGACTATGAGCGCCGGCTGCTGGAGATGGGCTTGCGCCAGATGAATGCAAACGTAGCCCGGCCATTGCCGCCGAAAGCAGCGGAGTTGCTGCGGCGGGAAGCTCTATGAGCCGCGGTGTCCATTCCGCCAATCCGCGCGTGCGGGGGATTCGCGTCGCCGACCACGGCTGCGGAGCCTGCTCCATCTGCGGCAAGAAGACCGCGAAGCGCCAGGGCAAGGCGCCGGCGCCCATCAACATTGTCCTGGAGTTTGCCGCTGTCGCGTTCAAGAACAACTTTAGTCACGACAATGAAAGGATTGCTCCAGGACCGGCTCAGATTGGCGTGCCGAGATGTCTGGCGGACACCGGCTGGGAGTTGGGCCGCGCCCTGCGCATCGGAGGAGCGCTCTGCCTGGCCTGCGCCAAGCGATTGTCCTCTCGCCTGGATGCGGTCATCGATCAGATCGAGGCGGAGTACCGCTCGGCTCGCGATTCGAAGCTCGTGGCTCAGGACTAAAGAAACGCCCACTTTTTAGATGGTTCACGTAAAGTTCACGTAAAATCGACGGCATGAAGG
>Ga0302325_10025057_pt1 | contig 12399 bp, 18 predicted proteins | sample Palsa_T0_2_FD_201948 | JGI IMG/M metagenome (GOLD analysis project Ga0302325, IMG submission 201948) | Peat permafrost microbial communities from Stordalen Mire near Abisko, Sweden - Palsa_T0_2 | ecosystem: Environmental > Terrestrial > Soil > Palsa > Peat permafrost | place: Sweden: Abisko...
TGCTAATCTGATATTTAGTACGGATATTGTGGAACGAGTTCTGCCTATTGTGGAACGGGGTGTCAGAGTGCTTTTGGTTCATGCAACTAAGATAGTGTTATCATCCGTGGGAGGTACGGAGTAAAGCGCCAGGTGGGGTGAGTGATTGGAGTCTTAGAGATATTATATTATCTTTTCTGGACGTTTTCCTTCTTCGCTTATTGGTATATATTTGCGCCTGGTCTTACCCTTTGATTCCATTCTGTATATATTTTGAGTGTCTTGTATTTAATGCGAATCACACATTGTTTTCAAGTTGGCTGTTATACATGTGGCCAAGACGCCGAATTGAGATAGTCACATGCTGATGCAAGCCCCCTGTAAATTCGGCTTCAGGGGACTCCAGTAGCGCTGTAAATCTCCGGGGAAGCATTTAGTGGCGCATTTCAGGGTCCGAGCGAAAAATAATCGACCCCGCATTGCTTCAAGCCCTTCCTCTTTACCTTGCCAGAATCATCGTTCATCCAACTTTAATTAAAGAGTGTAAATTCACAGCATTTAAGACCCCCCGTTCATAGATCTTACACGGCCAATCTTTACAAAGCGGGATCTCAGCATATAGTAAGTACTGTAAAAGCGTGCTGCACAGCGCTCGTTAAGTACGTGAAGTGGCGTGGAATCACGAGCGAAACAACCCAAGAACACTCAAATCCACAGCAGCCGGTATGCTCGGAGCATTAAAGACGTGATATTTGCAGTCCCAGCACTTCATACTCCAGTAAATGAGTCGCTTGCCGTTTGTCGCTCCGTTATCGTATGACTTCAACAACACGTGGTTATGATGTACCGAAAGTGTCGTCAGCCTCAGGTGATCGGCTTTGGATCACCATACATTGGACCAAAATATTTTTTCTTCCTTATAAGCAATGGATCCCTTCCCTCTTCTTGTGTATGCGAAAGATCTACCTGGATCAGTTTACGATACAAATCAACTTGCAACCAATTCTCAACCCGAAATATCAGGCAGAATGCCTCATGCTCATCATGAGAACGGCCACTTGGTCAGAAAGCCCGAGGAGACCAATGCATATCTAGTTGGCGGCGGTATTGCATCTCTCGCAGCAGCAGTCCACCTCATCCACGATGCACACGTCCCCGCTAACCAAATCCACATCGTCGAATCAGGTTCACTGCTAGGAGGATCAATGGATGGTGCAGGAAACGCAGAAACGGGATACATTCTTCGCGGTGGCCGAATGCTTAACTTTAGCTATCTTTGTACTTATGACCTTCTGTCTAAGGTTCCTTCGCTGTCGGATCCTACAAAGACGGTGAAGCAAGAACTCGATGAGTTCAACGCTATCCCTGGAAACAAGACCAACGCAAATGCGAGATTGATTGCGAAGGGAGAAAAGGGGCCGGAGATCATAGATGTAAAGAATATGGGTTTGAATACCAAGGAGAGGACAGATCTTCTTCATGTTGCGGCTGAGACAGAGAAACTTTTGGGGACGAAGAGGATCGATGAGTGCTTTACCAAGGAGTTCTTCGATACCAAGTTTTGGTATATGTGGGATACAATGTACGGAATCTGTAAAATCTCGTGAGAGTTTCGTTATTAACGGCAAATAAGTTCGCTTTCCAGCCTTAGCACAGCGCTGTGGAATTCAAGCGGTACCTCCACCGATTCATCCAAGAATTTCCCCGCATCAACTCCCTCGCTGGAGTAGATCGTACTCCATACAATCAGTACGACTCGATAATCCTCCCAATTGAAACTTATCTCAAAGCTCAAGGCGTTGAGTTCCGTTATGGTGAGTTTTTTCATGCTACAATCTCAACACCGCTGACTTTTCCTAGATACCAAAGTTGCTTCCCTTTCCTTCTCACCCGGCTCCGCCATCACCGTCTCAGAAATCCACTTCGCCTCAACAAAAACCAGTGCTACAGGCTTGATACACGTCGAGCCCCACGACATCGTCTTCGTCACCCTCGGCTCCATGACAGCTTGCTCGTCCCTCGGCACCAACACGACCCCACCAAAGCCTCTCCCCGCCGTTGAGGACGCCCTCAAAGCCCCAGACGGAGCCTGGCAACTCTGGGCCTCACTTGCCAACCCCACTATAAACCCACACGCCGCCCACTTCGGCAACCCCGCAAACTTCTATACCCGGATTCCAGAAAGCAACTGGCTCTCCTTCACCGTAACGCTCAAGAACCCCGAGTTCCTCGAGAAGCTCGAACTCTGCACCGGCAACAAAGCTGGCACGGGAGCGCTGGTTACGTTTAAAGATAGTAATTGGCTCATGAGTATTGTTGTGCCGCATCAACCACACTTTATAAATCAACCAGAAAACACGCAGGTCTTCTGGGGATATGGACTGTTCCCGGGTAAGGTGGGGAATATTGTTAATAAGCCGATGTCCGAGTGCTCTGGGCAGGAAATCTTGCAAGAGTTATTAGGACACCTGAATTTTCCCGAGAATCCGACGTTGGAAGGGTCAATTGTAGTTCCTTGCATGATGCCTTACATCACAGCACAGTTCTTGACGCGGAAACTTGGGGATAGACCAGATGTTATTCCGAAGGGCAGCACGAATTTGGCGTTGATGGGACAGTTTGTGGAGGTTAAGAGGGATACGGTGTTTACGGTTGAATATAGTGTGAGGTGTGCGCAGATGGCGGTGCATGAGTTGATGGGGACGAAGGAGAAGCCGAGGGATATTTATATGGGGGAGCATAATGTGAAGGTCTTGGTGGAGGCGTTGAAGGTGTTGCTTACTTGATTGCTGGGGGAAAGGGGTAACTGTTGTGGCTTTTGGGGCGTTTGGGGCGGCCCTTGTTATTGTGTAGTTATGTGATTGTAAAGTACGCAAAAAATAATGGAAGCGACATTCTCAATAGAGCCCCGAGTCTTAAGTTAAGGGCTTCACAGTTTGAAGGCCCGGGGTAGAGTTGTCATATAAGGAATCAGCATGTTTTGAATAATTCCTTGTATTCAATGAAATTCTGAGCGTTATTAGGTCTAAACCCGTGTAAAAATCTGCTTCAGACTCACCAAGGACATTTAAAGGGGAGTTTACACGTGACTATAAATTGAATCATGACTTTTACATATGAACTCAACCTACCTACTTTATGCAGGGAAAGCATTCGCATCTCTTGTTGCTCTTATCCCAAGTATTCCACTCAGGGATGTACATTCTATCGGAAATAGCAAGGGCGGTGGTGCTCCACGTGTACGTGACTCTGAGTTTGGATTCACCTTCCTTCGCAGGCTCCCAGCCTTCATCCCATATACACCTCCAAACTCCACGAGGTCAACACCACCAACAACCTTTCACTCGACTTGGTGAGTGCATCGTTCGCATAATTCCCCTTGAATATGTGCTTATTAATTCAGAGAATCGAATTCACTCTGGGAGGACGCTCATCGACACTGCCTCACCTTCAACATGCTGCCCAAGAACAAGTACACAAAGAGCAAGCCCCAGGCCAAGGCAGTTGCTAAGATATTTCAACCTGATTCGGTCATTGAGAATCTTTCCGAACCCGTGGTCGCTGCCAGAATGCACAAACTTGATAGGGTTATTGAGAATCCTACCGAGCCATGGCCGAGCCCGGTCCCGTTAAGCTTGTGTTCACCTGCCTCCCTAAGCTGCCGGCGGAGCTTCGACCGAGGGTCTGGAAGTACACTTGTTGTGTTACTCGCAATGTCGACATTTGGGTTAATCCTATTTACATCAACATACATGAAGACGGAGGCTCAAGGAGCAGACCTTATCAATTCGTATCCAAGTGTCCACCACCAGCTGTTCTTCATGTCTGCAAAGAGTCTCGGACTGAGGGATTGAAGCATTACACTTTGGACTTCTCATCTACCATTGAAATAACTGCATTTAACTTGGCCCTATTCACAGTCTCAAGCGCGCCGAGAATCTACTTCAATTGGAATCGCCTTTTGAATCCGGAATATTTTGACGAATACCAGTACTCCACAATCGCCATCGAGACTTGATGAAAAGATGCGCGGAGAAACGGTTGATATTCATGGCCTACAACATTTTCGGCAATGTCTTATACCTGGATAATTGTGGTGGGGGGAAATTTCTAAACATTATTTCCTGGGAGGCAAATCTGGAGGAGCTAGTCTTCTTCGCCGCACAATGTCCCAAATTTGACATGAAGAATGACCACCGAGCCAATGCTTTTCTCGATTTCATCGATATGGCACCGAAGAAGGACCAAGATGGGGCGAGGAAACTGATGGATTATTTGAGAGCTGTCAACCGCGGGCTTAAGAGACGCCTCAAAAAGGATGGCTACGATCCCGAGACAGAGATCAGGACGTGCGAAATGCGGATGACCCTACGCAATCGGTGCATTAGTGACAATCCTTTCAGGCACGATTTGGTCATCAAAAGTTGGATGGGCCCAGGTATAAAACCGCCGCCAGGCACGGAGAGATATTTAGGCTACTTGGTGATTGAGTAAGACAGAGGGGAACGGGTGTAAAAAGTGGAAATTTATTGCATTGGATTGCTGGACATCATATAGATACGTTGCACCATGCTGCACTGGGAGGCCTTTGTTCCAGCGACTAGGTATCAGCTCTCGACCCAGTGTTCTGAAATCTTTGGGATTTTGAGATCAAGTTATGCCATGATAGCTAGAGCAAATGCAAATTAAATAGCGAGATTGTTTTCCCGTCTTAATTGGTGATTATCAGGCATCAAACCGCCCCTACCTCCGCCCATACCCGAAACCCCCTTCCCAACCCCCTCCTCCACCTGTCCCATGCAATAAACCCCCCAAGCAGAAGCGAACCCTGTACAAGCGTCATCAACCCCATAACCAACAGCTTCCCCTGCCTCTCACTCTGCCTCACCACCTCACTATACCTCCGATTCCCAAAACTAACCATCGAATACTTAGTCTGCCACCCCAACCTTGGCACCCAAACACTAATCTTCTCCTCCAGCCATTTCCGCACCTTATACACCGGATCCACAACCGAAGCTCTCATCTCAATATAATTCTGCAATGCAAGGTCATTAATCGCATGCGCGTCCCCTGTTCTCTGAGCCGAATACTCCGCGAGTGCGATGGCGCGGTATTGTGAGATTTCGGTTCCGGTGTGGGAGGAGATGGAGGTAGGGGTGTGCTTGTCGAGGAAGGAGAATAGCACGCGCACGTCTTCGAAGCCGGCGTTCATGCCTTGCCCGTAAAAGGGGACCATAGCGTGTGCGGCGTCGCCAAGTATTACGGCTGATGAAGTGAAATGGAAGGGTGAGCATTTTATGCTGATCAAGGGGAGGTGGGGATTTGATGTGAAAGAGGTTATTAGATCAGAGGGTGAGATGAGGGAGGTTACGCCAGGGAAGTGGGTGTTGAAGAAGGTGGGGATGGTGGATGGGGTGGCGGCGAGACTGGAGAAGCGGGAGGAGGGCATGAAGAGTGTGCAGGTGAAGGAGCCATCCTGGGTTTTGTTAGCTGTGTTGGAGGGAGGAGAGGGGGGCTTACGAAGCTGGGTATCGCGATGAACATGAAGTCTTTGCCGGGCCAGATGTGGAGGTGATTGGCGGAGATGCGGAATCTTGATTCTGGATCTTCTCCGGGTGGGACTTCTTTCGCGTCGATGTGGAATTCGCACCATAGCGTATCGATGTACTCTTGCTGGTAGTCCATCCGGACATATTTCATCAGGTGATATCGAGCCGCCGAGTGTGCTCCGTCTGCTCCAATCAGGAAGTCGAAATCGATCTCGATCTCGATTTCCTCGTCACGTTTGCCAAGAGCAGTTTTGCCTCGAGATACTGTAAACCATGCCTTGTTATTCTTGAAGTCGGCACCCGTGAGTTTGTGATTGAAGTAGAATTTAATGTTCGGCATGGTCTCCAGTTCGTCCAGGAGAGCTTTGTTAAGTCCTCCTCGATCGATGGCAAAATTTGTCTGAGAGAACATTAGCATTTTTCCGAGAAGTATAGAGGGTCGGACGTCACCCTTCCGTGTATATCGTACAACTGAGATTGTTCAGTAAACTCGCCATCCGAGTCTTTGCCGTGGATCATTCGCCCCTTCAAAGGGACCGTCTCAGCGAAGATCTTCTCTATGAGGGAGGGCCTAGCACAGTGTCTGATAGCATTAATTCCTCGTTCTGAAAGGGCTAGGTTGATCGATTTGGTGAAGTTCAATGGGGTTGTGGAGGGGTCCCGGAGATCTGGGGTTGTGTCAGAGATGGCTTATTAGATGAAATGTCTCGAGGGAGAAAACAAAATCGCAATCTCAATATACGTTGATATTTAAAAGCAGCTCCTGCGAAGAACTTTTGGGAGGAAGTCTGACTGTATTTCGTCCCAAGACCCTCCCACAGATTGGTCCCGTGACACATACGGCACGTGGAAGCCGGTAGGTACTTTGCCAAGAAAACAATTGCAAATATAATCAACCAATTTTTGAAGCTTTATACTCATTACTGAGAGCTATTGTAGATTTACAAGAGACTTCTTGGCATTTCAAGCTAGAATAATTTGAGTTATTCTCATGGAAAGACGTACCACTTCTCAACTCATAGACTTCTACATCGTGACCTCTCTGAGTGGCATACAAAGCCGCCAGGGCTCCCACCGGACCAGCTCCGATCACAACTGTCTTCTGCCTCTTCCCTTTTTGGTTCATCTCGCAAAAGATTGTTTTCTGAAAGAGAGGCAAGGAAGAAGGAATCGATGACCCTTACAAATCGGAAGTGGGCGGCCTTCGGAAGCTAAACACACCCCCAGAAACTTTCCTCCCACGACGCCTACGCCTTTTCCTCGACGCGGCTGACAAAATTCCTTTTTACAATATTTGCCCCGCCGTACCCAGATTCAACCACAGAGCCTCATGCGACCCTTTTTCAACCTCATTCTCGAGACTCATCTATCGTTTTCAGGAGTTCCGTCCGACAACCATGGCTTCCGATTCCGCTGCGAAGCGCAAGTGTTCGGGCGCGGACTGCGATAATGATGCCGGCTCTCTTCAATGTCCCACCTGTCTTAAGCTAGGCATAAAAGACAGCTTCTTCTGTTCGCAGGACTGTTTCAAGAGGAATTGGGTACGTGCTGTCTCGCACTTCTCTCTGCAGATTCTGCTAGCATGTTCAACGGCTGCGCGCGCGAATCCAAGACTTAATAATCTGCAAACAAACCGCACCGCCAATTAGCCAAGGCTGACAATCACTTCAGGGCATACACAAAATATTGCATCAATCTCAAAGTAACTTCCTCAGTAGTTTCTTCCCCCCACAAGTAGTTTCTAAAACAGAGCCAGACACGAGGACCTACGACCCTTTCCCTACCTTCCCCTACACTGGCTCTCTGCGACCAGTCTACCCTCTGTCAGAACGACGACAGGTTCCGAAATCCATAAAACACCCCGAATATTGGAAAGATGGGATCCCACATAGCGAGCGAACGTTTGGAGGCAGGAATAAAATTGATATTCTGGACAAGGCGGGACAAGATGCCATGAGGAAGGTTTGTCGTCTGGCCAGAGAAGTTCTGGATATTGCTGCGGCTGCTGTCAAGCCTGGAGTTACGACCGATTATATCGATGAGATCGTCCACAAAGCTTGCCTGGAAAGAGATGTAGGGTGCCTCCGTTCCCAGGATCTACTTACTTACTTACTAACAACCGCAGTCATACCCCTCACCCCTGAACTACAGCAATTTCCCCAAATCCGTGTGCACGTCTCCGAATGAAGTCATCTGCCACGGTATTCCGGATAAGCGGGTCTTACTTGACGGAGACATTCTCAATATCGATGTCACATTATACCACGGCGGATACCATGGGGATCTAAATGAGACATATTACGTTGGTGAGAAGGCAAAAGCTGATCCAGATTCGGTACGGGTTGTTGAAGCTGCAAGAGAATCACTGGACGCGGCCATCAAACTCGTGAAGCCTGGAGCACTCTTCAGAGACTATGGCAACGTGATAGAAAAGGTTGCCAAGTCGAAAAATTGCAGTGTCATCAAGACATATTGTGGGCACGGTATCAATACTAAGTTCCATTGTTCACCCAATATTCCACATTATGCCAAGAACAAGGCTGTCGGGGCTGCAAAGGAGGGGATGTGCTTCACGATTGAGCCTATGATTGCTTTGGGAACTCACAAGGATAAGACGTGGCCTGATGATTGGACAAGTGTTACTCAAGATGGAAAAAGGACAGCACAATTCGGTATGTTGTATTCAAGGTTCGTGGATGCTCGCGCTGACTTATGGCAGAGCACACTCTTCTAGTGACAGCTGATGGAGTTGAGATCCTTACCGCTAGGTTTCCGGATTCACCTGGGGGACCTGTCCCAATGCCCGTTGCTGAGACAAATTGTGAAAAGAGGGTCGAGGCAGCGCAATGATACCCATGAATTTGGAGTAGATTCATAGTAACAGGCAGACTCCTATGATTACGATATCGATTTATGAGACCAAAAGTCGAGATACAAGCTGCCGAAGACACCTTGCCTTTATGAAGTGAAATATGTGTTCTCCTCTTTACAAAAATCGGATGGACTCGATTGCTACCCCTGACATGTGACAAATAAGCGGGCCAATCAGTAACCTAGCGGCTCTAGTAAAGCTTGATGGATTGCCAACGAAAAGACAGCTCCGCAGGCGAGCCTCACATTTCATCATTCCGCTGCACTTCGTCCGACCCCGAACCACAACAGCTTTGCGATAGCCTCGAAACTCCTCATACGACCCGTCATCTATCTCCTCACACTGTTCGAACTCGATTGCCAAAGCCCCGAGTCCGTTTCGAAGCAAAAGCCTCGTCGCGTCACCCCTCACCAGCCTCCGCGAAAATCACTTCCTTTCTCCGAGCTTCGGTCGAGGACAGCCTGATAGCTAAGCTGCACTGTGAGAGCGCAGTGAAAGGAAGAAGCAAAGCAAGGTCGTAGTAGGAATCGCGTTCGCACGCGATAACGGAAGCCTGTCATGATGTCCGGCGAGGCATGGTTATACTTGTTGGCGGTACTAATCAATGCCGTCAACCTGTTCCTGCAAGTTTTCTTCACGATCATGTATAGCGATCTGGAGTGGTGAGTGTCCCTTCGTCTGTCCACTCCATCGCGCTGGGGGATTTCCGAAATTTTGCCTCATGACGATGGAGCTATGCCAAGCTCTAAAGAACGGGGAACAATGCGCATAGCAAAGAACTCGGGCTAATCTTGCATGGCAACTAGTGACTACATTAATCCTATCGATCTTTGCAACCGCCTCAACACCTACATCATCCCTGAAGCCGCGGTTCACGGCTTCTTGACCTTCCTATTCCTTATCAACGGGTACTGGATTGCGCTTTTGCTCAATCTGCCACTTCTAGCTTTCAACGTTAAGAAGTACGTACATTTAGCACAAACCTCGGTTCCCTCCCTAGGTCTTCTAAGGCCGTTCTAGGGTTCTGCACACTGCTGAGTTGGAGCCCTGCTGACGGAAACATCAGGATTGTGGATAACGCACATTTACTCGACGCTACTGAGATCTTCAGGAAGCTCAATGTACACAAGAAGGTACGGGAATTCTCAAACCCATGGATTATACAAGAGTGGGGGCTGACAAGTGCAACAGGAATCATTCATCAAACTAGGCTTCCACCTCATAATGTTCTTCTTTTATCTTTATTCAATGATAGTTGCTCTCATCAGAGATGAGTCAAATTGACTTGTCTCCTCCATCGATCGTCAATATAAGGTGGGGCAATAATATGGGAGGAAAGCTGTCTTTAGCGTGGCCAGGCGCAGGTTGAATAAGGAGCCGAGATGTGTGGATGGGACGCGGAGCGAGAGATGTATGGTAAGGAAAGTAGCATGATAATACGGAATTGCGGGGATCTTGAACGAAACTAGACATGAAGGGCGGCTGCTGGAGTTGTGCTTCATTGGTATGATGCTTGGCATGGGGCAATTCCATAATCGGGACTTCTTGTTGAGGTCATGCGTGGATAAATACCTGGCATGCTGGTAATAGCATGTTTTCAATATGGAGTTTGTAACTTGCTACTTTCTATCCTGATTTAAGTGATTGAAGAGTGAAGTGAGCTCTGTAACTGTAGAAGCCAGCTTCCCATATTCGTCACGTGCATTAAATCTTCAAGCTAAAATTTAAGGTTGGCGCTAGCGCGATTGTGACCTGCGCCGACCACGAAAATAAAAGTGACTTCAAAACGCAGTTAATTCCAATTCTAACGCTGCCGAGCCGTTCGCGGTAGCCCCAAACAGACCAGGCGCTCTCCCTACTTCTCGCCGCCGTCATGGCAGACTTCGGCGCGTACCCGCCCAACATGGCGCCCCAAAACGCCCTCATAGTCCGCCAAGCAGCTGGCGCAGACCACGCCGTCGTTCCCTACACAGCAGAAGACTTGTCCCGGCCCTCTCAAGGCCCTGCCAACCCCTTCAAAGACGAAGTGAACTCCCTAAAACGCAAGAATGTCCTCACAGGCTTCGCAGAAGAAACCTACTTAAGCGAACACACTTTCAGAACTCAACACAGAGCTGTAGAACGAGGACCCGATAGGCAGTACAGAGGCGGGGTGGCAGAGAAGGCGGAGGCGGCGAGGATAAAAGCGAAAAGGCAGAAGAAGGGCGATGCGACGGTTGCGGAGGGGGAGAATGCTTATGTTGGGCCGTGGGCGAAGTACAAGGCTGTTGAATATGAGGAGCTCGAGGAGGGCGATGAGTTAGCGAGTGACGAGGAGTATGAGGAAGTTGAAGAGGAGGAAGAGGTTATTGAGAGTGGGGCTGTGGTTCCTGCGTTACCGCAAGCTATTGCAAAGAGGAAAGAGGCCGAGGAGATGGGTGATGAGACGAGTGTGTTTGAGGGGAGCGAGCAGTATGATTACCAGGGACGGACGTACATGCATGTCCCGCAGGATCTAGATATCGATCTAAGAAAAGAACCAGGAACCGCAAAGAATTATGTACCGAAGAAGATGGTGCATGTTTGGAAGAGTCATACGAAGCCCATTGCTGGACTGCGGTTCTTTCCTGGATCGGGACATTTACTGCTTTCTGGGAGTGCAGATACGACGGTTAAGATCTGGGATGTGTATCACCAGAAAGAACTATTACGAACTTATTCGGGTCATACAAAGGCGTTGTCGGATATTACGTTCAACACTTCTGGAACGCAATTCTTGTCAGCGTCTTACGACCGGATGATGAAGCTCTGGGATACAGAGACTGGTCAATGTATTAACCGCTTCACGACCGGCAAAACCCCTCACGTCGTCCGCTTCAATCCTTCACCCGAGCACTCGAACGAATTCCTATCTGGTATGTCTGACAAAAAGATCATCCAGTTCGATATCCGGACGCGGGAGATAGTCCAAGAATATGACCACCATCTCGCAGCTATCAACACCATTACATTCGTCGACGAAAACCGCCGCTTTATGACAACATCTGACGACAAATCATTACGAGCCTGGGACTACAACATTCCCGTACCCATCAAGTACATCGCAGAACCGCACATGTATCCCATGACACGCGCCTCTGCTCACCCATCCGGAAAATACGTCGCCTACCAATCCTCAGACAACAACATCTTCGTCTACGGCGCCAACGACAAGTTTCGCCAAAATAGGAAGAAAGTCTTCAAGGGTCACAACAACGCAGGCTACGCAATCGACGTAGCGTGCAGTCCGGACGGACAGTTTGTGGCGAGTGGTGATAGTGGTGGATATGTGTGTTTCTGGGATTGGAAAACGTGCAAGATGTGGCATAAGATGCAAGCGAGTGATAGTGCGGTCACATGCGTGGAGTGGCACCCGCAGGAGACGAGTAAGGTTGTTACTGCAGGGTTGGATGGGGCGATTAAGTATTGGGATTAAAAAGGGAACTCATGGAATGCATTGCAAGGAGTTATAGGTTGGAGATAGGATGATTAGTGCTGTAGGAATACAGGTATGAAAGACGCTGAGCTCTTTTCCACCTTCGCTTCTGTTCTGTCCTTCAACGTGAGCAATCCCGCTATATATAGGTTTTGGTGAGTACACATTTCACAATACTATACTACCACTATGTCAATTAGATCCGATCCATTTGCAGGCCACGACTCGCCATGCATTACCCCGTGCAAATAACCATGAGTAATCATGTGAAATACTTTACCGACAGGCCTAAGAATAAAAGGCATCTGAAGTCCAGAAATCAAGACGACACGATCACCTACTTGGATCTGCTCCGGGGCAGTACCAAACCGCCCATTTTGCGTAATGAAGAAGCATTTCTTGCAAGACATGGCCAGAACAGCTTTGTGTATTTCGGATGCCAGACCACGGCCAAGAGCCAGCATGGAGAGTAACTCTTCTGGCATACCTGGGTTTGCAACACCCAAAAATCCTGTCATCATGATCAGATACAGCCAACTTTC
>Ga0302325_10025060_pt1 | contig 12398 bp, 9 predicted proteins | sample Palsa_T0_2_FD_201948 | JGI IMG/M metagenome (GOLD analysis project Ga0302325, IMG submission 201948) | Peat permafrost microbial communities from Stordalen Mire near Abisko, Sweden - Palsa_T0_2 | ecosystem: Environmental > Terrestrial > Soil > Palsa > Peat permafrost | place: Sweden: Abisko...
CGGCGGCCGCCATCGCATCGATCCCGTAGAACAGCACCGGCTTGTTGGCGACCGGCACGAGCTGCTTGGCGCTCGTGTGCGTGATCGGGCGCAGGCGCGTGCCCTTGCCCCCGGAGAGGATCAATCCCTTGAGCTGCTCCATCGGCGGGAGCCTACCGGGGGAGCAGAATCAGTAGAGCCCGCCGAGCTTGCGGTGATCCCATGTGGCGCGGCGACGCTCGACGAACTCGAGCCCCACGCGCTTGACGGCCTGGGCGGTGACCACATTGCGCACCTCTGACGGCAGCTCCGCCGGCGGCCGCACACCGCGTGGAACGGAGTTGCGCAGCAAAATCTCTGCACCCAGCTCGGCTACCAGCTCGAGCTCGCGATGGATCACCACGTCGCATTCGAGCATCACCCCGCGCAGCTCCTGGTACTCCTCCGCGGCCTCGACCTGCAACGTCGCGCGCAAATCCCGTTCGAGGTTGCAGACCTTTTGTGAGGCCCCATATGTCCACGCCCAGATCCGCGGTCCGGGCTCGCCCGCCGGCGTCTGTCGCGGCACGTACCAGAGCGGCATCAGGTGCGGCCATCCGCGCGGGCCCACCGTCGCGCAGGTGACGGTTCGCTCGCCGGCCAGAAACACAGCGACCTCCGCGTCGTCCATCCTGATCTGCTCGCGGCGGCTCATCGATCGCAAAGGCTACCGGCGGATGCCAAACTGAGCAGGTGGCTGCCCCGCTCAGTGAGTTGCTCCTCGCCGACGCCGTCGCCTGGCGGACATGGCTGAGGGCGCACCATGGCGATGAGGCCGGGGTCGAGCTCGTCCTCGCCAAGAAGGGCACCACCGAGCCGACCGAGCTGACCTACGACCAAGCACTCGATGAGGCGCTATGCCATGGATGGATCGATGGCCAAGTACGTCGACGGGACGAGCGCACCTACCGCCAGCGCTTCACCCCCCGGCGGGCACGCAGCCAATGGTCAGAACGCAACGTCGGCATCGTCGAGCAGCTACTCGCCGAAGGACGGATGCACCCAGCGGGCTTGGCCGCGGTCGAGCGGGCCAAGGCGGACGGCCGCTGGGAGGCCGCCTATCCAGGCCAGAGCACGATCGAGGTGCCCGCCGACCTCGCCACGGCGCTGGCCGCCGAGCCAAGCGCGAAGGCCAACTTCGAGATCCTCTCCAGTCAGAACCGATATGCGGTGCTCTACCGGATCCACAGCGCCAAGCGAAGCGACACCCGGTCCCGGCGCATCGAGGACTTTGTCGCGAGGCTCGCCCGCGGCGAGACCATCCACCCGCAGAAGCGAGCCCTCCCCAAATGACGAGCTCGATCTAACTCAAACCCCTGCCGGCACCGCATGCGCCTCGCGCAGCTTCACCACCGCCGCGCGCACAGCCTCACGTGCGTCCTGGGGCTCGAGCACTGCGGCGTCGCCGGCTTCCTTCAAAATCTCGCGCACGAGCCAGTCGACGCCAGCAAAGCTCAGCTCGACCACAACCGAGCCGTCACGACGCTCCTCCACGACGCGCCGTGCCTCGCGCGCCCAGCGAGCGCGCTCGGGAGAGACCAGGACCCGCGCCGCGCGTGAGGTCTCGACCTCGCCGGTGCGCAGCCAGCCGTCCACCTCCGCGGCCGGGTCGACCTCGGGGCGCGGCTCGAAGCACTCCTCAGTTACGTCGACGCTCTTGATCCGGTCCAGGCGGAAGTGGCGCATCGCGTCGCGCTCGGGGTCAAACGAGGCGACGTACCAGCCCTCGCGACCGTTCGTGAGCGCGTAGGGCTCGACCCGGCGCTGCACGATCTGGTCCTCGTTCTCCTTGTAGTACTCGAGCTCGATGATTCGCCGCTCGACGATCGCGGTTGAAACAACCCGCGCTACGTCGGAGTCGTCACCCGCGGCGTGGGCGACCTGCAAACCCTGTTCCATCGGGTCCTCACCGAGCGCCGTGACGATCTTCTCGCGCGCGGAGGTGAGCGAACCCTCTGGGAGGTGCTCACCGATCAGGTCGATCGCCGCCACCAGCGCCTTCGCCTCGACCGGCAAGAGCCGGGCGGGACGGTCGAAGTTGTCGCTGTAGGGCTCGGGGTCGACCTCGATCTCCCCCTCCTCCTCCTTGATCTCCGCATACAGCACATACGAGCCGCCGCCGAAGTTGACGACGTTCAGCACGTTCACGTCCTCGCGTAGCTCCTCCTCGGAGAGCTGCAGTCGCTCGCACACCTCGGCGATCTTCACCCGGCCCAGCCCTCCCGACTGCGCGCCTCCCGCGCGGCCGGCCTGGATCAGGATGCTCGCGAGCGTCACCAGCCGCGCGAAGCGCTCGGGCCTGATCGCGGTATCGCCGCCGCGGGCCGCTGAGCCGCTGCCACCGCGCGAGGCAGAACCACTGCCCTCGCCGCCGGCGCTCCCACGGCGCGCGGTGCGGGTGGAGGCATTCCTCACCGCCGCTGACTTGCCGGTGCGCTCCGCCGCCCCCGCATCGGGCGGCACCTCGCCGTGGCGCTCCTGGAGCAGCTCCACACGCCGCCCGAGCTCCTCGGTCAACTCCTCGGGGCCCAGCAGACGCGCGTGCGCGCCGAGACCGAGCACCCACGAGATCACGCTGCGGGGGCTCGAGTAGCCGGTCAGGAAGACCCTGTCTCCCTCAGCCGCCTCCTCACCGCCGAGGATCTCCGGCTCAGGCTCACGGATCTCGCCGTAGCGGCCGAAGTGGCGTTCGATCTGCCAGGCGATCCGCTCGGAGATCAGCACCTCGGCCACGCCGCGCTCCTCGCCCAGCTGCCAGTCCGCGCGGTTGGCGTAGGAGCGCGGGTCGAAGTCCGTCGGGCGGCGGAAGTCGTGCTCGGCCTTGGTCGCGTAGGAGACCTTCCCGCGGATGCGCGAGAGGCGAAACACACGCACGGCCTTGCGCTCGTGGGCGTAGCCGAGCAGGTAGAACTGGCCGCCCTGGAACAGCAGGTGGTATGGGTCGACGCGGCGTGCGCCGAGATCGTCGCGCTCCATCGTGTAGTAGTCGAAGGTGATCGTCTTGTTGCGGAAGATCGCCGTCTCGACCTTCGCCAGGCGTGCCGAGAACTCCTGACCGCCGGCCGAGGCCGTGATGCCGAGCGCGACCGACTGCTGCTCGGGCGCGCGCAGCGGGCTCGGCCTTCCCCAGGTGATCTGCTGCAGCGCCAGGCGCAGCGGCTCGGCGTAGGCAAATTCGCCGTCGAGCAGACTCAGCGCGGTCTGCAGCGCCGCGAGCTCCTTGTCGGAGAACGCGATCGCGGGCAGGTGGAAGTTCTCCGGTCGCAGCGAATAGTTCTCCTGCTCGGCCGCGCCATCGGTCGGCCGCTCGACGGTCAGCTGGATCCGCAGCGATTCAAGCTCCGAGCGGTCCGCGTAGAAGCGCCGCGCGAACGCGTCTTCGTTCATGCCGCTGTACCCCTCCACGTCGCGCCGGATCTCCAGTGCCGTGACCGGCCTGCGCTCGGCCATCAGGTAGGAAATCAGGGACAGCTGGCGGATCAGCTTCTCGGTGTCCTTTGCCATCGCCCCAAACCATAGAACTCGACGGCGGGACGATTGTTCCGCGAGGGCGCGGCGAGCGCTATTTGCGACTTTTCAAGCGGCTTCGCGCACCTGCTCGGAGGGCTCGCCCTCGCGCGCTCCGAAGAACGCCGCGCCGTCGAGCGCGCGATCGAAGCCCGACCAGCGCCTGCCGGGGACGAGCTCCTTCTCCAGGCGGTCGAAGCTGCCCAGGCGCCCGCCGAGGTTGTCGATCATGTGCACGAGCGTCGCCTCGCGCGTGCACGGCACGACGGGGCTGCCGTGCTCGAGGGAGCCATGGTGGGAGAGGATAATGTGCCCGACGGCCTGCGCAAGCTCCGCGGGGAAGCCCTCGACCTCCTCGATCATGCGGCGGACACGGTAGTAGCCGAGCGCGATCTCCCCTTGCAGGCGGCCGGCGTCGGTCAGGTCGATGCCGTGGTCGGGCGAGGCCTCATCGGTGTAGGCCTCGAGCTTGCCGATGTCGTGCAGCAGCGCGCCGGTGACCGCCACGTCGCGGTCAATGCCTCCGAAGGTGGCGCTGATCGCGCTCACCGCCTGGGCCACGCCGAGGCAGTGCTCGAGCAGGCCGTGGCGGTAGGCCTGGTGGTAGTACTTCGCCGCCGGCGCGACGCGGTAGCCGGCCCACAGTTCGGAGCCCTCGCCGAACACGCGCTCGAGCAGGACACGCAGGTGGCGCTCCTGGATCGTGGCGAGCAGCTCGCGTACCTCTTCCTCCATCTGCTCCACCCCGCGCGCGGGGCCATCGAGCAGGTCCTCCGGAGAGTAGCTGCCGGGCACGGCCTCCGAGAGACCGCGCAGGTTGATCTGCGGGCCAAAGCGCGGGTGCACGGTGTAGCGACCGCGGACATGCACTGCGGCGCCAGCGCGGGCGAGCTCCTCGATTCCCTCGAGCTCCTCCCACACCATCGAGACGACCGCGCCCGTGCGGTCGCCGAGCTGCAAGCGCAGGTACTCGCCGCCGTCGCGCCGCTGACGGCGCTCGGCATCGCGGACCAGCAGCACCTGGTCGATCTCCACTCCGTCGCTGAACTCGTTCACGAGCATGACCGAAGGTATACGCACGAGTGCGGACGGCACAGCCTCGAGTGCTATCTCTGCTTGCATGCCACCTGCCCCCTTCCGCCTGTCCGTCCTCGACCAGTCTCCGATCTCCGAGGGGTCTTCAGGCTCGCAAGCGCTGCAGAACACCCTCGACCTTGCGCGCCTGGCCGACCAGCTCGGCTACCACCGCTACTGGGTGGCCGAGCACCACGGCGGGCCGATGCTCGCCGGGCCCTCCCCCGAGGCGCTGATCGGTCCGATCGCGGCGGCCACCTCGCGGATCCGCGTGGGCAGCGGCGGGGTGATGCTACCCCACTACAGCCCCTTCAAGGTCGCCGAGACCTTCAGCCTGCTCTCCGGCCTGTTCCCCGGCCGTATCGACCTCGCGCTCGGGCGCGCCGCCGGCACCGATCCACTCACCACCTTCGCCCTGCAACGCGACCGGCGCCAGAGCTCCCCCGATGACTTCCCGCAACAGCTCACCGAGGTGCTCGGGTATCTCAACGACCAACTTCCGGCGGACCATCCCTTCGCGCGGCTGGCAAAAACGCTCCCTGGAGCACCCGAGAAGCCCGAGCCGTGGCTGCTCGGGTCCTCTCAGCAGAGCGCCCTCTGGGCGGCCGAGCTGGGATTGCCCTACGCGTTTGCCGACTTCATCAACCCGCGCGGTGCCGAGATCGCAGCGCTCTACCGCGAGCGCTTCGCCGAGCACGAACACGCGAATCTGAAGCCCCGCGTCGCGGTCGGCGTGTGGGTGATCTGCGCGGAGACCGACGAAGATGCCAAACGACTCGCCACCAGTGGACGCATGACCTTCACGCTCCTGCGCCGCGGTCAGCTGATCGCGGTTCCCTCTCCGGAGATCGCCGTCGAGTTCCTCGCGGCCGATGACCGCTCGCCGGGGCAACCTCGCTCGGAGCGACGGGCCGTCGTCGGCTCACCCGCCACGGTCCGCGCGGAGCTCGAGGACATCGTCGCGAAATACGGCGCCGAGGAGGCGATCGTGGTGAGCATCACATACGCACACGAGGCGCGGCGGCGGTCCTATGAGTTGCTGGCGGAGGCTTTTGGGCTGTTGTGAGACCTCGCGCATAGCTCCCGTAGCTCCCGTAGCTCAGTCGTAGGTGGTGTACCAGGAGACGCGAACGCGTCCTCGCTTGCAGCGTATGTTGTGTTCGGTCCCCGCCAACCCAAACGGCTCGCGGCGACACTCAAAGTGGCCCGCCGGAGTGCTCACGCCGTAGGAGCGACTGTAGATGAAGTACGGCGATACCGGGACATCGCGCGCCGTGAGCTCGACCGCGTGGACGACGCCGTGCGCCCTCCCGCATGAGATCCCCCTCGCCTTGATCGTTGCGGTGATCACATCGTCAAGTTTCTCAGTGCCGCAAGCGCGAGCCCCGCCTGCGCCGCGTCCAGTACTTCGACGCTTCGCCGGCGCGGGCGGCGCATCGGCAGTCGGGCGGGCGACGCCGATCGGCAGCGACGCCGCGGCGAAGGTGGGGCCGCCGCGGTCGTTTTCGTATTCCCCGTAGCCCGCAACCCAGCCGCAAACGATGAAAGCGCCCGCTTCGAGCGGCGTAAAGTTCACCGACCCGGAGAACATCCCACTCTGGGGCGCGCTCAGCAGTTCCGGTTGGAGGATCGCGATCCCGTCATCGTCTTCGGGGGTCGAGCCGCAGGCGACATCGGCGGCGTTGAGGGTCACCGTGACGAACCCCTGGCCTTCGGCGCTGACCGCGTAGGTGATCTGCGTCGTGGCGTTCTGCACGACTTCGCCGGAGAGCCCGAGCGACATCGTGTCGGCAAGCGCCGCCCCAGGCAGCAGCGCCGCCGGCGCCAAGCCGCAGATGCATACCAGTAGAGGCTTCCTCATGGCTGGATTCCTTTCAATTTGCCCAGGGCACACTCGCCCCCCAATGCTCTATGTCGAGCGAAGCCGTCGCTCGACCCCCCTATAAACGTTGATTAGGGACGAAAAAGCATGTTTAATGGCAACAGTTGGGATTGCCCGCAGGGCGGCCGATCCAACCGGGAAGGAATCCCATGAGTCAGATCGTGGCGAGCAATCGACGTATCTCCCAACGGGCGCTCCTGCTCGCGGTGGGGGTGCTCGCGCTGATTGCTTGCACGCTCGTCATGGCGCCTGCGGCCCAGGCGGGGCTGTGGGCACAGATCACCTGCTCGGACGGTAACGAACCCGCGCCGATCGAAGGCTGGACATCGACCTTCCTCGGAGAGCAACCCTCCGCCAGCAGCACGGATAACACCTGCGAAAAACCCGGCGGCTCCCTTAGGGCGATCAATACCTCAAGCAACGAACCCCAACTCCGCGGCGCCGGCGCAGGGTGGATGTACTCGGCCCCCGCCGGGTCGACGATCGCCGGTGGCACAGTGTCGTATTCGCTGCAAACCCCGCAGGGAGAAGCGTACATCGCAACACCGAATAACAGCCCATCCGAATCCGATCGGCTCGTCCTCTGCAGAAGAAGCTCTTGCGAAGGAGGTGTCCCGAGCGGTAGCGTGCCGATCGGCCACATTGGCGGCACCAAGCTATACGCGACGGCCTTCTGCCTCGCTCCGGCGGAAGGCGAAATCGACTGCCCGGCCACCCCCAACGAGGGGTACCCCAAACTGAACGCAGAAGTTTCGGTGTACAGCGCCGAGATCGTGCTGATCAACGATGCCAAGCCGATCGGCTCTGTCCCCGCCGGCACGCTCTTGGGCGATCCGGCGAGCGGCAACGCGAGCCTCAGCTTCACGGCAGAGGATCAGGGTGGCCCGGGTGTTTATTGGGTCACGGTCCAGATCGACGGCCAGAAGGTGTGGGAAGGCACGCCGAACCTCAACGAAGGCAAGTGCGTCACGCACGGCACCGTCGAAGGGGCCCGCGCCTTCGAGTACGCCCAGCCCTGTCCGCAGGAAACGGAAGTTCGTACCGAAGTATCGACGACCAGCATCCCAAACGGCCAGCATCAGCTCGAGATTGAAGTCGAAGATGCCGCCGGAAATACCGCAGTCGTCTACGACGGCACCATCACGATCGCGAACAACTCAGCAGCGGCGCTGCTGTCGCCGGCGCCGGTCCGTGGGCCGGCGAATGGCACGCCCGCCTCGGAAAGCGCCACCCTCACGGCACAATGGAAGGGCGGGTCCGGTAAATCCGTGGAGCACCTGACGAGCACCTACGGACGCTCCCATCAGATCACCGGCAAGCTGACCACCGCCGCCGGCGGCACCCCGATCGCCGATGCCCTGATCGAAGTCACCCAGAAGCCCGCCTCGCTCGGCTCGACGACATCCTCAATCACCGGCTCCCACACCAATCTCCAGGGCAATTTTATTATCAATCTTCCCCCCTCCAGCTCATCGACAAGCATCCAGCTCGTCTACCGCACCCACCTCGGTGACGCCACCCCGGCGGCAACACAAACGCTCACGTTGCAGGTCCCCGCCAGCATCCAGCTGACGGTCTCCCCACACCTCACCAGTGTCGGTCACACGATCATTCTCAGCGGCAAGCTCGCCGGCCCGATCCCTCCCGGCGGCAAGAAGGTCCTGTTCGAGGCACGCGTTCTCGGTCATCCCTGGATCGAATTCCACAACGCCACCGTCGACGCCCACGGGCGCTTCCGGGCGACCCACCGCTTCACCTTCCCCGGCCCCGTCCACTACCAGTTCCGCGTCGTCTGCGAACGCGAAGCGGACTTCCCGTTCCTGGTGGGGAACTCGAACATCGTGCGTGTGTGGGAGCGTTGAGGGGGTCCTACGTGGCGTCTATGGCTCCAGGCGATTGGGGCCGCGGTAGAGGAAGGTGACCTCTCTCACGTTCTCCTGGTTCAGCAGCTGCATCAACAGCCGCGTCAGGCCGAAGCCGAAGCCGCCGTGGGGCGGCGCGCCGTAGCGGAAGAAGTCGAGGTAGTACTGGATCGGGCCCGTCTCGACGTCCTTGTCGGCCGCCTGCTCCAGCAACCGCTCGTAGCGGTGCTCGCGCTGGGCGCCCGTCGTCAGCTCGATCCCGCGCCACAACAGGTCGAAGCTCCGCGTCAGACTCGGGTCCTCGGGGTGGCGCATGTGGTAGAAGGGCCGCACCGTCGTGGGGTAGTCGGTCACGAACACGAACTCGTGGCCATGCCGCTCCTTGATCAGCGCACTCAGCGCGCGCTCTGACGGGGGGTCCAGATCGTGCTGGGGGCCGGGCACGGAGTCGTGGCCCGCCTCGCGCAGTAGCGTCTTTGCCTCCTCGAGCGTCACACGCGGGAAGGGGAGCGCCGGCACGATCACCTCGGTGTCGAAGGTCTCCTCAATCGCCTCGCCATGCGCGTCCTTGACGGCCCCAAGCACGTGCGCGAGCCATGCCTCCTCGAAGGCCATCACGTCCTCGTGGGACTCCACCCAGGAGAGCTCGACGTCAACTGACGTGAACTCGGTGTCGTGACGTGAGGTGAACGACGGGTTGGCACGGAACACGGGGCCGACCTCGAACACCTTGCCGAAGCCAGCGGCCATCGCCATCTGCTTGTAGAACTGCGGCGACTGCGCGAGGTAGGCCTGCCCGTCGAAGTACTCGACCTTGAACAGCTCGGCGCCGGACTCGCTGGCGGAGCCCATCAGCTTCGGCGTGTGGATCTCGATGAAGCCGTTTTTGCTCCAGTAGTCGCGCATCGCGTGCTCGACGGTCGTTTGCACCTCGAAGATCAGCCTGCGGTCGGGGCGACGCAGGTCGATGTAGCGCCAGTCGATCCGCTTGTCCAGAGCGGAGTCCGCCGCGATCGGGACCTCGGGCTCGGCCGGAGAGTCGACCTCGATGCTCTCCAGTTGCAGCTCGACGCCACCGAGCTTGACCCGTTCGTCGGCGACCACCGTCCCCGTCACGGTCACCGCCGACTCGGCCGCGAGCGCCGAGATCGCCTCGTTCAGCTCGCTCGGCGACTCCTCCTTACCGAGCACCACCTGCGCCTGACCGGATTCATCGCGGATCACAAGGAACTGCACCCGCTTCTGGTCGCGCACCGCCTGCGCCCAGCCGCGAATCGTGACCCGCTCGCCGACGTGCGCAGACAGCTCGGAGATGAGGGTGCGCTTCATTGCCGGGACCCTATCCGAGGCAGCCACTTCGCGGCCTGTCCTGGCCTGTCGCGGCCTGTCCTGGCCACAGCTTAGACGATCGGGTTCTACGTGGGACAGCCCAGCGTCCAGTTCTTCAGGCTGCCGGCCGACTTTGGGGCGCGGCCGGTGAACTGAAGCGCGAGCTTGTTGTACACGCGCACACCTTTCTTGCACGTGCGCGGGCTCGTGGCCTTCACGCTGACCGGGTAGCTCACATCCTTGCCCGCCGCGCAGTTGGGTTCGCACGTGTTCATCTCCAGCGTGCCCTTCGCCTGCGCGCTCGCGCCGCCGAAGCTCGACCACTTCAGCCCTTTCAGCACGGTGTTCCCATCCCCACAGGCAAGCGTCAGCGACTTCGGGCGGCTCGAGGCCTTCACGCAGTTGTTGATCTTCAGGGGCGAGGCGGCGAAGGCGGCGATCGCGCCCACGGCGAGGATCGCGGCGGCGAGCGTTGCAATCGCGAGGAAGAGCTTGTGTAGGCGCATCGCACGATCATCTCACATGCCGGCAGGCTCCTGCGCGAGCTCAACCTCGACGGCAAGCTCCTCGGCCTCGAGGAGATCCAGCGTTTCGATCGCGCCCGCCTCGCGCAGGTCATCAGCGCCGAGAACCAGCGCACCGAGACGCTCCGGCGTGTCGCGCACGAGCACGCGCCTGACCGGCGCGCGCATCTTGACCTGCGCCTGAGACTTGGCCTTACGCACCTCGCGCAGCACGTCCGCGGCGATCTCCAGAGCCACATCCTCACGCTCGCGCTCGTTCGCATCGGCGGCGGTCGCAGCCACCGCGCTCAGCTCGCCGGCGTCCGGCCAGGACGCACGGTGTACCGAGCCCTGCTGCCACCACGACCACACCTCCTCGCACACAAACGGCAAGAACGGCGCGAGCAGACGCTGGAAGGTAGACAGCGACATGCGCAGCGCGCACGCCACCGAGCCGGCCCCCGCCGCGGCGGGGGTGGCCTCCGCGGTGCCGTCGCCTGACATCCCCGCCGCCGAGCCGCCATAGCGGCGCCCCTTGACGAGCTCGAGGTAGAAGTCGCAGAACCACCAGAAGAACGTCTCGACGCGCTCGAGCGCGCGCGCGTAGTCGTAGTCCTCGAAGCTCTGCGTCGCGTCCGCCACGACCGCGGCCAGGCGCGCGATCAGCGCGCGATCCAGGGGATGCGACAGCTCTCCCTCCGCCGGCAGGTCGACGAGCGCGAACTTCGACGCGTTCAGCAGCTTCACCGCCAATCGCCGGCCGACCTTCATCTGCTGGGGATCGAACGCCGTGTCGGTGCCGGGGCGCCCGCTGGCCGCCCAGTAGCGCGCCGCATCGGCGCCGTACTCCTGGAGCAGGTGCATCGGCGTGACCACGTTGCCCTTGGACTTCGACATCTTCTTGCGGTCCGGGTCGAGCACCCAGCCGGAGATCGCCGCGTTGGCCCACGGCAGCGCGTCCTCCTGCAGATGCGAGCGCAGAATCGTCGAGAACAGCCAGGTCCTGATGATGTCGTGCGCCTGCGGGCGCACATCCATCGGGAAGACCTTCGCGAACAGCTCCTGATCCTCGCCCGCGTGTCCGGCAATCTGCGGCGTAAGCGAGGACGTCGCCCATGTGTCCATGATGTCCGGGTCCCCCAGGAAGCCGCCCGGCTGCCCGCGCTGGGAGGCGTCGTAGCCGTCCGGCACGTCCGTCGAAGGATCGACGGGAAGCTCCGCGTCAAGCGCTGCGATCGGCTGGTCGTAGAGGACATTGCCGTCCATGTCGATCGGGTACCAGAGCGGGAACGGCACACCGAAGAAGCGCTGGCGGCTCACGCACCAGTCGCCGGTCAGCCCGTTGACCCAGTCCTCGTAGCGCGCGCGCATGTACGGCGGATGCCACTGCAGCTGACGCCCTCGCGCCAGCAGCTCCTGCTGGTGCTCGATCGTGCGGATGAACCACTGCCTGCTCGTCACGATCTCCACCGGGCGCTCGCCCTTCTCGAAGAACTTCACCGCGCGCGTCACCGGCTGGGGCTCCCCGATCAGGTCGCCCGACTGCTCCAGCAGCTCCACGATGCGCTTGCGCGCCTGGTTGACCGTGCGGCCCTGCAGCTCGCCGTAGAGCGCGCGCGCGCGCTCGAGATCCTGCGACTCCCAACCGGGTGTCCCCCAAGGTGCCTCCGTCAAGCGCCCGTCCGGTCCGAGCACCGAGCGCACCGGCAGGCTCAGCTCGCGCCACCACGTCACATCCGTGAGATCGCCGAACGTGCAGACCATCACCAGGCCCGTGCCCTTCTCGCGCTCGACCAGCGGATGGGTCAGCACGGGCACGCGCGTGCCGAACAGCGGCGTCAGCGCCTCCCGGCCCATCAGCCCGGCGAAGCGCTCGTCATCGGGGTGGGCCAGCAGCGCGACGCAGGCCGGGATCAGCTCGGGTCGCGTCGTCTCGATCAGCGCCTCGGAGCCCGAGCCATCGGCCGCAGCGAAGCGCACGCGATGCATCGCCCCCGGGCGCTCACGGTCCTCGAGCTCCGCCTGCGCCACCGCCGTCTGGAAGTCCACGTCCCACAGCGTCGGCGCCTCCAGCTGGTAGGCAGCGCCGCGCGCCAGCAGCCCCAGGAACGAGCGCTGGGAGATGCGCTGGGCGAGCTTGCCGATCGTGGTGTACGTCATCGACCAGTCCACCGACAGCCCCAGCGTGCGCCACAGCGCCTCAAACGCCTGCTCATCGCTCTC
>Ga0302325_10025061_pt1 | contig 12398 bp, 7 predicted proteins | sample Palsa_T0_2_FD_201948 | JGI IMG/M metagenome (GOLD analysis project Ga0302325, IMG submission 201948) | Peat permafrost microbial communities from Stordalen Mire near Abisko, Sweden - Palsa_T0_2 | ecosystem: Environmental > Terrestrial > Soil > Palsa > Peat permafrost | place: Sweden: Abisko...
CTATTTTTCTTGTGGTTAAGTTAAGCGCAAGTTTGGCGGGGTAAATAGTATCGCGGGGGGGGGGGGGGGGGGGGGGGGGGGGGTCCAAAAAGTGTGGTATTTAAATCTTTCTCCCTTTAAAGTGTTGTGAATGGAATAAGCAAGAGTTACCCTTGGAGCTGGAGGAGATATTAAAAAATGCCAGGTGTAAATATAATCTAATATATTTAATATACGGCTAGAAATATGGTACGACATGGTATTGTACTAAATACGTATTAGAAGGAGTAATATGATACGGAGTACGTATTATAGGCCTCTATATTAGCCACCATAATACGGGTGTACACTACCTCGAACACTGATAGGGAAATGGAATACACAGAGCAATCTTGACCAGTCAACTTTTCGCGGAAAGGCCAGAGCAGATGAAGATGCAGACCAGTCCAATATCTCTACACAGCACAGCTTCGGGTATCTTATAAGATACGCCGCGTTTCCATACCCACGTATATAAATCCTCCCCTCCTTTCAACTTCCAAGCAACAGCACAACGAGAGTTGCTTGCAGAGGCTAGAGCGGGGAGGCAACATCTGCATAGCCGAAGTCCAGCACAAGGGCGCAACCTGCCTCCAGCGTATCAAGAACTTTCTCACTCCTCCTCATTCCCATTCTAGCAATATTTCGGTCTGCAAGATAAGAACCGAGGCCTGAAAACTGCCAGCAAGTAAGATTACACCAATTGACAGCAGCCTACTGTACTGCGCACTTAAACTATCCGCCCCACTCCCCCCAACGAATGATTGCAAGAATAACTTCCGCAATCAATCTATCTATCGAACCACGGCTAAGTGACAGAAAGAGACCAAAACGCAACAATAACCTTGATGGGGAAGAGTCCTATAGTCGAAATGGCGGTGCGAAGATTATCGCGCAATAAGCAGGAGCCTGCAGACGCGCTTCCTAGTGGCGTCTGCCTTGCTTCTTCGTTTCATCGCGGCATCATTTGCGTTGAGAAGAGCTAGGTTGTTCCTATCACCGAAAACGAAACTCCGCATCCTCGAAAAATCGCAGGAAAAATCATGGATCGAATATCAGGGAATACTGTAGATAAGATTGGTGGCCACGAGCTGGAGACGAAGGGCTGGGTTAGTAGCTTATAAAGATCTCGCAACGCCGACGTATCTCCCTCGCCCACTAGCTACCATCCAGAGCATGCAGACATACGAGACGAGTGTTGGGAGTGCGCTATACAAGTGCAGTCTCCCAAACCCCAAGAGCAATTGGGTAATCTTACAACAATAGCAAGAAACCCTCCTCTCACATCCCAAGTCTTCCCTTGCTTCAAAACTCGCACAAGGCGGATTCGAATCGACGACGAGAGCAAAACTGACACCAACCAGAACACTTGACAGCAGCTACACTAGCTCCTATATCCACACGACCATCGCCAATCTACCTCATACAGTACTTCCGAGCCTCGCTCGAAGAACCCATAATACAAAGAGCGACGCATAAGACTTCCTTCACTGCCTCGGTCCCCGCAACTCTAAGATAGGGACTAGATGGTTATTTCTGCTGCTTGGTTGCGATGTGCTTTACGAGCTCTCTTCATACGTTCTTACCTATTAAACTTTACCTCGTTACATCCTTACCCTTACCCTTACCCGTACCCTCAAATTCCCTCTCTTCCCAGGTACGAAATACTGGGTGGAGGGGAAAGATGGGTGGGTATGTGGTGGATATGTAGGTGATGTGATTGGGAGAGTGGGTTGGGGGCTAAGAGGGTGACACGGAGAGGAAAATGGAGAGCAGTGGGTGGGGCATGCAGTGAGATTCTTAATCCCACTGCGCTGGAAGGGGATTGGACGCCACTTGGCGGGAATGCCCCATCGAGACAAATCTTAATCCATCTATGAAATCTAAAAGAGAAGGAAGGAAGGAAGGGAGGAAATTTGTAATGCTGAATAAAGCCTTGAATGCGATGTGAAGATCTATTCTATTCTATTTTATCCCGTCTCTAGAACACCAAACCATGCCCAAACACCGATCAATGCCGCCTCCACTTCCTCTCTATGAACCCCGACATCACGCTCGTGATATGGAACTATGCACCACTACGCCCCAAAAACCGTAAACCGCTCCCCCTCCACCGGCAGGAAGGCCTTCGCACCCGCATCCCCCACCGGCGCCCCAAAAACCAACTGCGCGCTCAACTCCCACTCCGCGCTAACGCCCCACGCGCTCCGCACCTTCTCGTCAATCAGCGGATTGTAGTGCTGCAGGCTGCAGCCGAGACCTTCGGCCTCGAGCGCGGTCCAGATGGCGAACTGGTGCATGGCGTCGCTGTGGCCCGCCCAGACGGGGAAGCGGTCTGCGTAGAGGGCGAACTTTTCCTGCATGCCTCTGACCGTCGGCCTATCCGTAAAGAACAGAACCTATTGTAACTGTGTCAGCGCTGGAATGGAATTTTGGGGGAAGAGTAGAGAGAGGGAGGGGAGACGGACCGTGCCGTAGCCGGCCTTGAAGGAATCTATCTTCTGCTCCGTGCTCGCGAACTGCTCGGCGGGGACCACGCCCCTCAGGACCTCCTTGGCGATGTCCCACAACTTATCATGTTCGGCCTTCACAAGCAGCAGGATCCTGCTGCTCTGGGAATTGAATGCGCTGGGGACGTGGAGGATCACTTCCCTGATGATCTCCTGGATCTGCGTGTCGGAAATCGGACTCTCTTTCCTGAGGCCGTAGTAGGTGCGGCGGTTCCTAATCGTCTCGAGGAAGGCTGCTGAGCCGGATTTTGCTGCCATGTCTGCGGCCGTTGAGAATGTATGCGAGCGTGAGGCTGTGGGGACTTGTGGCTTGAAGGGATGACTGAGTCGGGGGAGGGAGGCCTTTATACTTGTTGGAATGGAGGTGGGGAGAGAGCGTTTGAGCAGCAAGCTTGCCATATCATGCCAAAATGCCGCAACGACAAGAGACGCTAGGAATGCCGAGACGGAAATCTGCATCTTCCTTGCTGCGTTTTTATCTTCGATTTTTTCTCCCCCTTCCCTCGTAGCTGGGTGGCCAATCCGGTCCTCGTTCTGCTACGATCTGCCCATGGTGGGGACGCACGTCATGATTCAAACATCCCACTTGCGACCCACTTCCTTGAGACAAACAATGACAAGCTCCGCTCCGCTGCGCAAGGGGGCTCTGCTGACAGCATTCTGGATAAGCAGATAAGGCGCTGCTTAAAAATGCGAGGGCCCGGAGGTGGACGTGGGCCTCGGAATCTTGATGGATTTCGGAACGGGGGTTAGATTTGTGAGGCTTGGAAATCGCAAGGTGGGGCTCGGCAGGGGTGGGAAAATGCGCGGCTCTTGACGGGTGTTGCGGGATATCACGTGTTTATGTACCCTTTCAGGTACCTTATAGTACGGTCGGATCTTTAATTCAAAGGCTTGTTTTGAATATTTTCATTTAGTTAGTGGAGAGTGTTACTTTTCCTTATTTGGATGTCTTCACTAGCTATCTAGGGAGGTTATACCATTGTCATCTGAATGCCAAAAGCCGAAAGTGCTCCGTTGATTTGAAGAATATAAAAGCAGCAATGTCCACATCGGTCCAAGATCGTGAATCACCCCTTCCACGCAAAACCAGTCTTGGGAATAGATCTTTTTTTATTTCCCCGAGGCCAGGGAGTAGGATAAGCATAAGTAAGCCGCCCTCTTTCTTCCCGAATCCCGAAATAAGATCTTATTTTTGAACCTCATCCTGCCTCTTCGCCACTGGTTCCAATCCTCCTTTCTGGCCCCACATCTTGTGACACCTCAAAACATCAGCGAACTCTCAATACCCAAAGGCGTACAATTGCATCACAGAATGTCACTGGCAATGCTCATATGATTTCCAATCACTGATATTTGCGCTCATCTAACTAGCAGTACAGCTTCAATTTTGTTTTGAATATCCAAAACACTTGCATCCCACCCAGCAAGAAAACACCCAGAAAACGCCGTTCTATGCAACAATTGCTTGTTTCCCATGTATCCCATGATAGGAAGAGGAGCCTCTAAACGCCGTCCGGGGAATGCCTAACGCTATGCTATGTAATGTAGTAGTAAACTTTGTACAAGGAAATGAATATTGATAACGAAGCTCCAAAATCCTCGAGGTGAGAAGGGGAAGGTAGGCAGGGGGTTAAGAGGACTACCAAGTCTCCGCAATATACTGCCCCGCCTTCTTCTTCAGTCCCCAGAACTTCTGCGCCTCCTCGCGGCCAAGGTTGCCTTTGCGCATCGCAACATCCACCAACGCGGCCTCCACGCCCTCGCCCATGCCCTTGCTACTGCCACACACAAACACGCGTCCATCAAGACTGTTGATAATGAACCAGACCAAATCCGCCTGCGCCCTGACCTCATCTTGCACGTACTTCCGATTTCCACTGCTCTTGCGGCTCTGCACCACTTTCTTGACTTCGGATTCGTGGACGCCCCATTCACCGGAGTAGAGCTCGTCGAGCAGGGAATCACGCACGCCTTGCAGGACCCAGACTTTGTTGGCGCAGTTCGCGTTGCGGAGACGGCGTTGCACGAAGCCGCGGAAGGGTGCGACGCCTACGCCTGCACCGATTAGCAGCATGGGACCATCGGAGACGAATTCGCGTGCGAGGGGATTGGCCATGAGACCCTTGAACATGGGGATGCGTAGGTCGACTTTCTCTCCTTTGTTTTCTGCTTCGATGAATTTTTGGGCTTGGCGCTCGAAGAAGCCACTCCCTACGCCGGTGCGAAGACCACCGCCCCAGTTGGGGGTTTCGTGGACAGTGACTGCGATTTCGATGAGGCGGGAGCAGCCGGCGGCTGGGACGCAGGATTCGTATGGGTCGTTGGAGAGGGAGTAGAAGCGCGGCATCAGGGTTTGGAGCTGGCTGAGGAGGTGGTCGAGAGGGGGTTTGGAGGAGGGGAAGGCGTTGAGGAGTTGGCTGATGGTGATGTGGGGTCCAGTTCTGAAGTCGCAGAATACACCCTGTCCCTCTCCTGAACACAAGAACAGGAGAACCTTCTTCTCGTTTGGATCTGTTGCATATTCCGCGAGGAGTCGTAGGAGAGGCTTTGTGGGGGGATATGATTGAATGTCGCTGCACCATGTCAAGAGATCCCGACGCGTCGTGATCAATTCTCTCGCCTTCTCATCACCCCAAACTGTAGGCCATCGTCCATTCTCTGTCTTCAAAAGAACCTTCCGGTCGCGTTGGAAGCGGGGGATGAGTAACAGATCCATCAGATCATCGACAACCGAGGCTTCATTGGGAGCAGAAACACCAATTGCCCCACCAACTTTGAAATCAACACCCAGTTCCTCAGGATAATCCGTCACGTCGAGGTCAAAATGGTATGTTCGCTTCTCCGCACCGGGTCTGGTGAGTTCCCGCGCCGAAAATATGCGCGCAGAGTAGACATTGTATGGAGGGTGGGGTTGGACGAAATTCGGAGGGTGGATCGTCGTATCGACTTCACGACTCTCAGTCGCAGGGTGAGGAGTGAAATCGATTGAGTCGGTATGCGAACTGACAGAGATTGCAGGGCCGGTAGGAGAAGGTTCGGGTTCGGAGTCGTTCTTAATGGGGAGAAGGGAGACGGTCTTCGGAGGCAATTCCGGGACGCTCGAAAAAGTGGTGGGAATGAGTCCCACATTCAATTGAAGAGCCCGGTACGCATCGTTGTCTGGCAGAGGTACACGTTCGAAGGTCAGAGTGTCAGTCTTTGTTACTGCCATGCAGCAGCCTCCTCCGCAGCATTTCTCTATCAGCTTTGTGCCAGACTCGCCGATGAGTCTTTGTACGTCAGCCGAATTTTGGGAGATAAGTCGGGTGGAAGCGCGTCGTGGTCGGGGAGGTTGAGGCTCTTCTGGTTCGTCTGAGGAGGAGGAATAGGTGAGGGAAGGAGCGGCAGATCGTGGGGAGGAGTTTGGTTCTTCGGGGATGCAGTGGGCGGTGGTAGCTGTTTGGATTGCAGTGGGGCGCGACATGATTGTTGTGAGAATTGATTGTCGAAGCGCTTCTGTACGAGCAGCGAAGTGAGTACAGTACAGATGTACAGTACAGATGTACAGAGGAGTTCGGAGGAGGAAATCAATGGTAGTTATCGCATTGAATTAATCGTGTGTGACTGCTTCTGGTGTGGTGTCGTGGAAAGAGCAAGAAGGGGAGATGAGATGGTATTGTAATTTGTACAGTATTTCGTCAGTCTGTGTAATCCTTGGTCACTTGGTCAGAGATTATGTATGTATGGGGGTGGCAGATCGGGATTCCTTTATTAGGGCCTATTTAGCTTGCGAGTGCGAGTGCGAGTGCGTACAGTAGCGCATGCAAGATTTTGTTTTGCTGGTGCAATTCGGCTGCTGCAAGCGAAATCGGCCAGTGCCGCGGGATACGAGTTGCAGTACGAGGTAAGTACCGGGGGAGGACCATACTGTAGACGGCAAGACGCGGCGGTTCTCGCCAAGATTAGGAGGACGAGGACGAGGACGAGGACGAGGACGAGGACGAGGTCTTTCTTCGTGCTGCGGAAATCAATTGCGACCAACGGGAATGCTAGGCCAGGGCAAGAATCATCAGCCGGCGGCCCGGTAATCTGGCATCTCCCTCCTCGGAAACCAAAGGCTGCAAAATGCAAAAAAGAACTACAGTACTGTATTTATCCACCACATGCTCGGTGCTCACATCTTCTCCCGCGATGTCTCCCGCGATGTCTCCCGCCTCCTGCCCTCCCATCTCGGCCGTTCCCACACACCTTTCTCTCACCCAACACCAAATTCCTCAACACGTGCAAAAGTGACGACACCATCATCCAATGGACTCGTGTTCGTTTCGTTTCAACCCGCGCTGGCCTATTTGCAGCATGGTGGGGTGGATGCCCGCATTGCCGAGATGGGGTGGTGGCGCTCTGGAATCTTATCAGATCATCGGAATTGCTGCAGGGGGCATTTTGCGAAGACGGAATAATCCAGTGTGGTTTCTGATTGGAACTGATTATCCCCTCGTCCGGTGAGATAGTGTCCCACGCCAGGCATCACAGCTGAGCGATACGTACCTGCCTGACGATTTTAGCTGTGATGCCTGGCGTGGACACTGTCTCACCGGACGAGGGGATACCTAGGTACTGTAGCGACTGATTGATTAATCACGACTAATTGATCCATTAGTCCTGCCTATGCACCAGGGTGCGCAGGGGGAAGGGGAGGGACCTGGCTGCGAATAAGAGCGAGGGTGCGAATAAGAGCAGGGAATGAAATGAGAGCGAGGAGTGCGAATAAGACCGAGGAATGCGAGCGAGGGTTTTCATTCGAATACTGTAGATAGTCTAACTGACTTCTAAGAGAAACAAACCCCATAGAAATGCTAAGGAGAGTAGCCGGGAGCTCGGCAAAAGTGGTACATGGTGGTCATGTGACCCTATTCACGTGATAATCGTCATGGCGTGGATATCTCATACTGCACAAGCATATTAAGATCACCAAATATATCAGGGAGTTAGAGGTGCCGGGTTAGGAGTACTGGATTGTTATAAACGGCTTCCTCCCTAACTATATACTTAGTAGCCCGTGTAAAATTGGATCCTGCTGAAGTAGGTAGGTAGGTTATCACCTGACCGCACCACGTGACAAAGGGTTCGAAAAAAAAACCCTTTACAATAGTAGAGATGAGCCATTTACGTTAAATGCTCAGATTCAATTATTTTCAGGAATAGTATCGCATCTTTACAATACTGGGGTACTAAGGAATAAAATGTACAACCCTCTCTGCTTTTCTTCTTCGTCACTCCTCCTATTGGCTGATGCTTCGTGCCTCCGAATGAGGCTGAGAGCCGGGTTTCAACCACAATTTTGGACGGCATCTGATCATCTATCCTCAACCACCGCCAACCAAGATCTTGATTGGTAGAAACGAGAGGGGTGCTGGAATCCCTATCTTGTCTGTCGAATGCCTATTGCGCCTTTCCAATATACTCCAGATGCGACTTCTGTGCTGCAACGTTGGCGACCAGCCTTTCACAACACTCAAAGAGTTCTACACCAACATTCCTAGCTACGCTATCCTCTCTCATCGATGGGGTGACCCGAAAGAAGAGATCTCATTTAATGACCTAAAAAATGGTGTCGATATCTCACGGAAACAAGGCTATCAAAAGCTAAAGCAATGCTGCGAGAAAGCTGCTAAACATGGTCTTGAATACGTTTGGATTGATACGTGCTGTATCGACAAGGATAGCAGTGCTGAACTTTCAGAAGCAATAAATTCCATGTTTGAGTGGTATTCCAAGTCGACGGCGTGTTACGCATATCTTGATGATGTGACTCTAGAGACCGGGGTGGCGGATGAGAGTTCGTCTTTTCGAAACAGCAAATGGTGGACACGCGGATGGACTTTGCAGGAGTTGCTTGCCCCTTCATCGGTAATTTTCTACGACCAGAGTTGGAATGAGATTGGCACGAAAAGCTAGCTTGCAAAAGTCGTGAGCAACAGGACAACAGTTCAAGTCGAAGTGCTAAGAGGGGATTTCAAAGCGTTGGCGCATCCAATCAGTGTGGCACAGAAGATGTCATGGACAGTCGGTCGAGAAACCACTAGAGAGGAGGACAAGGCCTATTCGCTGATGGGCCTCTTCGGAGTCAATATGCCACTTCTATATAGCGAAGGAGCTCGAGCGATCATTCGTTTGCAAGAAGAAATTATGCGGACGACATACGATCATTCTCTCTTTGCATGGCGATACCCCTGGGCTGGTATAAACCTTTCAGCTCCGTCCATCAATCCTTCTCTCTTTACTTGGCGAAACGACTCGGCTTATAGAGGCCTTTTAGCTCCGTCCATCAATCATTTCAGAGGTTGTGGCGACATCATTTCCGTTGATTACGCCACGTACGATGCCCAATTTTCCCAGTTCAGAAAGGCGCAAAAGGAGCCGATGCCGCATTTTTCTCAAACCAACTATGGTACTCAAATAGAGCTGCCTTTGCAAGCCCATATGGCAACAACAGGATTCTACAAAGCATACCTCGCTTGTACTTTGATGAGACGGTACCCTCCAAAATTTCAGAATGATTTTCTCTATGTGAAACTGAGGCATCGTCCTAGTGCCGGAACAGATTCATATGAGCGATTTGAAACATTTGAATTCCCAAACGATTTGTGGGGTTTAATTGACACTCAGATCGAAACCAAGCGTATATTTGTAGCAACGATGGATCCGTCTGTGTTTGGCTTCAAAGATATGACAATCAGTCATATGAGAGATATCTCTTTCAAGACACCGATGGAAGTCGAATTTAAAATAGGCCCTCCGAGTTTCTTCCATGACCGAGCGAGTAAGGGAATAAGGCTGGTTTACAGCCCGGAATACTACTGTTCTGGCCCCATCCGGAAAGATTTTTCTCGCCCTGAATATGTCCTCAATTTTGCACCCACTAACAATAATGCATTCCTTGCCTTGCGGCTTGGGTCTGCCACGTTCTGGAACACAAAGGATGAGCAAGGGAAAGTCGTCGGGTCAACATTCAATTTCATAGTGCTCTGTGGCATCCATGACGGAGCATTATGGACCGACGTCTTGATTGACACCAGGACGGGTTATTCTGGGGAGGCGTATACATTGTATGAGCCAGGCACAGATGTTGGACGAGCGGCTCGTCTAGCAGCCCGCCCTTCGACTAAGAGGACCATTCGACAAGTTTTCTCGCCAAAAATCGAGGAATTAAGCTCGTCTTTGACAACTAGGATGCTCAAAACGAAGTACGCAGTTCCGAACGCTTCACTTCAAATCGAGGTCACACGTCGTCGAAGAACGGACGCTCATTGGTCCTGTGACGCGGTTTTCAAGTTCCAATGGAGTGAAGATATGATTGACAATGATACAGCGCTTGTCTCTCGCGTGGAAAAAAAAGATGATGACTGGGTCCGAAAATTATAAGGCCATTCAGGATGCGGGTTTCTAGGGCGCCTTCGGAATCTAGAAAAGGGAAAGTCTAACAATGCGAGGAGCTGGGTGAGCATTCTGAACACTGGTATTATATTATCTGTCTACTATCGCTTACATAGCCTGCTAGAGAGACGTTGACTTTCTATCAAAGTTGCTAAGCACATTCGCCGCCAGATCCGAAGTTAAGGCCTACCCACTCGCAAGGAGCGCTTAAGTTCGGTACTTTTAAGATTCATCACCTGGCAGGGTCTCAGTTGATGGAAATGATGATATGGGGGTATTGTCTTGAGGGGACGATATATTAAAGTTGGCTGTTAAATTCTACTGCACAAGAGCCGGGTAATATAACGCGTGAGTTCAAAAATCAGAAGTGTTAGTAAGCCTAGCCACATATATAAACCAGAGCTTCCTATTTGACAAGTCCTTTAAAGGCTTAGCATCTTGATTGGCGTTCAGGAGATGAGCTAAGTCAGGCTGTACGTGCTATAGTTAACCTCTCTCAAGTTGTGAGTGCCAGGTATGATGATGTTGCGAGGCTTAGCTAGGAAGTCTAGCCGGGAGCTGTTCTATAGAACCGATCTCGGTTCTCAGGCGGGGTTCGCCCGACGATGTACGAGGGAGTATTCTCGTAGACGGACCATGAATAGGACGAGCTTCGGCCTTTCCCACTTGGCGGCGGGATACTAGGCCTCGCTCTGGGGTCCGAACTTGAACTCGTGACATAAGTTATCCAATATCCACCACTGCATTAATGAAGGTTCTGCCCATTCTGCCCTTGCTGCCTTCCATGTCTTCTAACTAAATAAAGAATTATTTTCCTTTTCTTTCTGGGGTGCGGGTAGCAAACTGCAAATGGGTAACCCAATGGGCTCCACCAGATCTTGCTCGCATTCGATTACGTACATACGCATAATCCCTGCGTCATCAATCAAGACATAAAGCCTCCGAACATTCTCTTCTAGGGCGACAATTTTTTTTAGGGCGAAAGATTAATATACCACGACTTTTGGAGGAAAAGATTTAAATACCACGAGTTTCTTATCAAAGACTTCGATACTATTATTGCCCCGCTATCACGTTAAGCTCACCGTCGATGTTACTATCCCCTAATTATAAAGCATTTATAATATCTTCTTAACTATAAGTTCGTAGGTTTATAGGTTTGTAAGGAATTTGTGTCTTAGAGGGTGTAGTGGGGTGAAGTGTAGGTAGTCGGTCGCGTAGCTCTACACGTGATTGCCACGTATGTATATATACCCTCCTTTCTACCCTCTTCCTCCTTAAGCAGAGGTTAAGCAGACACCAAGGAACACGAATTGTACATGTTTTTACCCCCTTATTTTGTTATGTTTGTCACGAGCGCCAGATTCATAGCCCAGGAAAGAGCGTTGGTTGAATGGTCTCAATTACGACTATTTAAAGCTAAGGAAAGAAGAGGTTATTTACAAAGGATCGGTTTGTACAAATACTCGGGTTCTGCTGCTCTATACCGCCTATGCTAGCCCGCGCTAGTGCACGTGACCACGTGATATAGAATGCCAGAACTGTAACATTACCCCCCCCTTTCGAATAAGCTCGTCCTCGAGCTTCGTATTCCGTAATCGTATAATCGATTTCGTAAATTCCTCTCGTTTTGCCACAAAATTAGCCTCAATTTTGCAAAGTCACATAACATAGCTGCCTTAATCGTTAAGCCGCCCTTAAAAGGGGAATTCCCTCTTCTAGGGCAGCCTTAGCTTTTAGGCTCCAACTCCTCTTCTAAATTATCATCCACCTTAGCTTTAGGGAACTTATCCTTTTGCGCGCATTTTAGCTAATATGCTAAGTTCCTTAAGGGGGCCGGTCGATTAAGGTACACATAATAGAATTCCTGCAACGCAATAGGGCTATTGCTTAATAAAGAAGCAAGATACTAATTAAGATCGGGATCTTAGCCCTTCTAGTTTACCTGATACTATAGTTTACTACAAAGAAGCTTTATTGCTAATACCTCTTATACCTTGTACTCCTCCTCGCCTTCTTGCACTTCTATTAGATTGTATTTTGGATTAATTTGGCTAAGTAGTGGGTTTTTAGGGTCTTTGCATAGCTTTTTAGCATAAAATACCGGGTGCACCTTAATCGATTCCGGCAACTTAAGCTTAAAGGAGTGCCCGATTTGCTCTAGAATCTTATATAAGCTATCTATTTATTAAGCTAATTTACAGCTCGGTTAATTGTTTTTCTAGTGCTTTACTATAACTTAAACTTTATCCCTTACCCTAAAATCTACTATATAATAGTATTTATTTGCCTAGATTGCGTATCGTTCTTGCAATTAAGCTATGTTCCCTTGTGCAACACTCTAAAATTTATGCAATTGTTTTACTAGGGTTTTTGCCTTTATACAATTTAGCTTTTCTTTCGGCGTATAAGCTTTAATTAATATCTCTTAGTCGAACAATATGCGTGGCT
>Ga0302325_10025063_pt1 | contig 12397 bp, 13 predicted proteins | sample Palsa_T0_2_FD_201948 | JGI IMG/M metagenome (GOLD analysis project Ga0302325, IMG submission 201948) | Peat permafrost microbial communities from Stordalen Mire near Abisko, Sweden - Palsa_T0_2 | ecosystem: Environmental > Terrestrial > Soil > Palsa > Peat permafrost | place: Sweden: Abisko...
CAAAAACCAAGCGCGTGAGGGCGGATTTTGCATTCATACCCTGATAGTATCCTCTAGGCCGATGCGGTTCCCTCCCCGAGGAACCCTTCGAGGCGCTCCCTTATCCCCCCGCGCCATTCATCGTCGGTCACGCTGTACATGACGGTGTCCCGAAGGGTCCCGTCGCGCCGGACGGCCTGCCTGCGGATCACGCCGTCCTTGCTGGCGCCCAAGCGCTCGATCGCCGCCTGGGACCTTACATTCAGGTTGTCCGTCCTCAGGCCCACCACCGAGCACCCCAGTGTGTCGAATGCGTGCTCAAAAAGTCGAAGCTTGCACGCCGTGTTCACCCCGGTCCGCTGCCAGCTCCTCGCATACCAGGTGTACCCAATCTCGACCCTGCGGGCCGCCGGGATTATGTCATGGAAGCTTGTCGACCCGATGATAGTGCCTCCCGTCAGTTCGCGAACGACCCAGGGCACGCGGTTTCCCTTGGCGCGGTCCGCCAGCGCGGCGTCGATGTAGGCCAGGGTGCCCCCGGGCTCGGGGACCGACGTGAAATGGAGCTTCCAAAGCTCCCCGTCGTCGGCGGCGGCCCTGAGCGAGGGCTCATGCTCGCGCGTGAGCGGCTCCAGCCGCACGCCGCGGCCCTCCAGGATGACCTCCGGGTCGACGCGGAACATGGACGGTCAGGACGCCGGGAAGGGCGTCACCCTGCGGACCAGCTGCAGGGGGATTCCCCAAGGGTCGCGCACCATGATGAGGAACGATCCGTCGGGAAGCGTCTCCTCGTAGGCGGGCGTCGCCCCCGCGGCCACGAGCCTTGAGCGCACCGCCGTGGGGTCGTCCGAGACGAAGGCGACATGAAAGCACAGCGGGTGCGCCGCCGCGTAATCGGGGAAAGGGGCCGCCGGATTGCTGTAGACCTCGAAGATCACCCGGCCGGTCTCGTCGGCGAGGAACGACGTGAACGGCGAGTCCTTGCGGGTGCGCGCCACGCGCAGGCCGAGGTGCGTCACATACCACGCTGCAGTGGCCACGGCGTCGGGGACGTTGAGTGCGAAGTGCTCGAATTTCATGTGTTTAGGAATTTTTCAGGAACGCGGTGATCGGGTCGCGCGCCTGCGCGCCTGCGTCCTCGAGCACGTAGTGGCCCACCCCTTCGAGGCGTTCCACCCGTGCGCCGGGGTAGATTTCACGCCAGCGGGAAAGGAACGTGTCGTCGAAGCAAAAATCGCGCCCCCCCCAGACGATCAGCTTTTCGTGGCCCGAAAGCCTCGGCAGGCGCTCCGCGGTCTCCTCGAGCGTCCGCCTGCTCGGGTGGTCCGGCTCCAGGGGGATGTCCCGCAGGAACCGGTGGATGCCCACCCGGTCCGCCCAGCTGCCGTAGGGATGGAGGTAGCCCCGCCTCTCCTCCCAGGTCAGCCTTCGGGAGGCCATCGCCATCCACGCGGCCGGCTCGGCAAAGCCGTTCAGCCCACGCACGATGAATTCGCCGAGAAGGGGGGACCTGCAGAGCGCGATCCGCTTCGGAATCCGCTTCGAGGGGAAGGCGGCGGTGTTCAGGATGACGATCCGCCCGACGCCCTCGGGCCTCCTGACAGCGACGCCGAAGCCGATCGCGCCGCCCCAGTCATGGACCACCAGGTGAATCCTCCTGAGGCCGAGGTGGTCGACGAGCGCTTCGATGTCCGCGATCCGCGAGGCCAGGCGATAGTCGAATCTTTGCGGCTTGTCGGACAGGCCCATCCCGACATGGTCCGGCGCGATGCACCGGATGCCGGGCGAGAGTTCGCGCACGAGGTCCCGGTAGAAAAAGGACCAAGTCGGATTGCCGTGGAGCATGAGCACCGCCTCGTCGCCCGCCGGTCCCTCGTCCAGGTAGCTCATCCTTGCCCCCTGCGGCGTCTGAAACGACTTGGGCGAGAACGGATAGTGCGCAGAGAGCCAGTCGGGGACTCCGTTCGCTTGTGGCGCGGTCACCATTCGAGCGCCAGCATCAGGCAATTCAGGCCGCTCCCGATCCCCATGAGGGCCACCCGGTCTCCGTCGCGGATCGCGCCCGCGTCCACCGCCGCCGAAAGCGTTGCGGGGAGGGAGACCGACCCCATGTTGCCCAGAGTCTCGAAGGTCGAGAAGTCCTTGGCGATGTCGAGCCCGAGGGTCTCGAAGAGCCGCCTGCGGTGCGCGCTTCCCACCTGGTGGCAGATGGCGCGGTCGACGCGGTCCCGTGTCCAGCCGGTCTCCGCCATGAACTCGCCCCAGGTCTCGTTCGCGAGCCCGACGCCCGCCTCCAGCATCCTTTCCGAGTCCGTCTGCATGGCGAGGCCCCCGGCCGCGGCCGTGTTGCCCTGGCAGAGCTCGCTGTGCTCGGTGGCCGACCGGCAGACGCCCCCGACGATCCTGCGGGCCCTTCCCCTGACGAGATCGCTGTGGCAGATGACCGTGGCGACAGCCCCGCATCCGATCGTCAGGTTTGCGAAAAACGGCTTTATCGCATTCCGGTCGAATGATCCGGCAAGGAGCGTTCTCACCGTCTCCTCGACCAGGGGCCTTCCGTTTTCGCCGGCGACAATGAGCGCGGCGCCGATGTGGCCGATCTCGATCATTGCGGCCGCGACCACGATCGAGTTGAGGAACCCGAGGCAGGCGTTGGAGAGGTCAAAGATCTGCGTCGACGCGGGCAGGCCGATCTTGTGGTGCGCAAACGAGGCGGAGGCCGGCTCCAGCATGTCCCGCGACACCGCTGCGTGGACGAAGAGGCCGAGCTGCTCGCGCCGCACGGACGAGACGCCGAGGACCGCGCGGCCCGCGGCCGCGCTCGCCTCCGACGGGAGAGTTCCGTCGGGCCACATCCGGCGCTCCCGGATTCCCGTCATGAGCTCCAGCCGGCCGAACGGCAGCCTGAGGCGCTCGTAGAGCGGCCTGAGCCGCTCCTCGATTGCCGCGGAAGTCCAGACCTCCCCCGGCAGCGCGACCGCGATCGATTCCAGGCAGACATTGTTGAAGCGCATGGGTCCGCGGCGATTCCGCTCAACGCTCGGGCCTCATGGCCAGGCGGATCACGTCCTTGTCGAACATGTTGCACCCCAGGCCGGCGTCCACCGTCAGGGTCGCACCGTTGATCCCGCTGCTGCGCGCGCTCAGGAGAAACACAACCGCGTTCGCCACCTCCTGCGTCTCGAGGTTTCTCTTGCGGAATGTGAGCTTCTCCGCGAACAGGTAGCTCTCGAGGTAGCCGGGAATGCCGGCCGAGGCGCTCGTTTTGAGCGGCCCGGAGCCCACCACGTTGAACCGCACCTCCGACTTCGCGCTGAAGGACTTGGCGAGGAACCGGGTCGACGACTCCAGCGCGGCCTTGATGGGCCCCATGTAGCCGTAATTGTCCGGGGTGACCAGGAGCGAGGAGATGCCGATCGTCACGACCGAGGCGTCGCGGGCCAGGTGCGGCGCGAAGGCGCGGGAAACCTCGACGAGCGAGAACGCCGACACCGCGGCCGCCTGGAGGAAGTCCTTGCGCCGGGTGGCATGGAAGGGCTGCAAGCCCTCGGAGAAATTCGCATAGGCGATCGAGTGGACGATCCCCGACAGGGGCGGCCCCTCGGACCCTGCGACCTCGGACGCGAGCCGCTCGACTTCGCCTTCCTTCTCGACGTCGCAGACGTGGACCGCCCGGTCCCGGAGGAGCGCCTCGAGCGACTTCCTGCGCTCCTTGGAGCGCACGCTGTAGATGACGCGGGCGCCCTCCTCCTCAAGCGTCCTGCCCACCGCCCACGCCACGCTTCGCCTGTTGGCGACGCCGAAGACGAGGAACGTTTTTCCATCGAGGCCGAGGAAGCTCATCCCGCGGCCTCCGGGGTCTTCCAGGCGACCGAAAACTCCACCGTCATGATGCGCGTGGCGCCGCGCTTCATCGCGCCGGACATGATGAAGAATCCGCCCAGGGCATTCTTCTTCCGGACCTCGATCGTGACGGCGTCGCCGGGAAAGACCGGATTGCGGAAGCGCACATCGGAGATCTTGACCAGCAGCGGGACCCCCGGTGGGACCCCCTGCTCGGCCAGGGTCCGCGACAGGTGGAGCGCGCCGGCCTGGAACACCGACTCGCAGAGCAGGACGCCCGGCGTGATCGGGGCGCCCGGATAGTGCCCGCCGTAGAAGTCCTCGTCGGCCCTCCATGTCCGGCGAGCCACCAGGAGCTCCGGCGTCTCGGAGACGATCTCGTCCACGAAGAGGAACGGAGGCCGGTGGGGGATCCTCCTGAGGACCTCGGGCGACACCGCGCTCATGCGGCCCTCCCCTGCTTCAGCGCGCACACGTACCGGTCGACCTTGTTCGCCGTGATCACCCCGTAGTTTATCGTGCCCAGCCACCCCGACATGATAATTCCGACCGAGCCCGCGTGATAGAGCCCGGCCAGCTGCTCCGGAAGGTCCATCGAAACCTTCAACCCCTCGAACTTCGTTCCGAAGGAGGTGCCCCCAAAATGGGTGGTGTAGCGCTCGATCGTGCGGGGCGTCGCGGCCTCCCTCCAGTCGATCAGCCCCCTGACGCCGGGGATGAACTTCTCAAGGGCCAGGATCGACTCCTCTATCAGGCGCTCCTTCTCGACGGCGTACTCCGCCTCGGAAAGGGAGCTCCAGTGCGAGTAGAGCCCGTTGATGGACGCCACGACGGTGTAGCGCTCGGAGCCCGGCCGGGTGTCGGGATAGTACACGGAAAACGTCCTGCTCGTCGTGTGGAGGTCTGTCAGCTCGCCGCTTCCGAAACTCGGGCTTGCGGAGGTGAAGACGAGGTCCCCGATGTGCGGGATCGACTCGCCCTTTCTTATCCCGAGGTAGACCTGGCAGGAGCTCGAGTTGATCCTGACCGCCTGGGCCGCCGCGGCGTATTCCGGGGAGAAGTTCTCGGCCCCCGCCAGGCGGAACACCGTGTTCTTGATGTTGGCGTTCGAGAGTACCGCCTTGGCCCGGATCACCCGGCCCCCCTTTGCGACGATCCCGCACGCGAACTTCACGCCCCCGCGCTCCTCGACGAGGACCCGCTCGACGAGCACCTTCTTGCGGAGCTCGACGCCGTTCTTCTTGAGTTCGGCCGTCATCTTCTCAATGAGGAGGTCGGAACCGCCCTGGAACGTGTAGACGCCCGAGCCCATGAAATTGGAGAACACGATGCCGTAGGTGATCGCGGGGTCGTCGAGCGTCGAGCCGTTGGCGTAGGCGATCGGCTCCATGAGGAGCCGGATGACGTCGCTTCGGCCCGGGAAGAACCGATCCAGCATCTCGCCGGTCGTCTCCGTGCTGTTATCGTAGAAATTCATCCCGCGCAGGTACTCGTAGAAACGCTCCACATGGGCCCGCTCGAGCCCGAACTGCTCCACGAGGACCCGGGTGTAGTCCTCGCGCGTGAAGGTCGTCCAGACGTCCATCTCGGGGTTCACGAACCGGATGTGCTTCAGCTGGATGATCGAGTCGGCGATCTCCCGGGTCCAGTACTTGCGGCAGGACTTGATCATTCCGACGGGAAAGCCGTGGAGCGAGATGTCGAATATGTGGCCGCCCTTCCGGGTGAACCATGTCGCCAGGCCGCCGTATTGGTAATGGTGCTCGAGCAGCAGCACGCGGTGGCCCGCCTTTGCGAGCACGTTTGCGCCCGTCAGGCCGCCCAAGCCGCTCCCGATGACGATCACGTCATACTCGTCGGCGACCCCTTTGAGCCAGTCATACGCCATGGAGGTTCAATGCTGGATCAGCGCTTGGGTCGTCGGCAACTGGTTTCGGGAAGGCTATGCCACGGCCACCGGTGCCCGCAGGATGTGCTGGTTCGCCATCGAAATCCCGCTCAGCATCGAGCCCACGATCCCTAGCATACCCTGATCGGTGCCACAGAGATACAGATTCGACAGGAGGGTCGTGCCGCCGGGGTTCTTGTCCGGGGCGCCGTAGATCGCGCCGCGGAAATGCCCGGTGAACTTCTCCACGGTCGTGGGCGTGAACATGTCGGTTGCGACGGTCGCCCGCGCCAGCGCGTCCTCGGGCGACAGCCGCGGAAGGAACCGCTTCGCGGACTCCTGGATCGCGCCAAACCAGCGCGCCTTGCAGTCCCTGTACCCGTCTTCGGGCAGGCCGGCCCACGACTCGTAGTTCGCCAGGCAGGTGACGCGGAAGAATCCCTCCGCGAGCCCGCGGCCCGGCCCGTACTCAAAATTGTTCGGGAAGCATATGATCCCGCTGCGGGGATCGACCTGGCCCACCGGGTCCCGGTAGGTGAACCTGTCCGAGTCGTTGAAGAAGACAATCGTGTCGTCTCCCCAGCCCAGTTCCGCCGGCTGGCGATCGAGGACCGATATCGTCTCCACGTAGCCGAGCGTCCTGGCGCCGGAGGGCGGACGGCCCATGAGGGCGCCCGTCTCCGTGATGCCGATCGAGGAGAGCACCTGGGAGGCCACGATTTCCTCGCCGGAGTCTAGGACGAGCGCCGCCGCCCTGCCGTCGCGAACGACGATGCTCCTGACCCCGCACTTCATCCTGCGCTCCCCGCCGGCCTCGCGGTATTTTTCCAGGAGCACGCGCATCATCACCCTCACCCCCTCCAGGGGTCGGGCGAACCCCTCCAGGTAGAGGGCCCGGAACATGATCGCAAACTGCCCGAGGTCCATGTCGTCCTCCCGGGCGCTGCCGTAAAACATGAGCGGGCACAGCAGCATGTCCTCAAGAAGGGGGTCGCTTATCGACTCCCTGACGAAGGCGCGGGCCGAGGCCCCCGCCGGGCCTCCCGAGAGCGGGCTCTCGCGGACGAAGCGGGCGATCCTTTGGAAGCCCGCGGCCTCCCGCGGAAAATGCGACGCCACCTCCGACTCCAGCAGCGCGAAATCGTTCGTGAACCTGAGCACCCGCCCGCCGTCCGGACCGAACGCCACCCGCGAGCCCTTCTGCGGGCAGAGAGCGAACTCGTCGCGGTCGATCCTCAGCTGGCGAAGGATCTTGCCGAGCGGCGTGCCCTTGACCCCGGACGGCACGAAATTGGTCACGGCGTGCAGACCGACGTCGTATTTGCGCCCGCCCAGGCTGTAGAATCCGTTCAGGCCCCCGACCGCGTTGTGGCGCTCGAAGATGCAGACCCTCTTGCCGAAGTGCGCCAGTCTTATCCCCGCCGCGAGGCCGGAAAGACCGGCACCGATGATGGCAACGTCGTACTGCGCGCCTGAATTCAACTCTTCGCCGCGAGCGCGTTGAACTTCGGTGTAAGGTACTCGGCGCAGCTGTCCAGCGACGCCAGGCGCGTGTAGTCGGCCTCGGGGACCTCGATTCCATGGCGCTTACGCAACTCCATGACGATATCGAGGAAATCCATGCTATCGAGCTGCAGCTGGTCGCGCAGTCGGACGTCGGGCTTGACGTTCGAGAGATCCTCGTCGGGCGCTATGTCCGCGATGATGTCCAGGACGGCCTTCTTGCATTCTTCGTTGGTCATGTATGGGTCAGCAGCGCTTGTTATGCCACGAATCGCTTCACAATCAACGTGGAATTTATCCCCAGCATCCCGAACGAGTTGTTCAGGATTGTCTCGACCCGCGCTGCCTTCACGGGGGTGTTCACGACGAGGCCCGGGAGCGCGCACGCCGGGTCGAGATGGTCGACGTTAATCGTCGGGTGCACGACCAGATCGTCGAATGACGGCAGGTTGCCCGCGAGTTCCAGGGCGCCCGCCGCCCCCATGCAGTGGCCGATGAAGCTCTTCGTGTTGTTGATGTGGGTGTCCGGGCATCCCTCGCCAAAGACCGCCCGGATGGCCTCGCATTCCTGGATGTCTCCGAGCGGCGTCGCCGTGGCATGGGTGTTCACGATGTGGATGTCCGCGGGCTTCAGCCCGGCGTTGGCGATCGACTTGCGGACGCATTCGGCCTGGCGCACCGGGTTCGGGAGGACGTAGTCGCTCGCGTCGCTGTTGACACCGTATCCCGCAATCTCCGCGTAGATGCGTGCGCCGCGCGCGCGGGCGTCGTCCAGGCGCTCCAGCGTGTAGAGGCACCCCCCCTCGGAGACGACGATTCCGTTGCGGGCCATGTCGAACGGCCGGGACGCCTTTGCGGGCACGTCGTTCGTGGCGAGGGCGCCCTGAGACTTGAAGCCCGCGAATATGCCGAAGGTGTGGATGCTCTCGCTCACGCCGCCGCAGACTGCCAGGTCGACCTCCCCAAGCCGGAGCATCTGCGAGGCGTGGATGAGGCCGAGATTCCCGGCCGCGCACGCGGCGCCTATGGTGTAGGCGGGTCCCGTCACGCCCAGGTTGAGCGACGCCTCTCCCGCCGGATTGTTCGCGACGGTGCGCGGGTTGTGGTAGTGGGACCAGTACTTCGTGTCGTAGTTGAACTTCGAGATGGCGTAGATCTCGTTCTCGGTCTCGACGTTGCCGTGCTCGGTGCACCCGATGTAGATCCCCACCCTGTCCCTCGGGTACGTCCCGAAGCTGATGCCGCTGTCCTCGATGGCCTCGCGGGCACACCAAATGCTAATGCTGCCGGCCCGTGTCCCGACCCGAACCTCCTTCTTCTTCTGGTGCTTCAGCGCGTCGAAATGGCACACCCCGGCAAGGAGCCTTCCCATGTAGCGGACGTCGAGCCACTCGATCCCCGCCACACCCGTCAGCAGGTTGCGCCGGAACTCCTGCAGCGAGTTGCCGTTCGGCGCCGTTAGGCCGACACCTGTGATGACTATCCGGGCGAGGTTCATTGGCGGCGCAAGGAGGAAATCGCTAGCCAACAACCGTCCGAACGCAATAAAAGCTTCCACTCCATGAACGTTCTTGTCGTCGGCGGCGCGGGATATATCGGAAGCCACTGCGTGCGGCAGCTTTCCTCAGCAGGTCACCGGCCTGTCGTCCTCGACAGCCTGGTCTACGGCCACAGGAAGGCCGTGGCGCCCGGGATCACCCTCTACACGGCCGACCTTGGCGACGAGAATGCGGTGTCCGAGGTCCTCGCGCGGGAGAAGATCGACGTCGTCATGCATTTCGCCGCGTACTGCTACGTCGGCGAGTCCGTGACCGACCCGCTCAAGTACTACCTGAACAACTCGGCCGCAACGATGCACCTGCTTAACGCGATGCAGGGCGCGGGCGTCAACAAATTCGTGTTCTCCTCGACGTGCGCGACCTACGGCGTCCCGGACAGGCTCCCGATGCCGGAGACGCTCCCGCAGGTCCCGATCAATCCCTACGGCCAGACGAAGCTCGACGTGGAGAATGCACTCCGGGCGCTGGCCCAGGTGGGGAGGATTTCATTCGCCGCGTTCCGGTATTTCAACGCGGCGGGGGCCGCCGAGGACGGCTCGATCGGCGAGGACCACAATCCAGAAACCCACCTCATCCCGCTGGCCGTCGATGCGGCGACCGGAAAACGCCCGTCGCTGCATCTTTTCGGAACCGACTACCCGACACCCGACGGAACGTGCCTTCGCGACTACGTCCACGTCGACGACCTGAGCCGCGCGCACATTGCGGTGTTTGACAAGCTGGCGACGGCCGGCGCGGCGCACTTCTACAACTTGGGGACGGGGACGCCATCGTCCAATCGCGAGGTGATCCGCGCGGTGGAGAAGGCCACCGGAAAGAAGGTCGGCCTGATAGAGGGCCCGCGCCGTCCCGGCGACCCCCCGGCGCTCTACGCCGACTCGTCGAAGGCCAAGCGGGAGCTGGGCTGGAAGGTCAAATTCCCCGACATCGACTCGATCGTCGCCACGGCTTGGAACTGGCACCGGACTCACCCCGGCGGGTTCGGGGGAATCTAGAGACGCTTCTTCAGGGCGGCCTTGGTCAGGCCGAGCTTTTTCGCGGCTGCAGACTCATTGCCCTCCATGGCCTTGAGGACCCGAAGTATGATCTCCCGCTCAAATCTTGCGAGAATCGGCTCGTCTGACGACTTCAGCTGGTCGGCCACATAGTCGAGGGCGCCGTCGATCGTGAGCGCGAATGGCGAAGCCGATTCGCCGGCCGTCCCTCGGATCTCCGCCGGGAGGTCCTTGACGAGGATCGCGTCGCCTTGGGCGACCACGGCGCTCCGGTAGACCACGTTCTCAAGCTCGCGCACATTGCCCGGCCAGACGTGCCGCGTGAGCACGGACATGGCCTCGGGTGAGACCCTCGAGGTCCTGGCCTTGCGCTGCTTGACCAGGTTCTGGACGCAGAAATCGACTATCTGGGGGATGTCCCCGATGCGATCGCGCAGCGGCGGCATCTTGATCCGCACGACGTTGAGGCGGTAGTAGAGGTCCTCGCGGAACGCCTTTGTCTTCACGATCGCCTCAAGGTCCTTGTTGGTCGCCGCGATGATCCGGACGTCCACCTTGATCGTCTCGGTTCCGCCGACGCGCTGGATGTCGCCCTGCTGAAGGACCCGCAGGATCTTGGTCTGTGTCGCGAGGGCCATGTCCCCGATCTCGTCCAGGAAGATGGTTCCCCCGTCGCAGAGTTCGAACTTTCCGATCCGCTGGCCCGTGGCGCCGGTGAACGAACCCTTCTCGTGCCCGAAGAGCTCGCTCTCGATCAGGTTGTCCGGGATGGCGGCGCAGTTGACCGCGATGAAGGGCTTGCCGGCGCGGTGGCTGTGCTTCCAGATCGACCTCGCGACGAGCTCCTTGCCCGTCCCGCTCTCGCCGGTGATCATGACGGTGACATCGCTCGCCGTCACCTGGCCAATCACCTTGAAGACCTCCTGCATCACGTGGGAGGAGCCCACGATGCCCTCCTTGTAGTCCTCGGTGTTGATCGTCGGCTTGTACTCTCCCACGGCCCGCAGGTCGGCGTGGGTCTTCAGGGCGTTTTCCGCCAGGGCCAGCACCCTCGGCGGGTCGAAGGGCTTCATGACATAGTCGAGCGCGCCGAACTTCATGGCCTCGATGGCCGTCTGGGCCGTGCCAAAGGCCGTCATCAGGATGACGAGCTGCTTCGGGTTGGCGGAGCGGATGTGCTGCAGGGCTTCCAGCCCGCTCATCCCGGTCATCCGGATGTCCAGGTAGATGAGGTCGGGAAAGGGCCCCTTTTTGACCATGGCCACGCCCTGCTCCCCGCTCGGCGCCTCGGAGACGACATATCCCCGGGAGGAAAGCACGCGCGAGAGAGAGTACCGTATCTCGGCGTCGTCGTCTATGACCAGGATTGTGGGTGCTTTGGCGTTGGATTCCAAGGTTCGGCTCGCGATTTGGCGCGGTCGGGTTTCATTAGATGGCATGGCTGGCTGGTCAATCAACTTGTTCCGTGTGCGGGGAATCATGATTTCTCTGCACTTCACCTTCTTCCTGCTGCTCGCCTATGTGGGTTACCTGGGCTGGCAGGAGAACGGGATACCCGGGCTCTGGTGGAGCGCCGGCTTTCTGGTTGCGATTTTCACCTGTGTCGTTCTCCACGAGTTCGGGCACGCGTTCATGGCCATGCGGTTCGGCGTCCACGTTAGGCGCGTTGTCGTGACGTTCCTGGGTGGAATAGCCCTGCTGGACTCGATACCCAAGCGTCCCATCCAGGAGTTCCTGATCGCGATCGCAGGCCCGGCTGTAAATGTGGGGATCGCCGCACTCCTCTGGCTGACGGTCGGTCCCCCCGCCGACTGGGAATCCTTCTCGATAAGCACGCCGGTCGAGGCACTTAGATTGCTGCTGGAGGTGAATGTCGTCTTGGTCGCATTTAACCTCATCCCGGCGTTTCCCATGGATGGCGGCCGTATACTTCGGGCCCTCCTCGCGACGCAGATGTCGTATGTCCGGGCGACCTTTTGGGCCGTCACGACCGCCAAGGTGCTCCTGGGCGCGGGAATATTGGCATCCTTCTATTTTGGGAACTACCGTAGGGCCCTTATTTTCATCTTTATCTTTTCCGCCGGCGAGGCCGAGTACCGCGCCGTCAAGAGGCGTGAGGCCGAGGAGGCGCAATGGAGGGAATCCACGATACGGACAGTTGTTGCGCCGCCGCCTGACGCCCTCCTGTGATGATCCCAGAAACTCCTTGCGTTCCGCATGGAAAAATCGCCTTTTCTCACCCTTCGCACACGCGAATGGGCTCGTAGCTCAGTTGGAAGAGCGCCTCAATGGCATTGAGGAGGTCGTCAGTTCGAACCTGATCGGGTCCACCAAATTATTGAAATACAATAAGTTACAAAATAGTTGAAGGAGCGAAATTGCGGCTCTCCACCATGAAGTGGGGACAGGGATCGTAGACGGACGAGGTTATGGGTTATCCGCATTGGGCGATGACACGCAAGCGGTAGTTGGAGACGGAGCGGAAGCCATAGGCTCTTCGCTGTATTAATTTCATCTTTCGATGGAAGCCCTCGGTGATGGCGTTGTTCCTGGTAAAGCGCCACATACAGCCGATCTCCTCGGTCCATTCGGACAGGGTTTTGGCGAGCGTAGCAGCGGCCTCGAGGCCG
>Ga0302325_10025064_pt1 | contig 12397 bp, 19 predicted proteins | sample Palsa_T0_2_FD_201948 | JGI IMG/M metagenome (GOLD analysis project Ga0302325, IMG submission 201948) | Peat permafrost microbial communities from Stordalen Mire near Abisko, Sweden - Palsa_T0_2 | ecosystem: Environmental > Terrestrial > Soil > Palsa > Peat permafrost | place: Sweden: Abisko...
GGAAGTCCACCTCTCTGGACCAATTCATGTTCTAGGGTATGGCCCACTCTCTCCCATGACCCCTATGAGTTATAGAGTCAGAGGTATTGACGTGAGGGATCAGATCAGTCAAGTCATCATCCAACAATGTCCTGACACATAAAATCGAAGTCGACGGCAAGGTCTCCTCTTCCTCGTATGTCACACTCTCAGACAACATCACCGTCAACGAGAAAGTAGAAAGCAGTAGCAAGATCTTGCTTTTTGATGGTGTGAAGGTTCTCGGGAAGCTTCAAGCGAGTGGAGCCATTGAGTTGCGAAACGGTGTGAGCATTGGTGACAAAGTAGAAAGTAAGTTCGTTGTCCAAGCCGGTTTCCGTGTTGCTTGGAAGAAATAATGGTTTGCATGAGGAACTGTGACTGACTCTGAGCAGGTAGCGGCGCTGTCACTCTTGATGGCGGGCAGATGGGCGTTAAAATCGGGGGGAAAGTCAAATGCAGCGGATCCCTGGACATGAGGGGAAATGTACAGATTGGTGGTGAGGTGTATGCGAGCGGGAAGATCTTGATTCGCAGCTATGAGAAGGGGAATCTCGATGTAGGAGGAAAGATCGAGAGTAGTAGCGGGATCACGATTGAAGGAGATTTGACTGCCGAGTAAGTATTATTTTATTTTAGCTCTTTCCATGAATGCGATGACTGATGGGGTAAATAGGAACAACTTGCTAGTGTCTGGAGCTGGAGGAGTCACCATTAACGGACAGTTGCATGTCAAGGGCAACTTTGAATCCAAACACACTGTCAGCTTGAAACCTGGTAGTCAGTTGATTGTAGATGGGAAAAGGACGATTCATGGGAGCTTGAAGGAGGCGCATTGACTAGGGTTTAGATAGCCATACAGCAAGAAACGCGGACAAATTGTTTTAGTTAATAGCTTTGTGCATTGTGGCCTATTATCGTGTACTTGAAGATAAGCTCAATTTTTTCCTTTGTCAACACTCCGATACCAGCGTCCTCATTGTAAAACGGAAAAGAATGAGCATGACATCTTATTTTCATGATTATTACCTCCTCAAACAAATGAAACCAGACAGACTCTAAGCAAAAAAGACATATCTCAAATAATTTTTGAGGTTACCGACGGGCAAGGGCTACCCACCACCGATAAATTGCTGGGTGGCCCCAGGACCCTGGCTGGAATATCACGCTACTGTCACCGGCGTGTAGCGTGTCACTGTGAATGCTTCCAACGCGATGACTAAATCGACTTCACACCAGTTCATACCACACGGATTTCATGCCGTTGTCTTCAATATCTCAAAATGATGACCATATCCATCGATTACGACTCTAACGGAGATGTTGAGCTGATCTTCGAAAAGACGGATAACTGCCTCAACCAGGCAGCGAAGCAAACTCTATTGTCAAGCGGCCAAGAAAAGACCGCAGGGTACAACGTAGGGCCTCTCGGTGTCGAAGTTAGAGAAGTTCGTCTGCGAGTTTCCTCACGCAAACTTATTTCATCCTCGCGCTGCTTTCAATCAATGTTCGAAGGCCATGGGTTCCGCGAAGGCAAAGAACTGAAAGAGCACGGTTTTGTCAAGATCGAGCTTCTGAATGGGATGCCGAAGACGATCCGACAGCTATGATGATCATACTTGGCATACTGAATGGGAATGACGTTCAAATACCTAATGAACTCAACCTACCGACGCTGGAAAGGGTCTCGGTACTCGTCGACAAGTACTAGTGGCATGCACTGGTGACTCGAAGCTGAAGCAGAAATGTTGGTGGCGCTGGATTCTAAGGAGGATATGATTAGAGAGCTGTCTCGAGCGAAGCTCAGTTTGCAAGAGAAGAGCGCGGCCAGCGCGGCCAAGGATGCCGAGCTGTTGAGCAAGGACAAGGAGCTTGTGAGACTGAAGGAGGCTATGAAGACAATTAACCTGCTCTCTCAGTGACAGTTGAGAATACTTAGAGTCGGGTCCATTCGCAAAGGCACTAAGATAAGAAGGACAACGGAGGAGCACACCATCCTCAACCTCGACTACGATGCCGTTTTGTTGAAGCATTCGAATCGAATACCAATCACGGATCAGACGAAGCAGTCCGGACCATGATCACCAACCTAAAAGCAGACTGGGATAAATTCAAGGCTCTTTACGAGCCCACCCGCAATAATGAAAGAACCATTGCACATAAAATTGCGAAAGCTGTCACTATCGCAGAAGCTAAAAAGCAAGGCGGATTCGAGCCTTGGAAGAGCACGTACAATGGAAGTGATTCGGGATGTTGATACCAAATTGGTGGCTGCGACGACAAGGGCTGAAGTTGCCAATAAGCGTGCCAAGAATGTCAAGTTGATGCGGGAATTGATGAAGTCTTAGAATGAAGAGGTGAGATGATCAGAGAGTTGTCTCGAGCCAAACTCAGCCTCCAAGAAGAAAATGCTGCCAGGGTCGGCGAAGTTTCCGCCAAGACTGCCGAATTGATGAGTAAGGAGGCGGAGCTTGGCTGCTTGAGCACCTGCAGAATGTCATTGGCAATGCCCAAGGCAGTGCTATCTCTGTAGAGTGGGAAGGATGGAATACGAGGGGTTGAGCGTCTGGGTCGTGTTTTCGAGAACTGGGCATCGTGGCAGTAAAGGACTGCTGGTGAAATATCGTAGGGACTTGAGAGTGTAGAAGGTTTAGATAGAGTTTGGGGCAGCATTCAGCTACGTACGTTTGCAGGCACACCTGGCGTGGCGGAATCACTCTCGGTTGTGGAGACGCTGAAGTGTACGAGTGAGTCTCGTCACGTCCTCTCTACATAAAACCACATCAAACCACACACGCACGAGAACTCGCAATGAGAGCCCTTTCACTGTATTGTTTAGATAAGTACCCGTGCATTCATACCTTATTCACCTGTGTGTCTAAAAATACATGCCGAGTTGGCACCTACTCGGCATTGCCGTGGCGCGTGATGATCACGAAGGGAAAGTTTCCCTCCACGGGACGACCATGCATGCACCAATGACGCCAAGAGCATGACAGCTGAACTCAAGGGTGCCACAATATATATCCCTCTCCTACCGCGCAAAGCCATCATTTTCTCCCCTCTTACCAACTTATACGGCAGCAACATGGCAGCACAGGAATATTACGATAGCTTCAAGACTCAGCCGCAATTTCCCCAGAATGCACCACCTCCATACCAATCACCCGTCAGACCTCCCCCACCACCGATCGTCCATCCAGGGTCTCCATACCCCACAGCAGTAGACTACAAGCCGAGCTATCCCCAGCCGCCGCAACAATATCCTCCTCAAGGAGCACGACCTCCTCAACCTCGAAGACCATACTACCCTCCTCAACAGCAATCCGCGCAACCCGCTCCTCAAGCGCAATACCTACAGCCTTACCCTCCACTCGGCCCCGAACGATCCATCTCCGAGCCACCACGACACAGTCACCACCATCGACGTTACTCACGTCCTCGTTCCCCCTCCCCTCCTCGATCTCGATCCCGATCCCGATCAAGGTCTCGCTCAGATTCACGGTCTGACTACGAATCTCGCTCAATATCGCGATCGAGGTCCCGAGATCTGCCGCGAGAACGCTCGAGAAGGAGGTCACACGGGAAAGGGAAGGACCCTCATTCATCGCGGAATACCTTTCTCGGGGCATTTGGCGGTAGCGCGGTTGGGGATTTGATCTTTCCTGGTCTCGGAACGATTGGCGGAGCGCTACTTGGGGGCTGGGGTGGACATGAGGCTGGGAAGAGGAGCACGAGTGGTGGGTCAAGGGGGCGGCATAAGAGGGATCGGTATGATGAGGAATGGGAGGAGGGGCGGAGGAGGCGGGGAGAGATTTGAGACTGATGAGTCTTGTGAATGGAAATCTTATGTCAGGAGAAACTTTGGTCTTGTTGTCGCGTCCTCGTGCGCATGATCAGCAGACCTGTTGCGCCAAGCCAAGATGGGATCGAAGGTACTACGCCAGGGATGATATTCTGCGTCAGCAAGTCGTGTCTGGTGACAGAAGCCGAGGAGCCGAAGATGATGATGATGCTGACTTTGTCGCGGGCGACAAATGAATCATCCATCCGAAGCTAGTGGCATGTTTCTAAGAGCTTTATTAGGGAATTCTTCCACTCTTTTTTTGGGGGGGGGGGGGGACGGGGGGATAGATAAAGCACATGCTTTTAAGACCGGAAGGAGTTCTTATTAAAAGCGAGTTATCATTTGGCGTCGGAATGTTTTCTCTACCGGGACGGACCGTTGTATGAGTCCATAATGCAATGTTTATTCAGTGTTGGATTAGCATTCAAGTGATGTCTAATCGCCAAATGCAACCCACTTCAATACTTTCAAGCTAGTTCAATCACTCTATATCATAAAGTGTCTATTTCTCCCCAAAGTCTCCTAGCTTGTACTTTGCATCGCATCAAAAAAATGGAAGAATTCTTCCATTCAACTATCGTCCTAATAATTCGAGAATTTGGCATCTCATAGGCTAGCAGCAGCATTTAGCAGAGCAGCGATCTGTGCCGCGCGCTGTTTGGCAAGATGCGAGTCAATATAGTCAAGCCTCGTGACTCGTTCTCGAGTTTGACGGATCGATGACCGTTTCATCAACCCACCGATAAATCGTAGTCCGTTTGCAAAGTTCGCCAGTGCGGATTGAGCGGACAGGATCGACACTATATAACCTGTTAGCAAAAACCGAATCAGTAGGGATAGATTGGTGGACTCATACATACACTATGAACCAGATGATTTCGCCATGGAGCTCATCGGTTATACGCCCGTAACAGGCATGAAAACACCGTCATTCTAAGTCATTGCACCTCTGTACTCAATGAAAAATGGAGAGAGCCTTATACTCTAATTTCTCTGGTGGCTTTGTTGGGATATGACGTATTCCGTCATCCACTGCGCGATAAACAACGTAAAACATGACAGGCATGCACCCGCTGCTAGTATTCCGAAAGTGCCGATGACGAGGACAGAAACTGCAGAGACGAACAATCGGAGGTGGTTTTCGATCCTTGGCGCCTTCTGTCCCTTCTCACACTCTAGATTTCTTGTCTCAATATCTCCGTTGGATTTTGACCAGACACTGATGTCCCCATGCCACAAACCGGCTATGGCAAGCTATGCTCCAGAAACAAGAGCAAGAGAAGCAGCAGAAGTGCTCACCGCATTTCCAACCCAAGCATTATTTATCAGTATCTCTCTCCCGTGATGAATGAGCAGCTGATCGAATGCTCAGAGGCGACTTACCAATCTCGAAGCCAACTCTGCAGCGCGGTTCTGATTGCACAGAACGCACAATATCTTCTCCATCTTTGCTGCCAAGAATTCTTCTAGCATTTTTTATCATGAAGACCTCGACTCCAGAAGGGCCTGTCCCAATGCAGACGTTCTTGATGAGTCTTAGATATGCGATAATTCCCTCACCTGGGCTCGCAGCGATCGCGTCGCTAGCATAAGCAAAACTGCGTGGCAGCTCCGATGACTACACCCCGTGTTGCATGTTGTGTAGCACTCTTTGTTGTTGAAGATGGCTTTGGTATTCGAGGCAGACTTGCTGGGTGAATTTAGCTGGTTGCTGAAGGTAGGCTCGCCGATGGAGGTTCCCATGTCCCTGTGGTTCGACTTGGGTTTGCTGTTGACGTCGAGCTTGTTGGTGGGGGCTTATCCTCGAAGGCAGACCTGCAGCTAGATACCGGCTGCGGCTTATAACAGTCGCAGCTGTGCTGACGCTCTTCGTAATCGCATTTGCAGTGAAGGCATCAATATCGTGACCTTGTCTGCGTGCTCGAGCCAACTTTATAACTAGACACTCCTTCTCCTTTGCCAGCTCTTCATCAGCGCGCGCGTTGGAATCTTCGAATTGTAAATCGAATCAGTCAATTTCGTCAGTTGACGCATCTGTCGAGAACAGAGGGAGTTTGGAACCTCATTGCCGGGACCAGTTTCTTCTTTAATGATACTGTTGGACAGTGCAGAAGTGATGAGCTCGCAAGATTGAGTGAAGCTGAAGCAGGCAAGCCGTCTTATTATTCTCAGAACAATGAAATCCAGTTGAAGTATGGTTTCGTGTCGTGGTCACCAATGGTCAGCACACATACCATATCTTAAAGCACTCCTAGGGTCTCGAACAAGTGAAAGACTGGCAACGAAATGAGCACATCACTGATGTACGAAAGTGTTGACTTTTTGTTCTTCCGAGGACATATTTGCAGTGTCAGCAAGACAATGCCTTTGAGACAGGGAAATGCTCACAGCAGATTGAGACATACCTTCTCGGCACTTCAAATCGAGAAGGGATGATGGATACAAAGAAACAAACGGGGAAAGACAATCGAACGATGGCATGAGGTCGAATGAGAGAGAGGAGGCAAGAAATTAACCCTTTGCGTGTAGGGCTGTCAAGTAAGCGGTCCTACTCCAACCCAACTACTCTCCTCGACGTCGCTTATCTACTTTGATTGAATGTTTTATATTCCAAAGAAAGCCTTCTAGTCCAAGCAGCATGGTGAAGATCAAAGGAAAAAAAGATTTTCTTCAATTAGAGCTCAACCACAACCTTATTGGCAGAGACACCTCGATGTAGAGTATCTATCCCTTCTTGAACGTGCGACAACCCTCCTTTAATGATTATAGGATCAGGTTTTGCAAGCAACTGGCCATTTGCTAGAGCACCAGGAACATATTTTCGCCAGATTGCATCAGCAACTTCCTTCTGCTGAAAGGCAATTGATACAGACGAGACTGTAAGCACATTAGCATTTTCGCACTAAGCTGAGTAGTCTTTCTTACTTGCAATGGCCGTTACATTACTTGGTAACCCTTTCGCAGGAGGAGCCAGGACTGTTACGATCTTCCCACCACCTACTCGGCTCATAATCTCCGCAGTAGCGTCCATTGTCTCGGGACTCGATATCGCATCATAAGCACCGATCAACTCCTTTCCCTTTAACAAGCGCACGATATCGTGAACCACTGTTGGTTCCGAGTAATCAAGCACGTGTCCCGCCCCTAAAGCCTTCACATAATCGAAGTTTCTCTTCGAAGCTGTTGAAGTGACTTCTAGACCGGACGCTACGGCCAATTGAACAGCTGTGCCTCCAACGGATGAAGATCCACCCCAGACGAGGATTGTCTTTCCGGTTGGTTGGGGATGGGCGGTCACGGTCGGATATGGCAACTCCAGAAACCCCTTCTGATAGAGACCTGCTGCTGCGGTGGAGATCGCCAGTGGTAACACGACAGCATTCTCGAACGGCAAAGTATCCGGGATAGGGGAAAGCGTGACTTCATTCCCGACAGTGTACAGCTGGAAGGCCCCGTGCTTGGAATCGCCCGTTGCGCGTCCGAGTGCATGTCTGCAAAATACGTATCTCAGCAATCTCTCTCTCTATATATTATATCACCCAGTAAGTGTAACTTACGCAATCACTCTCTGTCCAACCTTCAACCTCGTGATATCTTCTCCTACCGCTACAATCTCCCCTGCGATATCTCGGCCCAAAATGTCTGGATATTTCTGAGATGGAGGCGCATACTCTTGGATCTTCCAATCAACGGGGTTGATTGCTACGAAGGCATTTTTGATCACCACTTCTCCTAGACTAGCTTTAGCTTTCGGAGCGGGTTCAACAGAGAGGGGTGCTTTTGGGGCTTTGATCCATGCTGCTTGGTTGCTCATGTTGAGGCACTCTGGTCTTCAGCTCAATGGAAACTCTTCAGCGTCGTGTTTTGACTATTTTACGTAGGGCATGGGAATTTGAAGGTGAACCTAGGAAACAGAAATATTTGAGAGCCTGTGGCAATCACATCATTCGCTTGCCATTCGCAGTCTTAATGAGGTGATGGAGATAACTCGCCCGCAGATAAGCGGAGATGCTTTGTCATCGTCTCCGATCCCCGAAAGTCGTGAGGGATTAGGTGAAACAACAGGAATAAATTATCTTGCATCAAATGATTCATAACTTCATGTACAATCGGTTCCGATAAGTGTTCGTCACATGATTTTTTTCGCTTATTATGCGGGGTTTTCACCCCTCCAACCATCACTCGGCCCACACACACCTCATTTCTTTTAATTTTTCCTTATTCCTTGTATTACCATGGGCTGGCTATATACGCAAAACCAGCTCTCCCCTACCCTTCAAGCGCGCGTTTGGGAGCGATACAATTGCACAAAGAACGTTTTAGCTATTGCATTGCATTTTAAGCAACTATACTCTACTATAAGCTCTCTTATCAACTGTCTCAAAAAGCAAGATAAACTCGACTTTTACTCGAAGCCATAGTCCAAGGCACTTAAAGTTACTAATAATTGTTAAGATAGGGCCTTAGTATGCTATATAGTCACTAATCTAAGGTGCCCTTTTAAGCTTTTAGCTACCCCTTCTAAGTCTAATGTTAAACTTGGCCGAAACACTATTTAAAAGATCTTAAAAGAGTATAGAAAGTCAAAGAGGGTCCCATAGAAGAAGCCTTAGCTCCGGCTAAAGAATATAACTAAGAGACTTACATGGATAAGGGTTAAAAAGAAGAGGAAGCGAAACTAGCGGATAATATACTAGTCCGATAAGGCTACTTTTTATGTCAAAGAGTATAATTATGTCTTTTACATTACACGCGGACTAAATAAGGAGTAGCTAAGCAAGAATTTAAGGCCTACATTTAAAAGTAGCTGGATAGTAGTTGAAGTTTGGACTTGTTTTTGTAAAGACAAGATAGGACCCCTTGTAATTCTTCTTAAAGGAGGAATTATAACAGCAAAGCGCTATATCAATATCTTAAAGACGCATTTTATTCTATTTTATCGACAAATAAGAGTAAAGTATAAGCTATTAGTTGTTATTTAAAAGGATAATGCGCTATAATATAAAGCAAAGACTATTTAGGCCTTTTTACTAAGCAAAAAGTCAAGATCCTCTTATAGCTACTACAATTACTAAATTTGATACTAATTAAGAATTTGTAGAAGCAAATCAAGGGAAAAATCGGGCATAGGGAGCATAGAGCAAAAAACGCAACTAAGATAAAGCAAGCGTTAAGAGAAATATAGCCACAAATTAAGCCGGAAAGCTTGCTTACTCTTTGCAATTTTATACTGCATTAACTAGATATAATAATAAAAAACAAGGGTAAATTAACAAAGTATTAAGAAAAATTTCAAATGATATATATAGCTAATAAAATAGATAAGTGGTTGTAAAGTTATTGTATCTTGAAGTAAAGGGTGTAAAAATTGTCACGTGACAAACACTTATCGGAACCGATTGTACTGTATATTGTTGTGGGTTAAGGCACTTTAAGTTGGGTAGTCTGGTATTTGTGGGTTTAGGGCCCAAAGAGTTTAACTTACAAAGACAATACTGATTGATGCTTTAGATAATCCTAGCTTACACTTGACCTAGCTCGTTTCACTAGGAAGTGGTTCGAGAATCTCATTATAAGGCAGGTCTTTCCGCATTAGAATCTCTGTATGAGCAATTTCCATTCCCGTCTTTGGACCTGAGCAGTTGCTATTCTGAATTGAGCTGTGCCCTAAGCCCTTGTGTTGGATCAAAAAGATGATTTTGGAGAAGACTAAAGTTCTATTTTCTATGGAAAATATCCTATACTTATACTAATGATAAACCCCTATTGTGAAGCCTATAAGGCTGATTTCGGGGTTGCCGAAGTGAAGCCTGTACAGCTGATCCAACACCTTGAGCACGCTGCTGCGTCAGCTAGAGCATGTTTATGGAATCCGTTTCCAACTCCCTAGAGTCGGCTATTGTTTCCCTACTTGTCTAAAATACAAATTTTAAATGCCTCTTGTCTAGAACACTGCCACCCTTTCCAAGCTATCAAGATGTCAAGATATTGATAAAATTAAGGAATCGCCCGGTTGCTCTATTAACTTTGTAGGAATTCTTGCCGGAGCCGATTTTAAATTCGTTAGCATCTGTAGCCTTATGTGAATAACGATTCAGCCTATGTATAATTGCTCAGAGGAGCACCTTGAAGGTTTAGATTGAAGTTATAGCACAAGAATATCGACTCTATAATTAAATACAAAATTTAATTCCAAATCCGGTCTAAGCTCTTTATCCACGTGAACACCAGACCCCTAATCTCTAACCAATGCTATGCTAAAAACTCAAATAACCTGAGTTGATCTAGTTTATCTGAATCAATCCGGGGCCAAATACTGTCGCATTTGCAACAGCGCCGGCAGAGGAGAATGGCCCAGAGCTGTTCGTTACAACAGCGATGGTGAGGCCATTTCCGAATGTTGCCTCATCGAATGGAAATGAAGCCTCGAAAAGAACAGTATTGTTTTGAACCCGAACATCCTGAAGTTTCTCGACCACAGGGTTATTTTGCTGGTTGATATATACGAGAGAGAATCTAGAAAATTGCGCATCGCTTCCTCCATACTTTGAGGCGTTAACACTGAACTCGATGTTTTGCGACCTGGGCTGAATATCAGAAGTAACCACAGTGAGGGTACCAAAGATAGGCAGATCAATCTCATTGATGTTGGGGCAAGAGCCTAGAACCACGAAGTCTTGGTTTAAGGAAGAGAATGCGAACTCGCGAGTCATAGTTGTAAGGAATGGAAGGGCGCTGGGAATTTTGCCGAGCGTATTGCGGTAGAAGCCGTTCTGTTCACCCTCTTGCCCGATGACAGAGCTAACACCACTGATAAGACCAGCGTCACCGTCGATTGCAAATAGTGTTTGAACTTCTTGAAGAGTGCCAAGGACAACATCGGTGAAGGTAGATGCTAACTTAATCGCATCAGAGAAGGTATCGACAGGGAAGTTGTACTTGCAAGGCTGAATTGGGTTGCTGTTGAAGTTGGCGAGGGCATTGTTGGCGTTAAGTGCATGAAGCTCTTCTTGTGCTACCACAGCATTGAGAGCATCTAGAACGGTTTTTCTGGTTGATTGGTTCCCGATCCCATAGCTTTGAGTGCCACCAGTACTGTTCGTGATGTTGGAAATGAGCTCGGTAAAGAAGGCAACTTCGAATAGCTCATTGAAGGCGATGAGGCGTAAACTAGTCTTGCTGTTGTCGCTAATCGTTGGTGGTGGAGATCCATTGGGAAGGCTACCATGGGCTTGTTGTTCAATGGTAGTAAGTTGTGCGGATGGGTTAGAGATGGTTGGGAACCCATTGGATAAGGGAAAGGAGAACGGTGCTGCAGAAACGAATAGCAAGTATGATACCCCGACGAGTGAAGCCGAAGCAACAGCAAAGAACATTATCGACTAATTTGCAGGAAATATAATGTAAAGAACGGATGATAGGGAACCCCTCCATATGTAGTAGGTAGAATGAAAGAAGACAAGCTACTGACTGTCCTTCATGCAGTTAATATTCAAAAAGATTGGGTGGCGTTCGTTTCCATATTCAAGATCAGAAGGGCCGAAAAGTAGTTGAGAATCAATCCGCTCGAGAGGGAACTTTGATGTCTCACGTCGGATTGCGTTATATGCTGACCATACCCACACCTCGCATAAAATTAGATCTCATGGCCTCAGCCTCGCAAAGGGAACAGATAGCAGCTATGTTTGGTGGATGTTGACCAACTTAGATCTCAGTCGAGAATAGACGGAGTCGTCATCCGTATGCGATTGAATCAAACCAACGAGATGTGGAGGTTCTGCTTATTAAAATTTACTGAATTCGAAGCCTGGTGGTTTCACTCTGTCAACCTGAGACTGTTCTATTATCGCGCCGTCTTTTGCGAACATGCGTTAGAAAGCTGGTCGCGCTGGTTTCAAGTTGCGAAGTATCTTCGTAGTAAAAAGGAGGGAGACTCTGGGAGAAAAGATGAAGATACTAGAGTGGATGACGGAAGAGACAAACTATGTCGATGCGAATAGGGGAAGAGGTTTCAATTAGGGTTTGGTTCGTGCGTCGCTTGCAATGCGAAACACTTTTCACATGCCTTCAACTCCAGTTTAAAGGGTTCAGTGAGTCACGTGGTTTCCAGATAGGCTGCGAAAGGAGACAACTGTCTAGGGATAATTGCTAGGGCTAGTAGAGGCTATGAATGTACAGTGGTAACAGATTTGGGGTCCTAAGATTTTGGAAAAGGGGGGGTGGACTTTTTCGGGTTCCTCGTTAAAAGTTGACGATTTCTACGAAGTAGTGAGATAGCAGATGTACTTCACTGGGCCGAAGCTGAGTTGGGGTTGGGAAGCGTCGAGATTGTGCTGGTAAAACAGCGGACATTTAGTCTACTTTTAGTACGGGACAATATTCTCAAGTCGTGTTATTTACCAGGAAAGTCAGACTCTAATCCCATCCTCGCCGGTTCCGTTTTAGTCTCTGGACGTGAGCAGCTGCTGCTTTAACCTGAGCTAAGGGTGAGCGTACCTGAGCCGAGGGTGAGCGTACCTGATCAGAGCCTGA
>Ga0302325_10025066_pt1 | contig 12396 bp, 10 predicted proteins | sample Palsa_T0_2_FD_201948 | JGI IMG/M metagenome (GOLD analysis project Ga0302325, IMG submission 201948) | Peat permafrost microbial communities from Stordalen Mire near Abisko, Sweden - Palsa_T0_2 | ecosystem: Environmental > Terrestrial > Soil > Palsa > Peat permafrost | place: Sweden: Abisko...
GACCTCATAGCCGGCACGCGAAAGAGTCATCTTTATCAACTGACGAATGGTGGGCGAATCGTCGACCGCCAGCACTCTTTTAGCCATGTCCCTGCCTCGCTGCTTTGCCTTGTTATCCGCGGGGACCTGGACAGTTTGGGATTCTGGTTTGTCCGCTGGCGCAACGAAGAACTTTTCCAAACCTCGTTTCTGTAGCGCGGCGAGGAAAGCGTCTGAGGTTTCTCCCATCTGGAGCTGGCCGGTTCTGCCACTCATTCGGCACAGAATCTGGAGGATGCTGGTGTCCATTTCCTCGACCTCCCCGGCCTCCAGGCGAACGCTCAGATTGGCGGTTAATGCGGGCAGTACCGCATTCCACAGCGGTCGTGCTTGTTGCACGCCAAGTCTTCCCGCCAGAATCAGTTTCAGCCCAGCCCCGGCTTCTTGTAGTTCAAATGGCATCGTATTTTTCCCCGCATCAGAAGAGTTCGACGTTGGCGCCGAGATCTTGCCCCTCGGCAGGCTCCGTCAACCGTCCGGCGGTTTGCGCAACTCCCCCCGACATCAGGGCATGGGCATCGTGTTGCTCCTGCATAGTGTAGCCGGCGGAGGCGGCATCAAGATCGAACGGGGTCTCCGACTTCGGATACAGGGTCAGAAGACAATCGATAGTGACATCCAGATCCTCCAGCAGCCCTCTTCCTTCATCGACAAATCTCAGCGATTGCACCAATCCTTCTGTCTGTTGCCGCAAATGAGCGGGCTGCTGAGTGAGCCGATTGACTTCGTCGTATGCCCTTCTCCGCGTGTTACGGAAGACTCCATCCGATCGGTACGCTGCGACGCCGCTGCGGCATAAATCGACCTCGTGAACATCGCTCTCGATCGCGGCACCCTGGGCTTGAAGAGTCGCACTGAGCTGGGCGAAGTGCTCATTCAACTCCGCTTGCAGTTGGAGCACATATCCGGCGGTTTCCGACGTCCACTCGCCCAACACGGCAATTCCTGGAACTGAGGGAATCTTTTCGGCGCTGATGAGAACGTTTAAGGCGACTCTCTTCATAGAGCGGGCCGGAGCCTCCAGTTCTCCGCTGCGAGCGCGCAACAGTTCGCGAATAGGAACGATCCGTTCCAGAACGAAGGCGCCTATCTCCGCTTCTCCGGCCAGCAGTTCGGCAACTTTAGTATTGAGCAGGGCGAGGCCATCGGCTGCCAGCTCAAATTTTTCGACCTCCTCATCCTCCGACCCGTGAGCTTCTCCGTCGCCCGCAACGCCCTGCGCGCAGCCGATTACGCTATTCAGCTCCCGCTCGATGCAGCCTCCCGTCTTCACGATCAACTCCTGCACGCTTTTGGCCTGATGGCGCTGGAGTAACAGCGCGTGGCCCGGCTCGTCTCCCCGGTGCTGCCGGACCGCGGCGAGCGTCGCCAGCACATGTTCCAGACGCTGACGAATCGCGTCGTGTCCCTGCAAGGCCTTAACCGCTTCACGAACGCCGTTGGCGGCCACCGACGCCAGAGCATCTGCCTTGTTCTGCACTCGCAGAAGGTCGCGGGGCACCTCTAGAAGCAGCGCCAGGTTGCGTTCCACCATGGCCTCCGACTCGGTCGCTCGCGAGGAATAAGAAGCGGATGTTTGCTCGATCAGTTGAGTTGCTGCCGTGAGCTTATCGAGAATGGAAACTAAAGTCCGTTGCTGCGAATCTCCCGCCCGTTTCATCGCGTCTACCACGCCTAGCATCTCAGCATAGAGATTCATTACGGCGGCATTGTTCTCGGAAGACAGTCCGGATCCCTGGAGGCGGAAGTGGAAGGCGATGTACTTCAGCGGAGCTAGATTTTGTTCGATGTGGTTTGCGGTTCTGAGTATCCCCGCAGTTTCCTGGGAGGCGGACGCCAATTGGCGACTGACAGCCTGGACTTGTTGCAAAGATTGCCGCAGCACCGAGCACCCCCCGCGCAGGGAGTCGCGCAGAGCGTTCTGGGTGGCGCTCGCGCTTTCGGTGAGTTCCGCCAGCCCGGCCGTCGCTTTGCGTACAGTTTCCACTAAAGTCCAGCAGGCATCGAGTGCCTGGATCAACTGGCCGAACTCCGCCTCGCTGGTCGCCAGATAGCGGCTCAGACGACTGCTCAGGTCCTCAAATTTCTCCCATGCCTGCGCCAGCGTTTCTGGTTCTTCGACGGCCAAACTCATGAGTCACCGCTGTGGGCGCCCGGCGAGACGGCTATCCCCAAGACCATGCAGATATTTTCAATCAGGGGCTTGGGATCGGAGGGCTTGACGATGTAGAAATTTGCCCCCGCAAGGAAGCCCCGGCTCTTGTCCTCGGCCTCCGACTCGGTGGAGATGATAACGATGGGCAAGTTCACATAGTCGTTATCGCTCCTCACCCGGCGGATGAATTCGTAGCCATCCATGTTCGCCATGTTGATATCGGTGAGAACCAGGTCAAAGGCGCGGCTATAGAGTTTCTCCAGCGCGTCCGCCCCATCGACTGCGGTGACGACCTCGAAGTCGGCTTCGCGAAGAATGTAGGAATGATAGTTGCGGGTGAACTCCGAGTCATCGACGATCAGCACATTCCGTTTCATTCTCCACCCTCGTTTCGTCAATCCTTCGTGTAAAGCAAATGTCCGCCGGTTTTCTTCAAACGAAATGCCGAGGTGATGCGGCCCACGGACTCGGAATGCCCAAGGAAGATGTAGCCTTTGGAATTCAGCGCGTCATAGAAATGATTCACCACATTGCGCCGCGATTCGTCGTCGAAATAGATCAATACATTCCGGCAAAAAACGAAATCGTAGTTGCGCATCGCTTTCATTTGCTGCGCATCGTTAAGATTGAGTTTTTCCACGCGGACCAGCCTGGCGGTTTCGGGATCGATTCGGAAGCCCGTAACCGTCGCCACAAGGTGTTTGTTGTAGGCGGTGGGCACGGCCTTCACGGAGCGATCGCCGTATACCGCGTTGCGGGCCAGCTTTAGCACATTTTCGTCGATGTCGGTGGCCACGATCTTGATGTCCCAATTGCCGGCGTCGGGAAACACTTCGCGGATGATGATGGCGAGGGTGTAGGCTTCCTCCCCCGAAGAACAACCCGCGCACCAGATGCGGATGCGCCGGTCCTGGGTCTGCTGCTTCGCCGCAATCAGTTCGGGCAGACAAAACGTCGGCAAAGCCGGCCAGTTGTTCAAACTCGCGGAACATGTAAGTTTCGTTGGTGGTGATGAGGTTGGCCAGCGCCTGCATCTCGTCGCCCTTGGCATCGCAATACCCCAGTTGGAAGAGATATTCGTCGGCATCCTTTAAATCGAGCTGGGCGATTCTGCGCTCCACTCGCTTGTTCAGAAAGTAGAGCTTCTTGTCGTCGAATTGCAGCCCCAGCTTTTTGTAAATGAGCTTGCTCAGTTTGGAGAATTGCTCAGCGGTGAGTTCCATCGCGGACGCCTCCTGAGAAGCTCTTCCAGTTCCTCGCCGACCTCGGGATCGTTCTCCGCTGCCTGAAGCGAGTGCAGCGCGCTTTCGACGGCCGCCTCGGAAGAGTTGGCCAACGACTCGACCGCAGCCAGGCCCAGGGCCCGGTCGGTGTCGTGGATATAGGGCAACACCACAAGGGCGACTGGGATCGAAGCGGTAAAGTGCCCCAGCAGCCGGATGAGATGAAAGCGCAAGCCCGCGTCCAATTCGGGTTTAAGCAGGCCGCAAACTACTCCTTCACAAAAAGAATTCAACTGCGATACCTTGTGCCGCAACGCGATGTTGGTAAGAGCGTCGATGGCGGCCTCGTAGGCGTACTTGCCCTTGCGTTCCACGGTGCGGCAAATCTCCTCCATCGACTCGGGGCCGCCGGTGTGGCCCAGCAGCTTGAGGAACGAAGGCAGGTAGATGCCGGGCACCTCGGCAGCGTCGGGATATTTCGCACGCAGCGCATCGAGGGTGCTTCTGGTTCCGATGACTGCAAGCGCTTCCAGAGCGGCGCACACGGCCATGGCCTGCGGATTTTGGAGGGCAATGGCCAGCACCGGGGCGGCCAGCCCGGCGCGCCGCCTGGATCCGATGTTTTCAATAGTACTGATCACGACATTAATATCCTCATCTTTCAAGGCCGCGAGATAAAGGGCGTCGGGGGCGCCGATGCTGGCTTCGCGCATAATGTCAACAGCGAATTTGCGCAGATCTTTGTCCTCGCTGCGCATCAGATGGTTGAGCCCTTCGATCACATCGCCGGCGCGGCGCTGGAGCATGTCTGCGGCCTCGGCGCGAACGAAGGGATCGTCGTCTTTCAGCAGTTCGATGAGGGAGTCCACGGGGTTGGAGGTCCATATCCGGGAGAGGCCTCGCAAAATCGCTTCCTTAACCGCTCGCGAACCTTCAAGGCGCAGTTGTTTCACCAGAAGATCGGCGGCGCCGGGGTCGCCCGACTCGCTGATTTCTTCGGCCGCGGCGCGGCGCGCCGAGACCTCGGGTTCGCTGAAGGCTGCGACCAGTTTGCTATCGATCATGCGCGAACTCCCTGGGCTGCCGTTCTCCCTCGCATCGAATCTCCCATGGTTTTGGCCCCCAGGATGCGGACCAGCCTGCCGGCGATATCCCAGCTCGGCAGCACGAACTCCGCGCCACCGCGCTTGATGGCCTGATACGGCATACCGAATACCACGCAGCTCTCTTCCGACTCTGCGATGGTCACTCCGCCAGCCTCCCGGATTCTGACCATCTGGTCGGCCCCGTCGTCCCCGATTCCCGTCATGAGCACCCCGATGGTCCGGCTTCCAAAGACCGCCAGAACCGATTCCATCATTACGTTAACCCCGGGCACGAAGAGCGTCTTGGGCTGGCCGGGCCGTCGCAGTACGATTTCGCCGCTCATCTTGCGGTAGGGACACAAGTGAAGACCGCTGCCCGCCACATAGCAGTGCCCGGCTCGTACCGGCGCGCCGGTTTCGGCCTCGACCACTTCGATGGCACACTCCTTCTGCAAACGGGCAACATAGCTGGAGATGAATGCGGCCGGCATGTGCTGCACCAGAAAAATTGCGGCGGGAATATCTGCGGGCAATCCGGGCAGAAAAGTGCTGATGGTGGAAGGACCACCGGTAGAAATGCCGACTGCAACGGCCCGCATTTCACCCAGCGGAAGGCTCGCCGGTCGCGCCACAGCCTTCGGAGGCGAGGCTACCACCCCCGAGAGCCGGCGCTTGACCACGCCAGATTGCGCCGCGGCGCGAATTTTGGCGATCAAGTCGCCGGCAATGGCTTCCGGATTCGCGGAAACCGTCCCGTCCGGCTTGGCCACGAAATCAAAGGCGCCGAGGGCCAGGCATTCAAACGTTTCCACCGCACCCTGTTGGGTCAAGGAACTGAACATGATCACCGGACAAATTTTCTGCTCCAGGATCATCTGCATGGCGGTAATGCCGTCGAGCTTCGGCATATTGATGTCCATGGTCACCACGTCCGGCCTCAACTCAATGGCTTTCTGCAAGGCGTCTTCGCCATCTCTGGCGATCCCCGCCACCTTGATATCGGGCGTCTTGGCCAGCAATCGGCCGATCAGATTTCGCATCAACGCGGAATCGTCGGCGACCAAAACGCGAACCGTAGACCCAGTTTTCATCGATTAAGAACTGCTCATTTGCGCGATTTCGGGATCGCTGGCCTGTCTCTTCACCCCTACGGTTCCAATGAACCTTCCGATCAAATAGCTTATGCGGGGCTAGGCATGAGCGCTCAACGCGGACAGTTCGCTCTGCTCGCCGCGGGTGAGAACCTTTCCCACATCCAGAAGAACAATCATGCGTTTTCCATCTTCCACCTTGCCGATGCCCGAGATGAACTGGGCATCGTTTCCGTTCGAGATACTGGCCGGAGGCGGAGCGATATTGCGGGAGGAGATGCTCAGAACCTGCTTGACCGAGTCCACGACCAAACCCGTCTTAGATCCTGCGAGGTCAACGATGATCACGCGGGTGTGATCGTCGGAGGCTTTCTGCTCCAGGGCAAACAGGGTGCGCGTGCTGAGCACCGGAATAACTTCGCCGCGCAGGTTGGTGACTCCCTCCACATACTTGGGCGCCTTGGGAGTCTGCGTGATATTGGAAAGGCGGTCGATTTCCTGGATGCGGGCAATGGGAATGCCGTACTCTTCTTTGCCCAGCAGAAAAGTCACCAGTTGCAGATCTTCCCCCTGAGCGTTCTCTTCCTCTTTTTTTTCCTTCGGTTTGGTTTCTTCGGTCGCTGCAGCGCCGCTGCGATCTCCGGCTGCGGTAATTTTCTCCAGGACTTTATGGTCGAGCAGGCTGCCCGTGGCCAGAAGAAGAATGAGCCGGTTGCCTTCCTCCAGCTTCACGATCCCCGACAAGCTCACGCCCTCCTGGTGGGCCACGTTGGGCGGAGCCTCGATCGCCTCCTCCTGCACTCCCAGGACTTCGTTGACATGATCGACCACCAGCCCCAGTTGGAAGCCGTTGGAATCGACCACGATGATGCGCTGGTCCTCGCGAATATTGCCCTCGACTTTCTCCTCAAACGTGTGCAGCGTGGTCACAATAGACGCGATCGAGGCTGCAATGTCTTGACTTAACGCGGCCTGCGCCTTGGCATCCAGGCTGTGATCGGCCGCGACCGTAATCTGCTTGCTTACGTGCTCGTTCAATCCCCTTGCCTGGGCGAGGGTTTCGGTCAGAACCTGACTGGAGCTATTGAAAGCGGAGAGCCAGGTGCGTAACTTTTCTGCCGCCGCCGTCACCCGATGCGCGTCCGGATGCGCCGAGCCGGCAGCGCTCTGGGCTGTCAACAGAGCCTGGTAATCACCGCTCGCCTGGCGGCAAGCGGTTACATGGTCCGACGCAAACGAACTCTGTCGCAGCAGCCGCCGCAGGTCGATGATGGGAAGAATCCGCCCGCGAACCGTCAATACGCCCAGCAGGTGCTCCGGCGCGCCGGGCACTTCCTTGGGCGTTTGCACCCGCAAAATCTCGCGCACATGCTCCATGGGAAAAGCAAATTCTTCCCCTCCCACCTTGAAAGTGACCAGTTGATGCACTTCGCCTCCCTTGGCCTGCGCTTCTTTGCCGTGCGCCTCTGAAGCCGGCTTTCCGCCGTCGTTCCCAGGTTTGCTGGAGCCAGCGCCGGAGCTCGTCGCAGTCACATCCGCTGTGACTTCACCGGCCCTGGCTCCCGCCAAAGGTGCAGACCCGGCGCGCGTCCAGCGCGATGATGATGCGTTCCCCGTTGTCCAGCTTCACCACGCCATCGATGTAGTCGGCAGTCTCGTTGCGGATGGCCGCGGGAGGCGGCTCGAACTCGTTGCGTCCGACCCGCGTCACCTGGCGCACGCTGTCCACCAGCAAGCCTGTCCTTTTGCCCGCGATATCGATCACCAGCACCCGGCTGCGGTCGGTGTGCTGTCCTCTCTTCATTCCAAATCGCGCTCGGATATCAAAGATGGGCAGGACCGTCCCGCGCAGGCTGGAAATGCCTTCCACATATTCTGGGGTATGGGGCAGCTTGGACATCTTCGGCAGCCGGATAATCTCCTGCACCGACATGATGTCGAAACCAAACTCCTCATCCTTCAAGAGAAAAGTAACCAGCTGCGTTCCATCGGCTCCCGCCTTGATGGGGGCCTTCAGAGTCTCAGTAGCCATTGCACTTCTCCTCGCATCCGGGGTTGCCGGGCCATGTTTATTCCGATACCTGGTTGCACGCCCTCGGCTTTGCACCGGGTGCGTTCATGGTCCCTATCCGTGCTGGAGCTCGTCGGCTTGGGCGGCGATTTCTTCCACTGCCTGTAGGATTTCCTGAGCCGCTTTCAGTCCCTGTTCCGCGGCACTCGCCGACTCTGTGCTGGCCCGATTCATCTCCTCGGATGCGGTGGCAATCTGCTCGCTGGCTTTGGATGCCTCTTGCAGCGCGTTCACAGCCACATCCGCTCCCTTGGCAATAACGTTGACCCCCGTCTGAACTTCTTTTATGTCGTTGGCCATGCGCTCCAGGTTCGCGGTCGAGATCTTGGCTCGTTCCGCCTCCTCTTTCGCCTTGATGCCCGCCCCCTCAATGTCGGTGACTACTTTTGTGATCTGACCCTGAATGCTCTTCACTAGATCCTTGATGCGGTCGGCGTTTTCGCTGCTCTCGTTGGCCAGCGAGCGGATGTCTCCAGCGACCACCGAGAACCCCCGTCCAAACTCCCCCGCACGCGCCGCTTCCACGTTACCGTTAACCGCCAGCATGCGCGTTTGCACCGTGACCATTACGATGGCGTCCACGATCTTGTCGATCCGCCGGGTCCGCTCCTCCAGCTCCAGGACATTCTTTGCCGAAGCCAGCGACATTTGCGCCGCCTGCCCGATATTTTCGATCATGGCATCCAGAGCTTCCTTATTTGTGGTCAATAAAGTCGTCACCGTGACGCATTTCTCCCCGCTTATGGTGGCCTTCGCTCCCATGTCTTTGGCGGCATGCTCCAGCTTGGCGCCCAATGCCATGGCAGTCTCGCAAGCCTTGGAGGAAATGGTAGCCGCGCGGCTGATCTCTTCAATTGCGGCAGAGATCTGCCCGGATGCGCTCTTGACTTCTTCCGCGTTGGCGGAGAGTTCCTCCGCCGCCGCCGCCAGTTCCTCTGCCGACTTCTGCGCGCTGGTCGAGGTCTTAAGCTTTTCGGACAGTTGCGCCAGACTATTGGAGGCATCGTTCATCTCGGTATAGGCCCGGCCCTGCTCCTGCACCGCTCGTTGCGATTCCAGCACCGCGGTGCTCGACTCCTCAGCCGCCTTGGCGATCTGCTGCGCCCCCTGCAAATATTCCTTAGCCCCGGCCAGCGCCGTGGCCGCGTTGGTCACGATCGCTTTGCAGCCTTCACGCATGTCGGCCAAATCCGTTTCCACGCGGGCCAGTGCTTCGGTGATGGCTTTCGCTTTCTCTACTTCCTCCTGGCCTTTTTTTCCCGCGGTTTGTGCGTCACCGGCTACGATCTTTACCTGGCCTTGAATCTCGTTCACCACATCCTGAATTCCGCGGGCGCTTTTTTCGCTCATCTCCGCCAGGTTTCGCACCTCGTCGGGCTGCGTCACTTACGCCCTTGATGAGAGTTTTTATATCCACCGAGGTGCTGCGGCTCAACGCGTAGAGATTGTCCACCAAGGTCAGCGACCCGGCCGCTTGAGTGTTGGCCTCGTCCGAAGCTTTTTCAATCTGGTTAATCGCAGCGCGGGATTCCTCCGCCGCGGCTGCGGCCTCCTGGGCTCCCGAGGCAATGGTTTGCATCGTCTTGCCCAGTTGATCCACCGTGGTGGTTGCTTCATTAATGGCAGCTGCCACCTCTTGGGTCGCGGTCGAGAGCTTTTCCGCCACGGCCTGAGCGCGGGCCAAAGTGCGGGCGCGCGTCTTGTCTTCGGCGATCTTCTTACTCTGTAGACGGCTGGCGCCATTGTCTCCGGCGGGAGCGCCTTGCTCCGCCACAGAACTCGCCGATCTTTGTGCCGCCATCCGCTTCATGCCCGACGCAGGTGTGGGCGTACCGTGACCGTTCGTTTCCGTCGCCTGTTCCAATACTTCACTCATTGCGCACTCCCCTCGCCTGTGTCACTTATAGCCCCTTCCATTCAAGCCCGATACGCCTTACTTGGAGATTTCAACTATTCGCAGAGGGGGAGGATCAATTGGGGACGAAGAACCCTTCGGCAAAGGCTCCCAACCATGACCCAGTTTCGGGTGATGATTAATTTCCCGTGATTACGATGATCTTTGCGGACAATTTCGAGCTTGCCAATGAACAGGATGGTATATGGCAAAGGCGCACCAGACGAATCGCAACTAAGAATTTTGAAAATATGAATTTTCAAATATGAATTGTGCTAACTTCGATGTGAACGCCTATCGGGGTGTGCTTTCATCCGCACCAAGCACCGCCGCTGTGCAACGATACGAATCGTTCCTCTCGAACACCCACTACCGAACCAGTCCGGCCCTGCTGACATCCTTACTCTATTCTTGAGGCGAACCGGGCATTTTCGACGGCACAAGCTGAAGGTCCCGGATGTGGCCGAGCAACTTCTCGGTATCGATCGGCTTGAACAGGTAGGCATCACACAGCGACTTGAATGACTCAATCACATTCTTGGCATCCTCCTGCGCCGTGGTCATGATGATCTTTACGCCGTCTGTCGATAGCGTGCCTCCGTCCTCTTCGATAACCCGGATTTCTCGGACGGCTGTCTGACCATCCATCTCCGGCATCTGGATATCCATGCAGATCAGGTCGTAGGGTCGCCCACTCTCACGGCTAAAGCGAAATGCCGCAACCGCTTCCCTGCCGTTGACCGCGATGTGGCAGTCGCCATATTGTGAGAGAAATTTCTGCAAGAGAAAACGGCTGGTAAACTCATCTTCCACGATAAGCGTTCGCATATTGGTGATTTCCTCCAGAGTCTTGCTTAAGCCCACCCAGTCTGCTTCAGCGTGACCTTAAGTAGCTCAAATTGTTCCTCCAGTCGAGGGAGCAGGACTCGGGCGCGGCTCAATTCATTTGATGCTGCCGCTTCTTCCGTTTCGCGGCAGAGCGCTTGCAGAACTTCGGCGGAGACCGTGGCTGACCCTCCCCTAAGGGTATGCGCCTGCAATCGAACGCCTGGGGCATCCCCGTCATCGAGCCGCTTCCGCAGGTTACTCAACTGCAATGCGGAATGTTCGAGGAATGCCTTGAGAATCATCTCGCCGAGCTGTCTGTCACCCATGAGCCGCTTCAGAAAAGCCTCGGAATCGAAAATGGCCAGAGCTGGTTCCGAGGCGGCCGGTTCTTTGGTTGGGAGCGCAGCCTGGAAATCAGGCGCGAAACACCATTTCGCAAGCAGTTCCGCGAGTCGCCCCAAATCCACGGGTTTCGAAAGGTAATCGTTCATGCCTTGGCTCAGGCATCTGCCTCGTTCCTCCGCCATGGCATGCGCCGTGACCGCTATGATCGGAATGCGTGCATGGCTCGACGCGCGGATATGGCGCGTCGCTTCGTAACCATCCATTATTGGCATTTCGCAGTCCATCAGAATCAGATCGTATCGGACGTGCTGCAGCGCCTCGATGACCTCGGCTCCGTTGGCGACCACGTCGGCCTTGTATCCAAGCTTTTCCAGTTGCGCTAGAGCTACGGCCTGGTTGGTCGGATTATCCTCTGCTATCAAAATCCTCGTTTCGTACCCTTTGTTGGTCGCGCCGTCAGCGACCGCAAAATGCCCATCGATCCGCGCGCTTGATTTCTGCTGAGGCGTTGATTGCGAATCCGCAGCGGCGGCCAAGGCAAGCCCAGTCGCCTTTTCAAGGACCGCAGTGAACCAAAAGGTAGATCCTTCGCCTTGCCGACTCTCGATTCCAATCTTTCCACCCATCATCTCGACCAGTTGCTTGCAGATACTCAGTCCGAGCCCGGTGCCACCGTACTTCCGTGTAGTGGAAACATCGGCCTGGGTGAATGGCGAGAACAGATCTGCGACCTGGTCCGTCCGTATCCCAATTCCGGTATCGGCGATGGCGAAACGAACTGTTTCTTTTCCGTCGTCGTGGCTATCCAGAGTCACGTCCAGCGTTACTGCGCCCCGTTCGGTGAACTTTACGGCATTGGCGGAAAGATTAGTCAATACCTGGCGCAGGCGTTGGGCATCCCCGCGCAGTAGCGGCGGAATCTCGGGCGCGACGTGCGAATTGATCCGGAGCCCCCTCGCGTTCGCCTGCACTTGCAAAAGCTGGAAGACTTCGTCAACCGTATGGCGCAGGTCGAAGTCCAGATTCTCCAGGGCGATCTTTCCCGCCTCGATCTTGGAAAGGTCGAGGATATCGTCTATCAGGGCAAGCAGAACCTTTCCGCTGCCATGAACCACTTCGGCGTACCCTCGTTGCTGCGGAGTGAGGTCCGTTTGCAAAAGCAGTTGATTCATGGCAATGACGCCGTTCATCGGCGTGCGGATTTCGTGACTCATGTTGGCCAGAAAACGGCTCTTCAAACGGCTGGCAACATCGGCGGCCTCCCGGGCGCGAATCAGTTCCTCATCGCGGCGTTTCCGCTCGGTAATCTCCTCCGCAATTCCCACCAGCCGAATAATTTCCCCATCCTTGTCGCGAACTGGAAACGCCCGGTCGGAAATCCACTTCTCCCGCCCATCGGGTGTTCGTATGCGGTATTCCGATTGCAGGAGCTCGCCTTTCACCTGCCGCGCAAACATGGCGTGGGCGCGTTCCGAGTCATCGGGATGAATTGCCTCCGCCCAACTCATCGGATTCTGGTATAGGCCGGCGCACGGCCTCCCCCATATTTGTTCGTAAGCTGGGCTAATGTAGAGGATCTGATCCGCCGCCGCCGACATCATCCAAAACACTTCATGAACATTTTCCGCCAATTGACGGAATTTCTCTTCGCTGGTTTGCAGGGTG
>Ga0302325_10025067_pt1 | contig 12396 bp, 7 predicted proteins | sample Palsa_T0_2_FD_201948 | JGI IMG/M metagenome (GOLD analysis project Ga0302325, IMG submission 201948) | Peat permafrost microbial communities from Stordalen Mire near Abisko, Sweden - Palsa_T0_2 | ecosystem: Environmental > Terrestrial > Soil > Palsa > Peat permafrost | place: Sweden: Abisko...
AGCCGTGTAAGGCTGAATCACCTTTAACGAGCGATCCAGCCGATAAATGGTTACGTAGGTGTTTGGCAGGCTGCCACTCTTGAGAAATTCCAGAACCGCCTGATGAGCGAATTCCAAATTGAGTGGAGCGATCTGGGCGAAAACCACCGAAACGAAATTGAGCTCGCGAAGCGCGGTGGCTGGTATTGCCGGCGTTCCAGAAGGAACTCGAGCGCCGCTCGTCGCCAGATTTTGCTCGGTTTGTAACTGTTGCGCCCCTTCCACATTGCGGAAGGCATTGATCCGCTGCTTGACGCCGTCTTCAAAAACCTCGATTTCATCGGGGCGCAGATTGGCAATGGCGCGGTGATGCTGGTCGCGGACGATGACATCGAGGATTACTTCTCTGGTCGTCGTGCGAATGGTTGGCGTTTCGTTCGTCGCGGGCTCTTGTCCGGCAAGCAACGGACCGACCAGGCCGTTTAGGATGAGTATTACAAGGGCGCGTTTCCACATGGTTCTCACCTCACTTCGGTCGGCGATTCAGCGGCGTCGGCCCAATCTCGAATGGCCCGCATTGTATAACAAATATACGTCAGTATTCGTCCCAAATTCCCGTAAGCTTGAACCGGGTTCGAAGGGCTGATTCTTTTCCCCTGAGTGCCCGATTGGCGATGCTCGCTGCGCACAGATGCTGCGCACAGATGCTGCGCACAGATAAAGATCGGCTAAGATAATACGAGCGTCCAGAGCCACTGCTCAGGACTACTGTGATGACTGCTAAAGCTTTATTTCGGATTGTCTTGTCGCTCCTTCTTTTTTCCTTCTCGCTGAGCGCCTTGGGACAAACCCGCCCCTCTACGACTGCTGCCGGTCCGCCGAGCACGATCACTCGTCCGGAGTCAATTCAGGACAGCGGTCTGTACGATTATTGGGCGGATATGTCGGCCCAGGGCCGCGCCGGAGGTGCTTTGTTGGGCAAATTGGCGATGGAGGGAGAACCTCTGCCCTGGGAACCGCTGCTGGTGACGGTCACGTGCTCCGGAAAAGTGGTCTATACCACACAAACCGACGCGAAGGGCAATTTCGGAATTGTTTCAGTGACGCTGCCCGGCGCCCTTGGCAAGCAAGGCGATTCCCAGCGTGAGATGGAGACGCATTTCGAAGGTTGCGTCGTGCAGGGCGCGATCCCTGGTTTTCGTTCCACCGCCGTTACCCTGACCCAGTCGAATCTGCGCGACCAGCCGGATATTGGGACGCTCATTCTCTCGCGAACCGGGCGCGATTCGGCTACCACCTTGAGCCGTACGACGGAAACAGCGCCTGCAAAAGCTATCAAGCTTCTCGAAAAGGCTCGGGATGAAATGCTCCAGCACGATACCGACGGTGCCGAGCGAGACCTCAAAAAGGCGGTACAGACCGACCCGACGTTCGCCGAAGCCTGGCTGCAACTCGGGAAACTGCAAGAGGCCTCAGATCCGCAGGCAGCCCGTGACTCGTTTTCGAAGGCGCTGGCGGCGGACGATAAGTTTGTACTTCCTTACGAACAACTCGCGGTTCTCGCGGCTCAAAGTGGCAACTGGCAGGAAGTTCTTGTAAACACGAACCACATGCTGCAACTCTATCCGGAAGGAACGCCGCAGAGCTGGTACCTCAACGCAATGGCGAACTATCAGCTGGGGAAGCTTAACGTTGCCCAGGCAAGCGCGGTCAAGTCACTGGCCCTCGACCCTCGGCATTCGGTTTTAAATACTGAACAGTTGCTGGCGGTAATTCTTGCGGGGAAGGGCGACTTCGCGGGAGCTCTCGCCCACTTGCGCAGCAGTCTGAGCTATGTGCCGCCTGGGCCGAACCAGGATCTATTGAAGCAACAGATCGCGCAGTTAGAACGACGCGTTGCCGCCAAGTAGGGAAGCGCTCCGAGAAGTACGCCCGACGGCGCAAACTCTTCTCACGGGGTGAGAATGACTTTGGTTTTTGAGGCGTAGCGCCTGAAGTCCTGGAAGACAAATTGATTGAGATCAGCCTCGTGCCGGCCCCGCTTCAGCCGGATCGTGCCCCGCGTAGGCATCAAATAGTCGTGCGCGCCAATTGAAACGTAATCGTAGTCAACCGCGATCGATGCCGCGTGAATGGAGAAATCAAGTGGCAGATCATCCGCTTCCATGGTGATCCGGCGAATGCCCAACGTGGCGCTGTCAATGTACGCCAACCCATGAAAACCGGCGTATATCCTACTGCTGTTGTCAGTCAGGAGCATGCCGTTGTTCTGGCGTTCGACCCGATACTCGAAAACCTGCACGGTGCCGTTCGCCAAGGCATCGGTTTCTTTCCAGTGAAATTCGGCCTTCGACGACGGTTGGAATACCAGATTGAGCAGACTGCCAAACTCGCCCATCGATATTGGCCATCCAATCATGTCATCCCGCTTCATCGAACTGGGCTGGCCGTTGACTTCCAGCGTCGTGCGTGTCTCCTGGTTATCGACGAAACGCAGCAGCTCGCCGTAAGAATCTTTGCGATGCCATTTCCCATTTCCCGAGGGATCGACGGCACGGTCGGTCACTTCAACGCACAAGAAATTCGGCAATTTCAGCGAATAATTCAGTGCGTGGGTTCGGCCCCCGGCGATGATTCGATCTAACTCGTCGTTCGAAGGACGAGTCACTGAATCCGGGGGCAGCGCAGTGATCACCAAGGGCTGTCGCGCCGCTGGATTGATTTCAGCCTCTCCCACACCGGAATCTGCCATCATGACCGCGCCTTTGCCGGGCGCGAACGGCTCCGTTTTCCCGGTTGCCGCATTCGCCAGCGCGGGCCCGGCAATGCTGAAACTGGCTTCGCGCTCCATGATCTTCCCGCCCTGCGTCAACGACAGCATCAGGTTGTAGTTTCCCGCGGGCAACGAACTGGTTCGCAGCGATGCAAGATAGGGGAACGCTTCGCCAAGATCCTTTGGAAGCTGCAACGGTACTTGCCCGAACAGCTCTCCATTCCGCAGTACCTGCAATTCCAATATCGCTGGGTCCGACGCGCTGGAATCTGGATGCACCAGAAAAAAGAAAGAGGTGTCTTTTGTTCCCGGAAGCACCTCGCCGGAAAGGCTCGGAACCACCTTGCCGTGCTGATAGCGGAGCGGTTCGAAGAGGTCTACCTCATCGGAGGAAGGATCGATTCTCCGGACCACCGCAACATCGCTCAAGAATGGACCCGATGCGGCGTTCGGAACTTCGAAGTGCGCTCGTTCTCCGCCGATCTTTCCGCTATTACGGTCGACCACGGCAGTTTGAACAATATAATCGCCGGCAGGCAGCGCGAAATGGCGCTGCATGGTGGCATAGCCCTGCTGCACTTCCTCCTTCGAATCCAGAGCGCCGTGTCCGGGGATATCCTCACTGAATCGCTCCACCACCGCGCCGGACTTGTTTTTGACTTCCGAAACAACCGCCACATGCCAGGAAATCAGGTTGGCGTTGGGATCGCTTCGGGTTTCGAGTCCGGAGATCGGCACCTCGACAACGAGGGTGTTCTCATTCCCTGTGGTCAGATCGCCAAGTTGCAGGACGGAAGCACGGAATTGCAGATCTGTCGGCAACTGCGCCTCGGACAACAGTTTCGTTAGCGGCGCCTCGAACGGTCGTACGCTGCCCGTTGGAGGGACGGCAAAATATCCCGCTCGCGACTGCACTTTCAGTCCTCGACGCACGGGTTTGACCGTGACTGGACGGAACTTTCCGTCATAGCCCAGAGTGGGAGGAACATACGACGCCTCATAGTAGGTAGTCAGGTCGGCAACGGCCTGCTTGAACGGCTTCTTCAGGTCGTCCTCTGAGAAGATATAAGCCCCTCCGGTGCTTGCCGCCATTCCTGCCAGGGGATCTTTGTTGCCGGCGAGGCCCTCGCCCTCAATTCGAGTGATCTGGTCGCTGATTTGCGCCGCCATTCCCGGCCCGTATGCCTGCGGAGTCTGCGCGGCCAAGCCCGCTGCCAGCGGGGTCTGCGATGCAGCAGCCATCGATGTGCTTCGACCGGAGGAGGCCATGTTTCCAATGGCCGCGCTTGCCACCAAGCCATCCATCAATTTCGTGTCGAGCGCAGTCTTGTTGATGACATAGATGCTGACCTCGGCGCGATTGGCGGCGCCGGCGATGGAGCGCAAGACGTCGCGCGTGTCCGCATCGAGCTGTAAGCCTTCGGTGAAGTAAATCACAAGCTTTCGTCCCGGAATCGCAGTTTGCGCCCGGGCCAGAGCCATCAAGCTGGCGAGCGGGGCTGGGGTCTGCTGGTCTTGAATGATTCGCTGCGATTCCGTGAGCGATGCGAGCTGTGCTCGCTGCACGCTTCTACTATCTACGCTCCGACTATCTACGCCGCGATTATCCGCCGGCGCTTGGGGGTCCGGTTGCACGGTCCCCGACTGTAGGGCAGAGATCAATCTCTTTTCCGTCAGGGCTGCGGCCTGGTCGCGACTCGGGCTCTTGTCGCTGGTAACCAGACTGATGGCTTGCCGAACTTCTTTCCGATCCGGGGTGAACTCCTGGAACAGCCGCATGCGTCCGTCAGTGTTGAAAACGGAAAAAGAAAAGCCCTGCTCGGGGAACAGTTTCAGTATCTTTTGAGCGACCTCACGCGCGTTGGTCGCGGCGGATGGGTCCAGCGAATCGAACAAGAACGTGACCAGATGATTCGTGCTCGATTTCCCGCTTACAAGACGAAGATCGGTGAGTTTTACCGTGGAACCGTCGTCGGTGACCACGACGTCTGCGGGCTTGAGATCCAGAAACTTCTTTTTATTGTTGCGAACCACGAAGTCGATTGAAACTTCGTCGACATTCTTGAGAATGGTAGTGGTAGAAGACCCGGTGTCTTTGTCGGGAGCCGACTGACTGTGAATGGGGCCAGCAAACAGGACGGAAAGAAGCAGAAAGAAAAAGATGGCGCGAACTGATGACTGGCGAACTAACGATTGGAGGACTAGTGATCGGCGAACTAATGCTCGGCGAAGAAAGGATCGAAGCAAATTGGGCCCGTACATAAGAATGTCTCAGTTCCGCCCGGCGCACAAAAAACAGGCGTCTCGATTTTGCCCCCATGCGGGCCTGTTGTAAAGGCTGTTTAGAGGGTAAAGTGCGCTTCAGCGAAAAGGCCGCCCTTTTACAATTCCCTGGCCTTCGCGGATGGTCACGAGTTGATCTGCCGCTATGCCGGTAAACGTCTCTTTCACTCCGGTCGGCCAGTAGACCTCGACGTCTGCCGTGGACACTTTGCCCAAGCCGAAATGCAAGCGTGGATCATTGGATGACAGGTAGCTGCTCTGGCTGGTCAGGCACTGCGCCTGCACCTTTCCGCCATAGTGCACCAGCACGCGCGATCCCAGTGCGCTCTTATTGCTCTTCGTTCCTTCCAGTCGGACCTTGAGCCAATGATTCCCAGGAGGCGCATCGTTGCGCAAAAGCGAAGGCGGCTCATTGCGATTCATGATGACGACGTCGATATCGCCGTCGTTATCGAAGTCTCCGAAAGCCGCGCCGCGGCTCTGATGCTTGGCAGAAATCCCGGGTCCGGCCTCATCGCCCAGCTCGACAAATCTGCCGTTGCCCTGATTGCGGAAGAGTATTCGCGGGCTGTGCGCGGGATATTTCGCGTACACGTGTTCAAGCTCCGGGTAGACCGTCCCCGTGACCGTGAGAATATCCGGATAACCATCATTGTCGAGATCGACTAGCGCCGTCCCCCAACTGATGAAGCGGCGTTCCCCGCTCAAACCGGCGGCAGCGGAAACGTCGTCAAACTCAGCCTTCCCGTTGTTTCGATACAGGCCTGTAGCCTGATTCTGGAAGTGTGTTTTCACCAAGTCGAGATGGCCGTCGAGGTCGTAGTCGCCGCATCCGACGCCCATGCCGCCTACGAGATCACCACCCGGGCCTAGAGCAACCCCGCGCACCAATGCCTCTTCGCGGAAAGTTCCATCATGATTGTTCATCAGTAACAAGCTCGGGGTTGAATCACAGGCGACGAAAATGTCCTGCCAGCCGTCTTCATCCGCATCGAAGGCCAACGCGGTGAATCCATACGAACCTTGCACGGCGGCGATCCCCGATTCTTTGGAGACGTCGGTGAACGTGCCGTTACCGTTATTGCGGTAAAGAAAATGTCTGGGCGCCGGAAGGCCTACGGGTCCGCAATTGGTCGCGACCCCTTCATAGTTACAGTTGGGCACTTCCAGAGAAGGTTTTGGCGCGTTTGCCAGGTCAATCACCACGTAGTTCGAGACAAACAGATCGAGCAGGCCGTCGCGATTGTAGTCAAAAAAAGTCGCGCCGGAGCCGAAACGGGTGGTGGGATAGAGCAGGCCGGCTTTTTCCGTAACATCAGTAAAGGTGCCGTCTCCGTTGTTGCGATACAGACGGTTTTGGCCGTAGTAAGTGAGAAAAAGATCTTCAAATCCGTCGTTGTTGTAGTCGCCCACGCAGACGCCACAAGCCCATCCACTATCGAACAGGCCCGCCTTCTCGGTAACGTCGGTGAATGTGCCGTCGCGGTTGTTGTGATAGAGGCGATTGCTGGAACCTGCAGGAGTCGCTTCGAGACGCCGCCCACCAAGGATGAAGATATCCATCCAGCCGTCATTGTCGTAATCGAAGAAAGCGCAACCGCCGCCGTTCAGTTCAACGATGTAGGTGATGTGATCGGTTCCGCCGTACACCATCGTCTTGGTGAGGCCGGCGTTTTCGGCAACGTCGACGAAACGCGAAAAGGGAACAGCGGGGGGCTTGTCGGCAGCGGCCAGGAAACGGAGTTGCGACGGGACTAAAGATGGAACCAAGGCCGCCGGAATCGTGCGCAGCATTCGGCGCCGTGTCCAATTTCCGGATTTCCCCTTGGGCATACTCGACCGAATCCTAACAGATTAAAACTCGCATCAGGTTACTGACTGGCGGGGCCGGCTGCATTCGCGAGGTCTTTTTGAAGCTGGATCGCATTACTGTCGTGGGGATCGATTTCCAGCGCATGCTGCACTGCCTGCCGAGCCTCAGGAAAACGAGACTCCATGCCGAGCGTTGCCGCCAGGCTGATCCAGGCTTCCGTGTATCCGGGAGCGGCTCGCACGGCCTCGCGAAACTGCTCTTCGGCGGTTGCGAAATCTCCGCTGCGCGAAGCTAAATAACCGAGCTGATGATGAGCGAGTGCCATGGCCGGATCGATTTGTATGGCCTTCTGCAATGCCTCGCGCTCACCCGCGGTATCGCCGGTGCGATCCAACGCAAGCGATAATTTGTAACTGAGTACAGCATCTTCCGGCAGCACTTCGATGGCGTCGCGATAGAGCGCGGCTGCTTTCTTCGGATCGCCCTCGGCGAGTTCCTTGTCGGCCTCCCCCATTTTATTGGCAGCTAAGGTGTGATCGGCACTGGCCTTTTGCTCCTGTTGGTACAGCTTGAGCTGCTCTCCTGCGAGTTTGGTTTCGCCAAGGGTGCGCAGTACCTTCGCGTATTCGAAGCGAATCTGAGGTTCGGAGGCTCCCAGGGCCAGGGCCTTCTCGAATTGCTCCCGTGCCCGTTGCGGCTCGTTGAGATTTTCGAGGGCGATGCCCAGGTTATAGTGACTGTTGTAGTGGTTCGGATTCAGCGCCACCGCTTTCTCAAGATAACCGCGGCCAGCGGCGTAGTTCCCCGATCTGTTCTCAAGAACCCCGTTAAGGTAAAGGACCATAAAGTCGTGGGGTGCGGCCAAAAGCAGTTTCTTCGCCAAGGGCCGCGCGAGATCTTCGTCGTCGCTTAGCACCAGAACGTGCAGGTACAGTATCTGCGCATCGAGATCATGAGGATGCTGCTGGTTCCATTTCTTGCCCAACTGCGCGGCTTCCTGGTAGCGCGCCCGTAAGACCAGCGTTGTCATCAGCGCTTTGGTTAAGGCGCCCGACGTGGGCGTTGCCTGCAGCCCCTTCTTCAGGACTTCCAAAGCCTGATCCGGCGCCCCGGCGCCCTGGTAAGCCGACGCCAGGTCGAGAGTCAAGCTCTCACCTTTCGGCTCGGGGCCGAGCAGGTTTATTACGGTGCCGAAATCGCTCGTAGCGAGCAGGTTCTTGCTCGCGCCATCTAACGCGAGATCGGAGTGCGGGTCAATTTTTAATGCGGCACTCCATTCGTTCCGAGCCTCCGCCGGTTGATGAAGCTCCTCAAATGCGGTCGCCAGCAGGAGGTGCGGCTTGAGAACCTCGGGACTGATTGCGATCGACTGCTGAAGCGGTTTTACAGCATCGCTAAAGTCAGCATTGCGAAGCAGATTGAGCCCCAACAGGTATAAAAACTGAGCCGATCCGGGCTTCTGTTTAAGGGCGTCACGATATGCTTCGACCGCACAGGCATATTGCCCATGGTCTCCGTACCACATTCCCACTTCAGCGTGGGTATCAGCTGTGGGCTGCGTTTGGAGTTTAGCTTGAAGGACTTGGGGGGGCACACATGGGCCCGAACTAGCTGGACAGAGCCCGGAGAGCGCAATCACAAGGCCGAGATAGATACAGAGCCGATACATGTTTTGCTTCGCCCGTGAAGTGCCGCATTTTGATCGTAGAATAGGCCACTCGCCCACGCAAGTCTGGCGCTTAGTAAGGTAGTGACTCCAGTTGAAGTTTAATCGTGCGGTCATCCCGTGCGAAGCTGCTTTTCAGGCGGAGGAGTGATCTCCCCGAGAATCGTGCCTTGGGAGATCCCTCCCGCGGCTGAACTGCGCCGCGCTTCGGGATGACGCAAGGACACAAATTCAAACTGAGCAGTTCTTCACGCCAGTGTCTGTCGGTTCCAGGGTCTGTCAGTCCGGGTACGGCGCACCCGGCTTCACGATCCGTATTTCGTGATCGTGGAATGTAACCAGGCCATTCGGCAGCTTGACCTTTGGCATATGGCAACTGACACAGTTTGTGCTTGCCACAGTACATGCCTTCGCATCGCTATGACCCGCGGCGGGCGCAGATGCATTTTTGGACGCATGACAGGCCAGACATTTCCCGTCGTAAGAGCTCTCTGACGTGACGAGATCCTGGTGCGGATCATGGCATGCAATGCAGCTGATGCGGGGGTCAGTACCATCAAAGCACTTGCTATTGGCCAGGCGGAAGGGCTGGAAACGCACATCCACCTCGCCTCGCCAACTGCTTCGCACCACCGTCTCCCACGTTCGGTGACATTGCCCGCAGAAATTTGAGATGTCTTCACTGGAAAGCTTTTTCAAGTCCGGCGGCGGCGTGTCGAATTCTCCGCCCTGAGCCGCAATCATGTGTGAAGTGGCGCCGGTATGACAATGCTCGCAGGTTACACCTGGCTCCACGGTCTTGAGGGTTAGGGCGCCGTTCAAGACCCCATTGGTCGAATGGCAGCCAAAACAATCCTTGGGTTCAGTCTTCCTAAGTTTTCTCCCAACCGCTTCATCCAGATTCTGCGGAGTCAGGTCGGCATCGCCGGTGGTAATCTCCAGGGCGTCGATCGACGGGTAGTAGCTGACCATGCTTTCGTAGAGCTCGCCATCCTTCTCCAGGACCCAAGTCTGAGCGCCTTTCCCAAAACTCCAGTGTATGGGCAGGGAAATCGTTCGGGTCCCATCCGTGACTGAATAGACGGTCTGGTTTTGCCTGGTTTCAACCGTGTATGCGTATGCGCCTTTGCGAAAAGTAAGGTCAGGATGGCTTTTCAGCAGAGGATCCAGGTCCGGCCACTGCAGTGCTCGCCCCATCGGCGTCTCAGGTTGTGTTCGTGCTTGAGCAGCGTGGCAGCCAGCACAGGACGACGCGATGTTCTCGTGCGCCGTTTGTGCCGCTGCACCTACCCTGGCGGCAAGAACGCTGGCAGCAAGAACGCTGGCGGCAAGAAACGCGATCACCGGTAATATCCTACGGGCGCTCAATTCGCGGTGGCATTACCCTTCGTAAGCTGGAGAGAAACGGCCCGCTCACGGCGGGCCTCTTCCTTGCGGCCGGATTTCGAGTAGGCTTTGGCAAGAGCAAGATGGGTTTCAAGGTTATCAGGTTCCAGTTGAAGCGCTTGCTGCAAGTGCTCCAGGGCGCCATTCAGATCCCCAGTTTCCATCAGAGATTTCCCTAACACAAGTTGCGCGGAGGGAAGCTTTGGTGCTTCGCTGGCGGCATTCTGCGCATGGGGCAGCGCCTCAGGGGCGCGATTCCGCAACAGTAGAGCCCACGCAGCCATCACACTTGCGTCCGCATTCGACGGCGCAAGTTTCAACTCCTGCAGAAATTCGGCGAGGGCCGCGTCGGGGTCGGTGGCGAACAACAGGTAACCATAAAGAAAATGCGCGTTGGGTGCGCTGGGATAAACCCGAAACAATTTTTGGAATGCCTGCGTGGCGGACTGCTCATCTCCCGCCAGGAACCGGTAAGCAGCGTCTCCCGCTGCGGAAACCAGCGGTTGCTGCTCCGTGCTGACGTCCTTGGGCAGCAGGGGCATTCGCAATCCGGCCAGTCCGATCGCGACCAGCAGTTCCGGGTTGGTGACACCGTTCTTGGCGAAAAATGTATACGTCTTCAAGGCGCTCGCGTAATTCCCTAATCGCGTTTCGAGCAAGGCTTCATGGTAGCGAAGGATTTGTTCATTGCGCGGCTGGTTGGCAGCGCCAAGTGATATTCCGTGTTGAATATCTCCCAGAGCTTCCGTGTATTGCCCGGTCTCGAATTCGCACAAACCGCGCAACGCGATTGCGGGCCCCGCGCTCGGAATCATCCCGATATAGTGCGAAAGGGCATCCCGCGCTGGGATATAGGCCCCGGTTCCGTATTGCAAAGAACCCAGAAACCACCATCCATCCGGCCATTTTGGGTTCACTTCCACGGCTCGAGAATAGAGTTCGATCGCGCGTGGAATGTCGTTCTGCATTCGCGCTGCGGAGGCTTGTTCAATCAAATCGCTTTCTGGCGCGCTCTGAGCCGTTGCCCTAGGGAAGCACGCAAGCAGCATGAACGCTGCGATCAGAACGGTGCAAACACGCTTTTGCCGCGATTTAATCAAGACCACAGAGCGTGTGTCCTCTTGGTGGAGGGATATTAAGGTCCACGGGAGCACTGCCTAACCCCCGGTTACGATCACTATCCTACCATCGCATCTAAGGGGACGAAGCGGGCTCTTCGCTTGAGCGCGCCACCGAAAAGCAGACCGCCGAAAAGCAGACCGCCGAAAATCAGACCACGCGCGGCCAGCCTTGCTCCAGGCGAGTATGCAGCGTTACGAAAGTTCAAGCGCCAAGATTGCAGATTTGGTTACTGCCATTATTTGGTCACGTCCATGCATTTCAGGCCCCGAAAACGAATTTCTCTACGATCTTGATCACACTATAGCCTCTGTCGGCCTCAGAGTAATCGGTTACGAGCCAATGAAAAATCGTTTTTTTCTTGACATGGTTCATGAAGGTACGTTAAAAGCTCCCAGAAGTGGAATAGTACTTTTGTATGACGTCCATCCGTGCGTTGCCTTAAGGGTAACGCCCTAGAAGGCCGTTCCACTTACCTAAGGGGAGGCTGCTCGATGACTTCGAAGTCACAGTCGGCGTGGGAAAAGGTAGCGTTGCTTGCGTGTTTGGCCGTTGTCGTCTCTATCTCTTCGCTCAGTTTTGGTCAACAGCTGACCGGCACCTTGTCGGGCACGACCAAAGACACGACGGGCGCAGTGGTGACCAACGCCAAGGTCACGATGAAGAATGAGCAAAGCAATGACACACGTACGACGGTGTCGAACGAAACCGGCTACTTTTCGATCACAGCCGTGCAGCCGGGAACCTATACGGTAACCATTGGCGCAGCGGGATTTAAGGAATGGAAACAATCCGGCATCGTCTTCGGCCAGGGCGATGACCGCACTCTGCCGCAAATCGCCTTACAGGTTGGAGCGGTGACTGAGACCGTGGAGATTTCCGCCGGCAGTCTCGCCGTACCAACCGCCAACGCCGAAATCAGCGCCACCATCCCGCAGGATATGATCAATGCCTTCCCCATGGGCAACCGCGATGCTGGTGAGTTGCTCAAGATCATGCCCGGCATGGCATTTTCCAATGGCACCAGTCAGGGTTCAGGCTTCTCGGACAAAGTTGTGGGCACGAACTCCGGGCCGATCGGCAACTTCTCTGCCAACGGTACGCAGCCCAACGGCGCTATGGCGTTCATGCTGGACGGCGCGAACCTGGTTGACCCGGGAAATGCCGGCACCCAGATTGCCAACATTAACCAGGACATGGTCAGCGAAGTTAAAGTCCTGATGTCGAATTACGACGCTGAGTACGCCAAGGGCCCCGTGATTTTCTCGGCCTTCAGCAAGAGCGGCGGCGCCAAGTACCATGGCGAACTCTATACTTACGCCCGCAACAGCGCCCTGAACGCGATTGACGCCTATACGCACAGCCAAATCGTTTCCA
>Ga0302325_10025068_pt1 | contig 12396 bp, 11 predicted proteins | sample Palsa_T0_2_FD_201948 | JGI IMG/M metagenome (GOLD analysis project Ga0302325, IMG submission 201948) | Peat permafrost microbial communities from Stordalen Mire near Abisko, Sweden - Palsa_T0_2 | ecosystem: Environmental > Terrestrial > Soil > Palsa > Peat permafrost | place: Sweden: Abisko...
CCAGGTAGAACTCGGCCGCCACATCGAGCACGGCGAAGTACTCGTCGTAGAATGCCACCGTTCTGGCCGCCGCCGTGTCGTCGCCGCTGGCGATGTCGCGAAACAGGCCCGTGAACGCGGCCAGATGGCGCCGCGGCGCCAGGCCGAGGAATCCCATCGCCTGGAGGAACCCGGGATAGACGCGCCGTCCTGCGCCCGCGTAGCGACGCGGGACGGTGGCGATCACCGCCCGCTCGAGCTCTGCCAGCGATCGGCTGCCGGCGAACTCGTTGACGCGACCGGGATTGACGCGAGCGTCCACGGGGCCCGCCAGCAGGATCAGGCTCTGGGGCTGGGCTGGGTGATCGTCCTGGGCCATGATCGCGGCCGCGGCCAGCGCCGGCACGCACGGCTGGCACACCGCCATGAGGTGCGAGCCGGGACCGATCGCCGTGACGAACTCGATCAGGTGGCTGATGTACTCGTCCAGACCGAAGCGTCCCTCACCCACCGGCACATCGCGGGCGTTGTGCCAGTCAGCGACGAAGACCTCGTGGTCAGGCAGCAGTGTCCGCACGGTTCCGCGTACCAAGGTGGCGAAGTGTCCGGCCAGGCCGGGCACCACGAGGACGCGTGGCTGGACCGCGTCGGTGTCCTTCGCGAAGCGCAAAAGGGTCCCGAATGGGGTGGACAGGACCGCCTCTTCGCGGACCGACGTGAGCTCCCCGTCGACCTCGATCGCGTCGATCCCGAACACCGGGCGCTGGTGGGTCAGTTCGAGTGCGGAGATGGTCTCCGCGAACGCCCGCAATCCCCTGACGGCGAAGCTGCTGGCCAGCGGTTCGGGAAGCCATTGCAGAGCCGCGGTCTGGAGCGCGGCCATCCCCGATATGGGGGCCGATAGGCCCCGCTTTGCTTCATAAGACTGATACAGCATCGGTTCCTTCGTTACGAGGTGGTTTTGACAAGACATTCGATCACTCAACCTGTCCGTCGCACCGGTGAAACCGAAGGAAGCCTGCGCGTGCGCGACCGAGCGCGTCCGGCTCGTTCGCCAAGCTCAGATAACCCCCCCACGTACCATTCGCAACCGTGCGTCGGGCGTCACTACGACCATTCTACGGGTTCGGCGGGTCCGGGGGGATCACCTGGCCGCTCGGTTACGTGTCCTCGGGCGTGTCCACCCGGACGGCGGATGGACTGGCGGGGGGCGGCTCCGGAGCGCCACCGATCGCGTTGAGGAGGCGAACCCGACGGGCCTGAGCGCGCCCAAACCTGGCGCGGGATCGAGCCAGCTTATGGCTGCCGGCGTGGTAGCGCCACTTGGCCCAGGGTGATGGGGGCGTAGCGAGTCGCAGCGCCGCGACCAGCGCCACGGGTGGGATGAACAATCCGATCATGCCCAATAACGGCTTGCCCTTGATGATCGCCAACACGACGAACAGCAGGTCGATCCCCACGGCCACGGCGATCGATTCGCCCGCCGCCGCGTCGGAGGTGCCGAACGGGGCCAGACCCAGCACGACCAGACCACCGATCAGTGCCGCGACCACCACCGCGTCGAGCGAGGAGCGGCCCTGCTGGGACCAGTAGACATCCTCGAGCCGAACCCAGAGCGCGAACTCATCGAGCGTCAACCCCGCGCCGACTCCGAAGGCTCCAGCCAGGATCTCACTCCACGGACTCCGGGGGGCGAGCGCAAAGCCCAGGAAGCCGGAGAGCAGAATCAGGACGATCCCCCACACGAGGTGATGGATGTGCAGGCCACTCTCCGTGGTCACGCTCCCTGGCCACCAAGGGACTTTCGGGCTGCGCATCAACCGGGCGCTGGTGCGGATGAACAGAAACGAAATGAGAAACGCGGCCAGCAACACGAAACCATCTCGCTGGGCGTTGGTGTCCAAGAATCGAGCCGGGAGCTCGAACTGGATGTCGATCGCCGCTCGCACGCTCAAACACTGTGCCCGAGCGCCGAGCGAATCTCAACCGTTGGTCAGCTGTCAGTTATGCGCGCCAGACGCTATAGCTCGGCAGCATGCGAGGTGAATCCGCTCGCAATGCTCGATCCGAAGGTCTTCGCAGCCACAAGCACGACAAGGGCGACCCAGGCAAGCAGAATGGCGTATTCGGACATGGTCTGACCGCCGTCATCACGCGAACGGGTCACGAGCATCGTCAAAATTGCGCAGAACCGGTAGAACAACTCCACGTGATGTGTATCGGCCGGCCGACCGCGGCCCGGCTGCACAAAGGTCTAGCCCGGGCTAGACCTTTGTGAATCCCCTTACACGGACCGAACCGACTGGGCCCGGGAGCTAGCCGCTGCCCTCAAGCCGTTGGAGCGCGTCCTGATCCACCGATGCCCCGTCATGGTGAGTGCTGACCGCGGGTGGCAACTCGACGCGCAACCGGGTCACGGTGTCGAGGTGGGCCGTCGCTTCGAGCACCGTGTATGCGAGCACGTGTCCACCGCGGCTGCGGTCATCGGTCACGAAGTGCAGGTGCGAACCGACCATCTCGATCCCATCGAGCGCGTCGGGAAACCGGAATCCGACCATGGTTCCGGAAACGTCGTCGAGCTCGCTCACCTGTTGCTTGGCGATGACCGCGGCGAGCGGCGGATACGGACGCTGTTGCTTGGGCACAGAGCGAACTCGCACCGACGCGAAGCGGCCGTCGATGCGGATCGCCGTCGGCCGCCCCGCTGCCTCGATACCCTGGCCGAGGTGTCGCTCCAGCTCGGTGCCCGGGAACGGTCCGAGCAACGGCACCGGCTCACCGGCCGAGAACGGCACGACGACCGCATAGGGCGTTCGGCACGACAGCTGTGGCCGCATCAGCGTCCCGTCCAGGTTGGCCTTCCACACCTGACCGTCGAGCACGATCAATTCGCCGTCCAGGCCATCGAGTGTCCCCAGGCCCAGGTCGCCGTGCTCGAGGATTTGCCCGAGAGTGACATCCCCGTCGAACGCGCCCGCCAACAGCGCCTGGACCGTCGATGTCTGGAACAGCTCGTGGTCAGGGTGCTCGCGGCGCAGTTCGCGGTGGCGCAGCAGTTCGACGTGGAGAGCGCCGAGGAACTCGAGCTCACTCACGGCCTGGTCCTCCGACGCAATGATTCGTGTCGGGCCCAAAACGTCGAGATTCGCGACCCGCACGCTGCCTCAGCCGCCACGATCAGGGCCCCACGACACCGCACGCCAATCGTCATCGAGTGTGGCACCGTATCGCAGCTGCGCTCGGTGGCCGGCGAGGCGGGGGCCCGCATCGGGCCGGCGCGATTGAGGATGACCGGACGCCGGCCGGGCTGGGCCATTGCGGGAAACTACGGATCAAGCAACCGGGAAAAACGGCCGAAAACATACATGTTCAGGGAAGTTCCACCCGTGGGGCACCCATAACGGACAAGGAAACCATGAGCAGCCTGTTGCGAGATCACGATTCCGACCATGACGGCGGCGACAGCAACAAGATCAAGGTGCTGCTGGCCGATGATCATCCGTTGATCATCGCTGGGGTCCGCCGGACGATCGAGGATCTGGATGACATGGAGATCGTGGGTGAGGCCCACTCAGGTCCGGAACTGCTGCAACTGATCGAGCGCCGCGGGCCCGATATCGTGCTGATGGATCTGCGGATGCCCGGAGTCGTCGGGGTCGAGGCGATCGAGCAGATTCGCCATACCTGGCCTGACATCAAGACCGTCGTGCTGTCAGCCTGTGACGACCGTGCCGCGATCGACTCGGCCCTGCGCGCGGGTGCCAGCGCCTACGTGCTGAAGAGCGCCCACGCCGTGGACATCGCCTCTGTGCTGCGCCAGGCCTCCAACGGTGACGTGTTCCACGCACCCTCCTACGCCCCGCCTCGGCCCGGTGTACCAGGCGCCCCGGAACTGCCGGCGCTGACCGACCGCGAGCGGTCGATCCTCTCAGCCGTCGCGGCCGGATTGACCACCGCCGCGATCAGCCGCGACCTGTGGATCAGCGAGCACACGATCAAGTTTCACCTCACGAACATTTACCGCAAGCTGGGTGTCGTGAACCGCGCCGGAGCGGTCCGGTACGCGCTGGAGAACGGCATCGCGTAGTTCTGCCCGGGAGTGTGGACGGCACGAGCGCGCTGGCGGCGCGTACGTGGCCGAAGGGTGCGCCTACGGCTCGAGGCTGGGCCACGGTGGCATCGTGGCCGAGATGACCGTCGGTCCTCCGGGCCGACTGTCGATCCGAGTCCTCCCTCCGAGCATTCGCACGCGCTCGTGCATCCCCACCAAGCCCAGTCGGCCCGCGCGGGCGGCGCGCACGAGGGTCGTCTCGGGATCAAAGCCGCATCCGTCGTCGGTGATCCGCGCCTCGACACCGCGCCGCTTCGCAGCGATCGTGATCGTCACCGTGCGTGCTTCGCTGTGCTCGCGGATATTGCTGAGCGCCTCACGGATCAGCGCCAGCAGCGTGATCTGCTGAGAGTCGGTCAGTCGCCCCAGATCGCCGCTGAGCTTCGTTTGGGGCTCGACTCCGGTCCGTCCCGTGAACGCGTCGGTCATCTGCTTGAGGACATCCGGCAGGGAGCCGGGCTGAAGAAACGGCGACTGAACCGAGGTCGAGAGCCGTCGCAGGTCCCCGTCGAGTGCCACCAGCTGAGCGTCGAGGTCATCGAGGCGGCCGAGCAGGCGGCCGGCGTTTGGTTCCTCGGCGATCAGTGGACGCAGCTGCTCACGGAAGAGTCGGAGATCCTGTGCGAGCAGGTGGACGTCCTGTTGTGGACCGTCGTGGAGATCGAAACGCAAGCGGGCCAGTCGGCGATCGACCGAACTCATCATCGTCTGCTCGGACGGACTGTCGGGCGCCAGCAGAGCCTCGCGGTCGAGCAGCGCCGCCAGCACTCCAGACGCCGCTTCGAGCAGCAGGGTGCGGTGATCGGCACCTGGTGCTCGCCCGCGCGCGATCAGCGCAGCGGCGGGTGGCTGCAGGCGCTCGATTCGGATCCCCACCGCCGATTGCTCGCTCCCGAAGCCCGGTGCCTCGCCCCCGATCAGCGTGCGTGCGGTCTGCCGAGTCTGCTGAGCTTTCAGCTCGAAGTCGCCGGCGTGGGACACGGGCTTGAGATCGCCGCTCGGCCACAGCGTCCACAGCGATACGGCCTGGGCGCGGGTGAAGATCAGCAGCAGCGCTAACTGAACCTCGATCGCGACGTTGATCGGCAGGTCGGGTAGCTGCCTCGTCCGCAGGACCTCGCGACCCAGGGCCAGTCGCGGCACGCCGGCGGTCGACTCGATCCGATCGATGAGCCGGTTGGCTTCACGCGGGCTGGCCGCGAGGTCGACCGCGATCGCCCCCAGTAGTTCTGCTGCGAACCCAATCAGGGTGAGGGCCGCTGCACCGTCGGACGAGCCGCACACGTCAAACAACTCGAGCGCATGACCCCGCGCGAGGGCCCGGACCGCGCTGGGTACGACCGGTCCCGGGCCGGACCCGTCGACGAGCGCGGCCAAGCGATCGAGCGTCGCGGCGACCGTGTGTTCCTGTTTCCTGATGCTGGCTATCTCACCCATTTGTTCCAAAATATGCAGGGAAAATGCCAAGGCTGGTCCATGGCCAGCGTACAGGCTGGGACGGCGCGGGCGCCGCCCACCGGATCAGGTGGCGCTGCTGTCGGCGGCTCCCGGTGTGGCGGCCACGGGCGCGAACGAGTTCGGCCCCAGACGGGGGACATGGACCTCTGAGAACTCAGCCAGATAGCTGGCGGGGAGCTTGTCGGTGTCGAACCATCCCGCTCCGCCGCCCGGCCGGGCGAATCCGCTGGTCCCGAAGAAGCGGTTGCCGATACGCATGAACGTGTGCGTCGGGTTGTAGAAGATCGTCACCGCTCCGGGTCCGGCGGGGAATCCCCACGACGCGATATCTCCTGAGACGGTCGTCGGGACCTTGTAGCCGGATTGCTGCATGACGTAGGAGACCGCACCCGAGCAGTCGAAGGGCGCAAACACAGAGGGCTGCTCGTGTCCGCCGCCGTAGAGGTAGGGAAAATTCGCGGCACTGACCATGTTTGCGGTCGCAATCAGCCGGTCGTAGTGCCACAGGTAGCCACCTTTGAAGGTCGCCACTCCGTGCTTGGCACCCTTGCTTTCAAAGGCCACCGAGGCGATGCCGCGCGTGAAACGTGTCTCGGCGGGCCGCACATCGTCGGCGATCGCCTGCGCCCGTGACAGCACTTCGTTGACGTACCAGGTGGCGTGGTTGTACGAGAAGACAGCTCCGGAGAGGCTCTTTGCCGCACCGGCTGCGGCGAGCAAACGAGCGGCGGCGAAGATCGCATCGCGGGGGTCGTAGGGGTTGGCCACGCTGTGGCCGTCCACCGCCATGCCGTACTCCCGCCAGCTGGCGGGTTCGAACTGCATCCATCCGATCGCGCCCGCCGACGAGGTGCTGAGGTCGCGCCCGTAGTCGGTCTCGACCGCGTTGATCGCCGCCAGTACCTCCCACGGGACGTCGTAGCGGCGGCCTGCTTCCATATAGATCGGGATCAGGAACGGAGGTGGTTGATTGCCGTTGGCGAGCAGACCGGAGAGATCGGTCAGCGCACCCGACAGATTGGGGTCGATGGTCGACGTTCCGGTCCACGCCTGGGGCGCGGTGAACTGGGGTGGGGCTGGCGAGAGGGTGGGGGTGGCGCTCGGCGTCGGTGTCGCTGTCGCGGGCGTGTGACGAGCGGCCGGCCGAGAGGCGAGCTTCACGGGTGGGCGCGGATTCAGCCCGCCCATCGGCTGCAGCGGCGCGCCGCCATTCGGATCCTGGATGTGCGCGCCGCGATGCTGGTGTCCGTGCGCGTCTTGCCCGCCGCCACCGGAGACGGGCACGTTGGCATCGCTGGGAGTTGCGGCTCCGCTACCGCCACTCGCCGCGGCGGGCACATTGCCGGGGTCCGGAGCAGCGGGGACGTTGCCGCTGCCGGCGGTGGTTGGGTTGCCGGTGCCGCCCGTCGCCGGGGGCTGGTTGCCGCTGGCGCCCGCTGCGGGGGGCTGGTTGCCGCTGGCGCCCGCAGCTGGAGGCTGGCTGCCGGCGCCGGGAGCGTTGGGGAGGTTGGCGCCGCCATCGCTCCCACCGACCACTCCGGGACGACCGGAGCGCTCGGCTCCCGGGCGGTTGCGCTGGGCGGCGCCGTTGGCGCCGGGGCCGCCGGTTCGCGGGTGACCCGAATGGTGCGTCGAGGCCTCGGGGGTCGCGGGGTCGGTGCATTTGGGTGCCGTCGCCGCTCCCGATGTGGCCGGCAGCGTCGACGTGGAGCGCAGCGCTGCGGACAGGGATGACCCAGCACCCGGCGCCGGGTGCTTGGGCTTGCACGGTGCTGCCGTCGCCGGCTGGGCCGGCGCCGGCTGGGCGGGGGCCGAGAAAAGGTGAGTCACCGCGGGTGGCCGGGTGGCCGGAGCCGTGGCATGTCGGGACGCGGTCGCGGCAGCACGCGATCGTCGCCCGTGGCCGGCCACTGAACTGAGCGCCGTGCGCGTGTGCGCGGTGGCAACGTGATCGGCTCGCTGCACCGTCGTAGCTGGGCGCGTGGCGGCGTTGGTGGCCGATCCGTCGTGAACCGCTTGCGTGGCGGCCAGGCCGACGGCCGGAGTGGAGCTGGTGGTGACGGCCACCGCGGTGGCCAGAGCAACCAGTCGGCGACGAGCTTGGCCAACCGGCATCCGGCTGCGCGCGCTCGGCGGTACCTGGGGGCCGCTGAACCTGAGCGCTGAGGGTGTGAGTATGCGCAGCCCGGGCACCGGCAGCGCCAGTGCCACACGCCCTGAGACAGTGAACTCAAACCGCGCCTGCTGATACTCGACCACCTCGAGCGGAACCGCGAAGGAAGCCCGCCACAGCAGCTCGCTCGCGCGGTCACTCCCCGGACGGCGGATGAGCCGCCGCTCGAGCGCGCAGGCGCGCGCCGGGTACGCCGCGCTCGCCGGGCCGCGCTGCACCACGAGCATCGCCTGAGCCGGGGCCCCGAGATCAGAACCGAGGCTGGCCAGCAGCCGCAGGACCGCCCAGTGCTCTCCGACGCGGGAGTAGTCGAACCGCTCGAGTGCGAGCAAGCTGTCGAGCTCGCTCAGCGGCTGGACCGGCGGAGCCGGGTTCGCCACTCCGATCAACGTCCCAGTCCGGGAACGATCAAGACGGCGAGGGCGCCAAACGCGATGAACGGTCCAAACGGAAGCGCTGCCTTGCGCGCCGCCGTCCCACCACGAATCATCATCACCAGCGCGACGGGAAGGACGGAAATGAACGCGATCAGCAGCGCACCGATCGCCGTCCAGCCCAGCACGAGGCCGACCAGCACAGCGAGCTTGACATCGCCCATCCCCATCCACGAGCTGCTGATCAGGTTGGGAATCAGGAGCAGTCCGCCGGCCACCAGCGCCGCCAGCAGGAACTCGGGTGTGCGTCCCGGCCGGAAGGCCAGATCGGCGACCAGGACGATCGCCATCGCCGGCAGCACCACCCGGTTGGGGATTCTCCGGGTTTGGACGTCGATCGCCGCGATCGTGACCAGGACCGCGGCGAGAAAGGCCGCGATCGCCGCGCCGCCACCGAGCGGGTAGCTCGCGAATGCGAGACCCGCGAGCATAGCTGCGCTCACCCCGATCGGAGCCCCGAGCCGGGCCTTGGCGGGGGCGGCCGGAGCGTGGGATCGCGCGCTAGCCGTGGCCACTGGCTACCCGGCTGAGTCCGGTGCCTGTCCGCGCGTCCTCGATTGCGGCGAACAAGCCTTCGAACGAGTTCCACTTCGAGATCAGCGGCAGCGTGGCCAGCCCGTCCTGGGGCTCCGCGCTGACCGCGACGACCCCGACCCGGGGGCGCAGGTTCTCGAGCCTGGCCACGTCGCGGGCGACCGCGGTCAGCGACGCGGTCGCGTCAATGACGACGACTGCGGCACCTTCCCGCGATGCGAGTTCGGCGACGTCCTGGTTGCCGTCTCCGACCACGACCGAATAGCCGCGTTGGGTCAGCAGCGTGCAGGCCACCGCGCGGAAGCGACGGTCATTGGCCACCAGCAGCACGCGTCCGGACGCGGTGATCCGATCATCGTCGGGAGCCGACAGCTGCGAGGCCGCCGGGGCGTGAGCCGGCTCGACCACGGCCAGGCGGTCCGCCAGTCTGATCTCCCGACGAGCGCTCTCACCGGCCGGCAGCTCGAGCACGGCCTTGGCACCGCGTACGGACGCGGTGCGCCACGGCTTCAGTCGCGCAACCAGCTTCAGCACTGCAAGATCGGCGTCGAGGAACACGACGTCAATCGGGAATCGCATGAATGCCGTGTGAATGGACGGCGCTGGGCGCAGCAGGAGGCCCTCGCCGCTGGGCAACGAACGGCGTCCGAGCAGGCCCCGCATGCGGGTAATCGCGCGGTCAGCGATCGCCGCCTGCTCACAGACGACACTCTCACGCGTGAGGTTCACAATCATCTTCGGCTCGCGTGGCCGCATGATGGGAATGTCGCCCCGCCAGCGCTGTCCCCGCATCCCACCAAGGTCTAGGTCAAGCTAACTGTTCTTCTGAAACAGCGGTGGTTCGGCCCCCGGATTCGGTCTAACCCCACCTTGGTCTAGGTCGACCTAGCCCTTTTGCTCTGGTGTGCGTGCGTCAGAAACCCCGATGCTGATTCCATGGCGATGGCACACAGGGACTCATATGTGCTGGGTGGCCAGCACTCGCCTTTGGCAACAGCCAGACAAATCTGTATGACAGGGGGAGGAGGTGAATTCTATTGTTGAACAACCTCTTTGACTTCGTAAGCATGCTGGCAATTCGGGTGCGTCACGATGAGGGTCAGACGATGGCTGAGTATGGCATCCTGATTGCGGTGATCGCGCTGGTCGTGGTCGTCGCAGCGGTCGTCCTCGGCTCAAGCATCACCGGCCTCTTCAATTCGGCGGCCAGCAAGGTGTAAGTGCGCTCGACAGAGCATCAGCGTCCGTCTGGAATCTTGTCTCTGTGCAAGTTCCGGGCGGGCGTTCTTTTTTTCGTAGCCGGCCTGGGGATAACGAGGCCTGCCGCGACTCAGTTCCCGACCTTCGTCTAGGCGACGCTAGACCTTCCTGCGGTGCGGTGAGCCAGCCGCTCACACGATAACTTCGAAGTGCAATTGATCATGAGAACAGCCTCCATGTTCGCCAGCTTCTTCTCGGAGCGCGTGCGTCCTGACGGAGGTCAGACGCTGGCCGAGTACGGCATCCTGATCGCCGTGATCGCGGTCGTCGTGGTCATCGCCGCGACCGTTTTCGGCTCCAGCGTCAGCGACCTGTTTAGCAGCGCCGCCCACAAGGTCTAGCGATGTCCCCGCGGGTTGTGGGGTTGAAGTAGCCAGCACCTACACCTTGGTCTAGGCCTAACTAGAGGTTCTCTCAGGGGGGTTGAGTGGGCGAGCGAACGATAGGACTAGTGCGCGAACAACTCGCACGGTGCCCAACCGACACACAGCAATGCAGAAATGGACCTCGCTCTCGACATTCTCTCAGCGGCTCCTCAGGCGTATGCGCCAGGAGCGCGGCCAGGCGCTGGTCGAGTTCGCTCTGGTGTTTACGCTTCTGCTGCTCCCGATCATCCTGGGGATTCTCTACTTTGGTCGCTACGAGGACTACTCGAACCAGGACACGTCGCTGGCCGAGCAAGCCGCACGCGACGCGTCGGTGAACGTGAATCCAGGCTCGCCTGGCACGCTGCAGAGCTACATTCTGGCGCAGGCGCCCAGCGAGCTCCAGACCGCCAGCAGCAACGTCACATCACCCGTGGCCGTCTCCATCTACTGCTCGGCGTCTCCCTGCAATACGACGGCCGGTACGACCTTTGTCACAGCGTGCATAACCGCGGGGGTCAGCTACCCAGGTCTCCCTGGCGTCGGACCTTCGACGATCTACCAGAAGTCCACGATGCTGCTGGCGCAAACCCCAACGACATGGACTCCCACCGGCACGGCGACTTCCTGTTAGACGTCGTGACCATCAAGGAGCACGGACGTGAAATTTAGTCAGAAGCGACTCTCGAGGCCAAACCTGGGCGGCCTGCTCGCTACCCGCGCGGGCGCGGTGACCCTCGCTCTCATCTGCGCCGTGGTGGCCGCGGGGTTGTTGGTGTTCGCCCTGAGCAGTTACAAGCACACTGCCCAGGTTGTCATTCCGCAGGCCACAGTGCTCATCGCGACCGGCGAGATCCATAAGGGAACCTCCGGTGAGGAGATCGCCGCCCAGAACCTGTTCAAGTCGACGCCGGTCATCTCGACCCAGGTCGCGGCCGGGGCGCTCAGCGATTCTGCTGTTCTGAAGGGCAGCGTTGCCGTGAGCGACATCCTGCCCGGACAACAGCTCACGGCCGCGGAGTTCACCACCGTTGCCGGCGTGGTTGGCCAGCTGGGACCAAACCAGCGCGCGGTGTCGCTCACCATCGACGAAGCTCACGGCGACACCGACGTGCTGCAGGCTGGCGACAGCGTCGACGTCTACGCTGCATTGTCCGTGAGGGGCACATCGGTGCTCAGCCTGCTGATTCCGGATGCCCTCGTGATCAAGCCCGCCGCCGCGGCGGGCGCGGCGGCGGCACCGGCGGCGGCACCGGCGGCGGGGGCGGCTGCGGCGGCGCCGGCGGCGACCGGCGCGAGCCTCGTGCTGGCGGTCAGCACGGCGCAGGCGCCGGCGCTCGCGTTCGCCTCTGACAACGGCCATCTCTGGATCTTCCTGCGCCCAGCTAACGCCGCCAACCCGAGCCCAGGGCTTACCACCCTCAGCTCAATCCTTAGCAGCGCAACGGCAACCACAACCGGGACGCATCCATGAGCGGAGAACTGCAAACCCTTGTCGCACTCGACGGCGAAGTCGATCGCGGGCTGATCGAGACCCTCGTCTCTCGCGACCCCAAGGTAACGGTGCTCGACTATCTCGAGCTTGACGGTCCGACCGCGAGCGGGCTCGGAGCCGGCGACGCCCTGATCGTCGCCGTGGCCGACTACACCGCCCAGGCCCGGGATTTCGTGATCGAGGCGCATCGGCAGCATCCGACCCGGCCGATCGTGCTCCTGTGCCCCAGCGGGAGCAACGGCGACATTGGTGACGCGTTCAACAACGGCGTCGACGACATCGTCGCGCTTCCGACAGAGGAGGGCTCGAGCATAGATCCCGCGGTCGCGCGGCAGCTCGCGTTCGCGCTGGAGAAGGCCGTCATGCGTAGGCGCGGTAGTGACGCGCCGAAGGCGGCGGCGGTCAGGAACGTGATCTGCGTGCTCGGACTCAAGGGCGGGAGCGGCAAGACGCTGACCGCGGTCAACCTGGCTGTCGCGCTGGCCGAGTCAGGCCACAGCGTGGTGGTGTTGGACCTCGACCTCCAGTTTGGCGACGTGGCGCTGGCGATGGGACTCACCCCGATGCGAACGATCTATGACCTCGTC
>Ga0302325_10025070_pt1 | contig 12395 bp, 11 predicted proteins | sample Palsa_T0_2_FD_201948 | JGI IMG/M metagenome (GOLD analysis project Ga0302325, IMG submission 201948) | Peat permafrost microbial communities from Stordalen Mire near Abisko, Sweden - Palsa_T0_2 | ecosystem: Environmental > Terrestrial > Soil > Palsa > Peat permafrost | place: Sweden: Abisko...
CGAAATTGACCGCGATCTAGAGAAAACGCCGGAACCGACGCACAATCAGGCAGGACTACTGCCCGGTCGCGCAGCTCAATTTATACAGAACCACTATTAGAACCTTTTCAGGCGGTCTAAGACCTAGGGTTGCCGACGCGTTGAGATCGGTTCTCGGGGAGACGTGCTCCTAGCCACGCGCTGACAAGCGGGGCGATTGCCTTCCAGGCTCCCCCAGTCGGGTATCGCACGATCATGTTCGGGTCGAGCACCACGCGCATCAGGCTTTGCCGGCCTTCTGTTTGGCTCGGCGTTCCGCGCGGACCTCGCTGACGGCTTCGTCGACGATGCGCTGGATTTCATCGGGGTCGGCATCGGCGTCGCGCCCTGATATCCCGAATGGTGCACTGAAGCACGCGGCGGCGGACGGCCTCCTCGATGAATTTCGAGAGGTCACCCTTTTTCATGCCTCGGGAGCCCAGAAAGGTGCGCAGGGTCAGATCGGTGTCCTTTGAGACCTTGATGCTCCAGCGGACGGCCTGTTCTTCCATTTTCACCAACTATACGCTCCGGTTGATAAAACTCCTAAACGCTTATACTTCTATTGTAGGGCGGAGACCGCATGGTTCTCGGATTTGCCCTCGCTTTTCACTCAGGCATCAGGAGCGGGATAACCCTGTTCCCGTGCCGGCGGTAGACTTGGAAATCGGAGTCCAGCGTGAAAACCTCTCCCGCCGCGTGGATTTCGGAGAGGCGAACCAGACAGGCATCCGCCAACGACATCGGTCTGTTGCGATAGCGATGCATGAGCGCCCGTACATCCGCCTGCCCCCTCCTGCACGGCCAGCGCGATGCGAACAACGCCGCGTTCCAGCAATTCAAAGAGGGCATCGCCATCCCGGCCATCGCGTTTCAGGAGAAATGCCGCTTCCGTAAGGACCGGCTCGCACGTTAGCAGCGGCGGGCGCAACCGTTTCCATTGCTCGACGGTCCATTCATGATGCCGCACGCCGGACGCCAGGAAGCTGACCAAGGGGCAGGTGTTGAGCAGGCAAGGGCCTTTGTTCAATCGCCAAAACCTTTCATGTATTCCGGATTCACCGCCAGATCCGCGGGGAGTCCGCGCACGCTGCCGGCCATGTCGCGGGCCACGTCGTAACACGAAACCGCGCCCGGCGAGTTACCGGACAATGCCTTTGCCAGGCTTTCCCGCACGAGTTGGGATTTCGTCACCCTTCTAGCCTTGGCCTCGCGATCAAGTCGGGCCAGTAGGTCCTCCGGCAGCTTGAGCGAAATGGTTTGCATAAGAATAGAGTAATACGCGACGTTCTGCCGCGCAATACCGCCGATCTGGGCCGGTTTCGAGAGGTCGCGATTCACTGAAGGAGCGTTCGCCAGTGAACCCTTGCATCCCAAAACCGGACGCCAGCCGGCTCGGCGCTTCCGTCGCGCGCCGCATTTACTAGCAGATACGCGGCGCCGTTTGCGGCAGCCAGCGTGCTATCTAGAGACTATGCTCCACGACCTTCGTTACGCTTTGCGCACCCTGTGGAAGAGCCCTGGCTTCGCCCTTGTAGCCATCGTTTCGCTGGCTTTGGGAATCGGCGCCAACTCCGCCATGTTCAGCCTGGCGGACGCCCTCCTGCTGCGGCCGCTGCCGGTGCCGCATGCTTCCGAGATCGTCGTGGTGCAGTCGCAATTGCGCGGCGAGGCCATCGGCGGGCTCTTCCAATACTCCGGGCTGTCCTATCCGGATTTCAAGGACTTGCGCGACCGGAACAAATCCTATACGGGCCTGGCGGCTTCCCAATATTCGCAGTTCGGATTCGCCACCGAAAAAGGCGCGCTGCCGCGGATGACATTCGGCGAGTTGGTGAGCGGCGATTTCTTTAGCGTGCTGGACGTCCCGCTGGAATTGGGGCGGGCTTTCCGGCCCGACGAAGACCAGGTGCCGGGCCGCGATGCCGTGGTGGTCCTGGGCCATGAGTTGTGGCGTACGGATTTTGCGTCGGATCGCGGCGTCGCCGGCAGAACCATCTTCCTGAACAACATCCCGTTTACCGTGATCGGAGTGGCGCCGGAGCCGTTCACCGGGTCGACTGGGATAATTCGCTCCGCGCTCTATGTTCCCCTCGCGATGGGTCCCCGGCTGCAAGACGACCTGCAGCAGAGCACGCTGGAGAAGCGCGACAACCGCGGCATGACCGTATACGGGCGGCTGAAAGCGGGCGTCGGTGTGGCCCAAGCGGCAGCCGAGGCCAGGGTCGTCTCGCAGCAACTCGCGCGGGCCTACCCGGCAACCAATGGAACCTGCTCCATGGTGGTCGACGCGGACGTACAAGCCAGGCTCAAGCGAGATCCGCTGGACGCCACGCTCGTGTTTTTCCTGTTGACGCTGGCCGGCGTGGTTTTGCTGATCGCCTGTGCGAACGTGATGAATATTCTACTGAGCCGCGCACGGTCCCGGTCGCGGGAAATCGCCGTCCGGCTGGCGATCGGAGCGGGCCGGGGCCGGCTGGTCCGGCAACTATTGACGGAGAGCCTGGTGATCGCTGTGCTCGGCGGAGCGTTGGGGTTGCTGGTGGCCAAGGCGGGCGTGGATCTGTTTGGACAGATCAAAATCCCCTCGGATGTCCCCGTGGTGATAGACGTCCGCCTGGACCCGCGCGTGCTCCTCTTCACGCTGCTCGCTTCCATCGCGAGTGCCCTGGTATTCGGGCTGGCGCCGGCGATGCAGAGCACCCATCCCGACCTGGTTCCGGCGTTGAAGTCCGGCAAGGCGGATGACGGTAAGCGCCGCCGGCTCCTGGGAAGAAACACGTTGGTGATAGCGCAGGTAGCCGGGGCGCTTCTGCTCCTTGTTTTCGCGACTCAGGCTTACCGCGGCGCGTTGATCGTGTTGTCCCGGCCCGCCGGTTTCCGCACCGACCATCTGCTGATGGCCAGCTTCGATCCGACGCTGGCCAGGTACACGCCGGAGCGGGCCAAGGAATTCTACAAGGCGCTGATCGATAGGGTGCGAAATCTGCCCGGGGTCGAATCCGCGGCGCTCACGGAAGGTGTGCCGATGCTGCCGCAAGGAACCGGTACCAGTCGGCTGGTTCCCGAAGGCGTTAGGTTGCCGCCCGGTACCGATGCCATCAGCGTGATGTCGAACACGATCGGCGATGGTTATTTCGACACGCTCAACGTGCCCATAGTCGAAGGCCGAAGCTTCCAGGAGACGGACCGGGCGGACTCCCGTCCGGTGGCCATCGTGAATGAGCTGTTCGCGCGCAAGTATTATCCCAACCGGAGCGCCATCGGCAAACGGCTGAGGCTGAAGGGCGACAAGGAACAGGTGCTGGAGATCGTCGGTGTGGCCCGGCAGAGCAAGTACTTCTTCCTGGTCGAGCCGCCCATAGAATACCTCTATCGGCCGCTTGCCCAAGACCCGCAGCAAGCCATGACCATCCTGATCGAAACCGCCGGTCCGTCCAGCGCCGCAGCCGCACCGCTGCGCGACGTAGTCCGATCGCTGGATGCCGGCCAGCCGATGTATGGCGTCCGCACCATGGAGGAGTTTTTCGATCAGCGCGCCCACAATACCCTCGGTATCCTGACCGAGGCGATTGGGGCGATGGGGCTGCTTGGCCTGATCCTGGCGATGGTGGGACTGTACGGTCTGATGTCCTATTCGGTAAGCCTGCGGTCGCGGGAGATCGGCATCCGCATGGCGATCGGCGCGGGCCGCTCGGGAGTGCTGGGCATGATCATGAAGCAGGGCATGCTGCTGGCGGCCGCCGGCGTGTCGACCGGCCTGCTGCTTTGCTTGTTGGCGAGCAAGGCGGTCGCCGCCGCGCTGGGCGTGCCGGGGTTTAATTTGCCTTTTGTGGCGCTGGTGACAGCCGGGCTGATGGCGGCGGCGGCGCTGGGCGCATATGCTCCGGCGCGGCGCGCATCGCGGATGGACCCGAATGCCGTGCTGCGCCAGGAGTAGGGTGAGGCCGTCTTGGGACGTGTCTCAATTTGAGCCCGGGCGGACCGGCCGCCCCTCCGTGCCGTCGTTGCGCGACCTATTTACTCTCTTCCACGCTACGCAGAATCTCGCGGGCCTCGGCTTCCCTCTCCCGCGGCACGCGAAGGCTCCACCAACCAAGAAAGTCTCCGCTCTCCTGGCGCGCCGCGACGTTCTGATCCATGGTGAAGAACGGTATGCGGGCTTCCTCCAACAGACTCTGCGCCAAGGTAATTGCGATAGGATTCGTAATGCCCGTTTGGATGAGGACGTCGAGGTCGCTCTCGCCTGACATTGCGCCACTCCTTCCAGGGCCGTGGCAGAGAGGCTTGCCTATGCCCTTTTCGAATACCCTAGCACATCTCATCATTTGCATTTGGCTTTGACGTGTGGCGCACGTTCCCAACGTGCCGTGTCCGGCGGGGATACCTGTTGTCCTTTCCCGCAGACACGTCGACAAATCCAACAACAACTGAGCAACCGCATGTAAGTACAACGGATAAAAAGCTTCTAAAGTCTACAAACTGGCTAGGGATATGCCCTACCAGCTAGACGCACCCGACTCACCAACCGAATTGACTTCCTCCGCATTATTTATCCATCGTTGTCCCTACGCCGCGGATTAAAGCCTATCTGGCGGAGTTACCGCCCGATGGTGCTGGCGCAGACGGGCATCACGCCTCATCGAGATCGCTCGGTGAAGCCGCACTGTTTTGGCCTCGGCCAAAACACCGAGGAGCCCGGTGACACGCAGCCCGAGAGCCGTCGCCACCTGACGCCCCAGCCGCTCATCGACCGGAATTAGATCTGCCTGCCTTTCCAAGGCCAACGCGATGGCTTCCGCCTCACCCGCATCAAGCTCTGTGCGGAGTTGCGCCACACGCGACTTGTCCCGCGCGGGCTCCACGACGAGCCACGCGCACAACGCAGGGTCAACGAACGGCGGTCCGGCGAAGGGTTCCAAATCCTGCTTGAATTCCTCAACTCCGTAGTGAATGAGGACGCGGCGGTCCGCCAGCAAGCGCTGGAACTCCCGTTGGCTCATTCCGGCCAAGCTGCTCGCCCGCCCAAGGGTCAGGCGCTCCTGCTGAAACAGCGTCAATGCGAGTTCCCGCTCAGTTCCGGCTCTGTAATGTGAGCTGCGGCGAGGACTTCGTCAGGAATGTATAGTGGCATAACCGCTGCTTCTACTATTCGCCGCGCGCGCATAGGAAGCCACCGCGCCCAGAGCGCGTGCTCGTTAGCGGCTCATCCGTGTGCATCTGTGTCCATCTGTGGTTCCTTGTCCTATCCCGATGCACGGCCCCACCCGCGAGAAAGCTTCTTGTACGTCGTCTCAAGATCCTCCGGCAGCACCCGGGTCTCGCCCACCGAGGTCATGAAATTGGCGTCCGCCACCCAGCGCGGCAGCACGTGCATGTGAATGTGTCCGGCCACCCCTGCGCCGGCAGCCTTGCCGACGTTGATGCCCATGTTGAGGCCGTCGGGCTGGTAGTTGGCGCGCAAGTGCATCTCCGCCTCGCGCACCAGCAGGATCGTCTCCATCAGCGTTTCTTCCGCCACTGTTTCCAGCGTCGGCGCGTGTTCATACGGAACCACCATGAGGTGGCCCGATGTGTAGGGAAAGCGGTTCAGGATCACGAAGTTGAAGCGGCCGCGGTAGACGATGTAGTTCTCGCGGTCGCGATGCGCGGCGGGCAGTACGCAGAAGATGCATTCGCCCGCCTGCTCCACCGTGGTCACGTACCGATATCGCCACGGACTCCAAAGGTAATCCATACCGCCGCTAGAGCGTGGGCGCAGGATCGCCGGAAGCGGGATCGGAAGCCGGCGCCGCGGCGGAACTGTTCACCACGTCTTTCAGTTCTTTGCTCGGCTTGAAATAAGGGATCTTCTTGGCCGGCACCTCGACGCGCGCGCCGGTCTTCGGATTGCGTCCGATACGCGGCTGGCGCTGCCGCGTGCGGAAACTGCCGAATCCGCGAATCTCGATCTTGTCGCCGGTGCGCAACGAACGCACGATACTGTCAAAAATGGCCTCCACGATGACTTCGGATTCCTTCCGGGTCATCTCGACCACACGTGAGACCTCTTCAATCAGATCGGCCTTGGTCATTTGCTATTCTCCTTGTCGTCTCAAGCCGTTACAGCAGTATCTCTTGAACGGGCGATTTTTGCAAGCTATTCCCCGCCGCGATTTTTGAGGCTGAGCACCTCTTCGATGGTAGCAGCGCCCGCCGCCGCCTGCCGTTGATAGTCCGCCAGGCGGCCCTTTTCCTCGGCGTGGGCGACCGCTTTGAGGCTCAACCCGATCTTTTTCTCCGCCTCGCTCATCTTGACGATCTTGAAATCGTACTCCTGGCCCAACGCCACGGACGCCTCCGCCGAACGCCGCCCGGTGTAGCCCGGAACTTCCGAAAAATGGCAAAGTCCCTCCACACCGTCCGCCAACTCCACGAACGCCCCAAAGCCCGCCAGGCGGGAGATACGCCCATGTACGATATCGCCCGCCTGGTGGTTTTGCAAGTACGTCTCCCAGGCGTCCGGCTGGAGCTGCTTGATGCCCAGCGACAACCGGCGCCCCTTGGCGTCGATATTCAGAATCGCCGCCTGCACCAGTTGACCTTTCTTCAAGACCTCCGAGGGGTGCTTGACCCGCTTGGTCCACGAGAGATCCGAGACGTGCACGAGTCCGTCGATGCCTTCCTCGATCTCGATGAAAACGCCAAAATCGGTCATGTTCCGCACCCGGCCTTCGACCACTGAACCGATGCTGTAGCGGCTGTCGATGGTTGTCCAGGGGTTGGCCTCAAGCTGTTTGAGGCCCAGCGAAATACGCCGGTTCCGCGGGTTCACTTCCAGTACCACGGCCTCCACCTGGTCGCCCGCGCGCACCACCTTCGAAGGATGCTTCATACGCCGCGACCAGGTCATCTCGGTGATGTGGATAAGACCCTCCACGCCGGGCTCCAGTTCCACGAACGCCCCGTAATCGGTGACATTCACCACCTGGCCCATGACCCGGCCATTCACCGGGAATCGCTTGGCGACGGTTTCCCAGGGATCCGGCGCCATCTGCCGCAGGCCCAGCGAGACGCGCTCCTTGGCCCGGTCGAACTTGAGCACTTTGGCTGTGATGGTGTCGCCCACATGCACGATTTCCGACGGATGCCCCACGCGGCCATACGAGATGTCCGTGACGTGCAGCAAGCCATCCAGACCGCCCAGGTCGATGAAGGCCCCGTATTCCGTCAGATTCTTAACCACACCCGTAACGATTGCGCCCTCCGACAGTTGGTCGAGCGTGGCGGCCTTGCGCTGGTTTATCTCCTGCTCGACGGCCAGCTTGCGCGAAACCACCACGTTGCCGCGGCGGCGGTTCGCTTTGACGATCTTGACCGGAACGTCCTGGCCGATGAACGAGTCGAGGTGATGTATGGGGCGCGGATCGACCTGCGAACCGGGCATGAAGGCCTCAATGCCCACGTCCACCGAAAGCCCGCCCTTGACTCGCCCCAGTACGTGCCCCAGCAGGACCAATTGATCCGCGAAGGCCTTTTCCAGGTTGTCCCATACGCGCACGCGGGCGGCTTTGGCGTGGGACAGCAGAATGTAGCCTTCCGGCTGCTCGCCGTGATCGATCATCACGTCCACCACATCGCCGGCTTGTACAGTCAGTTCTCCGCTCGGGCTGCGGAACTGCTCAATGGGCACAGAACCTTCGGATTTATACCCGAAATCGACGATGGCGTCCTTGGCGGTAATCTTGAGAATCGTGCCCTGGCGAACCTCGCCCTCCGCGGGCGCCAGATGGGTATACTCGTCGAGCAAAGATTTGTAGCTTTCGCTATCAGGCCGGACCAAATCGTCCACCTGTTCTTTGCCCTGATCGACGGCCATTACCGACGCCTCCGCGAGACACTCCATCAGCCCATTGCCGGGACTTACAACCGCGAGACTTGACACAAGCGAGGAAGTAGTACGATCTCAATGAATTCCAGGAATCTGCATCGAAACCGGCCCGCCTGATTCACCAGCAAGGCACTAACAGTTCAATATGTTAGCAAATACGCGGCGAGAAGTCACGCGCGGCGATCGGGCAAAATCGTTGCGATTCGGGCCGGCCAGGGGGCGGAATGCGGAGAATTCGGCGCGGGTTGGGCACTGTACGTGTGGAGTCCTTGTCCTATGGAGATCGGAAGAACGGGTTCTCGAAAGAAGCACGCGAGCTTCGAACGGGAAAGCCCGGTAAGAGGCCGGACCTTCCGTTCGAAGCGGAAAGGAGGATCTAAATGATCAAACTGCTAGTTGAACTGCTAATCGGCATGATTCACGATCATTATCGTTTGGCACCGTAAGGGCAAGCGGTAATGGCCGAGCAGGATCGGGGCCCGTAACCCTGGTCCTGCTACTAGCATACTCCAAAACGCCTTGCGTTTGAAAACTCTTTTGTACTATTTTCGAATGCAGCGGCCCGAGGCCGGATTGCAGGAGGGAACTCGGCGCGAATTGGCGCACTGTACATGCGGAGTCTGTTTCCTGTGGAGATTGGAAGAACGGGTTCTCGAAAGAAGCACCGGAGCTTCTATTGGGAAGCCCAGTACTAGGCTGGGCCTTCCAGTCGAAGCGGAAAGGAGGATCTATATGATCAAACTGCTGGTCGAACTGCCGCTCATCGGCAGATTCACGATCATTATCTTTGGCACCGTAAGGGCAAGCGGTAATGGTCGAGCGGGATCGGACCTCGTAAACCCGATTTCGCTACCAGCATACTCCAAAACGCCGCGAGTGCGAAGCCTATTTTCGTACTGCGGACAAGCGCGGCGTCCCGAAGAGTCGGGACGCGGCACGCAAAGTGCGTGCGCCACGTGGACCGCAGCTTTTTGCTATCTTCGGCTGTGAAGGAAAAGACTGCATGCCCACGCAGACAAATATCGATTCCGTTCTCACGGAAACGCGCGTCTTCGAGCCTTCCGCGGAATTTCGCTCGCAGGCGCACATCGGCAGCCTCGCCGAATACGAGCGCCTCTATCGGGAGGCGGAACAAAATCCCGCCGAGTTCTGGGGAGCCATCGCCACCGAACTGCACTGGTTCAAGCCTTGGGAACAGGTTCTCGAATGGAATTGTCCTTGGGCGAAATGGTTTGGGGGCGGTCAGATAAACCTTTCCTACAATTGTCTGGACCGGCACGTGGCAACGTGGCGGCGCAACAAAGCGGCGCTGATCTGGGAGGGCGAGCCGGGCGAAGTGCAGACGCTCACCTACCAGCAACTGCTCACCGAGGTATCCAAATTCGCGAACGTTTTGAAATCGCTGGGCGTCCAAAAAGGCGACCGTGTCGCCATCTACATGGGAATGTGCCCCGCGCTGGCCATCGCGATGCTGGCGTGCGCGCGCATCGGGGCGCCGCACACCATAATCTTCGGCGGCTTTTCGTCGAACGCGCTGGTGGATCGCATCACGGATTCGCAAGCGTCCCTGGTGATCACGCAGGACGGCTCCTACCGCCGCGGCGCAGAGGTGAAATTGAAGCCCGCCGTGGACGAGGCGCTGCTGGCCTGCCCGTCCGTCCGCAACGTAGTCGTCTTTCGGCGGACGGGAACGCCGCAAACCATGCTGGGCGGGCGCGATCACTGGTGGCACGAGTTGATGGCCCACGCCTCCGGCGAGTGCCCGGCCGAACCCCTGGACGCCGAGCATCCGCTGTATCTGCTGTACACCTCGGGCACCACCGGAAAGCCTAAAGGCATCCTGCACACCACCGGAGGCTACTCGGTGGGGACCTATCTCACCACCAAATGGGTCTTCGATTTGAAGGATGAAGATATCTACTGGTGCACAGCCGATATAGGGTGGGTCACCGGGCACAGCTACATCGTTTATGGGCCGCTGCAGAACGGCGCGACCAGCCTGATGTACGAAGGCGCGCCCAACTTTCCCGAGCCGGATCGTTTCTGGAGCATCATCGACCGGCACAAGGTCAATATCTTTTACACCGCCCCCACGGCCATCCGCGCCTTTATGCGGTTCGGCGACGAATGGCCGCGCAAGCACGCCATGCAGAGCTTGCGCCTGCTGGGAACGGTCGGCGAGCCCATCAACCCGGAAGCCTGGATGTGGTATCGCGAGCAGATCGGACGCAACCGCTGCCCCATCGTGGACACCTGGTGGCAAACCGAAACCGGCATGATCATGATCGCGCCGCTGCCAGGAGCTACGCCCACGAAGCCTGGATCGGCGACGCGGCCATTTCCAGGCGTGATCGCCGATGTGGTCACGCGCGAGGGCGATCCCGTGCCGCCCGGAGGCGGTGGTTACTTGGTTCTGAAGCAACCCTGGCCGGCCATGCTGCGCACTATTTATGGCGATCCGCAGCGCTACCAGGATCAGTATTGGTCGCAAATTCCCGGCATGTACTTCACCGGCGACGGCGCGCGCAAGGATGCCGACGGCTACTTCTGGATCATGGGGCGCATCGACGACGTGATCAACGTATCCGGGCACCGCCTGAGCACCATGGAAGTGGAGTCCGCGCTGGTGGCCCACCCCAAAGTGGCCGAAGCCGCGGTGGTGGCCAGGCTGGACGATCTGAAAGGCCAAGCCATCGCGGCCTTCGTTACGCTGAAGGCAGGGAACGCTCCCAGCCAGGAGTTGAAGGAGGAATTGCGGCAGTGGGTCGCGAAAGAGATCGGATCGCTGGCCAAACCCGACGACGTGCGCTTCAGCGATGCCTTGCCCAAGACCCGTAGCGGCAAAATCATGCGGCGGCTGCTGAAGGAGATCGCCTCCGGCGGCGAGGTGAAGGGAGACACCAGCACGCTCGAGGACTTGTCGGTAATTGCTAAGTTGAGCGCCAACGAAGATTAGCTTGGAGGGCGGCCAATCCTGGCCGCAGCCGGCTTTCAGCCGGCCTTCCGTAAATCGTCATGCCACCACCTGCCCCAAAGCCAAGGAGATTCTATCGCTCGTTATATTTCCGCGTGATCCTGGGAATCGTCGTTGGCGTGCTGCTGGGCGTGTTTTACCCGCGCGCCGCCGAATCGATGAAACCGTTCGGCGATGGCTTCATCAAGCTGATCCGCATGATGATCGGGCCGATTATCTTCTTCACGGTTGTGGTGGGAATTGCCAGTATCGGCGACATGCGGAAACTGGGGCGCGTGGGCCTCAAGGCGTTGCTGTACTTCGAGGCGGTGACCACGGCGGCGCTGCTCATCGGGCTGACGGTAGTCACGATCGTGCAGCCGGGCGCGGGAATGAACGTCAATCCGGCCACGCTGGACGCCAAAGCCGTCGCGCAGTATGCCGCGCAGGGCCGTGAACTGCACGCCGTGGATTTCCTGCTGAACATCATCCCCACCACCGTGACGAACGCCTTCGCGCAGGGCGATATCCTGCAAGTGCTGCTGGTCGCCATTCTATTCGGGCTGGCCCTGGCCGCGATCCCCCGGAACGGCGCCATAGTAGATGCCTGCGACAAGATCGCGCACTGGATGTTCGCGGTGGTGGGAATTATCATGCAAGCCGCACCGCTGGGCGCATTCGGCGCCATGGCGTTCACCATCGGAAGATACGGCCTGAAAACGCTGTTGCCGCTGCTGAAGCTGCTGGCCTGCGTTTATTTGACCAGTTTCGCGTTCGTATTCATCGTGCTGGGCGCCATCGCCTACGCGCACGGCTTCAGCTTGTGGAAGTTCCTCAACTACATCAAGGAGGAGCTGTTGATCGTGCTGAGCACCTCGTCTTCGGAATCGGTGCTGCCGCGCATGATGGTGAAACTGGAAGAACTGGGGTGCGGCAAATCCGTGGTGGGGCTGGTGATTCCGTCGGGCTATTCCTTCAACCTCGACGGCACTTCCATCTACCTGACCATCGCCGCGCTGTTCGTGGCGCAGGCCACCAACGTCCACTTGACGGGAGGCCAGGAGGCCGCGCTCCTGGTGCTCCTGATGCTGAGTTCCAAAGGCTCGGCGGCGGTGACCGGCGGCGGATTCATCACTCTGGCCGCGACGCTCTCCGCCGTCGGGACGGTTCCCGTGGCGGGCCTCACGCTGCTGCTCGGCGTGGACCGCTTCATGTCGGAGATGCGCGCGCTGACCAATCTGGTTGGCAATGGTGTGGCCACGATCGTGGTGGCAAAGTGGGAAAGCGAATTCGACGCGGACCGGGCGCGCAGGGTGCTCGATGGAGAATCTCTCGCTGCAAGTGAAACGATTGCGAGCCAAGAGTCACTATACAAGTGAAAGGAAAAAACAATGCCCCTAGAATCTTATAAAGTCGGAAATCGAACGGTGAAACTGGGCAAACATGCGGCTCGCCATGACGCCCGCACGCTCCAGTTCTCCAATTACCTGAAGGCAACGGCCCCGCCCGCTCCTCCCAAGACGGAAGATTGGACCACGAAAGTCAAACAGTGGC
>Ga0302325_10025071_pt1 | contig 12394 bp, 9 predicted proteins | sample Palsa_T0_2_FD_201948 | JGI IMG/M metagenome (GOLD analysis project Ga0302325, IMG submission 201948) | Peat permafrost microbial communities from Stordalen Mire near Abisko, Sweden - Palsa_T0_2 | ecosystem: Environmental > Terrestrial > Soil > Palsa > Peat permafrost | place: Sweden: Abisko...
CGCCGGTCAGCACAATGCCGCGGAGCAACGGCTGGCCCCACCCCAGGGGCACGTCCTGGAAGGCCACGCTGAAGAGGTCCCGCGCGGAATCCGCCACGGTGAGTTCACCGGTCCGGGCGTTGAACGCAAAAGGCTGCAGCCCTGTCACGGTCAGGATCGGCCCGGTCCCCGCCAGCGCCGCCTGCAAACGATCCACGCGGAAGGTGTTACCGCCGCGGGTGAGGTCGAACTCCGCGGTGAGCCGCACCGGGCCGACATCCGCGAACTGGGGACGAAAGACGCCCAGCCGGTCGGCCGTGAGATCGAGGCCGCCGCGAACATGGATTTCGGCGAGGCCGGCATCCGCGTCAAACCGGCCGGCGCCGTTTCCATAAAACACCGGGAGAGCGCGGCCCAGCATGAAAGGAGTGAGGTCGTCATCGGATACGTCGAGCTTCCACGTGCCGGCCAGGCGCCGCCGGTCTCCGGGGAAACTCGCCTGCAGGGAAACGAGCTGCTTGCTTTCGCCGGCGAGCGTGAAGGCGTAGATTTCGCCGGTCGGGCCGCGGGCCGCGCTGACATCCGTGGCCAGGCGCATGGTTCGGGGCAGCTTCGGGCCCGTGGCCGCCGAATCGACGCGCAGGGCCACCCGGCTGAAAGTTCGCGGACTGTCCATGGCGGCGAACAGCGTGCCGTCACCAATGAGGGAATTCACCGGCGCGTCGGCCGCGGTCGGAACGAATTTCAGGTTGAACCCAAAGCGGCCTTCTCCTCCCGCGGCGAGGCCTCCGCCGCTCAGCATGACGTGCGCGCGGCCGCCGGCGCGGCCCGGCCCGGCCGGGAGAATGACATCGCCCTCCACGTCGAGTCCGTCCAGCGCAAAATCCACCGGAAGGCTGAGTTGATTCAAAACACCCTGGAACACCGCCATCGGGACCGCGACGGCCGCCAATTCCAGATTTCCGCCGTTGAATCCCCGCAGGTCGAGCGTCCAGCCCTTCGCCACCAAACGACGGATCAGCACGGTATGGGCAAAACCCGCGGGAAGCACGGGCATCTCGGCCTCGAGGGAGGGAAGCTCCAGCACGGCGCCGCGCCGTTCGACCCGCACATTCCGCAGCTCGACGTCGTTCAGGCCGAACGACACCGAATCGACCGACGCCGCCAGCGCCGGCCGCCGGGCGAGGACCCGGCGCGCCGCCCAGGTCTGGAAGTTCGGATTAAACGCCAGGACCGCAATGCCGCCGACGACCGCGAGAGCCGCAGCGGCTGCCAAGAGGAAACCGCGAAGCAATTTCAAGGCTCAATTTTTAATTTCAGCGTCGCCCAAGCCCATGGCTTTGCGGAGGGTCGCCACCGCGACCAGATAATTGTAATTGGCCTGCAGCCGGTTGGTGCGCGTCTGGATGAGCGCGGTCTCGCTCGTGAGAACGTCGAGCTGCGTCGCCGCGCCCGCGTGGTAGCGTTCCGTGGCGAGGCGCAGGGCCTCCTCGGCCTGGCCAACCGTCTGCTGCGAGGCGTCGACCAGTTCCGCCGCTTCCTGCCAGGTGGACAGCGCCTGCCGGACCTCGACGTCGATCGCCAGCTCCTCCGCGGCGTAGGCCAGCTGGTTTTGGCTGAGCAGCGACCGGGCCTGCTGGACCTTGCCCTCCGTCGCGCGGCCGTCGAAGACGGCCCACGAGGACTGCAAGCCAACGAGCCAGCCGTCGGCGCCGTAATATCCGCCCGCCTTGCTGCTGGTTCCAACCAGGTCGGCCCCGCCAATTTCGTAGCCGCCGTACGCCGAGAGGTTCGGATAATAGGTGGATTTCGCAACCACCACCGATTGCTCGGCCGCCGACCGCTGCTTGCCGAGCTCCAGCAGCTCCGGACGATGCTCGTGGGCGGAGGCCAGGGCCTCATCCGCATCGAATTTCTCCGGCGTAAAATCGAGGGTGCCCACGACGTCGGAGAACGTGGCGGAGGCGCCGACCCCGGAGGGCACGCCGAGGGACTGCCGGAGCTGCTCGATCGCGATGCGGTAATTATTCCGGGCCGTGATGAGATCGGGCTGGGCGTTCGCGAGCGCCACCTTCGCGCGCAACACCTCAAAATTCGAAACCGACCCGGCGTGAAATTGATTCTGGGTGTCCTGCAACTGCCGCTCGTCGAGCTTCACGTTCTCCTCCTGCACCCCCACCTCCTCGCGCGCGAGCAGGACATTGTAGAACTTGGTCCGCACGTCGAGCAGGGCGGAGTCGATCGCCCCTTGCAGCGCAAACAGGGCGGCATCGCGCGTCAGCTTCGCTCCCTTCACCCCGGCGTCGATCCCGCCGCCAGCGTAGAGGGCCTGGGTTGCCCGCGCCTCAACCGTCCAGAGGGAGGTCGAGGGCAGGCCGGTTTGCGAGACCGCCGCCGCATTGCGCTGATAGCCGGCGGTCACCCCGACGTTGGGAATCCCCTGGGCCTTCACCTGCAGGATTACGCCTTCCTGCTGCCGGATCTGCTCGCGGGCCTGGAGAATGGGATAGTTGTGATCCAGGGCGTAGTGAATTGCCGTCGGCAAATCGAGCCGGTCGGGCAGGGTCGCCATCGAATCCGGCGACGCAGCCGAGGCGTCCTGGGCGCGCGCAGCTCCGGCCACCAGGGCCGCGAGGGACAAAAGGGCAATGCCGAATGTTTTCATGAATGGACGGGTTTAAGTGCCCCCGAATCGGCCGCCAGGATCGCCTGCTCCCGGGCGCGATCCTCGGCGTGGTCCTTGGCGAGAAGGACGTACACGCAAGGCACCACGAAAAGCGTGAAAACCGTGCCGATCGACATTCCGCCGACCAGCACCCGGCCGATGGAGTTGCGGGCGGCCGCTCCGGGCCCCGTGACGATCGTGAGGGGGAAGTGTCCCGCCACGGTCGCGACCGTGGTCATAAGCACCGGCCGGAGCCGGGTCATGGCGGCCTCATGCACGGCCTCGATCTTCGACTTGCCGGCGAGCTGAAGCTTGTTGGCAAATTCGACGATGAGGATGCCGTTCTTGGAAATCAGGCCGATCAGCGTCACCAGGCCCACCTTGGAGTAGATGTTGAGCGTGGTGGTCCAGGCGTTGGTCCAGTAGGGCACGTTGGGATTGGGCATGCGCAGGAACATGAACAGCGACGCCCCGAAGAGCGCCAGCGGCACCGAACCGCCCAGGATGATCAGCGGATCGCGGAAGCTGTTGAACTGGGCCGCGAGGACGAGGAAGATGAGAACCCCGGCCAGCGCCATCATCTGCCAGAACTGGGCGGCGCCGCCCTCCTGCCGGAGCTGGCGCGACTCGCCCATGTAGTCGATCACGTAGCCCTTCGGCAGCGTCTTGGCCGCGTCGTCCTCCAGGAATTTCAGCGCCTGATTGAGCGGCACAAACGAGAAGCCGGTGAGAAGCACGGCGTTGAGCTGCTGAAACCGGTTGAGCGACCGCGCCACCGTGGAATTGCGGATGGTGGCGAAGGTGCTGACCGGGATCAACTGGCCGCCGAGTCCGCTCACGTAGATATTCCTGAGCTGGCTCGGATTGAGCCGATCGACCCGTTTGACCTGGGGGATGACCTTGTAGCTGCGGCCGTCGATGTCGAAAAAGTTGACGTAATTGCCGCCCACCGCCGACGCCAGGTCGTTCCCGATCTGCTGAAGGTTGAGGCCGAGCGCCGCCACCTTGTTCCGGTCGATGACCACCTCGGCCTGGGGCTGGTCGATCTTGACGTCGACCTGCGGCGGATAGGCGAACATTCCCGTCTTGCCCGCGTCATCGGCGATTTTCTGCGCCAGGGGCAGGAGCTGGTCGAAGTCGGCCGTCGATGAAATGATGAATTCCATCGGGAAATTGTCGCCGCCGGGCAGCGCCGGCGGGAGCCCGACAAACATCTGGATGCCGGGGATGGCATTCAGCTTCGCCTGCACCTCCGGCACGATCGGAAAGACGCTGCGCTTGCGCTGGTCCCAGGGCTTGACGACCAGGCCGCCGATGCCGCCGCTCGGGGTGGTGAGCTGGAAGGTGAAATCGGACTCCGGCTCGCTGCGGAACGCCCGGCCGGCGGCGGCCGCGAACACGCTGGTCTGGTCCAGCGTCGCGTTGGCCGACGCCGTCATGAAGCCGAAAATCGCGCCCTGGTCCTCGGCCGGAGCCAATTCCGCGGGAGACAACGCCAGCATGGCGAGTCCCAGCACGCCCAGCGTGATCCAAACCGCGTAAATGGCTCCGCGGTTGCGCAAGGTCACCTCCAGCGCCCGGCCGTAGGCGGCCCTCAACCGGTTGAAGGCATGCGTCACCACGCCGGCAAATCCCTTTTCGTCATCGCCCGCCCGCAGCAGCGTCGCCGACATCATGGGAGAGAGCGTCAGCGCGACAATGCCGGAAATCACCACGGTGCCGGCCAGGGTGAAGGCGAACTCCCGGAACAGGGAACCCGTCACCCCGCCCTGCAAACCGATCGGGGCATAGACCGCCGCGAGCGTGATCGTCATGGCGATGATCGGGCCGATCAGTTCGCGCGCGGCGACCAGCGACGCCTCCAGGGGTGTCCGCCCCTCGCTCAGGTGCCGTTCCACGTTTTCGACGATGACGATCGCGTCGTCGACCACCAGGCCGACCGAGAGCACGATGGCCAGCAGGGTCAGCAGGTTGACGGTGAAGCCGAAGGCCTGCATCAGGAACACGCCGCCGATGAGCGAAATCGGGATCGCCACCACCGGGATCAGCACGGAGCGGAAGGACCCGAGGAAAAGAAAGATGACCACGATGACGATGAGCAGCGTGACCACCAGGGTCTTAAACACATCGTGGATGGCGGCGGCGATGTACTTGGTGCCGTCGTAGGCCACCCGCGCCTGGAGGCCGGTCGGAAGATCGTGCTTGATCGAGTTCATCTCGGCGGTTACCCGCCGGATGACGTCGAGCGAATTGGCGCTGGGCAGCACGAAGACGCCGATGAACACCGCCGTCTCGCCCGAAAAATGCACCTCCGTGTTGTAATCCTCCGCGCCCAGCTCGACGTCGGCCACGTCCTGCAGCCGCACGATCGCCCCGTTTTGCTGGCGGATGACAAGCTGCTTGAATTCCTCGACCGACCGCAGGTCGGTGTCGGCCGTGAGATTGACCTGGATGAGCGAGCCCTTGGTCGTGCCCAGGGCCGTGAGATGGTTGTTGCCCGACAGGGCGGTGCTCACCTCCGAAGGAGTCACGCCCAGCGCCGCCATCCGGTCGGTCTTCAGCCAGACGCGCATGGCGAAAGTGCGCCCTCCGAGGATTTGCGCGCTCTGCACCCCGGCGAGGGCCGAGAGGCGGGGCTGCACGGCGCGCACGAGGTAATCGGTGATCTCGTTCGGATGCAGGACATCCGAACTGAAGCTGAGATAGCAGGGGGCGATCTGGCTGTCGGCCGGCACGATCGTGATGGCCGGGATCTGCGCTTCCGGGGGCAGGTTGTTGCGCACCTGGTCGACCCGGGCGTTGATGTCCGCCAGCGCCTTGGTCGGATCGTAATTGATCTTCAGGCGCGCGGTGATGAGGGAGACGCCCTGCGAACTCTGGGACTGGAGATAGTCGATGCCGTCGGCGGCCGCGATCGCCTGCTCCAGGGGGGTGGTGACGAAACCCCGCACGAGATCCGGGCTCGCCCCGACGTAAACGGTCGTGACGGTGATCGAGGCGTTTTCACTCAGCGGATACTGGCGGACGTTGAGGGTATGGATCGCCTGCAGCCCCGCGATGAGGATGACAAGGCTGACGACCAGCGCCAGGACGGGACGCCGGATGAAAAGGTCGGTGAATTTCATCAGGAATCACCCGGTTCGGGGGCAAGCTGGGCGTCGGGCGCGAGGCTGTTGTCGATCGTCACCGGGATGCCGTTGTGCAGCTTGAAGGCGCCGGTGGTGACGACCACGTCGCCGGACTTCAGCCCGGACGTGACGGCCACGAAATCGCCGCGCTTCTCGCCCAGGCGCACAAACTGCTGGCGCAGGACCTGGCTGGTCTTGCCTGCCGCGTCCGTCTTGCTGTCGACCACGAACACGGAGTCGCCGTAGGGCGCGTAGAGGACGGAGGTGGCGGGGATGACCAGCACCGTTTGCTTCGCCGGCAGGACCACCTCGACGTCGACGAACATGCCCGGGCGCAAATTCCCGTCCGCGTTGGCGAACGTAGCCTCGGCGCGCACGTTGCGCGTGGCGCTGTCCACGTCGGGATTGATCGCCGTGATCTTGCCATGGGCCATCCGGCCGGCGATCGCGTCGCTGGTGATCCGCACGGCCGTTCCCTGGGAAATCTGCGGCAGATCCTGCTGCGGGAGGGAAAAGTCGGCAAAGATCGGGTCCAGGGCCTGGAGCGAGACAATGGGATCGCCCGCCTTGAGCGTCTGCCCCAGGTTGACGAGGCGGATGCCGAGTCGTCCGGAGAACGGGGCGCGGATCGTTTTCTTGTCGATCGTGGCCTGGATGTTCGCCGCCTGGGCAACGGCCTGCTTGTAGGCGGAGTCATCCGAATCGAATTGCTGCTGGGAGATCGTCGTCTTTTCGAGCAGCTCGCGCGAGCGGGCCAGGTTGGTCTTTGCCAGCTCGGCCGCGGCCTGGGCCGACGCCAACTGGGCGTTTTCCGACGTAATGTCCTGCTGCAGCAGCAGGTCGCCGGCCGCAACCGTGCTCCCCGGTTCGAACGCGATCTTCGCAACGTTGCCGTCGAGCTGGGCGGACACCGTCACGCCCTGCACGGCCGCCAGGGATCCCACGGCGGGCAAAATCCGATCCCAAGTCTCCTCGCTGGCCGCCGCGGTCGTGACCGGCGTCGGCGGCATCGTCCATTTCACGGCGCCCATTTTCTTGAACTCTGAGATCTTGATGGCGGCCAGGCCGCCCACGATGACGACCAGGACCGACAGGGCGAAGCAAGCCACCCCGGTAATGGCGCGAAAGGCCAGGAGCAGCAGGAGCACCAGCACGAGGGCGCCGGCAACAAGGAGAATGAGGAGGACAGAGGGCATAAATAAAACTCGTTACGATGAGGCGACGGCCGCCTCGGGTTGCGGCGCGGTCGCCTGTGGTATGATCTTGAGCAGGAGGCGCACCAACGCCTTGCGCTCGGCCTCGGAAAGCGGCGCCATCAGCGTGGCCATGCGCCGGAAGTGTCCCGGAAGCACGCGGTGCAACAGGGTGTGTCCCTTCCCGGTGAGCTTCACCGCCATCATGCGCCGATCCACCGGATCGGGCTCGCGGGTCACCAGGCCGTCGCGCTCGAGCGTGTCGATGAGCCCGGTCATGGTCGCGCGCGTCACGTTGGCCAGTTCCGCCAGCTCCGCCGGGGTCCGCGCCGCCAGGGGCTCATTCTTGCTCTTGTCCAGCAGGAGCATCAACACCGTAAACCGGCCCTGGGAGAGTTCGCGAGCCGCAAAATACGCCTCGCATTCATGAATCGCATCATTGCCCGCGCGCAGAAGATAAAGGAACGCCTCGCAAGCCGAGGGATCGAGGTCAGGAAACGTCTGCGCCGCCTCGATCAGGCACTCATAACGGGGCAGGTTCTTGGGCAGGACGAGGCGCATCAGAAAGGTGAAGGGGTAATAATTAGGAAGCTAATTAATAAAAGCAAGTGTGCGATGTCACAAAAGGTGGGGCGGCGCGCCCCTGCGACGCCTCATTGGGAAGTTAGGAAAACTTTAGCGTGACAATCGATTTTGCGGGTAGAGCGATTGTCAGGTTCTCTTCCTTCCTCGAAAAGGCGGTGAAATCGGCGGCGGTCACGGCGTCCGGATGCTCGAAGGTATTGTGCGCATTCATGGCCGGCGCCGGCGTGACGATCATTCCCGCCCCGGCAAAGTGCCCGTAGATGTTCCGGTTGAACGCAGGCCCGGAAGCCGCGGCGTCAAGGGAGACGGACGCCGTGAGCAAGCTCACAGGCTGCGCGCGGCCGCCACCACCGCTTCCGTGGTGATGCCCAAATCCTTGAAGATTTCCGGCCCAGGGGCGCTCATGCCAAATCGGTTGATGCCGACGGTCTTTCCTTCGAGCCCCACGTATTTGCGCCAGAGATCGGTCACGCCTGCTTCGACGGAAACGCGCCTGCGGCAGCTCGACGGCAGGATGCTCTCGCGGTACTCCGCCGATTGCCGGTCGAAGCGATCAAAGGATGGCATCGAGATCACGCGGGTGCCGGCGCCCAATTCCTTCGCCGCGGCCAGGGCCAGTTGGAGTTCGCTGCCCGTCGCGAGGAGGATGAGGGTGAGGGGCGCCGTTTCCTGCAACGCAATGTAACCGCCCTTCAGGACGCCGGCGCGGCGGATGTGAGGCGGGATCTCATTCAGCACCGGCACGGCCTGGCGGGTGAGGGCCAGAAGGGTCGGGCCGTCCGTGCGCTCGAGCGCGGCGGCAAAGGCCCCGGCGGTTTCCTCGGGGTCGGCGGGCCGGATGACCTCGAAGCCCGGGATCAGGCGCAGCGATGAAATCGTTTCGACGGGCTCGTGCGTGGGACCGTCCTCCCCGACACCGATGGAGTCGTGGGTAAAGATATAAATGACGGGGAGCTTCGCGAGCGCGGCCAGCCGCAGGGCCCCCCGGCAGTAATCGGCAAAAACCAGGAACGTGGCGCAGGAAGGGCGGAAAATTCCGTCGTAGGCGATGCCGTTGTTGATGGCCGCCATGCCGTGCTCGCGGATGCCATAGCGGATATTGCGGCCGGAACGGTTGGTCGGATCAAAATCCTTGTCGGCCGCGATATAGTTGAGGGTCGATCCATGCAGATCGGCGCTGCCGGAAATCAGGAGGGGCAGCTCCGCGGCGATCGGCTGAAGGACGTCGCGGCCGGCGGCCCGCGTGCCGCCAAGTTTCACGTCGGGGGCAAACAGCGGGATCTTCTCCAGCAAATGCGCGGCGCTGGGCCGCGCGACAGCCGAATCCAGCAATTCCGCCCTTTGGGGATTGTCCGCGCGCCATGCCTTGTAGGCCTTGTGCCATCGGTTGGCCCGGCGGATGAGACTCTTCTTGTGCGCGGCAAAATAGGCGCGGACATCCTCGCTCACGTAAAAAAGCTGGTCGGCGGGAAGACCGAGGCCCGCCCGGGCCGAGTCGGCGAATTTTGCGCCGCCTTCGCCATGGGCCTTCGAGGTGCCGGCCACCTCCGGAATGCCCTTCCCGATCAGGGTGTGGGCGATGATGAGCTGCGGTTTGCCCGTCTTGGATTTCTTCGCCTTGTTGAATGCCTTGAGAAACGCCGCCATGTCCTGCCCGTCGATCGTCTGCACGTCCCACTCGATCGCCTTGAAACGATTGGCGGTGTTTTCGCTCTGGGTCTTCGCGGCCATCGCGTCGAGCGTCACGTAGTTCGAATCGTAAATGAGGATCAGGTTGTCGAGCTTCTGATGGCCGGCGAATTCGACCGCCTCCATCGCAACGCCCTCCTGCATGCACCCATCGCCGGCGAGACAGACGATATGATAGTCGAACAACGGGTGGGCCGGCGTGTTGAAGCGGGCAATGGCCATCTGACCGGCCATCGCCATGCCGACCGCATTGGCAACACCCTGCCCGAGGGGACCCGTGGTGGCCTCGACCCCGGGCGTCTCGCGAAACTCCGGATGTCCCGGGGTGATGCTGTGCAAGGTGCGGAATTTCTTGATCTGCTCCAGCGGCAGCTCATAGCCGCTGAGGTGAAGCCACGCATACAGGAACATGCTGCCGTGGCCGGCGGAGAGCACAAAGCGGTCGCGATTCAACCAGCGCGGGCGCTCGGGATCGTGGACCAGGGCGTGACCGTAAAGCACGGCTCCGATCTCGGCGCAGCCCAAGGGAAGCCCGAGGTGGCCGGAATTGCAGGCGTGGACTGCGTCAATGGCCAGGCCCCGGGCCTGGGTCGCAGCCTTGGCAAGGATATCGGTCGGCAGAGTCATGCGGTAAGCTGCGAGGATTAGGGCATGCCCGCAACCGGTGGAAGCAGAAAGTAAGGCAGACGCGGCGTCCCGCCGCGTTCCTCATTACGAAACGCAGCCTGGAGGCAGCGTCTACCTTTCAAGCCGAAGCAGCGGGCGCGGCGGGAGCAGCAGCGGGTGCGGCCGCTTCCGCGTGAACCGCAGAACGACCCTCCCGCTCCTTGACCTTGACGGCGGCCTTGCCCGTGCGATTGCGCAGGTAGTAGAGGCGCGCCCGCATGGGCTGGGACTCGCGCTCGATCTCGATCTTCTCGATATTCGGCGAATTCACGGGAAACACGCGCTCGACGCCCTCGCCGTAGCTGATCCGGCGGACCGTGAAGGTCTCGTGGATCCCGCCCGCCTTGCGGGCGATGACGATCCCGGAGAAGATCTGGATGCGCTCCTTGTCGGCCTCCCGGACCTTGGTGTGCACGCGCACGCCGTCGCCGACTCTGAACGGCGGGATGTCTTTCTTCACCTGGGAGGCGGTGATTTCGGTAATGATCGGATTCATGGCAGTGGCTTATTTGAGTAAATCGGGTCGGACCTGGCGGGTTTTTTCCAACGCATGCTCGCGGCGCCACTTTTCGATCTCGGCGTGATTGCCGGAGAGAAGGACGTCCGGCACGGACATGCCGCGAAATTCGGCGGGGCGCGTGTATTGAGGGAAGTCGAGCAGCTTGCCGGTGAATGATTCGTGCGTCAACGACTTTTCCTCGCCCAGGACTCCGGGGATGAAACGGCTCAGCGCGTCGATCAGCACCGCAGCGGCCAGGGTGCCGTTGGTGAGCACGTAGTCGCCGATGCTGATCTCCTGGTCGATCATCTGGTTGCGGATGCGCTGGTCGATGCCCTCATAATGGCCGCTCAGGAGGATCAGGTGTTCCTGGCGGGAAAGGTCCTGGGCGAGGGAGGGCGACAAGGGCACGCCATCCGGCGTGAGGTAGACCCGCCGGCAGCCGGGGGTCTGGAGCTGTTCGATCGCCGCAAAGACCGGCTCCGGCTTGACCACCATTCCCGCCCCGCCGCCAAACGGGCGGTCGTCGGCCGTGCGATGCTTGTCGGTCGTCCAGCTGCGCAGATCATGGACTTTGACCCCAAGCAGCCCGCGTTCGCAGGCCTTGCCGAGAATGCTCTCGGTCAAAAACCCATCGAGCATCCCGGGGAAAAGGGTAAGAATGTCGATGCGAAGCATGATTTCAGCCTTCCGAAGTTCCGAAGGTGGGGCGGGTTGTCCCTAACACGCCTGTTTGATTCAGCGAAAGAGAAGTCTCCAACTCCTTACCAACGAAGCGTGTTAGGGGCAACCCGCTCCACCTTCAATCGGGTGAAACAATCAGGAGGCCGCAGGGGCTGCGGCCGGCTCAACCGGAGCAACCGCAGCCGGCGCACTGGCCGCCCGGCGGATCCGCTTGATCATCGAATGAAGCGTGTCGCTCGGCTTGGCCCCTTTGCTGAGCCAGTAGTCGACGCGCGCGAGGTCGAGTTTGACGGTCTCGCCCTTGGCCCGGGGGTCATAGGTGCCCAGGGTCTCCGCGGGGCGTCCGTCGCGGCGCGAACGGGCTTCGGCAACGACAATGCGATAATGCGGCTGGTGGGTGGTGCCGACGCGGGTGAGACGGATTTTGAGTGCCATGGCGGTTTTACAGAGCGGTCCTAATTTGGAAAAGCCGTATAGAAGACCGGTTCACAAATGGCTTGTCAAGTCCCGAGCCCTGCCGGTCAATGGACCGTTTATGCTGAAAGCCGGTATCGTCGGACTCCCCAACGTGGGGAAATCCACCCTTTTTAACGCCCTCACCCGTTCCCGGAAGGCGGAGGCGGCCAACTATCCGTTCTGCACCATCGACCCCAACGTCGGGGTCGTCACCGTGCCGGATGAGCGCCTGGCGGTGCTCCAGAAGATCGCCAAGACGAACGTCGTCATCCCGGCCGCGGTCGAATTCGTCGATATCGCCGGCCTGGTGGCCGGCGCGAGCAAGGGCGAGGGGCTCGGCAACCAGTTTCTCGCCACCATTCGCGAGGTAGATGCCATCGTCCACGTGGTGCGCTGTTTCGAGGATCCCGACGTCATCCACACCATGGGCACGGTCGATCCGGTGCGCGATATCGAGGTGGTGACCACGGAACTCATCCTCGCCGACCTCGACGCCGTGCAGAAGCGCATCGACAAGAACCAGAAGAAGGCGAAGAGCGGCGACAAGGAGGCGCAAGCGGAACTCCTGCTGCTCGAGCGCCTCATTCCGCACCTCAACGCCAACAAGCCCGCCAATATCCTCGCCGCGCACGAGGAGGACGTGAAGATGCTGAAGCTCTTCCAGTTGCTCAGCGCCAAGCCCGTCATCTACGCGTGCAATGTCGCCGAGTCCGATCTCGCGACGGCCGAGCAGAACCCCTTTGTCCAGCAGGTCGCGGCGTTTGTCCGCGCCCATCAAGACGCCGCCTACGTGCCGATCAGCGCGCGCATTGAGTCCGAGCTGATCGACCTGGCACCCGACGAAGCGAAG
>Ga0302325_10025072_pt1 | contig 12394 bp, 9 predicted proteins | sample Palsa_T0_2_FD_201948 | JGI IMG/M metagenome (GOLD analysis project Ga0302325, IMG submission 201948) | Peat permafrost microbial communities from Stordalen Mire near Abisko, Sweden - Palsa_T0_2 | ecosystem: Environmental > Terrestrial > Soil > Palsa > Peat permafrost | place: Sweden: Abisko...
ACTATTGTCGGGGGTTACGGATAGGCTTGCGATACGATGGGCAGGGCTGATGTCCTCTTTGCAGGCTGCGTCGATCATCAGTGGCTGGTAGCTGGCTCGGGCCCCGAGACCCTTTACGGCGGCAGCGGTGTGAACGATACCGTCACTGGCGGCAGTGGCAAAGATCAGATTTTCGGCGGTTCTGGAGCGGCTCAGTCCCTTGAGGGTGGCAGCGGTAGCGACACCATAACCGCCGGCACTGGCGGCGATGTTCTTCGTGGCGGTACCGGCGACGACGTATTCAAAATTGGTCTCGTCGGCAACGACACTGTAAATGGCGGCGGCGGCCACGACACGGTTGACTTCAGCAATCATTTCCTCGGTGGAAATGCAACCGTAACGACCGTCGACGGTCTGACGCAGGTGCAGTTCGCTAACACTGGACAGGCGATCGACGTCAGCAATGTAAAAACGCTTGTATTCTCGGATCACACCGTGAATCTGCACTAAAACAACAAGTGAAGACCTCACTAGGGTTCCACCAAGCAGCGACGTCCCGGTATTCCGGGGCGTCGCAGTGGCTGCTGTGAAACTGCGCACGCAAAACCGCGCTAGCGGAAACTCGTTGTCAGCGCAAGCCGCCAAGGATTAGCACCGGGCACGTTCTGTCGATGTGCGCATTTGGTGCACCGAAACTTGGATTTCATTCACATTTTGTCGTTAGCCTGCACGCGGCACGGTTGCTCCGCGTTGCCTCGGCTTAAGGACAGCAATGGCTAAAATCGAGGTTGGTAGTCTCGCGCTTTCTCAGCAGAAAGAATCGGGCGATAGCTCCGCTTTGGCCTGTCTAGTCATCGTCGCGCGACATCGCGGCGTGCATCTTTCGGTCTCACAGCTCATCCACGACAACGTGCTAACTGGTTCTGAAGTCACAGTTCCGCAACTTCTGAAATGCGCGCAGTCGGCAAAACTAAAGGCCAAAGTCGTTTCTCTGACCTGGAGCGAGCTGAATCATCTGAAAAAGGCTCTGCCGGCAATAGTAACGCTCAGTAACGGCGCCAAAATGGTGCTACTCCGACTGACCGGCGCGTCCGAGAACACCCACGCTGTGCTGCAAGATCCGAATGCTGGCGAAGATGCATTGCTCGTCGTCGACCGGATTAGGTTCGAAGAGGCCTGGACTGGAGAGGTCATTCTCGTCAAACAAAACTATGACATTTCCGATGAAAGTCAGCCATTCAGCATTGGGTTCATCGCGGCGTTGATATTTCGCGAGCGGTGGGTCGTTCGTGATATCGCGATCTGCGCTGTAATTCTTAGCTTCTTGGCTCTGACACCAATAATATTCTGGAGGATATTGTCCGATAAGGTGATCTATTTCAAAGCGTATAATACTTTTTTTGTTCTTTGCCTTGCGATGGCGGTGTTGGTGATTTTCGAGGCCATTTTTGCCTACGTGCGGCAATTTCTTGTCGTCCACCTAACGACACGAGTTGACGTCAAACTTGCCACCTACATGTTTGATAAGCTCTTGAGCCTTCGGATTGATTTCTTTGAACGCACGCAGACTGGAAAGATCACACACGACATTCAGGAAATGTGGAAGCTTCGCACATTTTTGATGGGGCAGCTGTTCGGCACGGTCTTGGATTCTACTACATTACTGGTCTTCGTGCCGGTTATGTTCTTTTTCAGTCCAGCCATGACGTCCGTTGTTTTGGGCGCATGCGCTTTAATGGTGGTTTTTATTGTCGTAATGCTCCCATTTTACCGTCGTAAGTCTCAAGCAGTTGAAGCAGCTGAAGCAGAACGCGGCGCGTTTCTCGTGCAAACGATTTACGGTATCCGCACTGTCAAGTCCTTGGCGCTTGATGCGCGTCAACGGCACCTTTGGGATGTACTGACCGCCCGCGCAGCCAAGCTGCGCTTTGCGGAGGGTATGGCCGGAAATCTGATTCAGGCTGGCGTAAGACCACTTGAGCGACTAGCTGTGAGCGGCTCTTATGCGTTGGGCGTTTATCTCGCTCTGTCCACCAGCGATCCCGTTTACATCGGGTCACTGTTCGCCTTTCTAATGCTGTCACAGCGGGTGTCTGGACCGTTGTTGCAAATGGCAAAACTTGTCAACCAATATGACGAGGCCCGTATTGCCGTGGCCGTTGTCGGGCAGCTTGTCAATCAACCGCCGGAGGAAGGTCGTTCCGGCCACGGTGTGCGCACGCCCGTTGAAGGGCATGTCCAGTTCTCTGATGTAACGTTCAAATACGCCGGCGCGGCACAACCTGCCTTGGTCGGCGTGTCGTTTGAGGTACCCAAGGGTACCACCTTAGGCATCATGGGGCGAAGCGGGTCGGGCAAGACCACGATCACGCGGTTGCTGCAGCGCCTTCATTCCGACTACGGCGGTTTGATCAAGATCGACGGCATCGATGTGCGAGAATACGACGTCGATCACCTGCGCCGAAGTCTTGGCGTGGTACTCCAAGACAATTTTCTGTTCAGTGGAACGATCCGCGAGAATATCACAGCCGGGAAAATGGGCGCGACATTCGAGGAAGTTGTCCGCGCTGCTCGTCTCGCGGGTGCGGAAGAGTTCATCGAAAGGTTGCCTCGGGGCTACGAGACTCATATCTACGAGGGATCGCCAAACCTGTCGGGTGGGCAGCGACAACGACTCGCCATTGCGCGCGCTCTCATTGTCGATCCTCGCATCTTGATTCTCGACGAAGCGACGAGTTCGCTGGACGCGGATAGCGAAGCGATCGTCAGCGCGAATATCTCCCGCATCGCAAATGGGCGCACTCTGATCATCGTTTCGCACCGGTTGTCATCCTTAATGGCTGCAGACGCTATTCTTGTACTCGAGCAGGGGGCTGTACAAGACCTAGGACGGCATGAAGAGCTGCTGGCGCGGTGCGACGTGTATAGCAGCCTCTGGTATCAACAGACCAATCATGTGACGGCGTCGGCAGTTCGCCCAAATAAGCCACCGTTGAGGTTCCCAATCCGTGTCTCCTAACGCGATAGCGAGTAGCGTCATCCAACAGTTTCAATCTGAAGCGGATGCCATTAATGAGGCGCCGCAGCCGAAGTGGGCGCGGATCACAATTTTTGTCTTGACGGGACTCTTTCTAAGCGTTGTTGCCATTATGTGTTTGACCAAGATGGATCGCGTTGTGAGTAGCGTTGGCGGGAAGATGGTCTCCATCGACCTGACGATTGTCTTCCAAGCGCTCGATCCGTCGATCATAAAGAGCATCGACGTTCGCGAAGGTGACGAAGTCGCAAAGGGGCAGCAATTAGCGGCGCTGGACCCTACGTTTGCTACCGCGGATGTCAAACAGCTCAGGCAGCAGGTGGCAGACTTGCGGGCGCAAATAGAACGCGATGAAGCGCAACTCAATAAGCGCCCGTTCGTGTCCCCGCAACAGGCCGATTCTGAGGCCCTCCGATCGGCAGCGGAGCAAAAGCAGTACTATGACCAACAGGTTGCTCAGTACAAAGCCCAGCTCAACAGCTTTGACGCGAAGATTAACCAGACCCAGGCAACGATTCAAAAATATGAGGCAGATGGAACGCGATATCAACAACGCGAACAAATTGCTCAGCAGATCGAAGATATGCGGGCTACTTTGGCGGCTCATGGCACGGGTTCACAATATAATCTGCTCATATCCCAAGACCAGCGTGTGGATATGCTGCGAACGCTCGAGTATGACCACAACAGCCTGGTCGAGTCGCAACACACCCTGGCATCTATCATGGCCGACCGGGACGCATTTGTTCAACAGTGGTCCACACAACTAAGTCAGGATCTCGCCGCAGCGCGTGGCACACTTGATACAACCCAGGCGTCACTGGAAAAGGCGCTGCGGCACCGTGATCTCGTTCGGTTGGCGGCTGCCGAGGATTCGGTGGTTCTGACGATAGCCACAGTGTCAGTTGGCTCCGTCTTGAAAGAAGGAGATACGCTTTTCACGTTGATGCCGATGAACGCGCCCGTTGAGGCGGAAATTCACGTGGCTTCGCGGGACATAGGATTTGTTCGGCCCGGAGACCGCTGTCTTCTCAAAATCGATGCGTTCAATTATATGGAACACGGTACAGCCGAGGGGTCTGTGCGCTGGATAAGCGACAACGCGTTTACAGTTGATGATAACAACCAACCGGTTGACGCCTATTACAAGGCTCGCTGTAGCGTTGATGCGACGCACTTTGTTGATGTGCCGCCCAAGTTCAGGCTGATTCCCGGCATGACTTTGCAGGCCGACGTAAATGTCGGAAAACGCTCCGTGGCTATGTATTTGCTGGGTGGCTTTTTGCGTGGATTTGGCGAGTCGATGCGAGAGCCTTGAGAGCTGCTAGCTGCTATTTGCTTTTCTGACGCTTCCGCGGTTAGGGAAAAAATCTCAGGTCTATGGAGGCAAGACAAGTGGCGTCGCTATTGAAATCTGCAAGTGCTTTAAGGCCGCCGCTTCCGCAGTTTCTTGGACGGGGCCGACCGGCGTTAGGACGGGCTAAGAGTTTCGACAAAAACGCAGCGTCGGGATGGCTGCGCCGCGGAATAACCGCGCACGAGGAGCGGAAATACTTCGATGCATTGGCTGCCTGGAAGCAGGCGGCCAAATTCGACGATCAGGAAGCCCTCTATCGGATAGGACTTCTTTACGCGCGCGGGGAGGGCGTTGCTCAGAGCTTTGGAGATGCCGTCATTTGGTACAAACGTGCAGCTGAGGCTGGTCATATTGAAGCACAATTTCAACTCGGTGTGGTTTATCTGCAGGGCGCATTTTCTGGACTTAACGGGGCGAGTGAATGGTTCAAGTCGGCTGCGCAGCGCAACCGCAGCAGCGCGCAACGGAATCTAGAAGTTTTGTTTCCTCAGGGCATGGCAGTCGAAAGGAATGATGAAGCGGCGATACGCTGGATTGAAGTAGCGGCGACTGCAGGAAAGGCGGAAGCTCAGGTCATCCTCGGTGAACTTTGCCGCCGCGGTCGGGGTATTACGCAAAACTACGAGATTGCTCGCAGTTGGTATTCACTCGCTGCAAAGCAGGGAAATGCGTCTGCAGAGTACGGGTTGGGGGACGTTTATTATCTCGGCCTTGGTGTCCCGGTGGATCATCGGGCGGGCGCTGATTGGTATGAGAAAGCTGCGAAGCAGGGCGAAGTCAGGGCGTGGGTTGCGCTTGCCTTCGTCTATCTTAACGGCCGCGGCCGCACGAGCGATCGAGAACAGGCGGCAAAACTCTTTGTCCAGGCGGCGGAAAAAGGCGACCCGCGCGGCTTGTTCAACGCCGCGCTTATGCATCTCAGCGGCATTGGACTGCCCGAGAATTTCGACAGGGCCGAGACCTTTCTTCGTGGGGCTGCAAAACGAGATCACATTCCCGCCATTATTAGTCTCGCAAAGCTTTTTACCCGCGGAAACGGTATAAAGCCGGATCTTCTAGAGGCGGCACGGTGGTATCAGCGAGCAGCCGAGCTTGGCGATGTAGAATCTCAGTTTATTATCGGGCGCCTATTCGCCACTGGTGCCGGAGTGCCCAACAATCCGCGCGAAGCGGCTAAATGGTTCTTGCGTGCCGCTGAGCGAGGTCATGCGACTGCAGCACACAACATCGCAGCCTACTACGCGGGAGGTACCGGCGTTGAGCGTGACGCCTTCAAAGCGGTTGAATGGTACAAGAAGGCCGCGGCGAAAGGCATAACGGCATCGCAGGTGCAGCTCGGGAAGTTGTTGTATTCCGTTGAAGTAGACGGTGTGCGCGATCGGGACTTGGCAGCTGATCTACTTAGAAAGGCTGCCGCCACCGGGGACAACGATGCTAAGATTGCGCTGGCTGCGCTGTGTCTGCAAGCCGAGGATACTGCTCGGGATCCTCCCCGAGCGAAACTCTTACTAAAAGAGGCGGCAGAAAGCGGCCATACCGGTGCTGCCCTGCAATTGGGCCACCTTCTTTCCGGCAAGTTACCTTTCAATGCCGAAGATGTTGATACTAGCGAGGCAATCAAATGGTATACGAAAGCCGCCGAGGCGGGAGAAATTGAAGCTCAATATGCCCTTGGCATGCTATACGTCAACGGAAACGGCGTGCCGGCTGATTTGGTGAAAGCGGCAAACTGGATCGAGATGGCGGCGCACAAAGATCATGCGGTCTCACAGTTCCAGCTTGGGGTCATGTACTGTACCGGAAAGGGAGTACCGCAAGATTTTCCGCGGGCAATTGCATGGTACGAACTTGCCGCTCAACTCGGCTATGCGCCTGCACAATATAACCTCGGCATCATGCTTTCCAAAGGACAGGGCTGTGAGCCGGATCATGACAGAGCGCTACAGTGGCTCCAAAAGGCCGCGGAGCAGGGTCTGCCAGCGGCGCACACCGCCCTTCGGGATATTAGCGGACAGGACAGTTTCCAACCGCAGGATGTTTAACGGCGCGCAGCGTTTTCTGGATTTTTGATGCGGTTGGGGGTCGCATGATGCGCCCATTCATGCGTGATTTTAAACTCGACAAGCAGTTCGGGTTCGAGCCGAACGCGCTGCAAGCGATCATTTCGAGAGCCCTAAATCCCTACGTGACGATCCTGTCGGGCGGCTTCTCGCCTGATGGGTCGATACCAAAGAACTGGTTTGATTTTGTCGTCGGCTGGTCGATTTTTTCACACCTTTCCAAAGCGTCTCTCATGGAATGGCTGCAGGAGATTTCCACCGTTCTGAGGCCGGGAGGACATGCTGTCTTCACATCGCGGATTTTGAAGATGGCGATTTCGTCTGGTTTACATATACGAAGTCCAAGGACTACGGGGAGGCGTTTGTCAGTGAAACGGCGTTGAGGCGCATCATTGGGGAGCTTGGTCTGCCAGTGGAAGTGACTACGGAAGTGACTACATTCGATTCTTCCTCGTTCGTTCAAGATGTCTTCATTCTTCGGAGGCTGGAATCCTGACTACAGATCGCAGGGCGTTTCTTATTGGCCTCGTCGCTTCGACGCTAACCTATCAAGTCGGTGCCACGAGGGGTGCAAAGCTCACGATCGGCGCAATTCGCTGGGATGCGTGGTACACCCAATCGACGACCGACGGCATCCGCAGCGTCGTCCAGAAAACATTGGGGCCCGAGCGGTGGCACGATCGCGCTCCGTCATGCGCCGTCGTAGGAGCCCAGGACAAGATATCTTTCGACAATTGCGGTAATCAGTCCCGCATCGATGGCGAGATATTAGCTGCACATAATGCAAAAATCGACTATTGGGCCTACTGTTGGTACGGGGCCAATAGTTCAATGCAACAGGCCTGGCGGCTCCATCAAAGTAGTAGGTATGCGAAGCTCGTTAACTGGAGCCTCGTAATCGACTACGGAAGATTTGTTAATTTCGTTTCGACCGCTCTGCCTGAGATAACTGACTGTCTGAAGCGTGAAAACTACCAGACCGTGCTCGATGGCAGGCCGTTACTATATTTGCTGAACACCAAAATGGATTTGTCCATTGTATCCAGTGGAATCAACCAATTGCGACGCGCGTGCCAAGAGGCGCGCGTCCAGAATCCCTATGTGGTGCTGATGCTCTCGTCTCCGACTCGAGGCGTTCTGGCTGTGACGGGGGCCGACGCCGTCGGCGCATACGAGAAAGCCGGTCCGATACCAGTCGCAGGAACATACGCAGAGCTTGTCACGATCGCGGAAAACTATTGGACGACTCTTTCTAGCACCGGGCAGCCGATCATTCCAACGGCGATGACCGGATGGGATACCCGACCGCGCCAGGAGACGCCAACTCCTTGGTCGACCAATCCTCGTGGGCCGTCCGGCGAGGAGCGTTATTTTGCCCCTGGCACAGCGGAACAGATTGCGGCGCATGTCAGGGATATGGAGTCCTGGATCAGAAAAAACCCGCAATCATGTCCCGCGCAGACTGGAGTCATCTATTCCTGGGACGAGCATGACGAGGGTGGTTCGACGTTGAATCCCACGCTCGGAGGCGGTGACCGTATATTGAGGTCAGTCGGCCAGTATCTGGAATGAGCGCGTGATTCTAGGACACGAAGCCGTTCCCGAGATATCGGAAGCATCTTCGAAACAAGTGACCAGTTTAGAGCTGAAGGCTGGGTTCCAACGCGGGCTTTTCGAATCAATTGTGGGGAGGGGTTGAGGGGACGACACCCGCGCGACGGTGGGGTTACATTACATCATCACCATATCATCACCGGCGATCAGCTAGGTTCGTTAACGATTGCGGTGCTTTCGGTTTCGAGCAAGATTATTGCTCCGACCGTGCGCTACGCTCCTTATTTGACGCAAAAAAGTTCAGAAACTCTGATGCAACGCGTCCGCGCAAGACATTGACGGAGGCTGTGCCACGATGTTCTTCGGCGCCTTTCGTAATTATGGTCACTTCGTTCTAGACACCATGACATCGGTTGCCGCAATCGAAAATCCCGTTTACTACGCCGCCGCTTCGCAACGACATTGCCAGCATTTCCAGCTTCTGAATATCTAGTGGTTGGAATTTCTCGAGCCTATACATCACTTGGTCGAGCGCTGGTTCCTATCCGAGCTTAAAGGATCGTTGCATAATCCGAGCCTTCGCATTCACGCATTCCGTTTAAGGAATTGGTTCGTTAGCGCTAAAATCGCTCAGGTGGGCCGTTTGAATGCGGTTTTACCTCGTTCGCCTATCGGCGACGGCGTTTCGCGAAAGCGGCGTTGAGCCAGCCTCGACTCGTGTTTTTGTATGCGGCGTAACAGTGTATAGCCGCCCCTCGCCGTATTTCGGCCAGCGTTAAGACCGCCACCGTGGCAATACGCTCGTCGATGCCCCCGGGTTCGGCGGTAAACCAGCGGGCAAGAGAACGCGTCAACAGGCCCGGTCCGGTCGACAGCCAGATGATTTCGCGGTCTCCGCGCATGATGGCGGTGACTGCATCCCGCAGCGCCAATTCAATGACGGGATGGCGGGGCACGGCACCCAAAACGTTGTTGCCGATCGAGCCAAGGTCCTCCTGGTGGGCGAAAAATTCCGCATCCGGTGGGACATGCGCCGTGAGCCCCTCGCGCGCCCGATCGTCCGCGTCGACAAAATAGCCACCTTCAAGAAAGAGCCGCGCAAGTCGGAAAATGTCGGCCTGCTGAGACGGCTCGCTCGCCCGGCTGAAGGCGCGCGCGACCGCAGGATCACAGTGCTCGCGCAAATAGGCCAAGGCGTTGGCTTCGTCAAAAAGTTCGATCTTGAACCCGGGATCGGATTCTTTCCATGAGCTCATCAGGGCGCGCACATCTCGCGGCGGCTCTGGATCGTTCCAGAACTGGGTAATGAGCGGCGGAATACGTGGCTGCAAGTCTTGCGGCACGGCGTTCGATTGCAAATCAAATCGTCCCGACCGACGCAGCGCAATCATGAGGCCAATGGCCGGGGCGGTGGAATCGGGGAACCGGCGCACCAGTTCGACAAGTTGCGGAACCTGATCTTGCGGCGAGAGCCTTCGCAGCGCGGTGAGATCGACGGCGATCATGCGATCGAGGTTATATTCTTCGTAGAGCTGGCCAACGAGCGAGTGCATCGGGTTCATTTTGCGCGTCGAAGTGGACCGCAACGCGGCATATGCGACTAGATCGAGCCAGGCCCCCGTCATATCGAAGGTGATCAGTTTCAGCTTCGCTCCTTCATAGACGGCCGCCGCGTCGTCGGCGTCTAGATTGATCGCGGCGCAAAAACCGTTGATCGCCGCCTCGAGAGCCCAACGCGCCTGGTCGAATTGCGCGCGCACTTTGACGACGCGCCCTCGTTCCTGAACTGCCGTGGCGGGCGGCGTGGCAAGCAGCGTTTCGGCCACATCGAAATAGCCCATATCGATGGCCGCTAACGTCCGAGAATACCATGGCCAGAACTCCTGCGGGGAGCGCGCGTGCGCGGCTGAAAGCAGTTCGTAGCTTTCATCCATCAAACCCTGCTGGCGAAGAATGGCGGCTTCGCGGACGTCCACCATCGAATTGAAGGCGCAGTTCTTGCGCGCTGCGGCCAGAAGCGCGCGGCCGTCATCGAAATTGCCCTTTTCGGCCAGCAGTCGCGCCGGTGCGATGTAGCCAGAGACAGACCCCGGACGTTCGTCGCGCATTTTCGCATAAAGCGAAAGCGCCGCATCGCCGTGGCCCCCTTCTGCCAGAAGAGTGCCCATTTGGAGCAGTGCCGCCTCATTGCGCGGATCAATTTTAAGCGCAGCCTCGATCGCTGCAGCGGCGGCGTCCTGATCTCCGAGCGCACTTGCCTCGGTGGCGAGTTCGATCTGGGGCTGCGGATCCGTCGGCATGACCGCGGCGGCGCGAAGGAAGGCGACGCGAGCGCCGCGACGATCATTCATCGCTCGCTTCAAAATCCCGTCTGCCATGTGTGCGCGATAGGATTGGGGGTCTCGAGCGAATATAGGCGCAATCAACGACTCCACTCTGGATAAATCGCCCAACGCGCGCATGTCGTTGACAATCTCGCGCAGAGCCTCCGTGGGATCAGCGACGGCTCCAGCCGCTTGTTTGAAATAGTCCACCGCTCGATGCCGATCGCCCCCCGCCCGTGCCATTTGACCAAGCATGATCAGCGCCTTCGCATACATGGCGGATGTCCGGTCGACAGACTCCAATATGGAGACGGCTTCGTCGGTTCGCCCCGCGTCGCGCAGGAGATTTGCGTATTCCAGCTTGATCCAGCCATTGTTCGGATCGAGCGTGTTGGCTTTCTTGATCAGTTCAAGCGCCTCGTTAGAATCACCAAGCTTCCGCTTGGCGATGGCGAGACCGCCCAATGCGGACACGGTTGTCGGCGCCTGCGCCAAGACTTTGTGAAACATTGATTCGGCATCTTTGAAACGGTTTTCCGAATTATGCAGAAAACCAATTTCGCAGTTGATCTGGACATGGTGCGCATCAAGCGCGGCTCCGTGTGCAAGAATGCCAAGCGCCAAGGTCGCATTTTTCTGTTCGCGGGCAACGCGGCCGGCAGCAAGCGCCGCATCGCAGCGCAGCACGGTTGCAATTTGTCCATCTTCGAGGATGGCGCGATAGGCCGCCAGAGCATCTGCATGTCGGCCGAGAATCGACATCTCGGCGGCGATCTCAAGTTTGAACACCGTCTCGTCGGGCTTATCGGCCAAGGCCGCCGTCCAGATGGCGAGAGCTGCCTCGTTCCGCCTGCTGGCGCGCAGAATGCGCGCCTTGGTCTTAAAGATGGCAATCTTGTCTGCGCCGGCTTTCGCACCGGCGTCCAAGCTTGAGATCGCCTGATCCTGTCGGCCGAGCCAGACGAGCTCTGACGCCCATTCAACATACGGCGATGTCTGAATTGGGTCGCTGGCTGCCGCACTGCCAAACATCTTCGCTGCATTCACGTGGTCGCCCCGCCGTCGCAGCTGGTGGCCAAGCGCCATGAGAACATGATAGTGACGCGGATCAAGCTGCAGCGCCCGGCGCAAGGTCGCCTCGGCCTCGTCATACAGGCCGGAAGCGTCAAGTTGGCCGCCAATTTCCAGTAGCGGCCAGGGGTGCGAAGGCCAAGCCGCGGCGGCTTCCTCGAAGCGACGCATGGCCTCGACAGGTTCGCAGCGCATTCGCGAAGCCGATCCAAGCCCGACAAGAGCGTAGATGTTAGTCGGCTCGATAGCCAATAGCGCCAGAAAAGCCGCCTCGGCTGCCTCGGGTTCGCGTCTCCGAAGCGCCGCAAAGCCCTCGGATCGGAGTTCACTAGGAGACGTCTCGATCACAAATCCTGCCGCCTCAAAGTCATGCGAAGTACTCAAGAGTTAGCTCGTCATCTTACGGAAAGTCGATGGCGTTCGCGCGCCTCGCCAAAACCATGGAGCGTGCAACCGACACCGTAAGGAAATTTCAGTCCTTTTCAAAAATCGGCGCGGCGCAAAGAGTTTTTGACGATCAGCCTCGACCTGACAAATTACCTCCTCTCATCGGCAACCCAAGTTTCCGAAGCTCTCGTAACGTGGAAAAGGAGTCCCGCCAAGCTATCTTGGCATCCGCCAAAATTTACAATGTAGGTAGGACTTGTGAGCATCAAATTTTCGAGCATCTCTCCGATTTTTCATCCCTGACGATCTGACATTGAATGCGTCGCACACCCATTAGTTGCGCCGCAAAAAATCTATGATGACCATCTATTTCGGAGCAGCGAACTTTCTCGCCATCGGATGTCGTAAACTCGAACCCCCCCTCCGCCTGCTCCACCAATTTTATCGGCGGCACCCGTTGGAAAAACCCGCACATTATATTTTGCATGTCCTCGAATTTATTTTCAATTTTTCGTTTCAGCCACTTTGCATTCTCGGCGACGCTTGTCATTTTGTCGTCAATCACGCCCTTCGTTACACCATAGGCAAAAAATTTCAGATAAAAATTCTCGTCCGAAACCTTGTA
>Ga0302325_10025073_pt1 | contig 12394 bp, 10 predicted proteins | sample Palsa_T0_2_FD_201948 | JGI IMG/M metagenome (GOLD analysis project Ga0302325, IMG submission 201948) | Peat permafrost microbial communities from Stordalen Mire near Abisko, Sweden - Palsa_T0_2 | ecosystem: Environmental > Terrestrial > Soil > Palsa > Peat permafrost | place: Sweden: Abisko...
GCTGGCGCTCTCTGCCGTTCACAACCATCTGATCCGCGAGAAGACCCGCAATCAGGTGGCTTTGATCGTGGAATCGGGGGAGCCCCGCGAGGTGATGCACTTCGCGCTGCTGCTCGGCTACGGCGCGAGCGCGGTGAATCCCTATCTCGCGATCGGAACGCTCGAAGATCTCTATCGCGACGGCCATTTCCCGGCGGATTACACCTGGGACAAGGTTTTCAAAAGCTACATGAAAGCCACGGACAAGGGACTGCTCAAGACTTTCTCGAAGATGGGCATCTCCACGCTGCAAAGCTACCAGGGCGCGCAGATATTCGAAGTGATCGGATTGAACCGCGAGGTTGTGGACCGCTACTTTACCGGCACCTCTTCCCGCATCGAAGGCGTGGGCATCGAAGTGCTGGCGCGCGAAGCGCTGATGAAACACCAGTTCGCCATGCGCTCGGTGAGTGAGTCAGATACCGAACTTCGCGTGGGCGGCGAATACCAATACCGGGTGCGCGGCGAGCGGCATCTGCTGAATCCGACAACCGTGAGCAAACTGCAGCACGCCGTGCGGCAGCAGAGTTTCGAGACGTTCGAAGAGTTCTCGAAAATCGTCGACGAGCAGAACCGCAACCTGCTGATGCTGCGCGGCATGTTCGATTTCAAGCCCGCCGGGCCGGCGGTTCCGCTGGAAGACGTGGAGCCGGCGGTTGAAATCGTGAAGCGCTTCGCTACCGGGGCAATGTCCTTCGGTTCGATCAGCAAGGAAGCGCATGAAACGCTGGCGATCGCGATGAACCGCATCCACGCCAAGTCCAACACCGGCGAAGGCGGCGAGGACGAGGCGCGCTTCACGCCCGACGCCAACGGCGATTCGCGCCGCAGCGCGATCAAGCAGGTGGCTTCGGCGCGCTTCGGCGTGACGACGAGCTACCTGGTGAATGCCGACGACCTGCAGATCAAAATCTCGCAGGGCGCAAAACCGGGTGAAGGCGGACAGCTGCCCGGCCATAAAGTGGACGACGTGATTGCCCGTGTCCGCCATTCGATCCCCGGGGTCGGCCTGATTTCGCCGCCTCCGCACCACGATATTTATTCCATCGAGGATCTCGCGCAGCTGATTCACGACCTGAAGAACGCGAATCCACGGGCGCGCATTTCGGTGAAGCTCGTCGCGGAAGTGGGCGTCGGAACGGTGGCCGCGGGCGTGGCGAAGGCCCACGCGGACGTGATCCTGATCAGCGGTTACGACGGCGGCACCGGCGCTTCGCCGATCAGCTCGATCCGCCATGCAGGCATTCCCTGGGAGCTGGGACTCTCCGAGACGCAGCAGGTGCTGGTGCTGAACGATCTCCGCAGCCGCGTGCGCCTGCAGGTGGACGGCAAATTGCAGACCGGCCGCGACGTGGCGATTGCCGCGCTGCTGGGCGCCGAGGAATTCGGTTTCTCGACCGCCCCGATGATCGCCATGGGCTGCATCATGATGCGCAAATGCCATCTGAACACCTGCCCGGTGGGTTTGGCGACGCAGGATCCGGAGCTTCGCAAGAAATTCCAGGGCGAGCCCGAGCATGTGATCAATTTCTTCTTCTTTGTTGCCGAGGGCCTGCGCCGCATCATGGCTGAGCTCGGCTTCCGTACCGTGAATGAAATGGTCGGCCGCGTCGACTGCCTGACGCAGCGCACCGATATCGAGCACTGGAAGGCGAAGGGAATCGACCTCTCCGCGGTTCTCTACAACCCCCCGGTGCCGGGCAAAATCGGCCGGCGCCACATGCAGGCGCAGGATCACGGCCTCGACCAGGCGCTCGATCGCAAGCTGATCGAGATGACGCAGGATGCCATCGAGAACCGCACTCCGGTGTCGCTGAGCATGCCCATCCGCAATATTCACCGCACGGTCGGCACCATGTTGAGCGGCGAAATCGCGCGCAAGTACGGCTCGCAGGGATTGCCCGAAGATACGATTCGCGTGCAATTCACCGGATGCGCGGGGCAGAGTTTTGGCGCGTTTCTGGCGAAGGGCGTCACGCTGACGCTGGAAGGAGACGGCAACGACTACGTCGGCAAGGGACTCTCCGGCGGGAAAGTGATCGTCTACCATTCCCGCAAGTCCGAATTCGTGCTTGAAGAAAACATTTTGATCGGGAACGTTTGCCTCTACGGCGCCACTAGCGGTGAAGCGTATTTCGGCGGCATGGCCGGGGAACGCTTTGCCGTGCGCAATTCCGGCGCCACCGCCGTTGTGGAAGGTGTCGGGGACCACGGCTGCGAGTACATGACCAACGGCTTGATCGTGGTGCTGGGACGCACGGGGCGAAACTTCGCCGCTGGCATGACCGGCGGCAACGCCTACGTGCTCGATCGCGACGCTGATTTCGCTCTGCGCTGCAATCGCGCCGAAGTGGACCTTGAACCCGTGGTCCACCAGAAAGACATCGACCTGCTGCACAAGCTGATCTCGCGGCACTGCGAGTACACCGGCAGCCCGCAGGCGAAATGGATCCTCGAAAATTGGGAGGCCACGCTGCCGCAATTCGTGAAGGTGTTCCCGCACGAGTACAAGCGGGTTCTGGGCATACCGCGCGTTCCGGCGGGCGTGCTGGTGGGGCAAGCGGGCCAGAAGACTCGCGGGCAGGTGACCGGTGGGTAAAGTCACGGGATTCAAGGAATACAACCGGGAAACTCCGACGCGGCGTCCCGTGGCGGAGCGCGTCAACGATTATTTCGAGGTCTACCAGCCGTTTCCGGACGATAGCGTGCGGACGCAGGCGGCGCGCTGCATGGATTGCGGCATTCCGTTCTGCCACACGGGCTGCCCGGTGAACAACATCATTCCGGACTGGAACGATTTCGTCTATCACGACGAGTGGAAGGATGCGATTCGCATTCTGCACTCCACGAATAATTTTCCCGAGTTTACCGGCCGTATTTGCCCCGCGCCCTGCGAGGCGGCCTGCGTGCTTGGCATCAACGAGCCGCCGGTAACGATCAAGGTGATCGAGAAGACCATCGTCGACCACGCCTGGAAAGAAGGCTGGATCAAGCCGGAGCCGCCGGCCACGCGCACCGGAAAGCGCGTCGCCGTGGTGGGCTCTGGACCCGCGGGAATGGCGGCCGCACAGCAGCTGAATCGCGCCGGCCACTGGGCCACGCTTTTCGAAAAGGCCGACCGCATCGGCGGGTTGCTGCGTTACGGCATTCCTGATTTCAAGATGGAGAAGCGCGTACTTGACCGGCGCCTCGAACAGCTCACCGCTGAAGGCGTGATATTTCAGACCAACGCGCACGTGGGCCACAACGTTCCGGTAGAAGCGCTACGCAAGGAGTTCGACGCGATTCTGCTCACGGGCGGAGCCGAAGCGCCCCGCGACTTGAAAGTGCCGGGCCGCGAACTGAAGGGCATCCATTTCGCGATGGACTTCCTGCCGCAGCAGAACAAGCGCGTGGCGGGCGACGATGTCCCCGGGCAGATTTTCGCCACCGGCAAACACGTGGTGATTATCGGTGGAGGCGACACGGGCGCCGATTGCCTGGGCACCTGCCATCGGCACAAGGCCGCGTCGGTGAGCCAGTTTGAGATCATGCCGATGCCTCCCGCGGAGCGCCATGCCAGCACGCCCTGGCCGCTATGGCCCTTGCAACTGCGCACCGAGAGCGCGCATGAGGAGGGCGGCCTGCGCGATTGGGCGCTTGGCACTACGAAGTTCGTCGGGGATGAAAAAGGCAACGTCAAGCAGCTCCACGGTGTTCGGGTGGGGCCGCCGCCGAAGTTCGAGCCCATGCCCGGAACCGACGTGGTGATCGATACCGACCTTGTGCTGCTTGCCCTGGGCTTCACTGGGCCCGTGAAGAAGGGGATGATCGAGCAGTTTGGCGTCGAGCTCGATTCGCGCGGCAACGTGGCGACGAAAGGGAACTACATGAGTTCGGTTCCCGGCATCTTTGCGGCTGGGGACATGCGCCGCGGACAGTCGCTGGTTGTGTGGGCCATTGCCGAGGGCCGAAGCGCCGCGAAGGCTATTGACCAGTACCTTTGCCGCGAGCAGTAGACGCTCGAGGCGCTCCGCAACACCACCGCTTGCAGAACAAACGATTCGTTGCTGCCCTCGAACCCTGTTGTTTCGTCTGAGGTTCGCTGCTGGCCAGCCGCTGCTAACATAGACCTTCTTCATCACTTCCGTTTGGCGGGATGGGAGAGGCTCTGTGAATTTCCCGGATTCGTGGACCGAACGCCTGCCTTTTCTTCTGGCTCTCGAAGAGGAGTGGGAACCTGTTCCGCGTCTTGTGCTCTACATCGCAGCGTCGTTCTACGCGGTCCTTCTGTTTCAATTGGTGCGCGGAAGCGGGTTTCCGCAGTTCATGGACCTTGTGTTCATTCCCATTCACGAAGGCGGCCATCTGCTGTTCCGCTTTTTCGGCGAGTTCATTGCCGTGGCGGGCGGCACGTTGTTGCAGTTGGGCGTTCCGCTGATGCTGGCTTCCTACTTTATTCTGCACCGGCAGGTGCAGGGCGCGGCGTTTTGCGTGTTTTTCTTTTTCGAGCAGTTTCTGCCGATCTCGGTTTATATGGCGGATGCACGGGCGCAGGAATTGCCGCTGCTGACGGTGGGCGACAGCGACTACGTGATCCACGACTGGAATTATTTGTTCGACAGGTTTGGCGTGCTCGACCACGACACGCAGATTGCTCACGCCGTGCGCGTCATCGGTTGGGTGGGAATGCTGGGGACGGTTGCGTGGATGGTTTGGCGCAGCCTGCGAGCGAGGTCCAGGCAGCCGCAGGCGCAGTCCCGTCAAGCTGGCCTGCGCTAGTTGGTTGCGCGGGGCGTCTTTGTGCTTCGGCGTTTGCTAGTGCAGCCCGCGGCGCAAATCCATCAGGTGAGGTAATTCCACTTCGAGGATGCGTCCGTAATCCCCGAGCGTTAAGTGAATGTCTTCCGCCGGGCCTACATCGCGATCGGTCCAGTCGCTGCTGGGGATGAGCCTTTCTGATTGCGCGAGATCGCCGGTCTCGTAGTCGTCTCCCTGCTTTTGAAGATCGCCCGGGATTACCTGATAGACGAGCCTGGCCTTGATGTCGAGCATCAGCCAGCGATGACCGAGCAGAACGAGCACCAGGTTTGCGTCCTTCTTTTTGTCCGGCTGGTAGATATTCCACGTGAGGGGAATTTTGTCGTCGATCTTCACCTGTGCTTCGGTGACGGATTTCCAGCGATAGCGCTCGGCGGCGTTTGCTCCCGATGCAATCGTAAGCGCAAGGAAGCAGATGAATGCGGCGATTGTCGCGATTTTGCGCGAGGCGGTTTGCGTGGCGTGCCTGGCGATGAAGGGGATAAATTGTCTCCTGATAAGACCGGTCAGAACGGCTGCGGCTCGCCGAAACGTCGCGCGTCTTGTGTTACGCAGGGATCTCCGCGAAAGATTTGTCTAGCAGCCGGATGCCTTCGTCTACGTCGGCTTTGGTGATGTTCATCGGCGGGGCCATGCGGATCACGTTGCCGTACAGGCCGCCTTTGCCGATGAGCAGGCGGTTGTCGCGCGCGCGTTCCATCAGCTGCGTTGCCTGCGCGGGGGCTGGCTCTTTCGTCTGGCGGTCGCGCACGAGTTCGAGCGCTTGCATCATGCCCATGCCGCGGACGTCGCCGATCACCGGATACTTTTCCTTCAGCTCTTCGAGCCGGGCGCGGAAGTAACCGCCTACCACGTAGGTATTTTCGAGGAGGTTTTCTTCTTCGATCACTTCGATCACCGCGCGCGCGGCTACCGACGTTACCGGGTTGCCGCCGAAGGTGGAGATCGTCAGGCCCTGAAACTTGCCGGCGAGTTCGGAGGTGGTGATCGTCGCGCCCACCGGCACGCCGTTGCCCATGCTCTTTGCGCAAGTGAGGATGTCGGGTGTTACTTCCCACTGCTCGATGCCGAACCACTTTCGGCCGGTGCGGCCGAAGCCTGTCTGCACTTCGTCGGAAATGAAGAGGCCGCCGTAATTTTTCACGATGCGGTAGACGATCTTGAAATATTCGGGCGGCGGAGTGATGAAGCCTCCCACGCCCTGGATTGGCTCGGCGATGAATGCCGCGATCGACCCGCCGGTGGCGGTTTGGATCAGGTTCTCCACGTCGTTCGCGCAGGCCACGCCGCATTCGGGATATTTCAGGTGCAGCGGGCAGCGGTAGCAATAGGGATTGAGCGCGTGCGATACGCCTACGCTGATCACTCCGCTCTTGCGCCACGGTGCTTGCGCCGTCACGCTTTTCGCGAGCGCGGACCCGCCTGCGTACGCATGACGCAGCGCGACGATGTCGTAGCTGGGGCTGGCCATGCGCGCTAGAAGGATGGCGGCTTCGTTGGCCTCGGTGCCGGAACTTGTGAAGAAGCTTTTCTGCAGCTGCCCCGGCGTGATTTCCGCGAGCTTTTCGGCCAGGGCTACGATGGCTTCGTTCGGGAAGAGCGTCGAGGTGTGCTGGAGCTTGTCGACCTGGGCCTTGATCTTGGAGGTGACCTTCGGGTTGCAGTGCCCGAGGCCCACTGTGACGATGCCGCCGAAGAAGTCGAGGTACTTGTTGCCCTCGATGTCCCACAAATACTGCATCGAGCCGTGATCGGCCACCAGCGGATGCTGGTAGTAATTGGTGACTGCGGGCCACAGATATTCCTTGTGCTTGCGGATGACCTCTTCGCTGCGGCTGGCTACGGCTTTGGCTGGCGTGTCCATTGGACGAGAAGAATCTCCCCGAATTTCCTTTACAGCTGGCGTGCCGGTAACCTGCGCGCGCCGATCCCGCAAGTTCATTGCCTGCCGCAGTTTAACCTGCTGTGCTTTCGGCGGCAATAGACCTACCGGCAACGGCTTGCGAAGAACGGTGTGGCGCTTTGGCCGCTTCCCGTATAATTTGCCCCAAGAATGGACAGCGTGTTCAAAAACGTGATACGCGCACTGGCCCGGATTTTCCCGGATTGCGTCACGCTTTGCCAGGCCATCGCGTTCAACATGTTCCTGGCATTTTTCCCTCTGCTTCTTTTCTCGCTGGGGTTTATGGCGATTACGTCGCATTTCGTGGACGCGGTTCGGGAGATCCCCGACCGGCTGAGCCTGATCCTGCCGCCCGGGAGCATGACGGTGGTGGCGGCCTATTTCGTGCGCCGCGTGCTGCGTCCCTGGCGGTGGATGATCTTCGGGCTGCTGGGAACCATGCTCGCGGGCACGCAGGTGATGGCCGGCTACATGGAGGGCTTTCGCATCATCGAAGGAGACCTCCTCGGGCCCACGTACTGGCGGCGGCAACTCCGCGCACTGAGCCTGCTTTGCCTGACGATCGTGCCGATGCTTTCGGTGGTCATCCTCACGGTGTATGGCAGGCAGATTCGGGAGTGGCTGATGCTCGAGACGGGATCGGTGAGCGTGGCCCGTGTTCTGGATGTGGCTGTTTTTGCGGGCGCCATATTTCCTCTGGCGATGGGCACACTCGTGCTGCTGTACCGCATCGGCCGGCCGGGCCATCGGGGGCTGGTCGATTTGTTCCCCGGAGCAGCGGTTTCAACGGTCCTGTGGTGGGCCGTCGACATTTCCTTCGGCTTTTACATGCGCAAGATGCCTTACGATTTCGTCTACCGCGGGCTGGCGGCGGCCATCGGTCTGCTTCTGTGGATGTTTCTGACGGCGATCGTTGTTTTCCTGGGAGCCGCGTACAACGCGGAAGTGCGCGAAGCGGCCGGGGAAGCCGCAGAGCAGGTCACCAGCCCCGCGCTGCGCAAGATCTGGTGACCGTACCATCCCCGCGCATCCCTCCCTGCGAAAACCTGATACACTCCCGAATAGGCGGTCTGAATAGGCAGTCTGGCTTGGCTGTGGCGGATACTTCGGTTCCCGGAGGCGCCATGTGCGAAATGCGAGTCGAATGCTATTCGGGTTATCGTGCCGACGAAAGTCCTCTCCGTTTTACTCTCCGTGGACGCCAATTTGAGGTGAATGAACTGGATGGGCGATGGTACAGCCCGGCGGCCAGCTACTTCCGCGTGCGCGCGAACGACGGCAATTACTACGTGCTGCGCCACGACGAAGTCCAGGATGTGTGGACGCTCGACGGCTTTCGGGCTGCCAGATAGGCGGTTGAATCCGGGTGGCTGAGCCAGAATCGCCCTTCGGCATGGAACAGCCCCCCGAAGGCGCGTGCGTGACCACGCCCGAGTCTCGTGTGCTATACCTGTATGGCGAGGTGCTTATGCTGGCTATCCGCCTGCCGCGGTCCATTGAAAAACGACTGGAGAGGCTCGCTCGGCGCACCGGGCGCACCAAGACTTACTATGCCCGCGAAGCGATCCTCGAATACCTGGACGATCTGGAGGACCTGTATCTGGCCGAAGGCGTGCTGGAGCGCGTCCGCAGCGGCGAAGAGCGTGCCATTCCGCTCAAAGTTTCGCTGAAACGCCATTACGGACCGGGGCGGCCACCCGCCAATAGCGGTCTATAATCAGTTTATGGCCGAGAATGTGATCCACATTTCGGAGGCGGAAGTGCCAGCGACTTTGCTGCTCTGATGGCTCGTGTGCGTGCGGGCGCGAGGGTCATCATCGAGAATGGCGCGCGGCCCTTGGCTGTCCTTCATGCCGCCGAGCCGATGGGCCGTACCATCTCCGAGTGCATCGCATTGGCCAAAGCGCACGAAGACGAAACCGGCAAGGCCCCAGTCCTTGATACAGATTTTGCGGAAGGCGTAGAAGCAATTCTCAACCGCCGCAAGCCGTGGAACCCGCCAAAGTGGGAATAGTCCTCGACTCAAGCGTCATTACCGCTGCCAACTAAATCTCTTTTCGCTCTCGCCGCCGTCAAGGGGCAGGACGTCTGACGCGGCTTCCTGTGGTCGCTATTGACTGCGGTTTCGCGTGCCGTCGCTGGGCCTAAGAGGCAATAGCGTCTGTTCAGGCTCGTGAAGGGCGAGCAACTTTTGTGGTATTCCTGGGTTGTATCGAAGGAGCCATGAAACTAACTCGTTCAAAGCGCAGCCTTGCAGCCCAGCGAAAGCCGGCCAGGCTGACCGGTCGTGCAGTTGCCGTGGAAGCAGCGTTTGTTGCGGGCGTGCTCGCGATTCTTCTCTCGCTTTTGGGCAGCGCGGTGGTCCCTGCCGCTAGCGCCGGCAAACGCGACAAAAACAAGAACACCGACGCCATCGCTCTCAGCAAGAAGTTCAAGGGCAAGCTTCCCATCACCGAACTTACCGAGGACGAGGCCATCGATCACGCCCTCAACCGCCTTGCCTACGGCCCGCGCCCCGAAGATGTCGAGCGCATCCGCGAGATCGGCCTTGAGAAGTGGATCGAGCAGCAGCTGAATCCCGACTCGATCGACGACTCGGCTCTCGACACGCGCCTGAAAAAATATCCCACGCTGAAAATGTCGTCGCAGGAGTTGTTGCAGGAATTTCCTCAGCCCGCTCAAGCGGCGAAGCAGCAGGGCGTCACCAAGGAAGAAATTCAGGAAGAACAGCGCGAGAAGCGGCGCGAGGCGATGACTTCGGTCCTGGTGACCGGCGACGACAATCTCGACAAAGCGCAGCTGCAGCTGGCGATGATCCAGGGCCCCGGCCGCATCGTCGCCGAGCTTTCGATGGCGAAAGTCGACCGCGCCATCTACAGCCAGCGGCAGCTCGAAGCCGTGATGGAAGACTTCTGGTTCAACCATTTCAACGTGTATGCGAACAAGGGCGCGGACCGGTGGTTTCTGACATCCTATATGCGCGACACCATCCGTCCCGGCACACTGGGCAAGTTTGATGATCTGCTCATCGCCACCGCCAAGAGCCCGGCGATGCTCTTTTTCCTGGATAACTGGCAGAGCGTCGACCCCGAGGCTTTCCAGAAATGGCGCCAGCAGATGGAAGGGCGGCGCCGGTTTCAGGGGATGTTCCGCGGCGGCTTTACCCCGCCCATGCCTGGGGAGTTTCCGCGCCAGGGCGCCACCATGCCGGGATTTCCAGCGGCGAACCAACAGCAGCAGCGCCCGGAAGAGCGCGGCCTGAACGAAAATTACGGCCGCGAGGTGATGGAGCTGCACACCATCGGCGTGGACGCCGGCTACACCCAGCAGGACGTGATCGAGATGGCGAAATGCCTCACCGGCTGGACCATCCGCGAGCCGCGCCGCGACCCGGAGTACGTCTTCAAGCCTGAGTTCCACACGCAGGGCAAGAAAATCGTGATGGGGCATACGATCGACTACGGCGGCGAAAAAGACGGCGAAGAAGCGCTGCGAATGCTCGCCAACGATCCGCGCGCCGCGGCCTTCATCTCGACGGAAATCGCCCGGCACTTTGTTTCCGACAACCCGCCGCAATCGCTGATCGATCGAATGACCAGGGAATATCAAGAGAGCGGCGGCAACATCCGCGACGTGTTGCACGCGATGATCTACTCTCCCGAGTTCTGGTCGAAGCAGGCCTATCGCGCCAAGGTGAAAACGCCGTTCGAGCTGGTAGCCAGCACCGCGCGCGCCCTGGACGCCGACATTGCCGTCTCACTGCCCGTGGCGCAATGGGTGGGCCGCATGGGCGAGCCGTTGTTCCTGTGCGAGCCTCCCACCGGATATTCCGACAAGTCGGAAACGTGGGTGAATACCGGCGCGCTCCTGAACCGGCTGAATTTCGCGCTGTCGTTTGCGAGCGATCACATGCTGGGCGCGACCGTCGATCTGGGCATCATGCTGGGCGATGACGCTTCCAAGGATGCGGAAATGGCGCTTTCGCGCGCCCTCGATGTTTTCCTAAACGGGCAGGTGGCTCCCGGCACGCGCGATACGCTCGAAGAGCGCCTGAAAGATCCGCAGATTCTGCAGGCGAAGCTGGACGATCCGGTGAAGCAGGTGAACGAGGGGCTGATCTCGGGATTGGTTCTGGGCGCGCCGGAATTTCAGCGGCGGTAGTTTTCAGAGCACGCGCAACCAACGGCCCGCGGTAAGGAGAAGTGCGATGGCAATTTCTCGGCGATATTTTCTGAAGAGTGGCGGAATCGCGATGCTGGGGATGGCGTCTTTGCCGTCTTTCCTGCAGCGCGCCGTAGTCTCCACCGTCTCGCCTAACAAGAAAAAGATGGTTGTCCTGTTCCAGCGCGGCGCGATGGACGGCTTGAACGTGGTGGTTCCGTTCGCCGAGCCAAATTATTACCAGATGCGCCCCACGATCGCCATTCCGCAGCCGCAGCGAGGCGGCGCCGAGGCGGCCCTCGATCTCGACGGGTTCTTCGGACTGCACCCCAGCCTGCAGCCATTGCTACCGCTGTTTCAGAAGAACGAACTGGCCATCGTGCAGGCGGTTGGCTCGCCCGATCCGACCCGGTCGCATTTCGACGCGCAGGATTTTATGGAGTCCGGCACGCCCGGCGTGAAGTCGACCGAAGATGGCTGGCTCAACCGCGCTCTCCAGGCAATCCCGGAGGATCACCCGTCGCCCTTCCGGGCGGTGGCGTTTGGTCCCTATCTGCCGCGCACGCTGCAGGGCAGCGTCTCCGCGGTGGCGATCCCCGATCTGAAGCAGTTCAAGATGAATGGGCCGCAGGATACGGCCCAGGGCGGCTTCGAGGCGATGTATGCGCAGACCGTCGACCAAGCCTTGCGCGGCGTAGGGCATGAGACATTCGAAGCGATCGACCAGCTGAAGAAGATCAATCCCGACTTGTACGAACCCGAGAACGGCGCGGCTTACCCCAAGAGCCGCTTCGGACAGAGCCTGATGGAGATTGCCGAGCTGTTCAAGGCCGACGTGGGCCTGGAGGTCGCGTTTCTCGATAGCGGCGGCTGGGATCACCACGTGAACGAGGGCGGCGTGCAGGGGCAGCTTTCGAACCTGCTGCGCGATCTGGGGCAGGGAATCGCGGCGTTTCACCAGGACATGGGCGACCGCATGGGCGACGTCGTGTTCGTGAGCATGTCCGAGTTCGGCCGCACCGCGCACGAGAACGGCAATCGCGGCACCGATCATGGGCACGCGAACTGCATGTTCGTGATGGGCGGCGATGTGAAGGGCGGCAAGGTTTACACGCGATGGCCCGGCTTGAGCGAGGGGCAGCTGAATCAGGGGCGCGACCTGGCGGTGACCACGGATTATCGCAGCGTGCTGGGTGAAATTATCTTCACACACCTGGGCGACAAAGACCTCAAGAAGGTGTTTCCGGGATATGCGAATGACCCTCGGCAGTTTCTTGGGTTGCTGAAGACGTAGTGGTCCACAGCATCTCGCGGAGTGTCAGCGAGAACCCAAGAGAGATCCTTCGTCGCTGCGCTCCTCAGGATGACGACGAAAGGCAAGGACGCGAGCAAAATCGAGAGAAAGCCCCACCCTTGAAAAGCGCAAGGGTGGGGCACCCGTAACTGCAACGGCGTGGCTCCGCTCTGCCGGGATTACAACGAACTGCTGAG
>Ga0302325_10025074_pt1 | contig 12394 bp, 10 predicted proteins | sample Palsa_T0_2_FD_201948 | JGI IMG/M metagenome (GOLD analysis project Ga0302325, IMG submission 201948) | Peat permafrost microbial communities from Stordalen Mire near Abisko, Sweden - Palsa_T0_2 | ecosystem: Environmental > Terrestrial > Soil > Palsa > Peat permafrost | place: Sweden: Abisko...
ATTTGGGTCGTGCACCAGGGCTTTCTTACAAGATTAGACAAAGCAGGATTGCGAACGGCATTGTCGCGCCGTTTGTTGAATTCGAAAATGGGACCGTAAACACCACTGCTGACGAGGCTCTGGGAGCATCGATCCAGAGCGATGGCGGGGAATTACGGGAAGCTGAGAGGTTTTTGCAAGTTGAGTTGTCTGCAACCGACTTACCGGCGAATAGGATCAAAGAACTTGCTTCACAGGCTGGTATATCCAGCCGAACATTGCGCCGGGCTGCGGACAAGATTGGTATCAGACGAACTAAAGCTGGTTTCCAAGGTGGTTGGGTATGGCAACTACCGGAAACCTCGAAGGTGGCCAAAACACTCGAAGATGGCCACGCTGAAAGCTTGGACATCTTCGGCAATCAATGGACATCTTCGGTCCATGCAAAGAATTGGAGCTAGTGCATGGCATTGCCAGATCAAAACAATCCATGGGTCGTCGATGCCAAAGTGCCGATGAACGCGCCGACCACGCAAGGCGTTCCCGCACGTGATCACCAAGGCCGTTTTCTAACGGGCAATAGCGGTGGAGGACGCCGAAAGGGATCGCGCAACAGGCTGACTGAACGTTTTCTGGACACCATCGCTGACGATTTTGCCGATCATGGGGCGCAGGCAATTGCAATGGTCCGCATCCATGACCCAGCAACATACTTGAGGATTGTTGGATCGCTTGTTCCACGAGAGCTAATTTTGCAACGTGAACTGTCTCCGCCGATCAATCTCGCGGAAATTTCCGATGATGAGCTGATTAAGTATATTGATTGGCGACGGAGGCAAAAAAATGTGGAGGATGTGGTGAGGACGATTGGATAATAGTTCGCAAGTTCAACGAAAAAACGTCAACCAATATTTGAACTGATCCATCAAAGAGCACGGATAGGCTTTTCCAAGAATGACGCGAGCTAGATAAAAATATTCGTAGCTTAAGTAGCTGGGATGATTTTCTATTTCATTTACCGCTAACTTAGCCAGTTCATAGTCAAACTTGTCGCTGGGTATGCTCGGATTACTTTTATAGCAAACCATTCTAAAATATCCGTTGTCTCCTCCAGCCGATGCAATAAGTCCAGCTAAGCATCCGCTTGACAGCGTCATTCCGATTGAATCCTTCGTTGCACTGTCCCCGTCAACCCGCGCCCTGCATTCGGTCAACAACAAAAGTCCAGTTTGAGCTTTAGCCGTTAACGGTATCAGCAACACCCCAACAGACAGTAGGAAGCTAGCCCACATCATCGCTTTAAGTTCCCTTGGCGCGCCCCAATCTATTGGATAGATGAACTAATATAAAACAGATTGCAGTGGCGCTATCCCAATTTGTTTTTGCGATTATTGCCTGCGCGGACACGTTTGAGCGCACAATTTAAGGCCTTCTTTGCATTCGTACGCCACTGCGGTTGGGGCTCCCACTGCTGGCGAGCCGCCACTGACGCATGATGAAAAGGTCGTCGTGCATTGTCGAGCGCACGTGGGCTCCACAAGGCTCAGATCAACATCGCTGACTTGGACACATCCCGCCAAGACGATGAGCGCGCATAGGCCCAAAATAGTGAGTACGCGCATTTAATGCCCCCTCTCCATGCCGCTTTCAGCAAACAAATCTACCCCTATTCAGTCCGCTCGCAACGCAGACGCTCGCCACGCATCTTTTGGGGACCGCTTTGGGGGCTCGAAGGTCACGTAACGTAATTTAATATATAAAAATCAATATGTTAATGCGCCGTTGTGGCGGAGAGGGAGGGATTCGAACCCCCGATACGGTTGCCCGTATGCCGCATTTCGAGTGCGGTGCATTCAACCACTCTGCCACCTCTCCGCAATATCGAGAATGTGCGAGCGTCGCGGCGCAGTATTTAGCGGTGTACCCCCAGGGATACAAGGCCGCTCTATCAGAGCTCTCGGCCGATCTTGCGGTCGAGCGAATAAGGCCCGCCGCCGCGCAGCGCGATGGCGAAACACACCAGCCCCCAGACCAGGACGTATTCATAGCCGCGGTGCAGCCACGAAAAACCGTTACTCCAGTACAGCACGGCGATGACGAGCATTTCGATCGCTGCTGCCGCCGCAAAAAATCGGGTGAACAAGCCCAATATCAGTGCGATGCCGGCTGAGGTCTCAGTGATCGTAGACAGCCAGTACCAGAGTTCCGGGGGGTTGAAACTCATGTCCGCGTAGCCTTTGACCACGTTCGGCGCCGGGCCGAGCAGTATCTTGCCCCAGCCATGGACCAGAAGATTCCAGCCAACGGCGCAGCGGATTATCAACCAGGATAATGGAATCGCGGCATCGTAAAACGGTCGGAGGAAAGGCAGTAACAGTTTCGGTTCCGCCTGCGCTTCGGCCATTGCTTCCTCCCCCTGGTTTTATGAGCGAAGCATAAACCGGGCCCTGCGTAGCTGCATAGGCGTGTGCAGCCGGCGCCCTTGTTGGTGCGAGTGAGCCGTACTTATACTGTCCTACAATAATTTCAGGGAGTGCGCGGAATGGCAGAGTGGTTCGTCGCCAACGCAGCGGATTTGCCCGAGGGCGACCGGCGCATCGTCACCGCCGGCCAGAACGAGATTGGCGTCTTTCACCAGGGCGGCAGCTACTTCGCTTACAGCAACTATTGCGTCCATTCCGGCGGACCGGCCTGCGAAGGCATCATGATCAACAAGGTGGTCGATATCATCGCGCCGGATCGCACCTACCAGGGCCAAACCTTTTCCGACGAGATGCACTTCGTCTGCCCGTGGCACGGCTACGAATACGACCTCAAGACCGGCCATTGCATGGGCGATCCCAAGCTGAAGCTGAAGAGATTCGAGGTGGTGCGGCGCGGCGACGAAATCTACGTCGTGGCTTAGCGCATGATCCGGAAAAGTGGATACCGGTTTTCCGATAAGAGCATGCGCCCTTAGAAAAGAGAGATACAGATGGACACGGTTCCGAGCGAAGCCCGCCAGCTCAATTTCAACGATTATTCCACCTCAAAACATCTGGAGCATGCGGCGCAGCAGGCCCGCGCGCGCAACTATCAGGACTTTCTGATCGTCGATGTGGATGCCCATCACTACGAGAACGAATCCTACAAAGAGGTTTTCGAGTACATCGAGAGTCCGGTGATCCGCCGTGACGCCATTGATGCGTCGCGTCGTCCCGGCCGGTCCGGGATGCTCAATAGCCAGGTCGGCAATCAGGGAATTGGCGGTCGGATTACCCGGCACAACCTGCGCGGCCTCCAGAAAGTACCGCAGACCGGACATCATCGCGACGTCCATATGACGCTGGAATGGATGGACGCAATGGGCGTCGACTACGCCTGCCTGTTTCCGACGCCCATGTTGTTCCTCGGCCTGCACCCGCAGGTCGAGATCGAGGTCGCGATGTGCCGCGCCTATAACCGCTGGCTTTGCGAACGCATCCTAGCCGTCGAGCCGCGACTGATCTCGATGCTTTACATCCCCTTCAACGATCCGGAGGCCGCCTACAAAACGGTGAAAGACTTCGGCGACAAGAAAGGCGTTGTCGGCTTCATGGTGACATCGCCGCGTTACAAGCCGGTGCACGACAATGCCTACATGAAGACCTACGCACTGCTCGAAGAAATGGGAAAGCCGATCTCGTTTCACGCCGCCTATAACTGGAACGATCAATCGCTTTCGATGACGAACCGCTTCATCTCGGTGCACGCGCTCGGCTTCATGTGGTTCAACATGGTGCACCTGACCAACTGGGTCGTAAACGGCCTGCCGGAACGGTTCCCGAAACTCAAGGTGATGTGGATCGAAAGCGGACTGACCTGGGCCTATTCGCTGATGCAGCGGCTCGACCACTCTTACATGATGCGCACGTCGGATTGTCCATCGCTCAAGCGCAAGCCGAGCGAATATATGCGTGAGATGTATTATTCGTCGCAGCCGATGGAGAAGCCGGCTGATCTATCGATCCTTGAAGCCACCTTCAAGATGATCAATGCCGAGACCCAATTGCTGTGGTCGTCAGATTACCCGCACTGGGACTTCGACTTGCCCGGCGTAATTTACGATCTGCCGTTCCTTAACGAAACCGCGAGGCGCAATATGCTCGGCGGTAATGCGGCGCGGGCGTTCGGTCTCGACACCAAAGTAGTAAAGAAGATTCCGTAACGGGCGGCTAAAGCATGATCCGGAAAAGCATGCCCTCGGACTTGATCCGTGAGTGACTTCCGGTTTTCCGAAAAGACCATGCTCTAATAAGAAATCTAGACATTGATCCGATTCAATCTGATCGGATCAAGGTCTAGGTGCCGGTAAACACCGGCTTGCGTTTTTCCATGAAGGCGGTGCGGCCTTCCGTGAAGTCGTTGCTGGCGTAGCACGTTTCCACCATTTCGACGGTGCCTGCAACACTGCGCCTGGTTTCATCCTTGAGAATTTCGCCGACCGTGAACTTTACCGCCTTGATGGTGAGCGGCGCGTTGGCGCAGATCATGTCGGTCATGCTTTTCACGTAGGTTTCCAGCTCGGCCGAAGGCACAGCGCGGTTGATAAGACCCATGGCGAGCGCTTCCTGGGCATCGAACTGACGCGCGGTGTAGAAAATCTCCTTGGCAAAGGCCGGCCCAACGATATCGGTCAGCCGCCTCAAGCCGACATAACCGTAGCCGATGCCAAGCTTGGCCGCCGGCACCGCAAATCGCGAATTGTCCGTTGCAACCCGAATGTCGCAGCAGGTCGCGAGGCCCAGTCCGCCGCCGATGCAATAACCGCGGATCATCGCGATGGTTGGTTTGGGGAATTCGTAGATGCTGGAATAGGCGGCGTCCGCCCTTTTTGAATAGGCGCGTGATGCTTCCAGGTCGGAGCGCTCGCTTTCGAATTTGGAAATGTCGGCCCCGGACACGAACGCCTTGCCGCCGGCCCCGGTGAGCACCACGACACGAATATCGTTATCGGCGGCAAAACCATCGAGAATGCGCTTGGTCGCATCCCACATGTCCAGCGACACGGCATTCAGCCGCTCGGGATTGTTGAACGTCACGTAGCCGACACCCCCTTCCTTACGGGAGAGCATCTTGTCGGTCATGGCAAAACTCCTTGTCTATGGTCCTGTCATCATCCGCGAAGGCGGATGATCCAGTAATCACTATCGCCGCGGACTTGTCGTCATAGGTTGGCGTTTACTGGATGCCCCGCTTTCGCGGGGCACGACATTGTTTATACGGCTTTCGCCTTATGCAACGCGCCGATGTCGCGCTTACTGAAACCGAATTCCTTGAGCACGGAGTCGGTGTGCTCGCCGAGCTCCGGCGGCCGTGCCACGAGCTTCGATGGCGTGCGCGACAGCGTGACGCCCTGGCCAACCAGGTACATCTTGCTCTTGTCTCTCTTGGTGACGCTCTGCGCGATGCCGAGGTGCTTCACCTGCGGATCGGCGAACATCTGATCGATGTTGTAGATCGGCCCGCATGGCACGCCGGCCTCGTTCATGATCTCGACCCATTCATTGCTGGTCTTGCCGACCAGCCGCTTGCTGATCTCGACGTCGAGCGGATCGCGGTTCTTCGAGCGCGCCGCGCCGTCGATGTAGTCCGGATTTTTCACAAGCTCCGGCGCGCCAATCACTTCGCAGAACCGCTTCCAGATCGTTTGACCGGCAGTGGCGATATTGATGTAGCCGTCATCAGTCTTGTAGACGCCGGTCGGCGCGCTGGTCGGATGATTGTTGCCGGCCTGCTTCGCCACTTCGCCCTGCACCAGATAGCGCGCGGCCTGGAAGTCGAGCATGAAAATCTGCGCTTGCAGCAGCGAGCTTGTGACCTGCTGACCCTTCTTGGATTTCTCACGTTCAAGCAGCGCGACCATGATGCCGAGCGAGGTGAGCAGGCCGGCGCTGAGATCAGCAATCGGAATACCGACGCGAACTGGGCCTTGCCCGGGCAGGCCGGTCACCGACATCAAGCCGCCCATGCCCTGCGCGATCTGATCGAAGCCCGGCCTGTTAGCGTAAGGGCCGTCCTGGCCGAAGCCGGAAATGCTCGCATAGATCAGTTTCCGATTGATCTTGGAAAGCGTCTTGTAATCGATGCCGAGCCGCTTCTTCACGTCGGGCCGAAAATTCTCAACCAGCACATCGGCTTTCTTGACCATGCGCTTGAGCGCCGCGATGCCCCCGGGCTTCTTCAGATTCAGCGTCATGCTGCGCTTGTTGCGGTGCAGGTTCTGAAAGTCGCCGCCTTCGCGCGGGCCGCCCATCGGCTCTTCAACGCCGGGCGGCGTCTCGATCTTGATGACGTTGGCGCCCCAGTCGGCCAATTGGCGCACGCAGGTTGGCCCCGACCGGACGCGGGTCAGATCGAGCACGGTAAAGCGCGCGAGGGCTTTTGAAGCGCGGGGAAAGGGCATTGCGGACGCCTCCGACGCCAGTTTTGACGGCTGATTTCTCAGCCGGATTTTTGCCGGCTGATGCGCCGGAAGAGGCCGAACTTAGCGATCCCGTCGCGGTTGTCTATGGGTTCGCAAACGCGCGCCGGACCGTCGTTTCGAGCGCGCTACATGGATAAAATGTTAGGCGGAAAAGCCATCTTTCCGGCACTTTCGCGAGGCGATCATGAATGAGGAAGAATTCAGCGTGATAGTTCGCAAATTTCTGATGGACCATCAAGCTTGAATGAGTGCGAGATTGAGCGCCAATATGATTGATCTCCGTCGCGTTTTTACCGTTCTCGCCGTTGTTGCATTTTCTACGGCAGCCGTTGCCCAGGATCATCCAGGCCGGGGCGGCGGCGATCATCCGCGACGGCAGGACCAAAGCCAGCAAGGCGACAGCGACCAGCATGGGGGCTTAAGCCCCTCGCCGGCCGGTATGCCGCCGGGCGTTCTTTCGCTGCTGCCTGCCGACTCCGTCACCGAGCACAGCATCGATACGCCGAACGGCAAGCTCAACTACACGGCGACCGCCGGTACTTTTCCGTTATTCGATCAGACCGGCTCGCGCTCGGCACAGATTTTCTACACCGCCTATGTTGCCAAAACCGACAACGTAACCAAGACCGACAATGCCGTGAACCGGCCGGTGACGTTTGTCTTCAACGGCGGTCCGGGGGCAGCCTCGGCATTCCTCAATCTCGGTTTGGTCGGACCGCGCATTGCGCAGTTCGGCGCTGACGGCCGCGACGCCACCAACACGCATCTCGTCGACAATCCGGATACCTGGCTTGCCTTCACCGATCTGGTGCTGATCGATCCGGTCGGTACCGGCTGGAGCAGGGCGGCAAAGCCTGACGGCGGCAGCCCATTCTGGAGTGTACGCGGCGACGCCGAGTCGATGGCGAAAGTGGTGGCACTTTATGTGGCCAAGAACAGCCGCCAAAGCTCGCCGAAATTCCTGCTTGGTGAAAGCTATGGCGGTTTCCGCGCTGCCAAAGTTGCGCGCGCACTGCAAAGTGAACAGGGCATCGTGGTCTCTGGCATTTCGATGCTGTCACCGATGCTGGAAGGCGCATTCCAGTTCGGCGGCGACCGCTTCGCGCTGGGCGCGGCGCTGCAACTGCCGTCGCTCGCGGCGGCCGAGCTCGAACGCAAGGGCACGTTCAGCCAGGATGCGCTGGCAAAGGCCGAGCACTTTGCGTTGACCGATTATCTCTCGACGCTGGCCGGTCCACCGTTGCAGGGCGACGCAGCGAAGAATTTCTATGCGCGTGTCGCGCAGATGACCGGACTGTCCGTCGATGCGGTGACCGAGAGCCGCGGCTTTATCCGCGACGAGTACATCAAGAATCTATCTGCCGGCGACCACAAGATCGTCAGCCACTATGACGCGACGTTTGCCGCCGACGATCCTTACCCGGAATCATCGTCACCACGCGGCCCGGATCCGATCCTTGACGGCTTGGTGCGCGCCTATGGCAGCACCTTTGTCGGCTACGCGCGCGATGAGCTCGGCTTCAAGACCGACATGACTTACAATCTGCTGGCCTCGGAAATCGCCGGAAAATGGGATTGGGGCGAGGGCCACGGCCAGCCCAGCGTCAGCGACGATCTGCGGGTGCTGCTCGCGCTCACACCGTCATTCCATCTGCTGATCGCCCACGGCTATAGCGACATGGTGACGCCATTCGCCGTGACCCGTTACGTGCTTAATCACCTTCCACCGGTTGATGGCGAAGAGCGATCCCAGCTCAAGCTCTATCGCGGCGGTCACATGTTCTATCTCGACCCGGCGTCGCGCAAAGCCTTCACCGCCGATGCACGGACACTCTACGCGTCACCCTGACGGACATTCGGCCGCAGCGGTTCGCGGATTTCCAAACCCCGGGTTGCACGTTAAGGTTGGGCAACAGGGGGAAACGTGAGCCTGCTTAGGGTGGAAAACGTCTCGCGGCATTTCGGCAGTCTTGTCGCCGTGGACAAGGTGTCCATGACTGTGGAGCCCGGCGAATTGCGCGCGGTCATCGGCCCGAACGGCGCCGGCAAAACCACCTTCTTCAATCTGATCAGCGGCTTTCTCTCCCAAACATCGGGACAGATCATTTTTGACGGCGAGGATATTTCCCGCCTGTTGCCGGCGCGCCGGGTCTGGAAGGGCATCGCGCGCACGTTCCAGATCACCGAAGTGTTTCCGGAGCTCACGGTTCGCGAAAACCTCAAGATCGCCGTCGAAGCAGCGAGCGGCTATCGTAAACGCCTGTGGCAGCCGTCGAATGCTGAAAATGATGTCAAATCGCGGGTCGAGGCTCTACTTGAGATGGGCGGCCTGACGACGAGCGCCAATCGTCTGGTCGGCGAGCTCGCCCACGGCGATCAGCGTGCCACCGAGATCATGATGGCGCTTGCGCTGAAGCCTCGGCTCCTGCTGCTCGATGAGCCGACCGCGGGAATGGGCGATCAGGAAACCTACACCGTCACCCGATTGATCCGCCGTCTGCACCGCGATCAGAAACTCACCATCGTGCTGATCGAGCACGATATGCGTGTGGTCTTTCATCTCGCCGACCGCATCATGGTACTCGATCAGGGCAAATTTCTCGCCGAAGGCACGCCACAGGAAATCGCCGCCAACAAAGCGGTACAAACCGCCTATCTGGGTCAAGCTGCATGAGACTCGCCGCATGACCGCCGCGCTGACCGCCGAGAACCTCCACACCTATTACGGCAAGAGCCACATCCTGCACGGCGTCTCTCTTGAGGCTGCCGAAGGCCAGGTCACGGCACTGCTCGGCCGCAACGGCGCCGGCAAAACCACGACCTTGCGCAGCCTGATGGGCCTTACGCCGCCGCGCGAGGGCCGGGTTTCAATCTTCGGAACCGCCACCACCGGCTGGCCGGCATTCCGCGTCGCAGCGCTTGGCGTCGGCTACGTACCGGAAGGCCGACGAATTTTTCCCAATCTTACCGTCGATGAAAATCTGCTGGTGCCGCTGGAGCGGCCGGGTCCTTGGACACCGACCACGGTCTACAAGTTGTTTCCACGGCTTGAGCAACGCAAGCGCAACCTCGGGCGGCAGCTCTCCGGCGGCGAACAGGAGATGCTGTCGATCGCCCGCGCACTCCTCGTCAACCCGAAGCTCCTGATGCTCGACGAGCCGTCGCAGGGTCTGGCGCCGCTGATCGTGCGCGAGGTTTTCCGGATCATTGCGCAGATGCGTGCTGAAGGCATTTCCGTGCTACTGGTCGAGCAGAATGTGCGGATGAGCCTTGAGATTGCCGACCATGCCTATGTGCTCGACCATGGCCACGTCGTCTATTCCGGCCCCGCGCGCGAACTTGCCGCCGACGAAGCGCGCGTGCAGTCGCTCGCCGGCGCCAGCGCCGAAGAGTGGACGGCGGCTTAGAGCATGATCCGGAAAAGTGGACTTCCGGTTTTCCGAGAAGATCATGCTCCAACTAGAAATCTAGACCCTGATCCGATTCAACTTGATTGGATCAGGGTCTAGGTCGGTTTGTTGGGATCGAGCCCGTGCTCCGCGCACATCGTGGCGACGATCGACACGTCCTTGCCGCCAGTGACCAGACCAAGCGCAGCCGCCGTGATGTGACCGCCGGTCACTTGCGTGTCGACGATAAAGGCCTGATGGCCGCTATATGCCGCGTGCGGACTTTGTGCATCCACGGACGCACAATAAGCCGGTTGGTCGCTGTCCGGCGAAACCGGGAATTTTGTCCAGTGATACTTCGCGCTGCCGGGATTGCTTAGCGAGAGCGACACGGCGCGCATGATGATCTTCTTCTCGTCGGCCGTCAGGTCGCGTGACGGGGCGGAAGAAGGGGTTGCGGACGCCGTGTCGGAAGCGGCCGCCGATGGCGTCAGATCGGATGTCATGGTGCTGGTCGACGAGCCAGCACAGGCCGCCAGCGCCAGACTTGCGGCTATTGCTGCAATCGCTTTGGATGGGACCGTTGACAAGATTTGTGGCCTGTTTCCCGCACCGCAAATTATCAATAATCGCTGTCAGGTTGCAAATAGATGAACGGAGCCGAAAACAAGCTCGCCGGGGCACGTTCACGCGTCATTTTTCGCCTGGCAGCAGCGCCTTGACCGACTCGATTACAGAGGGCGGCGTCTTGTAAAGAGCTGCAACGAGCTGTTCCAGCTGATCCGGCGACGTATAGGTCATGTCCATTTTTATGCCGGCAGCCTCAGCGGCGAGTTCCGGATCGTTCACCGCATCGGCGATCGCCTTGCGCATGATCGCGACGCGGTCCGCCGGAACTCCCGGCGGAAAGACATAAGGCCTGCCGAACTCGGTCGACGAAAATACAAACCGCATGAGCTGTCGCTGTTCGTCGGTCTTGGCATAGTCGAAGATCGAAGGCACATCGGGTATTTCCGCGATCGGTGCTTCTTCGGCGCGCAGCAGGAACGTTATCTTGCCGTCCCGGACAAGTTGATCGGCAATGCGGAATTGCGCATAGGATCCGCACATGCCTTGCGTCTCGCCACGCTGCATCGCCAGCATTGCGTCGCCCATGCCCTGATAGCCTTCGACGATCTTGATCCGGGTGCTGAGCACCCTGTTGAACACGGTCGGCAGAATAGCGAGTGACGATGTGGCTCCAGCCGCACCGACGATAAATTCCTGCGTGAACAAGTCGGCTGGTGTCTTGACCGGCGCCGTGTACCAGCGCGCGCAGACCCGAGCAGGGTGCGAGGTCGCGCCGAGCCAGGTCATCCGGCGGGGGTCGGCCCGAAGGTTCGCCTGCCCTGTCAGCGCATCATTGACGATGTTACGCGAGAATGAGCCGAGCACGGTGCCGTCAGGCGGCGCCTGCAAATAGATATAATTCGCCGCAACCATACTTGCTGCTTGCGGCATGTTCTGGACGATGATGCCCGGCTGGCCCGGAATATATTTCGGCAAGTATTTCGCGAGCAACCTGGCGCCGAGATCGTAATCGTTGCCGGCGGGGAAGCCGGCGATGAGGCGGATTTCCTTACCCTTGTAGAAATCGTCCGCATGCGCTGCTGCCGCCGCGATCAGCAGGCAAACCGCAATCGCAAACTTTGATTTCATTTCTGCTTATTCGGCCGCTCGCTTTTGGGCGAGCGCAGCAGCGGCTTTGTCATAGCTTTCCTCGCGAGTCAGCATGTCTTTGAGCCCGACCAGTTCGTAGTAGTCGTCGAGCGGGAGCAAATGGTCGAACGTCGCCGTGAGCGAGTTTTCCTTCTTAAGAATACGCAGCACATTACGTACCGCCTGCGCGGCAGCGAATAGCGCGATCGAAGGGAAGGTCGCAGCGACGACGCCGGCGGCCTCAAGCTCCTCGAGGCTGCGCTTCTTTAATCCGGCGGCCTGCGACAGCGTTGCCATATGCGGCCCGCCAATTTCACGGATAGCGCGTTTGATGTCGTCGATGGTATCGACGCCCATCGGCTTCGCCATGTCGGCGCCGGCCTGCATGAAGAGCTGGCTGCGCTCGATCGCTGCGTTCAGGCCGTCAACACTCGCGGCATCGGTGCGCGCGGCGATAAAGAAATCCGGGTCGCGACGCGCATCGAGCGCGGCCTTGATCTTGGCCAGCATCTGCTCGACCGGGATCACCTGCTTGCCCGGCAGATATCCGCAGCGGTTGGGGAACACCTGATCGCTAATGAAAACACCGGCAATACCGGCCGCCTCGAAGGCGCGCACCATTTGCCGCACATTATTGACGCCGCCGAAGCCGGTGTCGGCATCGACATAAACCGGGACTTCAACCGCCCCGGCGATGCGCGCGTAATGGTCAGCGTAGTCGCGCATGTTCGACTGACCCATGTCGGCTTGCGCCAACATCGAGCCGATCGCGGCATAGCCGCCGGCGCAGATCGCTTCGAAACCCTCTGCTTCCATGATACGCGCCGACAGCGCATCGTATGCGCCGGGCATCAGCACCAGCCGCTTGCCGGCCATGATCGCC
>Ga0302325_10025077_pt1 | contig 12393 bp, 10 predicted proteins | sample Palsa_T0_2_FD_201948 | JGI IMG/M metagenome (GOLD analysis project Ga0302325, IMG submission 201948) | Peat permafrost microbial communities from Stordalen Mire near Abisko, Sweden - Palsa_T0_2 | ecosystem: Environmental > Terrestrial > Soil > Palsa > Peat permafrost | place: Sweden: Abisko...
GGCCGCCGGGGGTGTCCGCCAGGATCCGCGCCATGATCCGGGCCGCTTCGGCGGACTCGGGCGGCACGCCCCGCTGACAGGCCGCTTCGGCCTCGGCCTGCGCCCGCTCGACGTCGACCAGCCAGCGGCCGGACTGGATCTGGATGCCAATGCCAGCGACCTGCCGGACCTGCTCGCGAAAACCCCTGTCGGCTACCAGCTCAGCGAGATCGACCCACGCTTCGACCTGCTCGGCCGAAGGATCGTCGGGCAGATCAGGCGCTGCGGCCCAGCGGGGTGCCCGCGCCGGGCTGGGATCCAGCCCGCGGAAAACCTCCACCATGAAGTCATCGATGATCTGGCGCCGCTCGGCCGCGGACAGGCGCGCGAGTTTGTTGATCATGCCCATCTCCTCGCCGTCGGCAGAGCGCTTCACCACGGCGGCCACCACTGCCCGGCGCAGCCGCAGGGCCCGGATCTCGGTGTCCAGCGCCTCCAGGTGGATAGCGGCCAACTCCGCGGCGGTGACCTGGCCGCCCAGTACGCGCCGGACATCGGCCAAGCTCACGCCCAGCTCCCGCAAGGTCATCACCAACTCCAGCCGGGCCACGCACGCCGCGTCGTACAGCCTGCGATCGCCGTCAGTCCGCGAGGCCGGCGGCACCAGCCCGCTATCCGACCAGAACCGGATAGTGCGCACCGGTACGCCGGCACGTCTGGCCAGCTCACCGATCGTCAGAAAAGGTCCGTCGTTCTCCATGGCGTCAGTCTGGCTCCTCCAGTAACTGGAGGAGCAAATGCCCAGCACCCGGTAGCCGCGGCCCGGGAATCCAGCAGGCAGCCCATCCGCGAGGACGTAATCGGCAGCACCCGGACCTGCCGGCCGACGACAGCGCGCCTCCGCCCTAGTCCAATACCCGTACAAAATGATCACGTAAAGTCGCTGAGAAAACCTCAATCTCACGCACTAACCTGATATGCCCCAGCACGTAGCCTCCCCATATCCCACAGATAGAGGCGTGTCTGGATTTCCGCCTGAGGTGATGCAATAGCCAGAACCGCCATTACCGCAGATCTGGTTAGTCTGCGCTTGTGCGGCAGGAGCCGCAACCAGGAACGGCAGGAGGGCCACCGCGGCCACAATCAATACCTTTCTCATGTCCTTCTCCCTCTCGTTAAGGGCCTGCTGGTATCTGATTGCCCAGGCTGGCGCATCGACGGATGGCAGGCATTTACTATCGGCGATAGTCGTATACGCCGCGGCGCTCGGTCAAGGAAAATACCGGCAATCTAACCGGCAATCTAACCGGCAATTTAACCGGCAGGTCCTGGCGGAGGGGACTTGCCGATACCGCAGTCTTGGCCAGTGCGGATGGCGTCTTCGGCCCGGGCGTCCACCCGGTAGGCGGCGTCGATGTAAGCGGGCTGGCCCAGCCAGCTCACGGCGGGCGAACATCCGCATGGTGGCGGGCCAGTTGGCGAGCTGGTAACGGGTCATCAGCGCACTGTCCCGCGCCGCCGCTGACCCGCGCCGCCAGGAGTCAGAAGAGCAGGGTGGAGAGCGTCGCCCGGGCCTTGGCCACCCGGGAGTCCCGGGGCGGGAAGATCTCGAAGAGGCTGATGAGATGGCGTCGGGCCCGGTCCCGGTCTTCACCTGACGTCCGCCGGATGGTGCCGAGCAGCCGGTCGAATGCTTCCTCGATGCGGCCCATGGCCAGTTCGATGTCGGCGACCTGGCTCTGCGCCTCGACGTCGTCCGGGTTCTCCGCCGCGGCCCGGCGCACCTGCGCCTCGTCATAGGAATTCACCCGGCGGATCAGGTCGACCTGGGCCAGCCCGAGCGTGGCGATGGGGTGCCCGGGCGAGACGGCGAGCACCCGCTCGAACGCGGCCGTGGCGGCGTCGATGTCGCCACGCTCCATGGCCTGCTGCGCTTCCTCGAAGGCGGGATCCACACCGGGCCCGCCAGGACCGCCCGGGCCGCCGGGCGCGCCCGGCGGGTAGCCACCGGGCACCTCGGCGCCATCGTCCGGGCCGCCGTCCAAGCCGGCCGCGCCCCCGGCGACGCCGATCTGGTCAGCCACTTGCATGACCTGGCCGATCCACTGGCGTACCTGGGCCTCGGGCATGGCCCCGAGGAAGCCGTCCACGACCTGGCCGCCGACCACGGCCATGACCATGGGGATGCTCTGGACCTGCAGCGCGGCCCGCAACTGCGGGTTCGCGTCGATGTCCACCTTGGCGAGCACCCAGGCGCCGTCGGCTTCGATGGCGAGTTTTTCCAGCACCGGGCTGAGTTGCTTGCACGGGCCGCACCATTCGGCCCACAGATCCAGGATCACGGGTGCGGACCGTGACCGCTCGACCACCTCCACGTTGAAGGTTTCCTCGGTCACGTCGAGCACGTTGCCGACCGGCGCCCCGTCCGGGTCGTCAGTGCGAGACGCCGCCTGCTGGCTGCGCTGCGCGGCTGCCTGCCGCGCGCCCAGGTCGACGGCGCCGTAGAGCGAAAAGTCACGCGGCTGCTGCATGACTCCATCCTGCCGCATGCTCGCCGTGAATCGACCGCTGGAACCGTGAGGAGCGCGTCCTAGAACGCCGGGGTCTCGAAGTAGGTGCCCCACTCGTCGCGCAGCACACCGCAGATCTCGCCCAGGGTGGCCTCAGCGCAGGCCGCTTCCAGCATCGGCGGGATCATGTTGGCGCCCGACCGCGCGGCCGCCAGCATCGCGGCCAGGGCCGAGTCCACGGCGGCCTGGTCCCGCCCGGCCCGCCGCCGGGCCAGGTCCCGGACCTGATCCCGTTCCACCTCATGGCTGACCCGCATGATCTCCACCGGCTGCCCGACCGTGTCGGGGTAGCAGTTCACGCCGACGACCCGCTTGTCACCCTTCTCCACCTTCTGCTGGTACTCGAAGGCTGACTCGGCGATCTCGGCCATGAACCACCCGTCCTCGATCCCGCGGAGGATCCCGCCGGTCATCGAGCCGTCGGGGCTCATCGCGCGGATCTTGGCGAAGACCGCCTCCGCCTCAGCTTCCAGGCGATCGGTGAGCGCCTCCAGGTACCAGGAGCCACCCAGCGGATCCGCGACGTTGACCACGCCCGTCTCCTCCATGATCACCTGCTGGGTGCGCACGGCGATCTCGGCCGCTTTCTCGCTGGGCAGCGCCAGCACCTCGTCGAGGGCGTTGGTGTGCAGCGAGTTCGTCCCGCCGAGCACGGCGGCCAGCGCCTCGATCGCGGTCCGCACGATGTTGTTGTCAGGCTGCTGCGCGGTCAGTGACACGCCGGCCGTCTGGGTATGGAACCGCAGCCACTGAGCGCGGGGCGTGGTCGCGCCGTAGGTGTCCCGCATCCACCGGGCCCAGATCCGCCGGGCCGCCCGGAACTTGGCGATTTCCTCGAAGAAATCGATGTGCGCGTCGAAGAAGAAGGAAAGCCCGGGCGCGAAGGCGTTCACGTCCAGGCCGCGGGACAGGCCAAGCTCGACGTAGCCGAACCCGTCGGCCAGCGTGAACGCGAGTTCCTGCGCCGCCGTCGAGCCCGCTTCCCGGATGTGGTAGCCAGACACCGACAGCGGCTTGTACGCGGGGATCTCCTGGGCGCAGTACTCCATCAGGTCACCGATCAGCCGGAGATGCGGCTCCGGCGGGAAGAGCCACTCCTTCTGCGCGATGTACTCCTTGAAGATGTCCGTCTGCAGGGTCCCGTCCAGCGTGGCCAGGTCCGCGCCCTGCCGCTGGGCCGCAGCCAGGTACATGCAGAACACCGGGACCGCGGGACCGCTGATCGTCATCGACGTGGTCACGTCGGCCAGCGGGATGCCGGAGAACAGCAGGTCCATGTCGGCGGCGGAGTCGATCGCCACACCACAGTGGCCGACCTCACCGAGCGAGCGCGGCTCGTCGGAGTCGCGGCCCATCAGGGTGGGCATGTCGAACGCCACGGACAGGCCGGCGCCGCCCGCCCGCAGCAGCATCTTGTACCGCTCGTTCGTCTGCCTGGCATTACCGAACCCGGAAAACTGGCGGATCGTCCAGGCCCGCCCCCGGTACCCGGCGGGATAGAGGCCCCGGGTGAACGGGTACTGCCCGGGCCAGCCGATCTGGTCGAACCCAGACGGCTCGGCACCCGCCGCCGGGCCGTACACCGGATCCACCTCGAGCCCGGACAGCGTGCTGAAGTCCGCGTCACGAAGCCGCGCCTCGTCGAACCGGCGCTGCCAGCGGCGCCGCCCCTCAGCGGCCGGCTCCCTGGGGGCTTGTGCCTCCATGACGGCTCCCTCCCCGATGCCGGCGGCTGCCCAGCCGGCGGGTACTCAGTCAACTGCGGTGAGAATAGTAGGACGTCCTAGTATTCTTGCCTCAGTCTAGCCGGGCCGGGCCAGATGGACATACCTGGCCGGGCGCCGTCGGTCCCACACCGCAAAAATCCGGCCGGCATTCACCCCAACCGGGAGCCTCTGCGGGCCGTCTCAGGTAGTGCACGGGCGATGCGGGGGCGCGCCCGTGCCCGCCCAGGCCCGTCTCGTCCGCGAAGGTGTGGTAAACCTGTGCCGTCCCAAGCCACCGATGTCGCCGCGGCCGCGGCCGCGGGTGAGGTCCTGACCCTGGTGGCGCCGTGGAGCACGGCGACGGGGGCCGCCAGCCGAGGGGATTCCGTGGGCACGCTCCGCAGCAACGACCGCGGCGCGGCAGAGGAACTCTTCAACGCGTGCTATCCACGGCTCGCCGGCTGGGTCCGGCGGCTGGTGGACGACGACGACACCGCGCACGAGATCGCGTCCGAGGCCTTCACGCGGCTGCTCGCCCGGTGGTCGACGCTGGACAACCCGCAGAGCTATCTCTACATGATCGCCACGAACCTGGTCCGTGACCACTGGCGCAAGACCGGCCGGGAGCGCAAGGCCATGCGAGCGGTCACCGCCGGCACGCAGTTCGACCCGGTTTACCACCCGGGGCAGGACGTGCACGTGCGCGCGCTCCTGCAGGCTCTGCCCGACCGCCTCCGCAGGCCGTTCCTGCTCCATTACTACGGGGGCTTCCCGCTCCGCGAAGTCGCCGTCATGCTCGGCCGGCCCGAAGGCACGATCAAGGCCGACCTGTTCCAGGCGCGGGCGCGGCTGCGGGAAGCGCTGGGGGAATCCGATGACTGACCCGCGAGACGACCTGGATGCCTGGCTGGAAGCCCAGGTCCATCCGCTGCCGCCACCGCCGGGAACCTTCGAGCTCATCCGGCGGCGGGCCCGGCGGCGCAAGGTGACCCGGGCCGCGGTGGCGGCCGCGGGGGCGGCCGCCGTGATCACCCTCATCGCGGCGGTCCCGACCCTGATCATCCCGCGCCTGCAGCCCGGCGGGGGGCAGGGGCAACGAAGCACAGCGGCCGGCCAGACGCTGCCCGCCAGCCCCGGCCAGGGATCAGCTACCCCGTCCGCGGCGGCGCCGACACCGACACCGGCCGCCGCCCAGGCGCCCGTGCCGCCCAACTTCGCGGCCACGTCGGTCACCTTCATCGGCACCCTCACCGGGTGGGTGATCGGCCAGGCCGGGACCCCGGGCGACTGCGCCATCGTCAAGCAGGACTGCACGTCGATCGCCCGCACCGATGACGGCGGCGCCACCTGGTACGGCGTGCACGCGCCCGTCACCGGCGCGCCGGATGGCTCCAGCGGAGTGAGCCAGATCCGTTTCCTGAACCGGCAGGACGGCTGGGCGTTCGGGCCGCAGCTGTTCGCCACCGAAGACGGCGGCCAGACCTGGACGCACATCAGCACCGGCAGCATGCGGGTGACCGACCTCGAGACCCGCGGCGATCGCGCCTTCGCGGTCTGGGCCCAGTGCACGGGGACCGGCTCCGATTTCGCGGCCGGCTGCACCAGCTTCGCCGTGTACTCCGCCGTCGCGGGCAGCGACGCCTGGGTACCCGTGGCGGGTGCCACCGCGGCCGTCAATCCGGGGGCCGCGGCGAGTACCGTCTCCCTGCTGCTCACCGGCACCAGTGGTTATCTGCTGGCGCCCAGCGGAAACCTGCTCAGCGGGCCGGTCTCCGGTCAGGGCCCCTGGCAGCCGCTGAGCACGCCGGGCGCTGGGGGTCAGTCCACGGCGCAATGCGCACCCAATTCCGCCCAGCCCGATGGCCAGCCGGCCGGCGGCATGCTGGCCGCCACCAGCGCGTCCGGGCTCGTGCTGCTGTGCACCGGCCAGGCCGCGGGTGGCACCCAGGTCAAGACCGTCTACACGTCCTCCGACAGCGGTGCCGCGTGGCAGCTGGCGGGCAGCGCGCCCGCGGCTGGCGTCGCCACCTCGGTGGCGGGCACGCCATCCGGCGCGATCGTCATCGCGACCAACGCAGGCATCGAGATCTCAGCTGACGGCGGTGCCAGCTGGACGGCCGCCGCGGCCGCGACGCCGCCCGGCGGATTCGCCTTCGTGGGGATGACCACCTCGTCGCAGGGCGTCGCCGTGCCCGCCGATTCCAGCCAGGATGCGGTCTGGTTCACCGTGGACGGCGGGCACACCTGGCAGGCCTCACCCGTCAGATAAATCCAGCCCGTCGGCCGCGAAGTCGCCGGCCGCTACCCGCAGCCCGCGGAGCAGGCCGAACACCTGGCCGAGCTGGGCCGGGTCGTAGCTGGCCATGCCGAACCGCGCGGCCATCAGGTCGGCGGTCGCCTGGGCCACCACCTCGCGGCCCGCCGCGGTGATCTCGGCGAGCTTCCCCCGGCCATCACGCGGGTTGGGCCGGCGGACGACCAGGCCATGCCGCTCCAGGCGATCGATGGTGTTGGTGGCGCTGGTCGGGTGCACCATCAGGCGCTGGCCGATCACCCGCATCGGCAACGCCCCCGCGGCGCTGAAGGTCAGCAGGACCAGGGCCTCATACCGGGCGAAGGTCAGCCCGTGCCGCCGCAGGACACCGTCCAGTTCGGCCAGCAGGATCTGCTGGGCCCGCATGATCGAGGTGACCGCCGCCATCGCGTCGGATGGCCCGAACCGCTGCTCCCAGGTCTCGGCCGCGCGGGCGATCGGATCGAACGGAAGATCCAGCGGGTTCGGCACAGGCACACGGTACTCGCGCGGCCACCCATCGCGGCAGGTCGCGGCGCCCTACGACCGCAAGTGACAGTTTCGTCGCTAAGAGTTATATTGCCAGCTGAGGGGGCCACTCATGCGGAAACGGAGGATGGGGTATTCGTCCAGCTACGCCCGGACGGGAATGGTGCCGGTGCTCGCCGCGGGGGTCGGCGTACGGCATGGCTGGACCTGGGTTCTCCGCGCGGCCAGTTTCCGGATGGAGGTGCCCCTGGCCGGCCGGGCGGCCATTGGCATCGCGATCGGCCGGGACGGCGCGGGAGCGGTCGTGGTCGACCTGCTGGCCGGGCTGGCCCGGCCCGCTTACGGGGAGCTGCGGGTGCTCGGCCAGGACCTGACGACCCCCCAGGGCCGGGAGGCGGTCCGCTCGTCGGTAGGGATAGCGCGGCAGTCCACCCGGTCACAGCCCGGTTTCCGGGTTCGCGGGCTGGTCGGGCACGCGGCGCGGCTGGCCCGGCTCCCCGGGGGTGACCGTGACGCCCTGGCGGCCGCGATCCTGGACCGGCTCTGCCTCACGCCCTGGGCCGACGTGCCGCTCCGCGCCGCGCCCGTGGTGATCGGGCGCCGGGCCCGGCTGGCCGCGGCCTCGGTGCACGAGCCCGAGTTGCTGCTGATCGACGGCCTGCTCGACAACCTCTGCCCGCACGACACGGCGAGCGTCGCAGCCGGCATCCGCGACCTGGGACGGGACACGGCGATCATCGCCTTCGGGCGCGACCGGGCCGCGCTGGCGCTCGCCTGTGACGAGGTGCTGACGCTCGCCGACGGGATCATCGTCGGCTGACTGTGCCCGGCGCCCGATCCCCCGCTTCCGCTGCCCCACCGGGGCCGCCGCCATCGCTGCCATAGGCTCGTGTCTGTGGACTGGAACCTTCTGAAATGCGGGATCGGGGGTCATGTCAGTTACGCCCCCGACGAGCCCGCGGTACGGGCACGGCTCCAGGTCACCTCGCCGGCGGGTGAGGCGTGGCGCTGCCTGCGCTGCGGGACGTTCGTGTCCGGCGCCCCGTCGGCCAGCGGGCCTGCGGCGAAGGCGCCTGCCGTCCGCCGCGGAAAAGAACTGCGCAGCGCGTTCATCCTGCGGCTGTTCGCCGTGGAGCGGTTCCTGCGGGCCATCGCGGTCGCGGTCATCGCCTACGCCATCTGGCGGTTCAAGTACTCCAGGAACTCCATCGAGCAGGCCTTCGAGCGCGAGCTCCCCGTGGTGCGCACAGTGCTGCGCAGCCTGGGCTTCAACATCGACCACTCCAAGCTGGTCGGCCTGATCCGGCACGCGTTCACCCTCGACCCGCGCACGCTGACCTGGCTGGCCTGGGCCGCAGCCGGGTACGCGGTGATCGAGCTGCTGGAGAGCATCGGGCTGTGGCTGCTCAGACGCTGGGGTGAGTATTTCGCCATGGTGGCGACGTCGGTCGGCATCCCGTACGAGATCTACGACCTGACCTCGAAGGTCACCGCGGCGCGCGCGGCCTTCTTCGCGGTCAACGTCGCCCTGGTCGTCTACCTGGTGCTCACCAAGCGGCTGTTTGGCGCACGGGGCGGCAAGCACGCCTACGACGCCCGGCTGCGCAGCGAGTCGATCATCGATTCCGCGCTGGCGGCGCGGGATGAGCCGGACCCCCCGGCCGGCCCGGACGCCGGAGCGGGCGCAGACGTCCCAGCGGACACCGCAGACGTCCCGGCCGAGCGGGCCGACGTCCCGGTCAACGGAACCGCGGCCGGGCCAGTCAGCCAGGGCCAGCCCGGCCCGGCACCGCGGCGGTAAGTTCGTCGGCCGCGGTATACGGGTCGAGCTCGCCCGCGGCGACCCGCTCGGCCAGCGCATCGAGCGACGAATCTCCCGGCAGCCGGCCCATCCGCCGGCGCAGCGTGGTGAGCGCGATCGCCGAGATCTCCTCGCGGGCGCGGGCCTGACGCCTGCGATCCAGCTCACCTGAGGATTCCAGCCAGGACCAGTGCGCATCGAGCTTGCCGGCCAGGTCGGCGATGCCCTCCCCGGAGGCGGCCGTCGTGGTGACGATCGGCGGTTTCCATTCCCCCTCGCGGCGCTGCGCCATCGCGATCATGGTGCGCAGGTCCCGTACCGCCTCCTGGGCGCCGGGCTTGTCGCTCTTGTTCACCACGAACAGATCGCCGATCTCCAGGATGCCGGCCTTGGCCGCCTGGATGGCATCTCCCATGCCCGGGGCCACGACCACCAGGGTGGAATCGGCGAGGGAGGCGACCTCGACTTCCGCCTGGCCCACTCCCACGGTCTCCACCAGGATGATGTCGAAGCCGGCGGCATCCAGCACCCGCAGCGCCTGCGGGGTCGTCCAGGACAGCCCGCCCAGATGCCCGCGGCTGGCCATCGACCTGATGAACACGCCCTCGTCGGTGGCGTGATCCTGCATCCGCACCCGGTCACCCAGCAGGGCGCCGCCGCTGAACGGGGAGGTCGGGTCGACGGCCAGCACACCCACCCGCAGCCCCCGCTCCCGGTAGGCCGCCACCAGGGCCCCGGTGACCGTGGACTTCCCCACCCCGGGCGCGCCGGTCAGCCCGGTCACCCGCGCCTGCCCGGTGAACCGGGCCAGCGCCTTCATGACCGGCCGCAGTTCCGGTGCGCCGTTCTCGACCAGCGAGATGAGCCGGGCCAGCGCCCGGGGATCGCCGCCCCGGGCCCGGTCGACGGCCGCCATGGCGGCGCTCGCCCCGGCGTCCAGCGACGGCGAGACGAGGTCAGCCACGCTCAGCCGACGCCGGCACCCGCAGCAGCAGCGCGCTGCCCTGGCCACCGCCACCACAGAGTGCCGCCGCGCCCAGGCCACCGCCGCGGCGGCCCAGTTCGTGCACGAGGTGCAGGGCGATCCGGGCGCCCGACGCGCCGATCGGGTGGCCGATCGCGATCGCGCCCCCGTTGACGTTGACCTTCTCCGGCCCGACACCCAGGTCGTTCATGGACTGGATGACGACCGAGGCGAACGCCTCGTTGATCTCGATCAGATCGAGATCCCCGACGCTGAGACCGGCCTTGCCCAGCGCGTGGTTGATGGCCGCGGAAGGCTGCGACTGCAGCCAGTTACCCGGGCCCGCCACGTTGCCGTGCGCCCCGATCTCGGCCAGGACCGGGGCCCCGGAGGCCGCCGCGGCCTCAGCCGACATCACGACGACCGCGCACGCGCCGTCTGAGATCTGCGACGCCGACCCGGCCGTGATGGTGCCGTCCGGGGCGAACGCCGGTCGCAGCCGGCTCATCGACTCCACGGTGGCATCGCCGCGGACGCCCTCATCCGTGTCGAAGATCGTGGGCTCGGCGCGCCGCTGCGGCACGGAGACGGCGGTGATCTCCGCGGTCACCAGCCCGTCCTTGACGGCCACGGCGGCCCGCTGGTGGGATCTGGCCGCGAACTCGTCCTGCTCCTGACGGCTTATGCCCAGCCGGGCGTTGTGGCGGTCGGTGAGCTCGCCCATCGGCACCCGGTCGAACGCGTCGGTCAGGCCGTCCCAGGCCATCGCGTCCAGCATCTCGATCGAGCCGTACTTGTGCCCGGCCCGCGACCCGGGCAGCAGGTGAGGAGCCCCGGTCATGGACTCCATGCCGCCCGCCACCAGGACGTCGAACTCCCCAGCCCGGATGAGCTGGGCGGCGAGCGCGATCGCGTCCAGCCCGGACAGGCAGGCCTTGTTGATCGTCGTCGCCGGGACGGTCATCGGTATCCCGCCGGCCACCGCGGCCTGCCGGGCGGGCACCTGCCCGGCGCCCGCCTGCAGCACCTGGCCCATGATCACGTATTCGACCTGGCCGCCGGTGAGGCCGGCCCGCTCGAGCGCCGCCTTGATGGCGATGCCGCCCAGTTCGGCGCCGGTGAACCCGCTCAGCGAGCCGAGCAGCCGGCCGACCGCCGTCCGGGCGCCACCGGTGATTACCGCTTCCCGCATGCCTACCTCCGCTGGCTGGCCTCTGCTAGCTGCTTCCCGGCCACCGGGGCGCTGGCCGGCCTCCGCTGGCTGGCCGGGCCGGCTGCCCGCCGCCGCCGCATGCCTGCCACGATACCGAGGGACTGGCCCCCGCCAGCAGAGCCAAGGGCCGGATGTGGAGGAAACGTGCTCATCCGCATTGACCACGTCGGGATCGCCTGCCATGACCTCGACCAGAAAGTGGCCTTCTACGAGTCGCTCTTCGATCTCACCGTGGTGAGCCGGGAAGTCAACGAGGAGCAGGGTGTCCGTGAGGCGATGCTGCACGTGGCCGACGCCCCGGGTGGGTCCTCCTGGATCCAGCTGCTCGAGCCACTCGCCGCTGACACACCCGTCGGGCGGTTCCTGGCCCGCCGCGGGGAGGGGATCCACCACATCGGGTACGGCGTCAACGACCTCACCCAGGCGCTCGCGTCGATCGGGGCGAGCGGGGTACGCCTGCTGGACCAGCGGCCACGGCACGGCTCGCTGGGCGCCTCGATCGCTTTTGTGCATCCGGCCGACCTGGGCGGAGTGCTCACCGAGCTCGTCGAAACGGCCACGGGCTGACCGGGATATACCGTATTGTCCGGGTAAGCCGAGAGGTTCCCAGCCTGCTTCGGTCGTCGCTCATGTGACAAAAGTGCAGATTATGGCAAGAGGAAACGAGAAGGCACCCGCCAAGGCGGGCCGAGGGTAGTACGCTCCAACTCACTGGTCGACCGCTCGGGATTCCGTGTCTGCCGGGCCGGGGGCTGATTGTCCGGGCCTCTGGAACGGAGCGTGAGGCCTCGTCAACCCCGCACGTCCCCCCCGTCTAACCCAGGATTAAGCCACATGCAGCCTGAAATCGACGCCCAGCTCAGCAACTTCTTCGAGGAAGCCACACCCCGTGAGTTCGCACGGGTCATGCGGGGATATGACCCGCACCAGGTCGACGAGCACTTCAAGCAACTCGACAGTGAGGTGCGCCAGCACCGGGATCAGGTTCAGGCCCTCCAGCAGGAGCTGTCTGACGCACATCGCCAGATCCGCGAACAGGAGCGCCCGACCTATGCGGGGCTCGGTTCGCGCATTGAGCAGCTGCTGCGCCTGGCCGAGGAGCAGGCCACCGAGATCGCCCAGGAGGCACGGTCGGCCGCGAACGAGCTCAACGCGGCGGCCAAGGTCGACGCGGCGGAGGTGCGCGCGGCGGCCGAGAACGAGGCCGCCGAGCTGCGGGCGAACGCGAAGCGGGAGACAGACGACCTGCGCGGGTCGGCCGAGCGTGAGGCCGATGCCATCCGGACCAGCGCCCGGCGCGAGGCCGACGAGCTGACCTCGACCACCGAGCGGGAAGCAGCCAAGCTCCGCGCCACGGCCGACCATGAGGTCGCCGAGA
>Ga0302325_10025079_pt1 | contig 12393 bp, 8 predicted proteins | sample Palsa_T0_2_FD_201948 | JGI IMG/M metagenome (GOLD analysis project Ga0302325, IMG submission 201948) | Peat permafrost microbial communities from Stordalen Mire near Abisko, Sweden - Palsa_T0_2 | ecosystem: Environmental > Terrestrial > Soil > Palsa > Peat permafrost | place: Sweden: Abisko...
TGGCCTCCTCGTACATCACCGGATCCGTTCCCCCAAAACACCAATAGCAATACGGGACCCCTTTGCCACCGCTCTTATTCGGCGCCTCCGTAGCCAGGATCGAGAAATCTTCGCTCCCTCCCAACGGCATCGCTTCCGCGTCATGCTTCTCCCCAAAATACTTTGAGAAGGCATCCGCAACGGTATCTGTTGTCTCTTTATCGTTGATTGTAAAGGGGAATGAGGAAGTTGATTCCCAGAGTGGCTCCTTCGTAGCACCGCTCGCTTCGCACTCCGCTTTTACAATCCTCTTGATCGCTCGCAACACTCTCGTTCTGGATTCAGGGGTGGCTGTCCGGACATTGATCTTCAAAATCGCCTCCCCGGGAATGATGTTCTCCGTCATTCCTGCAACCACACTGCCAACTGTAACTACGGCCGCCTCCCTTGGATCTACCTCTCGACTAACCACGGTCTGCAGTCTGACGACGATATGCGCAGCCATGACAACGGGATCGACCGTCCGATGAGGTTGAGAAGCATGACCTCCTCTTCCGTAGATCGTGACGTGGAAGGAGTCCGCAGCTGATGCAAAACTCCCTACTCGTGTACCGACATGTCCAGCTGGGAAAGGCATCACATGGTGGCCGAGGACGACATCTGGGATAGGACACGCATGTTTGTTCTCATCGTAGAGGCCGTCGGCTATCATAGCCCTAGAATTCCCAGATCAGCATTCTCCCATTCTCAAAAGAAGCTAGACCATGGCCTCGAAGAAGAGAACTCACTTCGCGCCCCCAGCCCTCTCCTCATTAGGCTGCATCAACACCACAACCGTCCCCCTCCACCCCGCCCTCCCCTTAACCAACGTCTCAGCAACAGCAAGCATAACCGTAACATGCATGTCATGCCCGCAAGCATGCATCACGCTCTTCTCAACCCCGTCCTCAACATCCACTTCCCGCTTCTTACTCGCATACTCTAGTCCTGTTAACTCCTCAACTGGCAACGCATCAGTATCTGCTCTCAATAGCACAGTTGGACCGGATCCATTGGAGAGAATGCCGATGAGGCCTGTGCCGCCGATCGAGGTGCGGACTGTGTAGCCAAGGGAAGAGAGGTGCCTTGCTGCTGTAGAGGCAGCGAGATGTTCTTGTAAGGATAGGCCTGGATTCTGATGAAGATTTTTATAAATCTTCTCATACGGAGCGAGATCTGGTTTGTGGGTTTTGAGAAGGGTGGAGATGTCCATTTTAAGTGGCGAATTTCTCGATACCGGCAAGAAGAGATTGAGATGTGAGGAAGATATTTGAAAGGGGAAAAGAGAGTCCAGCCGTGCTGAACTGTTAGATGATATATCTTAACTTGAGATTCAGACGCCATGCTAAAGGAGGTCCCATGATAGGCATGTCGTGCCCGACTCGCCCAAGCCGCCTCGACGAGGCGAAGTCAAGGACAGCCGGAAAGTCGGGGTAGCCCGGGCTGGGCAGTCTCGCCCCTGACACGTGATAGAACTCTTTGAAACACCCGACCATAGGTACCTAGTTTTCAAATTCCTTCTCTTCATTGTTTTTGGATGTACAGTAAAAGAAATGAAGCTATCATCATCAACAAAGCATTCAGGCACGCATGTTGCTTACCAGTACCAAACATGATCTCACCCCGAAAAAATTAAACATCCCACTCAGCAGCCCCCTACGCATGGCCCACCAACCATATATCTCCTCCCAAAACGCTAACCCTTTATCGTGTCCGTACCGCGCACGCAATAACACTCCTCCAGACTTTGGCCCTACAATCCCCCAATCACCGCCCTCAAAAAACAGGAAAAGAAACTTTTGTTGCACATCGTCAAGATCTCGCATTCGCATTCGCGATCTTCTCGCTCCTCAATCGGGTGTTTCCTGCAAGCCCAAGCCGGGGTTCGGATCAGGTGCCGTGAGTCTGTGAACCCTAGCTTCGGGAATAACTTACTTTTTATAGAGCGAAATGCGAGAGCGAATACGAAACGTAACTACGAGGTACTGGGGGTTAGGGTGGATTGAGTTAAGCTTTTTGATAGGTTGATTGATTGATTGATTGATTTTGGGTCTATGATTGAAATTGGATGAGAGCCGCACGTGCACTACGATACGACGAATTCTATATTCCGCAATGAAAAGATGGGTTGCAAGGGGATAGGGGAGGCAATCACCGCCTACGATCACGCTCTCGATAGCCGTCTCGATCCCTCCCACTATCCCGATACCCATCCCTATCTCTCTCCTTCTCCCTCTTATAACTGCCACCACCCCTTTCCTCCCTCCTCTCATCCTTGCGTTCCTTTTCCCTCTTAAACTCACTAACCCTGGGCCTCCTGTCCCCACCACTCCCTCCTCTTGCCCCACCATTCAACCTCTTAGCATCGCTCCGTCCAACCCAAGCCCCCAACTCTTCTGCATCTTTTAACTCCCTAGCCCCTAAACCTAGTAAATTCTGCCTCCTTTTTACATCCCTTACTTTTCCTTTCTCTTCCCCATTCCAACCCATACCTCTTAGTAACGCGGCGCCGAATTCCTCAACGGGGACGCGCTCGTAGTCTTCTAGTGTTGAAGGATCGGGAGCAGCTGCTACAGAGCGGCGGTATGCTTCTTCTTCCGAGAGGGGTTGTGCTTGAATAACCAAATCCGGACCCTTCTTCGCATTTCTTTCGCCAGTCAGAGCAGCGATAGCTTCCTCATCCGCCGTCTGTTCTTTAATCGGCTCCTTCTCTTCTTTCAACCCATTCGTTTCCCTCTCGCCATTTGTCTTCTCGTCCTCTATCCTCTCCGCACCATTCTGCCCCCCCTCAGCAACCCTCTTCCTAACACTCAACCCCCACTGAATCTCCTCGCTCCCCCCATTGACAACATCAACCCCCTCCCTCTTCCCCTCACCATTCGCCTCCCTCGCCTGCGCCTCCCTCTGAGCAATCACCTCCGGCGGCAACAAATTCTTCTTCTCCTTCACCACCACTCCCCCTTTCCTCGCCCTAGCCTCAGCCTTCCAATCCCGATTCCCAACCCTCTGAATAACCAGCGGCTCCGCTTTCTTCTTCTCCTCGTGCTTTATCGCGCCTTCTGCGCCAAACCCCGTAACAACTTCATGCCTGCCATGTCTGCTATGGTGTTCGCCCTCCGAGTCGCTCTCGTCATGCGCGGCGAACGTAGATCTCGGCCGTTTTCCCAAGGAGCTTTGTAATGGCTTCGCGCCTGGTTTTGAAGAGGGAGGTTTCGAGGAGAGGGAGAAGCCTTTGATTGCGATCTTAGGTGTTGATGTCCCTGATCCGCCTTCGTCTTTCGAAGGTGACATCTTCCTGCCCTTTTCTCCTCTTCTCAAATCCAAGGAATGCGTAACGAGTGTGTGATCGGGGTAGGAAGAGAGGTCGTGTCGAATTGTGGTTGGGGAGAAAATGGGGATTGTTGAGTTGAAGGATTTTGGCTCGAGGCAACACTCGATCTTGAAATCGCGACTGGAATTTCTGGTGTTTGACTCGTTTGCAGCATTAGGTTTCGCATTTCCGCGCCTTCAATTTGAGGCATCAGAAAATAGGTACTTGACCTTGATCACGGGACATATCACATCACGTGCAGACCAAGAGAAGTGGACGATCATAACAGAGGCCAGTGACTGGCTTGTATGTTCAATATTAATATATGTGCATTATGCATTATGCATTGTGCATTTCTATTGCACGTGCAATCACCAATTCCAACCACCACCCAGCCGTCCATCCATGTATGCACCCGCTAAACACACCCACTAGCAGCAAAACAGGACTGCAAAGTCTACTCTATAACAGTTGGTCATTGGTAATCCCAATACAACACAGCAAGTCCATCCCTTAAGTCAATAAGCAAAGCTATGCCAAATCTACTATTGCGACCCATGTGAGCTTATTTCCCACTCTGCACACTGCCCGAGCTCCCTCTATGGGCATGACCCTGCCCTGCATTCCCTGTTCCGTTTCCACTTGCACCAGCCGCCGCATTAGCAGCCTGTTGTTGCGCCTGCTGCTGCTTCTGTTGATTTTCCTGCTGTTGCCTCAACATCTGTGCATACAATTGAGGCGTCCCTTGCCCAGCCGGACCCATGCCATTCATTGCCGCCCCACCAGCTGCAGCATTCATAGCACTCTGTGCGGAAACTTGTCTCTGCTGCTGCTGATGGACAGATTTAGCTAGCTGGTCGGAAATCATGCGCATGACTTGTTCTGGGGTGGCATTCGGGAATTTAGTTTTGATTTGATGCTCGAGGATCTGCACGTGTGAGACGCCAGTGGGTTGTTGAAGGGGATGTTGACCCATCCGTGGGGAACCGGCTTGGCCTGGCGAGGGAACATGACCGCCAGGGGAAGGAGAGGAAACACCATTCGTGTTAGGGTTGAAAGGTGGCATCATACCGTTTTGCATTGGGAAACCTGGTGCTGGCATACCGTTCATTCGAGGTGGAGAGTTGTGTATTTGAGGAGACTGGCCTGGCATCTGGCCTTGTTGTTGTCGTAAGATTGCTTGTTGATGTTGCGATATTTGGTGAGCTTGAGTGATGAGATTGACATTGAGAGCTGGATTTGGAAGAGGCATTTGTCCTTGCATTGGTGCTTGAGGAACGCCGTTCATAGGAAGTTGAGGAACACGTAGACCGTTAGGCATTGGTTGGCCGGGCATTTGAGGTGGCATCGGGCGAGGAGGTCGATTTTGACCGGGAACAGTAAGATTTTGGCCGGTAGAGACAGGAGTGCCGTTTGGAGCTAGCGCTCCGGCAGGGCGCTGTTGAGGAACGCCATTCGGAAGACCTGGCTGCTGGGGGTTTTGGCCAGCTGTTCTCTGTAACTACGATTGACATGTTAGATAAATGGCAGATATAAATGAGAAAAAGACTAGTATACTCTTCTGTTCGCCTCCTGCCGCCGTTGGAGCTCGAGCATCCGCTCCCTCAAAACCTCCTCGCGCTCGGCCTTCATACGACTGAAGTCCTGTGGAGTGTGTCCGACGTTACGGTTCGCGGCTTGGGGTACCTCATTCGCCTTTCGCATTGCCGCCATACCTTGCGCATGTTGCTGCTTCTGTGCGTTGGTCTCACGCTTTTTGGCCAATTTTCTCATCGCGTCAACTAGGGTGAGATGCTTTTGGTTCCTACGACGCTCAACTCGAATACCAGTAGTGGGTCTTCTCCTTGGAGGCACTTGTACTTGACCATTTGCATTAGGTTGTTGTGGCATTTGCTGAGCTTGAGCCATGACGATGCGGTTGGCTGTCTCTATACGATTGGTATAAGCTCTGAAGTAATGAGTCTTGACCATGTCCGCAGGTAAGCCTTCGAGATGGATCCAGCGCTCGAAGCATTCCCATGGAGTTCGACGTTCAGCACCAGAGGCGAAGAGAGACTTGCTTGAAAGGATGCTGGATATGAGAGACCAGTTGTAGGAATAATCTCGGACAAGACCCTTGAGCTCATTGTCTTCATCCCAAGTCCATTGCGAGGCAATCCGGTGTTCGAAGAAACTCTGAAGTGGCATCTGGAACTCGGACGGTGGTCGGAATTGGTGAGAGTTGTGGATGCGTTCGCGTATATGTCTGTGCTCTGGGTTGAAGAGAGCAACGTCCGTCTTCTCCGGAGGAAGGATTCGTCTCTTCGGTCCCTGCTCACCAAAGACAACTTGATCTTCATCATCGTCTTCTTGCTCATACTCGAATCGACTCTTCTTCCGTGGTGGCCCGTCAAATTTGAGTTCCATTCTGCCTTCAACATACTTGCTCAACGGTAGGGCCGGTCGTCTCCACATCCTATCCGGGTCGAGATCCGAGGTTGGAAGATTGGACTGTGGTACTCGAAGTGGTGCTCCATACATTGGCAGCTCGTCCAATAGCTTGTCAGTAGTAGGTGATCTTCTCAGGCCAAAGACTACATCATCGTCTTGAAGAGCAAAGATAGCTGTGGGCGCAACAGTGTCCATCAAATTAAGACGGGGTTCTTCGTCCATGTCATCCATTGGCGAGTCGAATTCTCCAGAAGCAACCAGGTCAGGTGTTGGATGGTCTTGACTTGAAGCTTCACCCATTTCTGTCTCTGCTGCAGGTTTCGGGGGAATTGCTTTGACTTGCAGTAACTTGCGGTCCTCTGAACTGGAAGCAACCCACTCAGCACAAGCAAAAGCCATATTCCTAGCGACGGTCATCTTCCATTTCCTCTCCTCTCTGAAGTCGGTTCGCATCCATTTGGCTTCTTGAAGAAGAACATCCCAATGCGAGGTTGGTCTGACGGGCTCAGGGGCACGCTTGGGCTGTCTCAAGGTCCATTTATTAGATGACTGAAGATTGTATATCCGTTTAAGCACCTTCGCCGTTTGATTCTCGTGTATGGGAACGTAAGCATTGGATGTGGTGATGGTCTTGTGAGCTGACGCTAGTAAGGCATCGAGTGGAGGTACGCCTCGCTTGTCAGTAGAGGCCGTAGCCAGAAACAGTGGCATGAAGTAATCTTCCTTTGAGGATTGAGACGGCTGAGACCCACTTGCTACTAAGGCATTTTCCTGGGAAGGCGGTTTCGGTGGCCGACCTGGGAAAATAACTGTTGACAACTTGCTTCGTTCCTTCTCCTTAGCCTTTTCCATCAAACTTCGTACTCGGGTACCAGGAGATTGAGGGGTTGTGCTTCGTGAAGGAGAGTGAGAATTTCCGGGTTCTGAATCCCCCTTCGTGGGACTTTTTTCTGAGCTCGACGAAGTGCTTGGCTTTGGTGCTTCTCCTAGAATCTCGGACAAAGACTTATGTCTCATTGCACCAGATGCAACTCTCGTAGTCATCCGTTCCAATGTTGGAGGCGCCGGAGCAGGAGTTGAAGGCATCCTTCGAGGCGTCGATGCTGCAGGAGTGACTGATGATTTTTTCGAGTCACTTGCAGCCTTCACTTGTTCGACGGGCTCTGGTGCAACCGGAGATGTTGCAGGTCGACTCTCGAGTCCAGCACCACTCTCGAATGAATCCTTCACCGTAGTTGTATCGACATCCATGCCGTCGACAGGCGGCGTCTGGTCGTCCTCTTCGGAATCTGCCACTTCTGGTTCTTTGGCTTCTGGCTCCTTGTGCGGCAGGGCTTCCACTGGAGGAGTTTCCTCTTCCTCGGATGTCGGAACTCCAACAACCTCATCCTCGTCCTCGACCGCATCCTGGACAACCTCACTAGCTTCCTTGGTGAGTCGATCAGTCGTCTCCTCTCCTTCATTCACATCGGCTTCAACTTGAGCTTGTGAATCATCGAGGGGTTGTTGATCTTCCGTGGTAGCAGCTTGCTCTTCCATCACTTGGTCCTCAGCACCCGGACTGCTCCGCAATATCTCATTCCGAGCAATTTCCATTTGTGCCTCCAGTATCCTATCATGCTCTGCCTTCTCCGCAACCTTCTCCGAAGATGGCCGTAATTCTGGTGGTGTTTGCGGTTCATCCTCCTTGGTCTCCATCCTATCCGCGTCATATCGACTTTCATTGTCTGGACTGGTATCCGTCGAAGCCTCGTGCATGGCAGGTGTCGTAGCAGAGTGGGCATCAATGGTAGACCCGGGCGAGGATAGGGCTTCGGCATTCCGTGCTCCATCTCGAGGAAGATTAATAGACAGATGTGCTTGAGCCTGTCTCTGCTCGCGTGCCTTGTCTGCTTGCCGCAGATGCCGTTCCTGGACTTCTTTCGGCGGCAGATGTACAGTTGCAGCCTTGTGTTGTCCATCATGAGATCCCAGTCCTTGAAGGATAGGTTCTAGCAAGTTGGCAGCATCTTCTGCTGAAATAGGTAATGCCTGCCGTGGATCCACGCCAGGACTATTCGGTCTGCTTTCAAGTACCGTCCGTATCCTATCACTCTCTAGGTCCTTCGCTGGTATAATCTCATTGGGCATCGAGGGTGCATGTTGCGTCGCATTCTCGAAAGTCTCCTCGACTATCTCGTCTAGTACGACGGCGGATTCTGCTGGTAGATCGGTCTGCGAGCCCTTCGAAGTCGATCTTTGCATAGGTGACGCTTGGACAGTATTACTATCTGTCCCACTCTGCTCTGTGGCCGTAGATTTCCCTCCATCGCTCCTTGCACTCGGTGTGGTCGCTCGACTCTTCCTCGATCTCGATCCATCGCGTTGTGCCTTCGCCGCCTTTCGCGACGCATCAGTTGGTCGAGCATCGGGACTTACTTTCCGTATAGGAGATCTTTGTTTCGATGTATCCGACCTTAATTGTCGACGCGTTGGGAGGTTGGATTCGTCGAAGAGTCGATCTCTGTACGTATAGCATCAGTCAAAAGCCACATAGCAAGACCAAGGAAAGTCGCAGAAAGCCTAAAATAAATTCAGTTCGGGAGGGGCAACATACTGTAATATGTCGGTGACATCGAGGAAGTGAGCCTCAACAGCATTGATGGGTGGCGCGTCGATGTTCGAGAGGTTGATCTGGGGAATGGGCCCGTCATTGTCGCAAACAGCAAAGAACTCGCGAAGTTTCCTCTTGCGCGACGTAACAATTCCACTACAGCCATCAGCACCATGATACCTACATGCATCGATGCGCCCGATCGAGCGCTATCAAATGCTACAAATAAAATAATTGATTTACCTGAGTTCCGCGCGTTTTGATCGCAAAAGGCGTGAGCGGTCGGCAGCCCCAACCTCACTCATAATAGTGCGATCGCGACATCCGTTTTTCGAGAAAACGGATGCGGTGCCGGTCTTAATGGGGGTGCTGGAGATGGAATCCACGGTCTGATTGATGAAAAGTCGTGGTGTTGTGGCGTGGTGATTGATTTGCGATTCACCTCATGCTCTCGCTATCCTCATGATTTTGAAGTGCAGCATTTTCACTGTCACTCGGCACGAGTTTATGGGGGCCGTGCTAGGCTAGTTTGGGACGTCATTGAGATGGGGGGAGAGGCAGCAGGAGGGATGGACTACGAAATGGGGGCATTTGCATTTTCTTTCATTATTTATCAACTTCTTTCCTACGCACGAGCTTCTTGGGAGGTGCAGACAATTATCTAGGGTTGTGGTTTCATTGTTTGGTCAGATTGTGTTCAAGTCCTGCTACGCTACGTAACACAGGAGGCCAACCGAGTGAGACTAGTGATGATCATCCCTTGGAAGGAGCATCCTACCTTCTTTTGATTTTCATGAATTCAATAAGAAAATTTTAGGTTCATAGCTATGAGAGAATCATTTCGGTACTGTTAATGTCGGTTTCAATTCTCATTTCAGCCTTCATACAGTACTGTTCATTGCAGCTGCCTGTTATAGCTCCGGGCCAGGGGCAATAATCCTTCCCAAGGTTTCAAAAATCCATAGAAATTCATACCAGAGGTCGTAGTTCAATTCTTAACAATGAGATTGATTTCTATTTAGTACTTAGGTATTTTTTCACATTTGCTACTACATTCATTCAAGTCTGTTAAGAGTGTTGATTAAGCTCCGTCTACCATCATACAGTCAGTTAATAACCTACCTAGTCGCAAGCTCCCTCCCAGAGCTATAACCCACACCTACCTAGATACTCATCAAATAGAATTCAGCTCCAGTCTTTTCTTGTTCCTTCAAATCCTCGAAATTCCATTCCATACATTTTTCTATTGAAAATAACTCTTCGTCATATCCCTTCCCTTGGTGTGGGCAGGAGCCCCTTAGCTGCCTGCTAAGCCCCTTGGACTCGTCATCTCCCGCAAGTCCAGCCAATCATTAAATAGAAAAGGATCTTCTTCAAACCCCAATGAAACACAAAGCAACATATGGAGAAAGTAAAATGAAAGTTCATAATTTCGGATTCGTGAGAGAACTCTTGGCTTGCAGGAGCTCGCCGGAAAGTTCGGCAGGTGGTCCGAGAGCACGGCACATGGCTTTGAATGCCGGCCGACTCGGATGCAGTCGATCGCAAAGCCAAGCGAAATAGAAAAGGAGATGAAGTCGAATATTAAATTTGTTTTAATAATATTTTACACCGCTTATGTTTCTACGCCTCAATCCAATCCACAGTTTATCGCCTCGTCTCGTAGAACCCGATCGTGTCGACTTGAGATGGCCGATTTGTTGGGTCGTGCAAAGAAGTCCATCGCCAGCCTGCAATTAAGCATTGTCAGCAAGCTGCATATTTTCATTTTCAACCCCTTCCTCACGTGACATGAAACGCACCAAAGGCAGAGTACCACAATAAGCTGCCTGGCCAGTTGTAGCGTAGATCTTCCTCAAATCGTCGATCGAGGTCGGTGTAGGCAATGCTGGTTCTAGGGTTAGACACGTATGTTGGGTGAAAGGTATGTTTGGTACGCACGAGTATCGGAGTATCGCAGTTCAGGTTCGCAACGCCATCAACGGAAAAGTCGCAGCATAGTGCTGTATCGAAGGCGGAGCTGCAGAGCCCAACTTGGCGTTCTTGGAGTGGGGATGCAGTAGCGAGACTAGCGAAGAAGGCGACGAGAAATATTAAGAACTGCATTTTGCTAGTGGTGGGTGTGAGGTGTTAAGATTTGAGGCGTTAAATCTGGAGGAAGAACTGATGGATTTGATGAGAGACTTCTAGAGCGAAGAGTACCCTTCTTTATACCTCAAGCCTCCCACGCAAAGAGGGCATTCGGCCTGTGCCAAATGGGAAGGGGCAGTGATAGCCATCAACTATCGTCACCGCCGTCATTCTATGCCATCTCTCTAGGACAAAGATAAGGCAGCTCGAGATAAGATCTGCAAGAAAGCTGCTGTCCCCAAACGAGGACACGATGAACAGACCCGAGTCAAAGTAGCAGCCTCGACTAAGAGGCTCTTGTCGATCACCAGAAAGAACGTGAGGATACGAGTAAGGTTGACAAATCGGGTGTGACAAAGAAACTAATGAGGACTTGAGACTCGATTCCAGGAAACAAGAACGGCATTGAGATGGAGAAGAATATCATATGTTGAGACAGTCTCCATGAATATAAATAGCAGAAAGTCACATGGTGAGATATTCTTAGAAACAAACCAATCATAACAGAACCTAGACCGCAGAAGGCGCCTTCTCCACATTTTTCAACAATTTGGGGCTTGACCTTTTCTCCTAGTCGTTTTCCTGTCAGAACTATCTGCTTCGAATCGTGCTCGGTTATCCATCCTCCTGAGTCCGGACAGGGACTCAGTGGAGACTTCGCATGGTGCCATCCTGTCACAACTATACCGTACAACATCGGTTTCTATGAACCACATGCCATCCTAGCAGCTAGGAAACTGAACTAGCGTGAGCTTTCCTCCCAATTTAGCAACACTCGTCCCGACGCAGAAACCCATGATCTTCCTCAGAACCTAGCTGGCGATCACCCGCACGGTACTGGGCATCTTGTCCTATGGCAAGGCCTCCCAATCAATAACCTTATCCCTGATCTTCCTTACCCTTCTCTTCCATCGTATCTTAATTAATCTACCCATCTAACTTAAATAAGTCAGATGGGATAACGGTGGAGAAGCGGAGGTATCTACGATAGACGTCAAGGTATGCCGCTAGGTATGGGTGGCGCTGCCGGGAAGTGCAGGGGAATATCCGGATCGGGGTTGGGCTTCGATAGGAGGGCCGGCAGATGAGGATCTATGCTGGGATACAGCGTCAAGAGTCACAGCCGCAGATCCAAAGGTCTTTTGTTGTTCGCTTGTTCGGATGAAGGCGAATACGAGGAGAGGAGTCAAGAGAGGAGGTCAAATTACTGAGGCCGACAACTAGGTTAAGGACACATCGCGTAATCTGAATTTTAGAAAACTAAAATTGTGAATATTAAACCTTAATTAATTAATTAAAACACAACCACTAATTATTTTAATAAGATTTTTTAATAGTAGATACTTTAATATGTGTTCTATAATATTTAAGCATAATATTAATAAAAACCTTATATATTTATAATGCACGTGAAAAGTGTTATTAAATTATATAATTATCCGAAGTTTCCTCTTATTTACTATAATAATATAGAGGTTTACCCTTCCTATTTAAGTCCTTTGTGAATTATTCTTAACCTTTATAAGTCATTTAAGTTTTACACTTAAAAACCTTTACTTATATATATTCTTATTATTAAAACCTCTCCTAATTTTATCAAAAAAGCATCAAAAATCCAGCTATATAACCCCTTTACATTAACTAAAGCTACTATTATGCAATTTGCTAAGAAAGTCTATAGCAATACTAACAAATTAAAGCTCTATATCTCGAAAACGGGATAAGTTAGCTGCTTAAAAGAGAGCATAAGATTAATTACCTCTAGATTTTAAAATAATATTAACTCTTTAGCTTACCCTTTATTGCATACACTTAAATTACAAGACCCTCTTAGAAATGGAGAAAAGACGAGATGCAAAGCTTAAAAACTATAGCTTAAGTAACCCGGCTATTAGCAACCCTTTATACAAGT
>Ga0302325_10025080_pt1 | contig 12393 bp, 11 predicted proteins | sample Palsa_T0_2_FD_201948 | JGI IMG/M metagenome (GOLD analysis project Ga0302325, IMG submission 201948) | Peat permafrost microbial communities from Stordalen Mire near Abisko, Sweden - Palsa_T0_2 | ecosystem: Environmental > Terrestrial > Soil > Palsa > Peat permafrost | place: Sweden: Abisko...
CTGAACAAGCCTGCCTACAAACAGGCGAAGATTCTCGTCGCCGGCGCCAATTTCGGCTGCGGTTCGAGCCGCGAGCATGCGCCGTGGGCGTTGCTCGATTTCGGCATTCGCTGCGTGCTGGCGCCGTCGTTCGCCGACATTTTCTACAACAACTGCTTCAAGAACGGCATCCTGCCGATCCCCCTGCCGCAGGAAGATATCGACAAGCTGATGGACGATGCAGAACGCGGCGCCAATGCCGTGATCTCCATCGATCTCGAGAAACAGGAAATCCGCGGCCCCGACGGCGGCTGCCTGAAATTCGAGATCGATCCGTTCCGCAAGCAATGCCTGCTGAACGGCTGGGACGATATCGGTCTCACCTTGCGCAACGAGAGCCGCATCTCGGATTTCGAGGCGCACCGCAAGATGGAAAGCCCTTGGTTATGAGCGAAGACCTCGTCCTGCGCGACGAAAAAGACGGACTTTGCACGCTCACGCTCAACCGGCCGCAGAAGCTGAATGCGCTGAACTATGACGTGTTCAAGGCGCTGGCGGCCCATATCGATCATATCGAAGCCAACAGCGCGAAGATTGGCTGTGTCGTACTGCGCGGCACCGGCCGCAGCTTCTGTGCGGGTCACGATCTCGACGATATCGGCGGCGGCGGTGAAGGCGGCCATGTCGCGAGCTTCGAAAGCAAAACCATCGAGCGGTTGAGCGAATTGCCCATGCCCGTCGTCTGCGTCGTGCAAGGGCATTGTTTGACAGGCGGGCTCGAACTCGCGCTGGGGGGAGACATTCTGATCGTGGCCGAGTCCGCCAAGCTCGCCGACACGCATGGCAAATGGGATCTCGTGCCTGTATGGGGCATGAGCCAGCGCCTGCCGCGCCGGGTCGGCCGCGCCAAGGCGATGGAGATGATGTTCACCTCGCGCACCTATTCGGGACGCGATGCCGAAAGAATGGGTCTCGCCAATTTCTGCGTGCCCGATGCCGAGCTTGATGCGGCGGTCGATGCCTTCGCCAAAGAAGTGCTGGCCAATTCCTGGCGCAGCAATCGCGCCAACAAGAAGCTGCTCGCCGATACCGAAACGATGAGCCTGAAGGCCGCGCTGGCCCATGAACTCCACCGCAGCGAAGGCCGCGGCCCCGAAATGGTCGAACGCCTGAAGCGCATGCGCAAATAGCTTTGGAAAATGCGAGTGCAAAAAGAAGTTTCACCACGGAGGCACGGAGAACACGGAGATGAAGTCATTTGCGCGCGAACGCGCGCGAAAACATCTCCTTGTTCTCCCTCTTCTCCGTGCCTCCGTGGTGAACCTTTTTTCTAAGTCCATCGGCTCCATTTCCGCCCGCCAAATCAAGGTTTCATCGATGAGTCGCATTCTTCTTCTGCCCGGCGATGGGATCGGTCCCGAAGTGATCGCGGAAACGCGCCGTGTGCTCGGCTGGTTCGCGCAGAACCGCAACATGTCGTTCGACATCGAGGAAGACCTCGTCGGCGGCGTGTCCTTTGAGACCTATGGCACGCCGGCCACCGACGCGATGATGGCGAAGGCGCTTGCGGCGGATGCGATCCTGTTCGGCGCGGTCGGTGGTCCGCAATGGGATCCGTTGCCGTTCGCGCAGAAACCCGAGCGCGGGCTGTTGCGCCTGCGCAAAGACCTCGAACTGTTCGCCAATCTGCGCCCGGCCCTGTGTTTCGACGCGCTGAAAGATGCCTCAACCCTCAAACCCGAAATCGTCTCGGGCCTCGATATCCTCATCGTGCGCGAACTGACGGGCGGGGTGTATTTCGGCGAGCCGAAAGAAACGACGACGCTTGCCAATGGCGAAAAGCGCGCCGTCGATACGCAGGTCTATACGACCAGCGAGATCGAACGCATCGCGAGAGTCGCATTCGAGCTGGCGCGGCTTCGCGACAAGCGCGTCGTCTCGGCCGAGAAATCGAATGTGATGGTGACGGGCGTGTTGTGGCGCGAGGTCGTGACCCGCGTGCACAAGGCGGAATATTCCGATGTCGCGCTTTCGCACATCCTCGCCGACAATCTCGCGATGCAGCTGGTGCGCAATCCCAAACAGTTCGACGTGATCGTCACAGACAATCTGTTCGGCGATGTCTTGTCCGACGAAGCGGCCCAGCTCACGGGCTCGATCGGCATGCTGCCGTCCGCGTCGCTGGGTGCGAAGGATGCAAAAACAGGCCGCCAACCCGCACTCTATGAGCCGATCCATGGCAGCGCGCCGGACATTGCCGGCAAAGGCCTCGCCAATCCTATCGCCTGCATCCTCTCGCTCGCGATGTGCCTGCGTTATTCCTTCGGGCGCATCGACGACGCGAAGCTGCTCGAAACTGCGGTCGAGCGCGTGCTGGCCGAAGGCTATCGCACCGCCGACATCATGCAGCCCGGCATGACCAAGCTCGGCACGCAGGAAATGGCGAGCACGGTGCTGAAGGCGCTGGATGCGCTGGCGGCGGGGTAGATAAATTTTCCACCCTCCCCTTGAGGGAAGATATGGTACTGTATCTTATTGATAATTAAGTGTTTTTTCGCCTGATTTTGCCTGTGTAGGAGTTGTGTAGGATATTTTCGCATTTTGGTCGATTACCGACGCAGCCAAGCCTGAGACTTCGCACTTAGCGTCACACCGAAAACGATTCGCAGCAAGAGCATGGTATAAGTCTTGCCCAACGGCTTCCGAAGCCGGTAAACCAGCGCCCACCGCCGCGTCGCGCAGCTAGAGATCAGTTGCCGAGGCCTCATGCTGCGATTTATCAATTGTCGATGTCAGATTTTGCGCCAGTAAATCCAGCAGACAGGTTGATATATGAATTGATGCCGATACTCATAGGCATCGGTCCTGACGAAAACCTAGTCTGCTATGGATCGTGTTTCATAGCTTCGCCGCACATGGCTGTGACGGCGAAGCACGTCGTCGAAGCGCTATTGAAGCAAGACCCAGCTGTCGCGCGCGGCGAAGCTGCACAGTTCGAATATTGGGTTGTGCAAGTAGCATGGGAGAATGACCAGCATCGCTATATTGTCTGGACAATCGACACGGTTGCTACCTCGCCACATTCTGATATCGCGATCATATGGCTCCGGGGGCTGGACGAGAACGCGGCGCGTTACCGAACATGGAAAACCGTCCCTACGACATTCGATCCGCCCGCGATTGGCGCGACGGTGCGCGCCTTCGGCCTGCACAATGTTCGTTTTGATGGCTCGCGGACCAATTCTCAAGGCAAATTCGAACACGTCGAACTCAACTGTGATCGTTCCGTGTCAACCGGAACTGTGCGGCAGCTTTATTGGAATGGTCGTGATCGTGGGATGTATAATTTTCCCTGTTTTGAAGTAGCGGCCAGATTCGAACATGGTATGAGCGGTGGACTGGTGATTAATGAGCAGAGCGAAGTCTGCGGGATTGTGTGTGGAAGCTTACCCGCTGCGTCGCAAGACGAGGACGACATATCCTACGTCACTATGTTGTGGCCAATGATGGCGATTCCAGTTGGCTCAAATCTGGTTCCGGGCGGTAACGAGTTGAGCCAGTATCACCTTCGGGATTTGTCGGCTCGAGGTATATTCACACCGAATGGCTGGGACCGTGTTCTTATCGAGGACGATATCGCCGCCGGTGGCGCGATCACAATTCGTTATCAGTGGAAACAGTAGCCTCAAGGTGGTTCATGTACTTCTTCGACGCCGTCAATTCGCGATCGCGATAACCAAGACTTTACGATAAAGTGCAAATCTACCGAGGCGTTAGGGGTGATGCCTTGGATTGTGGCGAAACGATAATTAAATCGGCTCGCTATGGCGACGGTTTCGAATTCAACCTTGAATTCCTCTCGAAACGGCTCCGAAACGCGCCGCCGGAACAAGCGCCTACTTGTGCGCCTCGATGAGCGCGAACTGACCGAAATCGAAGCCGGAGCCGCAGCTGCCGGATTGACGCTTGCCTCGTTCGCCCGGCAGAGAATTCTGTCCGGTCCGGCTCGCAAACCATCGCGCCGCGCGTCGCCAGATATGGCACTCCTGGCGGAAGTGTTGGGACAACTCCAACGCGTGGGATCGAGCTTGAATGGGATCGCACGCTCTCTGAAAAACGATGAGCGCCATCATCTTGACGATCTGCCTGCCGCTCTTGCCGTGTTTCGGGGAACTGTCTTGCTGATAATGCGGGCTTTGGGCTATCGCACCGATGCCAATCATCATTAACGGCGGCAGTCGTCGGGCTGGCGGGTGGTGGGCCAAACACCTGACTAATAAGGAGCAGAATGAACGCGTCGAGGTGATCGAGATGCGCGGCCTCGCCGCTGAGACCGTCTCCGGCGCTTTCAAGGAAATGGAAGCGCTCGCCATCGGTACGAAGTGCGAGAACTATTTCTATCAGGCCAATATCAACCCGCGCGCCGACGAACACTTAACCCCGGCGCAATGGATCGAAGCGGTCGATACCCTGGAACGCAACCTTGGCCTTTCCGGTCAGCCGCGCTTCGTGATCGAACATGAAAAGAACGGACGCACGCACTATCACGTCGTCTGGTCGCGGATCGATGTTGATCGACAACGGGCAATCTCGGACTCCCTGACCGCTCCCATTCACGAGCGTACCTCTCGCGAACTGGAGATTGCGTTCGGCCTTGAACGCGGCAGGAGCATTCTCGTCGCGGGTCGCGAATTCGAGCGGCCCGAACGGGGTCCCAAAAAGTGGGAGCGGTTTCGCGGTGAACGGCACGGTATCGACCCCGAACAGATAACAGCCGAGTTGACTGGGTTATGGCAAAACTCCGATAGCGGACAGAGCTTCAAGGCGGCAATCGAAGAACGCGGCTATATCCTCGCCCAGGGCGACCGTCGGGATTTCGTGATCCTCGATCAGGCAGGCGATGTCCACAGTCTGGCGCGGCGTCTCGAAGGCGTGACGGCCAAGGACCTTCGCGAGCGCCTTACCGATATCGACCATGAAGCTCTTCCAAGCGTCGCCACCGCCAAGGATCAAATCAACGAACGCCGCCATGCGGAGAATTACCATGACCGTGACGCCGCCGACTCCCGGTGGCAATCACAGGTCAACGAGGCCGGAATCGCGCATGACGCGGCAATACCGGCGGCAGCGTCTGAGATTCAACCCGACAGGCATGAGGGCGGTCGATCGCTCGTTCGCGGCGCTGGCATAGTTGCCGATGGAACTGCCAAAATCGTGGAAACTGCCCTCACGCTATTCGACGGTTTCATGGGTGGCGGCGAGACCAAACCTCAACCTCAAACCGAACCGTCGCAACCCAAGACGAAACAGATTCGACAGCCCGCAGCGTTTCCCGATGCCTCCGCGCGGATGGATGCCGATACGCGCCGGGAGGCTACCCTTCGTGCCATCGTCGAAATGGAGAGCACCCGGCGGCAGGACTTAGAGAGACGCGAGCGCGAGATTTCACCCGAGCCGGACATCGATCCCGAACGTTCACGCTAAACAATTCCAGCGGGGTCCACGGGGGCGCAGCCCCTTGGCAAGCGAAGGCAGAACGCGGCACATTCATGCGCGCGGACTGCCAGAAAGTGTTGGAAGGACGCGGGGCGCCAGAGGCGCGCGGACTGACAACACACCGCTTGTCCAGCGCCAAATCCGACCTTCAGACAACCAAATCAGCTACGGACAGTTCTTCGAAATAAAGTGCTCAACGTATGCCACCTGTTCCCTCATCTTTTTCTGCTCCCCCTTCTTGCGCCGAAGAATGTTCTCTATTTCTGCGCGAGAGAATTTCTTGTAGGCCGGGCGACTGTATTTCTCCTCGGAGACGTAGTCATCATCCAGCATGTAACGAAGCGGTTCGAGAAGGCTTTGCGCCTGCCTCATCGAGGCGCACGCCTCCCGGTACTCGCCCAGGGCGTTGAGAACTTCCGCGTTCTCGATGTAGAGCGTGAGCCCTTCTTCTGACTGGAATGCCGATGTGTCGCCGGAATTCCCACCCTGCGAAGCCTTATTCAGGCGGTGCTCTTTTTCCCATTGGGAAATCGCCGTTGCCAGAAGCTGTTTGGCTTTACCGAGCTTTCCCTGCTGGCGAGCCGCTTTGACCTCGGCAATCGCCTCATTGAGTTTGTTACCTTGAAATCCCAGACGCATGTCCGAAAACACGCGCGAGAAAAGACCTTCGGCCATAGCTTTGGCTCCTTGTGTTAACTTTTCAGAAAATTCAGATAGCGCGGGAGTATTCCCACCTTCATGATCAGAGCGCCGTCGATCTCTCGGGTGCTTAGCTCGATCGAGACCATGTGATCTCCCTTGGTCCGGAAGGTGCCCATGTACAGGCAGACGAGATCGCGGGTTTTGAGGGAGCCGGATTGATACTCTGCACGGGAAAGGTCGAGCAGGCCGGGGGACCCACCCTGATCGAGCATCCGTCCGATATGATCGAAATTGTTTCGTGCGAAGCCCTTACAGGTCTGACTGTCGTCGGCAAAAGCCGATGTCGCCATGCAGGCGCTGGCGAAAATCGCCGCCGTTACCCTGAAAAAACCAACTCGTGGAATGCCCTTCACAACATCCTCCCGCCGTAAGGAGCCGGTTCCCGGCTGCCGCCGCGGCTGGCAGCCAGCGCACCGTGAACAATTTGCTGTATTCTGTTCACGGGTTTTCTGGCCTTGATGCCTAAGTGTCCCGCACTAATGCCGTATAACGCAGCGCGACATTTGAAGTACCTCAGCGTTGAATTATCGCCGAACCTGGGCTCGACTGTCCGTTGTGCTACAGTGAGTCAGCACAGATACTTTTCAATGATGTGAGGGTCTACATCACACGAGCATGGATACCGCGCGAGTCGACATCTGTTATAGGCCACTGCGTATTGCGTGGGCGATATTATCGTCCGACCGCGAGGCGTTTCGCACTGCCGTTCGCCACTCGCACACTCTCTGCGGCGGTCGCTTCAATCCCATCGTCCTTGTTGATGCTGATGAGTCATATGACATCGTCCAAAATTATAGAGCGGACATTGTTGTACCAGTCGGCGAGTCGAATGCGGTCAAGGATTTTGTAGGCCGACATGCGCATCTGATTCCTCCATTTTTTCCAAAGGATATAATCATTGGAAACGGGGACGCCGCTCGGTCTCATATTCTCGACATCTATAACGGTCTCGCCCACTGGCGAGAACAGCCCGACTGGAAAAGCCTCCAAGAAGTTGGGCTCCGCACATTTGGATGGGCGGCGGATGACCCGCTTGCCGACGTTTTTCTAATGCATCTCGGCGAATACCCCAACAAAGATCAGATTGGTCTGGATTATGGTGAGGCGCTAGCGCATGCAACGCTACCCCATCCTCTGATTCACCTAACTTTGCAAAAAGAACAACCAATCCCCCTCGAAACGATTCGCCATCCGAGCATTGGTTACATATCTCGTCACGCATTGAGACGACATTACAGCGTACAACCTGCATGGGACTACCCGGGATTTTACGTTGGCGATGCAAGCAATATCCGAGACCTTGTCAACTACTGGAATCTTGTGGCGTCAGATATTGACATCAGATTTTTGGACATCAATCACGTGGACCGATATGTACTAATACGGCCCGAACACGAGACACTTCTCACGTCACGCATTGCCAACCTCGCCGAGCATCGAAGGAAGCTCGCGATCTGGTCCCGTGACGAATTAGGCGATCAGGCCCTTGCTCTTTTTCCGGGTGACAATCACGTCGTATGCCGTATTCACCAGACGACTTGGAAGGCGCGAAGCCTCGCGTCTCCGACGATGATACTAGGAGAGGAATCCTCCCTGGGAGTCTTAGGAAGCGACGTCGACGGGCAGCCAAGAATTTCATTTGCGCTTAAAGAAAAGCCTTTTTCCTCCCATCCGTGGTTTCATACGCAGCACCTAGTCGCGTCGCTCAAGGTTTTCGGTGTTCCCAGGAGGGGTGAACAATTCACTTTTTCCCTTCCAAATATTCCGCAGTTGAACGAATTTTATGCTCGAACGATGATCGTCCGGTACGACCATTTACGTGCCGAACCGAACAGAATTGGTCTCACCATTGGCTGCACAGACTCGGATGCATCCGTTGCAGCAATACCTAATCACAGATTGGTGGAAAGGCTATTTGAACAAGCAGGCATCAAAGCAGAGTTGAGCAGCGGAGGATTGATTGCGAAGCAATTAATCTCGCGCATGGGTGGAGTGGACGGCACTCGTGCCTTTAAGATCGGCGGTGTGCGCAGATTAATACGAACGCATGGACCAAATGCAAACTTTACAAAAGGAGGGGCGCTCCAGATTATCGGTAGCCGAGACCCCGATCAGATTTCTTTGCCGTTCAGCGCGCATAAACGGTTGTTTATCGAACAACGACCGATAGATAAGGATCTAACTCCCTCCTTAGTATTTGAACATCTCGTCGCCAAGGGTTTGTTTCGAATTGGAGCGGCCTTGGTCTGTCCCACTTGCAACCTACCAAATTGGATAGCTTTAGATCAGTTACGCCAAATCAATATCTGCGATTTGTGTGGTACGCAGTTCGATGCAACCAGACAGCTTGTGAAGTCGGAGTTTAGTTATCGCAGGTCTGGTGTGTTGGGGTTGGAGAAGAACGCTCAAGGTGCAATACCAGTCGCGCTGCTCTTGCAGCAACTCGCCGTCAATCTCAGCGCGTTATTGCGCGACAACCTTTTTCTTACATCATTCGACCTTTCGCCGCTTGCAGGAGTTGACCTCCCGACATGCGAGACAGACTTCGTCGTAATACTAGTTGGCGATGAGAACAAAGCGACAGAGATTCTCATTGGAGAGTGTAAAGACGCCGGCGGCGTGATTGATGATACCGATGTGGAAAATATGGGCAAAATAGCAAATGCCCTCAGCAAGGCACACTTAAATCCCTACATCGTCTTTGCAAAGTTGAACGCTTTCACACCGGAAGAAATTTCCCGCGCAAAAACCCTGAACGGGCCATATCAGCGCAGAGTGATTTTGCTGACGGCTGCTGAGCTTGAACCATATCATATGTTCGAGGACAGACCGCCTGAACTCAAAAATGCTTATGCCGGCAACCCCGAAGGGCTGGCCTCCATCACCGAGTGGCTATATTTCAGATAGCGAATTAGCTGTTGACTGGTAGCCTTATGCCTCATGACAATCACTCACCGAGGACCGAAGCGCAACTTCTAAGCCACCCATAGCACGGCGAGCTAAGTTGCGCTCTTCCTTACCCAACGCTCCAGCGTATATCGCGGTAGTTTCTAGGCGAGCGTGGCCCAGCCATCGCTGTACGATATTCAACGGTATGCCGTTCTGTCCGGCATCAACGGCAAACCCATGTCGAAGTGCCTTAGGCTTGCGTAACGCATCAGGGATACCAGCCGCATTCATGACGCGTTTGACGTACTTCCACGCTGTTGTGCGTCCCCACCTCCATAGACGCTCCCGAGGATCGCGCCGCGTCGCACCAAGTCCATGGACAGTATCGAGAATGACCAACAGCTTCCGCGGTACGGGGATTGCACGAAACAACCCACGCTTTCGGCGCTTCAGTGTCTCAAAAACGATTGCGGAGTTGCCCCTATCAATCCGTTCCGCTGTCAGCGCCAAGACTTCCGATATTCGCGCCCCAGTGAACGCAAGCGCAAGGCAGAACGTGGCGATTTCACCGCCTTGACGACAGGCAGCATGGACGAAGGCGAAACGTTCTCGCGCTGTTAGGTACTTCCGGTTTCCGGCCTGATCGAATAATGAACCGCTCATGAACGGCACCATTGGCCGCGCCCGAAAATTTTGCGAGCGGAACCCGTTGACTCGGGGAATCGTGCGTGAACAGAATACAGCATTCTGTTCACCGATAGCCGAGAGCCCTCGATTCGTCGAGACGGAATCGCCTGTTCAATTCGTCGGGCGGGCGGTGCGACCTATCTGCTGGCGGCTTTAGCGCCAATTGGAGAATTTCAATGCTCTCGCGGCCTACGATCCCGCACCCGACGCCGGTAGACCGTTCTCGTGGGTGCCGGACGAAATAATCGTGAAAACCACGATGCCAGACGCCGCCAGAGCGCAAGCAGCCACGAGCGCCGCCGTCCGCGCTTCAACAAAGGAGGTTTGCCCCGCGTTTTTCGGGGCGGTGGGCGCGCGAAGAGCCTGCGCGCCATGCTACTGAACTGGCCGCTTCTCTTTCGACGGCCTGACTTGCCTTTGCCGGTTTTGCCACGGTTACGGCTCTTCCCCTTTTTGCGTTCCTTGCGAGGGCTGCGCGGATTTTCGGTCCGCACAAATAGCGCTGCGACAGCCGACTTGAATCTCTCGCGCAACTTCTTGACCCGTCTCCGTTTGCGCTTCTTCGGGACCGGCAGCGCTATTGCTTCCTGTCGTGGCGGCGGCTGAAAGGCTTTGACCGGCGGTTGCCGCCTTCGGCGTGAATACTCCCGCGCGTGGCGTCCCGCCGCCAGGCGGGATCTGTTTACCTTGACGCGGTTACGGCAAAGCACGCGGCCATCGTGCATACGCTCGTACGCTTCCGCCCAGCGTGAGAGCTTCACGTAGTTTTCCTTGAGGTCGTAAGCGCGGCCTGTCGCGGGATTGATCTTGGAAGCAACGATGTGGATATGGGCGTGGGGCTCGTCGCTATGAACGGCAAAGAGCGCCCGCGCGTTCGCCATGCCGATGGAGGTTAGCGCCTGTTGCGCCGCCTCGGCCATCTGTTCGTGCGTCGGCTGATCGCCCGGTTGCCAGCTCAACGACAGGTGAACGCAGTCCTTTTCGCAGCGTCGCGTGCGGCTTTCCTGAAACTGAGCCCCCCATTCCATCACCCGCCGCGCTAGCTCAACGTCCTCGTCGCTCTTGATCTCGAATCCGAAGCCGGTGCCGCCGATCCAGGCGACGCGGCTCCTTGCACACGAGGGTATGCGTTTCAGCTCTCCCGTATGCGGATCGCGGCCTTCGCCAAGCACATAGCGCACGGCTCCGGTGATGCCCTTCCCGACCGTGCAGCGCGGGATCAAAGCGCGATCACTCGCGCGAGTGCGGCCTTAAGAAGCGCCGCCGCATCGGCAAGCTCTACTGCCGCCGTAATCGCCTTCGTCGTATTGGCGACGCGCGCGAGCTGATTGAGGTTGTTACCGATCGCGCTGAGTTCGGAGATGAGCTTGCGAACGTCGGGATTGCGCTGCGGCGAGTCGAATAGCTCGAACTCCGCCAGCCGGTGGAGGAGCAGGAGACGAGCATAGGCGCTGAGCGACGCGACGCCCGCTTGCCGGGCGGCAGTCTCGATCTCGGCGCGCTCGCCGGGCGTCAGCTGAAAAGTCAGCTGAGACGTGCGGCGGTCGCCCGTATGGGACAATGCGTAGCGGGCCATACCGGCAATTCCCCGAGGGGGCCAGAAGAATTCCAGGGGAATTCACTATCTGGCTGCATGTCTCAAGATTACCCGAGTGTGTTCAAGTTTTTGTTAAACTTTGGAATGCAAGCGCATGCGCGCGCATGAAATTCAACCGGCAAAACATACGACGGTATGTGCGCACATGACGGGACCAGGCAGGCGCGCTCGGTACATTGACAACCGCGCAACGCGACGCGCGGTAGTTTTGCAGAATTCCATTCAAATTTGACCGTCTGATCTAACGCGTACTTTTCAGTTCGGCTGAGAGGATCGCCATGCGAGTGAAACGGGACGGACCTGCCGATGGACGAGAGCAGCTTCATACGTGCGGAATTGCAGGATCGCTCCCTGTCGGGATCGACACATAGGTCGGCAGAAGTTCGGACAGGAAAATCGCAGAAACCCCTTCAAAAACACTCTTTTCCAGATGCGACTGGCTCGCCTGAAAAGGCTAACAACGAACGCATTGACAGGGAAAACGCGGCCCGTCAAAACAATTCCATGCTTAACAAGAGCGCGCTCGAACGCGCCGTGAATTCTGTCCTGCAAGCCAATGGCGTCACCTCCGAAGCGAAGCGTGACAAGATGACTCGCGCCCTGGTCCAGACAGTCATCGACATGGCTGGTCCGGAAAAAATCAGGAATCCCGTTGGGCGACCGAACCGCGCGCGGGAGGATTACGACCGATTGCGCGAGATCAAGTTTTCAGAAATGACAACGCTGACGCCAGAAATGCTTCCGGTCGCGCGCAGGCTCGTAACGGTAGAGTTTGCGCTCCGCAAGGCCGGTGCTTCCGATGAAATTCTCGGCGAACGCAAACAGGTCAGAGCAGCACGCAGGCTCGTAGGCGCATACCAATATTCCGCACAGCAAGCGAAGTTAAAAAAATTAAAGCAATAGTTACCAACTATTTGGGAAATCGCTGGCGGTTTCTTGTAGAGATTTCTCAGGATAGCTACATCTCTTCGTGAAAGTGTATCACGAGCAGAAGTCCCATGACTAACCGACAAATCACGCGCTGGCTCATGAGCATCGAGGGC
>Ga0302325_10025081_pt1 | contig 12392 bp, 8 predicted proteins | sample Palsa_T0_2_FD_201948 | JGI IMG/M metagenome (GOLD analysis project Ga0302325, IMG submission 201948) | Peat permafrost microbial communities from Stordalen Mire near Abisko, Sweden - Palsa_T0_2 | ecosystem: Environmental > Terrestrial > Soil > Palsa > Peat permafrost | place: Sweden: Abisko...
TCATCGGTTGCCGAAACATGACTTCGGGAAATGCCGAAGCCGAGCGCATCTGCAGGAATGGCGGAAAGGCGAGAGCGATCGCGCTCGACGTCACCGACGCCAAGAGCATCGATGCAGCGGTTTTCAGGGTCGCGGATTTGTTCGGGCGGCTCGACATTCTGGTCAACAATGCCGGCGTTGCGCGGGAAACTGCTCATCCCAGCGACTACAAGCTGGACGACATCCGCTACGTCTTCGATACGAATTTCTTCGGGCTGATTGCGGTCACGCAGGCATTTCTGCCGCTGATTAGGAAATCGAAGGCGGGATGCGTCGTGAATGTTACAAGCGACATGGGGTCGATGACGCGTAACACCGATCCCGCGCATCCTTATTCGGGACTGACGATTCTTGCCTATACGGCATCGAAGGTCGCAGCCAATGTCGCGTCGCTATTATTCGCGCGCGAACTCATGGACAGCGGTATCAAGGTCAATGCCGTCAATCCCGGCTATACCGCAACCGACATGAACCAGTTTCGCGGAACGCAAACGGTGGAAGAAAGCATCGTCGCGCCGGTGCGCTATGCGTTGATTGGACCCGACGGTCCGACGGGCGGCTTTTTCGACAAGGATGGGCCGCTACCGTGGTGAGTCAGGAGCGCGGCCGTCTCGGCCGTATTTCTAAACTTGCGCCGAAAGCAAAAGGAAGGCGGCCGAGACGGCCGCGCTCCGTGCTCAAACTTCCGCTTCGGCGTCCTTGCGCTTGGCGGGACGTGCCGGCTTTTCCGCTTTCGGCAGATTGATCGGACGCAGCAGGAAGGCCGGCAGACGATTGATGTCGACGACCTCGGGTTCGGCTTCGCGCGGCTTTGCGTGCTGACGTTGTTCTTGCGGCTTGTTCGTGGGCCTCGGCTGATGGCGCGGCTGCCGTGGTTGATGTTGTTGCGGCGGCGATTGCTGCACGTCAGGCTGTGGCGCGGCCGCCGACATTTCGACCGGAACGGTTTCGCGGGGCGCTACCGGCGGGGCTGCGTGCGTCGCCGCATGCGGCCGCGAATGCGGTTGCGGACCGCGAGGGCGGTCCTTGGGGCCGCGACGATGGTTGTCGCGACCCTGACGCGAATTTTCCTGTCGATCCTCGCGGACTTCGATGCCCTCCATCACGCGCTTGTCGATAGGTCTTCCGATCAGCTTTTCGATCGCATCGACGGACCGCGTATCGCGGCTCGTCGCGAGCATATAGGCGTGCCCGGAGCGTCCCGCGCGGCCCGTGCGGCCGATGCGGTGGACATAGTCGTCGGGATGGAACGGGACGTCGAAATTGAAGATGTGGGATACGGCGGGAATATCGAGACCGCGCGCAGCCACATCGCTCGCCACGAGGAACCGAATCTCGTCGTTCTTGAAGCCTTCGAGCGTGCGCGTGCGCACCGACTGATCGAGATCGCCATGTAACGCCGCGGCCGAGAAGCCGTGCGATTGCAGCGACTTGGCGACGACATCGACATCGCGTTTGCGGTTGCAGAACACGATCGCGTTCTTGACCGGATTTTCCCGAATGAGCCGGCGCAGTGCTTCGCGCTTCGCCCAGTCATTGTTGGGGACCTGAATAATTTCCTGGACGATATTGTCGGCCGTCATTGCAGGCCGCGAGACCTCCACGCGTACGGGATTGTGCAGGAACTGGTCCGTCAGCCGTTGAATCTCTGGCGGCATGGTCGCCGAGTAAAACAGGGTCTGGCGGGTAAAGGGGATGAGCTTGCAGATACGCTCGACGTCCGGGATGAAGCCCATGTCGAGCATGCGATCGGCTTCGTCTATTACGAGCACCTGAACCTGGCTCAACATCAGTTTGCCGCGCTCGAAATGATCGAGCAGTCGGCCCGGCGTTGCGATCAACACGTCCACACCGCGGTCGAGTTTGCGGTCCTGGTCGTCGAACGAGACGCCGCCGATCAGGAGCGCCATCGAAAGCTTGTTGTATTTGCCGTAGCGCTCGAAACTCTCTGCGACTTGCGCTGCAAGTTCGCGTGTCGGTTCCAGGATCAGCGAGCGCGGCATGCGCGCCTTGGCGCGACCGCGCGCGAGCAACTCGATCATCGGAAGCGTGAACGAGGCGGTCTTGCCGGTTCCCGTCTGTGCTATGCCGACGATGTCCCGCCGTTTGAGGACGTGCGGAATGCCCTGTGCCTGGATGGGCGTGGGAGTGGTGTAGCCGCTTTCGCCGACGGCTTTCAGGATCTCCGGGCAAAGCCCAAGGTCCTCGAAGCGTGCGTCAGTGGCAGGTGTCGTCGAATTTATGGAAGAAGATTCGTGAGAGGCTTCTTCAAGACCGGCTTCCGCGCCGGCAGTCGTGTCGTTCGTCATACGCTCCTAAACGGGGCGCATGTCTCGCGCCCACTCGGCTTGCCCGGATCGGCCGCCGACTCTCGATGCACTGCAACATAGGGTGGAATTGTTGCCAGTCAATGACCAAACGGCGTCGCAGGGCCGATTTTCGGGGAAGAAGAGGCGAAAATGCCGGGACTGCGCGGGACTAGACGTCGACTTCTTTCGCAAACTGTGCATTTTCCTGGATGAACTGGAAACGAAGTTCCGGCTTCTTGCCCATCAGGCGCTCGACCAGGCTCTCTGTCTCTTTGATTTCGCTGTCCGCGATGTCGACCCGGATGAGGCTGCGCGCGCCGGGTTTCATCGTCGTCTCCTTGAGCTGCGCCGGCATCATTTCGCCCAGACCCTTGAAGCGGGACGTTTCGACCTTTGATGCGCCCTTGAAGGTCGTCTTGAGCAATTGTTCGCGATGCGCATCGTCGCGGGCATATTCCGATTTGGAGCCGTGCGACAACCGATAAAGTGGCGGCATCGCGAGAAACAGGTGTCCATGTGCGATCAAGCGCGGCATCTCGCGATAGAAGAAGGTGAGCAGCAGCGATGCGATATGTGCGCCGTCCACATCGGCATCGGTCATGATGATGATGCGTTCGTAGCGCAGATCCTGGTCGCGGAAGCGCACGCCCGTTCCACAGCCGAGCGCCTGAACGAGATTGGCGAGTTCCTGGTTTTGCTCGAGCTTGCCGGCGCCCGCGCTCGCGACGTTGAGGATTTTTCCCCGCAGTGGAAGGATCGCCTGTGTCTCGCGATCGCGTGCCTGCTTGGCCGAACCGCCGGCGGAATCGCCCTCGACGAGGAATATCTCGGTGCCCGCCGCTGCATCGCGCGAGCAATCTGCGAGCTTTCCCGGCAGCCGCAATTTTCGCGTGGCGGCCTTGCGGGAGATTTCCTTTTCCTGCTTGCGCTTGAGCCGGTCCTCGGCCTGATCGACGGCGAAGGCGAGAAGCTTGTCGGCTTCCTGCGGATTCTCGGCCAGCCAATGATCGAAATGATCGCGTACGACATTTTCGACCAGGCGTTGCGCATCAGGGGTCGAAAGCTTCTCTTTCGTCTGGCCCTGGAATTCCGGTTCGCGAATGAAGATCGACAGAACTGCGCAGGCGGCCGCCATGATGTCGTCGGGCTGGACGAGGGCGGTCTTCTTGTTGCTGGCGCGCTCGCCGTGATCGCGCAATGCCTTGGTTAACGCATTGCGCAGACCTTGCTCATGCGTGCCCCCTTGTGGCGTGGGGATTGTGTTGCAATAGGAATGGAGGAACGGTTCGACTTCGGGCGCCCAGGCGATCGCCCATTCGACGGCGCCCTTGCCGTCGCGATTCTCGGTGCGGCCGAAAAACGCGCGGCTTGTGACGGTTTCCTTGCCTTCGATTTCCGACGACAGGAAATCGAGCAACCCGCCCGGAAATTTGAGCGTTTCCTCGGCCGGCGTTACGCCGCCCGGTCTCACAAGCGAAGGATCGCATTTCCAGCGGATTTCGACGCCGCGGAACAGATAGGCCTTCGAGCGCGCCATGCGGTAAAGCCGCGCCGCCGAGAAATGACAGTCTTTCCCGAAAATCTGCACATCCGGTTTGAAGGTAACGATCGTGCCGCGACGGTTGACGGCTCCGAGGTCTTTCAACTTGCTCGCGGCTTTACCGCGCTCGAAGCGCATTTTGTGGGCGTGCCGGTCGCGTGCGACGTCGACTTCCATCCACTCGGACAACGCATTGACGACCGACGCGCCCACCCCGTGCAAGCCGCCGGATGTGTCATACACTTTGCCGCCGAATTTTCCGCCCGCATGCAACGTCGTCATGATCACTTCGAGGGCGGACTTCGTCTTGAATTTCGGATGCGGGTCGACGGGAATGCCGCGCCCGTTGTCGCGAACGGTCAGGACATCGTGCTCGAGCAACTCGATCTCGATGCGATTGGCATGGCCAGCGACGGCCTCGTCCATCGCATTGTCGAGAATTTCGGCTGCCAGATGATGCAGGGCATGTTCATCGGTGCCGCCGATATACATGCCCGGCCTGCGCCGCACGGGTTCGAGGCCTTCGAGAACTTCGATGTCTTTTGCCGTGTAGCCCCTGGAGGGGGCGGACGTCGCGTCGAAAAGATCGGGAGGTTCGGGTGTTTTTGCCATGCGACTCTACTGATACGTGCGCTCGAGCGACTCAAGGATAACGCAACGTTAACGAAATCGGCGCGATCACGCGACGACTCGCTCCGCCGCAGTCATTTCTTAAGAGGCGCTCCCGTACATTAACCGCGTAACGGCGGCAAGTAGCGCTGCCCGACGGAGGAATACCCCCGGATATGACCGCGCAAGCGATCAGCTCTCCCATTCGGGCGAAGGCGGAAGAAACGCGCATGTTGCGTGCGCGTCTGAACCTGATCGTGTCTTCCGTTCCGATCGCCATCTGGGTCAATCCCGCATGGGCCCTGCTTTCGATACTGCCGTTCGCCGGTTTCTTTCCGATCTTCGGTGCGATCGCCGGGTGGCGGCTTGCAGCCGTCGTGGTGCTACACCTCGCAAACAGCTTCATCGCCTCGGCGCTCTATCGCGGCTATCTGCACGACCCCTCCAATTCCACGAAATGGCTGTGGGCAGTGGCGGGTTTCCAGGGGCTCATCGGAACGGCCTGGGGATTGATGGGCTGGCTGCTGTGGGTGCCGGGAAATCCCGTCAACAACGTCCTTGTCACGCTCGTGATCGTCGCCATTCTATGGGCCTATGCATTTTCGCGCGCGATGCACACTGCCGTCTACTTTGCCGGCGTGACGCCGACCGTCGCACTTACCTTTATCGCGCTTGCCTATACCGGCGGCCCCGTCGCATTGCCGCTTGGGTTCATCATCGCGATCACCTTCACCTTTGCCTATGCTTTTGCCTTTCTCGTGCGGCGGCAGGTGGAAAGGCAATTGCGAACGGGCTTCGCCAATGAAGACCTTGCGGTCGAATTGCGCGATACGCGCGACGACGCGCTGAGAAAACGCTTCGAGGCCGAAGCCGCCAACGCCTCCAAGACGACATTCCTTGCCAATATGAGTCACGAGCTGCGCACCCCGCTCAACGCGATTTTGGGCTTCTCCGAATTGATTGCGAACGAGACATTGGGTCCCGTGGGCACGTTGCGCTATCGCGATTACGCAAGCGACATCAACGCCTCGGGCAGCCATCTCCTGAGCCTGATCAACGACATTCTGGACATCGCCAAGATCGAGGCCGGCAAAATGGACATCGAGCCTGTTGCGCTCGATCCCAAGCCTGTCATCGAAAAAGCGCTCACGGTTGCACTCGCAAGAGCGCGGGAAAAACGCCAGCGCGTCGTGACGAACATCGACTCGGGTGAAGCCAGCCTTGTGGCGGACGAACGCGCGGTCAAGCAGATCGTCATCAATCTCGTTTCGAATGCAGTCAAGTTCACGCCCGAAGGCGGCAATATCGTCATTTCCGGAACATTGGCGGCCGACGGCGGATTCCAGCTTTGCGTGGAAGACGACGGCCCCGGCATTCCCGCGGCTCTGCTTGACCGCATCTTTACGCCCTTCAACCAGATCGACAATCGCTACAGCCGCCAGGCCGGCGGGACGGGCCTCGGTCTGTCGCTGGTCCGCGGTCTTGCCGAGTTGCATGGCGGCCGCGCCTGGATCGAAAGTGATGTGGGAGCGGGCGTGCGCGCCTTTGTTTACTTTCCGAAAGCGGCCCGAGCGTCCGAACCGCAGCGCGCGCCTGCCCGTTTGAGGGCCTGAGAGCTCTTCTAAGTAAATTTTAGGAGAGCGTCGACTAACATTCCCATGCTCCGAATTGGAGCGAAAGGGTCAATGAGGATTCGTTGTGGGGTACGGCCAGCGACTGCGCGTACAGAAGAGCGCGGACGTTCGCGTCCTGAAGGCGCAGCTCGACCTCATCGCCGACGTGATCTATCTGGCCCGCTATGTCGGCCCGTTCTGGGCGCTCGTCATGGCATGGCTGGGATCGGCCGAATTGGGCCGCTTCGGGCATACGCCGTTCCGCACCTGTCTTCTGCTGCCGGTCGCCGTCACCATCGCCACGGCAGCCGGGGCAAGGCTGGTGCTGCGCTACAAGCAGGACGCATCACGCCGGGTAAATTCCGAACAGCTGGAAGCCTGGTTTCCACGCTTTGTCGGCATCCAGATTGCCATCAGTTCCGCCTGGGGTCTGATGCCGTGGGTGTTGTGGGATTCGGGCAATCCGCTCAATCACGTCTTCCTCATCGCGGCGATTGTCGCGGTTCTTGCAAGCCTCTTGATCAGCCGTGCGAACCATATCGACATGTTCGTGGCGTGCATGTTGCCGCTCGTGATATTTTCGGCGATACGATTTGTGCTAGGCGGTTCGCTGCTGGACATCACGCTTTCGGTCGCGTTGCCGATCTTCGCGGCGCAATCGTTCTATGACGGACGCAGGCTCACCTCCCGCCTCGACGAAGATTCGCGGCTGCGTTTCGAAGTGGAAGATCTCGCACGCGAACTCGAGGAGGCGCGCGACGAAGCGTTACGCAAGCGCTTCGAAGCCGAAACGGCCAACGCATCGAAGACCGCGTTCCTTGCCAATATGAGCCACGAATTGCGCACGCCCCTCAACGCGATTCTGGGCTTCTCCGAAATCATCGCCAAGGAATGCTTCGGCTCTGTGGGTTCTCCGCGCTACAAGGAATATGCTGGCGACATCCATTCCTCCGGAGCCCATCTGTTGAGCCTCATCAACGACCTCCTCGATGTGGCGAAGATCGAGGCAGGACGGATGGAGATCGAGCCGCACTCGCTCGACGTGCAGCGCACCTTCGACACCGCTCTCAAGATCATCGGCGCCAAGGCGCGCGAACGCCGGCAGGATCTCGTCATCGACATCGATCCAGACGCGCCGACATTGTGGGCCGACGAACGTGCGCTAAAGCAAATTCTTATCAATCTTGTCTCGAACGCCGTGAAGTTCACTCCGGAAGGCGGACGCATCACGGTAATCGGCTCGCGCGCTCGCTGCGGGTCATTCCAGATCATGGTCGAGGACAACGGTCCCGGAATTCCGCGCGAGAAGCTCGATAAGATATTCAAGCCATTCAGCCAGGTCGACAATCGCTACGACCGGCAGGGAGGAGGCACGGGCCTAGGTCTGGCGCTCGTGCGCGGGTTGACCGAACTCCATGGCGGGCGGGCCTGGATTGAAAGCGAGCAGGGCAAAGGCTGTCGCGCCTATGTGATCCTGCCGACAGACGCTTCGGGCATGCCCGCGGAAAATTCCTCGCGCGAGTCCATGAGTGCCGCCGCGGCTTAAGCGTCTTTTGCCATAGCGAATGCCGCAAGCACCGCCTCAATCGGCAACAGCACGCAGCGGTGCCGGTTGGGATAGTCGATCGTGCCGTCGAACACCGCATAAGACGCGACAGGTGGCGCTGCGCCATGCGCCAGCATCACTGCAACGGATTCGCGCAGCTGCTCGACATCGAACCGCGTTTTGCCCTTCAATTCTCGTCCGAGGATCGATGCCGACGCCTGTGCAAGGACGCATGCTTTCGTTAGGTGTGCGATTTGTGCAACCCGGCCATCGGCAAGTTCGAGATCGACGGTCACCTTATCGCCACAGGCGGGGTTATGCGCGTGCCCCGTCACGTGAGGACCGGTCAGCCGCCCCGCGCCGTGGGCGTCGGCGGCGAGCCGGAGCAGCTCCTTGCGGTAGAGCGGATCGCTCATCGGTTGCGGGCCGCATAGACGGCCAGCGCCTCGGGCGTGTCGATGTCGACGAGCGGCGCATCGTCCGCGGCCTCGACTTCGCACACGAGCTCGCCATTCGCAGCCATCAGATGCTTCGCGCCGACGTCGCCTTCGAGCTGCAGCATATCGGCGAAGAATTGGCGGCCCCACAGAACGGGATTGCCGCGCTTGCCTTTCCAGGCGGCGACGCAGATCGCACGGGCTTCAGACGGATCGAATGCCGCAATCAGCTTGTCGATCAACGCGGGCGTGATCGCCGGCATATCGCCCAGCAGCACGATTGCGCCGTCGCAATCCCCGGGGAGCGCTTGCAACCCGCATTTGAGCGACGTGCTGAGACCGTTGCGAAAGTCCGGATTTTCGACGATGGCCACGTGCAGGCCCGTCAGCGCGGCTGCCGTATCCGCCGCGGCATTTCCGCTGACGACGACCACCTGATCGACGCCGCTGACTGCGGCGGCTTCCGCAACGCGCCGCACGAGAGGCTTGCCGCCGATATCGGTCAGTAGCTTGTTTCGGCCCATCCGCGATGAAAGTCCTGCCGCCAGCACGATGGCCGCAATCTTGGGCGCGCGGGGTCCCTTGATTGGACGCTGATCGCGCGGCTGCGGCCTCGTGTGGATTTCGGTGAGCAACCCGCCGACGCCCATGGCGGCGATGTCCGTGGTGCTTACCGGCAAATCCGCCAACACTCGCTGCAGCACGAAGTCGAAGCCATTGAGCTTGGGAGAGCGCGCACAGCCGGGCAGGCCGATGACGATGGTGTCTCCCAGCCGTCCCAGCAACAGCAGATTGCCGGGATCGACGGGCATTCCGAAATGCTCCACTGCGCCGCTCACCAGCACGATGGCGGCCGGTATGACATCACGGCGGTCGGTGATCGCGCTCGCGCCGAACACCAGAATTGGATCGGCACCCGCAGCCTTTGCCTCTGCCAACGCGGACGCCACCGCCTCCGGGCGGTGCGCGACGCGACGCTCGAACACGATCGAGGAGCCAAGCGCGAGCAGCCTTGCATCGAGCGCGCTACGATTTTTGTCGAGCAGGGCAGGCTTGGTGCCCGGCATCGCTGTCGAAATCAACGCCACGCGTCGCGGCTTGAATGCGACAATTCCAATGGCTGGACCGTTTTTCAAGATGCGTTCGGCTTGTTCTACGGCGATGCGCGGCGCTGCGAAAGGAATGATCTTTATAGTGGCCACCATCTGGCGCGCGTCGACTGCGGCATAAGGGCCGAGTGTGGCGACGGTGATCGTCTCGTCGACAGCGTTCAGCGCAGCGATGCGCGAGGCATCGATAACGGCGACGCCGTGCGCCTCGGAATAAAGATTGGTGCGGCCGGTGAATGCGGCGCCGACCCGCACGCCTTCGCCCGCGCAGGCCATGGCGACCCTCGCCGCCGCTTCGTCTTCGCCGATGTCGCTCTCTTCGAGCCGCGCAACGATGACTTCGCCGATCTCGGCCTCGCCCAACGCATCGATATCGGGTTGAGTCAGGATGCGGCCTTTGCGGAAAAGCCCGCGTGGCGTTCGCACGGCATGGGCCAGGATTGCGCCTGCGGCATCGGCGATGGGACAGGGACCAAAAAGCATGCGCTTAGCTTACGCGGGTGCGGGCTCGCGCGGCAAACGGAGCCTGACACGCAATCCCTTTTCCGGCAGGTTTTCGAGATCGACATTGCCTCCATGGCCCTCCGCGATCGCCTTGACGAGCGTGAGGCCGAGCCCGGATCCGCCGGTCTCCGCGTTACGCGACGCCTCGAGGCGCACGAACGGTTCGAACACCCGCATGCGATCTTCCTCGGGAATGCCGGGGCCGTCGTCCTCGACCACGATTTCGTAGCAGGCCGGATCGTCCGTCAGCCGGACGTCCGCCTTCTTGCCATAGGCGATGGCGTTTTCGATCAGGTTGCGAACCGCGCGGCGGATTTCATTCGGGCGGCAGTTCAGAGGTGCGGCGCCATGCACCTGCCACGACACAGGCTCGCCCCGTTCGTCGAGATCGGTGCAAAGGCTTTCGACCAGAGCGGATAGATCGATCTTGCGCATCTGCTCCCAGCCGGCGCCGCGCGCGGCCGATAGCACGGCGTCGGTCAGTTCCTGCAGCTCCTGTAGATTCTTCTGAAGGCTTTCGCGCACTTCGGCGTCTTCGACGAATTCGGTGCTGATGAACATCGCCGTGATGGGCGTGCGCAGATCGTGCCCCACCGCCGACAGCAGATGCCGCTGGCTTTCGAGGGTGCGCTTGACCTGGTCGGTCATGGCATTGAACGCATGCGCGGCGCGGCGAACGTCGTCCGGACCTTCCTCGGGCACGCGGGGCGCCGGGCCGCCGCGAGCGGCTTCGGAGGCAGCTGCCGCGAGTTGGGACAGGGGCCGCGCGACGCGCCGTGCGATGAAGGCCGCCGCGGCCGATGTCGTCAGCAGCGCGACCATGCCTGCTATCAGTACTTCGGTGGGCCAGGGTGCGGGCAGGGGACGATAAAACGTCGTGATGAGTTGGGAATTGCGCACGATGGGAAGCGTGACTTCGACGATTGGGCCTCTTCTCAGCCCGCCCCGCGTTTGCCCGACCGAGGACGGCAACGGCCCCGTATACATACTGACCAAAACGGGCTGCCGCGCGCGTTCCGGCGGCAACAGCGCGCGAACACGCGCCGCGAGCTTGGCTTCCTCTTCGGTCATCGTCTGCGGGACGGGCTTGCCGTAAAGAAGTTCGAATTTCCACGGTCCCGAACTCATCGTGCGCGCGACAGCCTCGCGTTCGCGGGCCGGAATGCTGCTCAACAGGGAAGCCGTGGAAGCGGCGCGATCGAGCAGGCGCTCCGTAATCGAAGCCTCGGTCAGGTTTGCCTGCGTGGTCTCGAACCATAGCCCCACGGCCGCATTGGATACGATGACCGCAACGGCGGTGATCACGACCAGTTGCGCGCTGAGCGTACGCGGCCACCAGTTGAGCGGCCAGGATTTCATGCGGTTTCGGGATCCACGGCGAAGATGTAGCCGCCGCCCCACACAGTCTTGATGTAGCGCGGGTTTTTCGGGTCCGGCTCGATCTTCTTGCGCAGCCGGCTCACATGATTGTCGATGCTGCGATCGAACAGCTCCGCGTCGCGGCCTTTGGTCAGGTCGAGCAATTGATTGCGAGTCAATGCGATTTTCGGCCGTTCGAGCAGCGCGCTCAGCAGGCGGAACTCGCCGCTGGAGAGCGCGGTCGCCATACCGTCGCCGCCGATCAGTTCGCGCTGGCCCGTGTCCAGCGTCCAGTCGCCGAATCGCACCCGTTCCGCCTCAGGCGGCTTTTGGCGCGGCGGCAAAGCTTGCGTTCGCCGCAATACCGCTGCGATGCGCGCAATCAGTTCGCGCGGGCTGAAGGGTTTGGCGATGTAATCGTCGGCTCCCATCTCGAGACCGATGATGCGATCCACTTCTTCGCCGCGGGCGGTGAGCAGGATCACCGGAATCTGCGAACTCTCCCGGATGTAGCGGCACAGGCTGAGCCCGTCTTCGCCGGGCATCATGATATCGAGCACGACGAGGTCGATGGCGGCGCCTTTCATCACCTTGCGCGCCGCCAATGCGTCCGCCGCAGTCGTGGTGCGATAGCCGTGCTCGCGAAGATAACGCGCGAGCGGCTCGCGGATGTCACGCGCATCCTCGACGATCATCACATGCGGTTTTGCTTCTTCCTTGCTCATCGGATTCAACCGTTTGGTTCCGGGCATCAGGATGCTTTTTCTGGGCCGCCGCTGCAATTCCAATTTGTGTCAATTCCTCTCAGCAAGCCGGGAATTGACCGCACTTTGAGACGAGAATCCCGTGTCGTCGACAAATATTCGCGACGGATGGCCTTTAGCTATCCAAGTGTAGCGGGAGCGCCAACTGGAGGGACTTCAATGAAACATCCACTGCGTTATGCTTTGCTGTTCGGGGCCGCGCTTATCGTGGGGGGCGGCGTCGCAATCGCCCAGATGTCAGGTTCGAACGACTTGCCGGGCGCCTCGTCGCGGGCCAGCTCGGACTTCGGCGCGAGTTACACAAGGGGCCGTTTGGCCGAGCGATTCCTTGCCGAATTCGACATCAACAAGGACGGCAAGGTCACCCATGACGAGTTGAACCGGACCTTGGCGTCCCAGTTCATGGCGGCCTCGGGCAATGCGTCGACGATGACCGAAGACCAGTTCATCAATGGACATCTCAAGGACTTGCGCCAGAGGGTCACGGAGATGTTCCACCGCATGGATTGGAACGGTGACGGCAAGCTGTCGCTCGAGGAATTCGCCGCGCCCGATCATGCACG
>Ga0302325_10025083_pt1 | contig 12392 bp, 9 predicted proteins | sample Palsa_T0_2_FD_201948 | JGI IMG/M metagenome (GOLD analysis project Ga0302325, IMG submission 201948) | Peat permafrost microbial communities from Stordalen Mire near Abisko, Sweden - Palsa_T0_2 | ecosystem: Environmental > Terrestrial > Soil > Palsa > Peat permafrost | place: Sweden: Abisko...
TCGACGATGGCTTCGTGCGCCAGCACGGAATAGGCGAAAAGTTTTGATGGAAAGACCATCGAACCGGCCACAAAGACGATGACGAGCAAGGCCTCCAACGAGCCAGTCCGCTTGATCCTTTTGAGGAAGGCAGGGATCACGAATACAATTGGAGCACGGCTAATGCCAAAGGCTAGTAGGATATCTTCCGGAGGAGTAAGAAGATGACACTATCAACGCGACCGCTCGGTTCCAATGGACTACAGATTACTCCCGTAGGGTTCGGCGCCTGGGCCATCGGCGGGGGTGGCTGGTCGTTCGGCTGGGGGCCCCAAGACGATTCCGCATCGATTGCGGCGATGCGCCGCGCGCTGGCTCTGGGCGTCAACTGGATCGACACCGCGGCCGTCTATGGGCTGGGACATTCGGAGGAAGTGGTGGGGCGACTCTTGCGCGAGATTCCGCCGGCCAACCGGCCGCTGATTTTCACAAAATGCGGGCTGGTGTGGGACGCGGAAAATCCCATGACCGCACCGCGGCGGGTTTTGAAACCGGAATCCATCCGCGCGGAATGCGAGGCTTCCCTTCGCCGCCTGGGGGTGGAGCGCATCGACCTCTATCAGTTCCACTGGTCGGATGAAACCGGCACGCGAGTGGAGGATTCCTGGGCGGAGATGGGGCGCCTGATCGAACAAGGAAAGGTGCGCGCGGCGGGGGTTTCGAATTTCAACGTGGAGTTGCTGGCGCGCTGCGACGCGGTGCGGCATGTAGATTCCCTGCAGCCGCCGTTTTCCATGATCCGCCGCGAGGTTGCCGCGAAGGAAATTCCCTGGTGCGCCGAACATGGGACGGGAGTGATCTGCTATAGCCCGATGCAGTCGGGGATTCTCACGGATACGTTTTCGGCCGCGCGAGTGGCGTCCATGGCGGCCGACGACTGGCGCAGTAAATCTCCGGAGTTCCAGGAGCCCAAGCTGGGACGGAATCTCGCGCTGCGCGACGCTCTAGCGGCGATTGCGAAACGGCATGGGGTCACGGTTTCAGCGGTGGCGGTGGCCTGGACGCTGGCGTGGCCCGGGGTCAGCGGTGCGATCGTTGGAGCGCGGTCGCCGGAGCAGGTGGACGGTTGGATTGGCGCAGCCTCACTTGAGCTTGCTTCAAGCGATCTGGATGAGATCGGCGCGGCGATCACGCGGACGGGAGCCGGCGCGGGGCCGGCGAGACCCCCACTGCAGAGCGCGCGTCACGCATCGTAAGAATTTTGCAGGAACTTGCAGGGATCATAAAAACGGGTCCTCGCGCGCGATGAGGCTGCGCGGCGATGAAACCGAGGCAGACCTCGCACCGTCTTATAAGCAGCTACCAGTTTAAGCAACAGCCGGTTCAAGCAAACAGGGATCAAATCACCAAGCGGACCGGAATCTTTACTGAAAGCTGTAACGGAATAGCCTTCCGCGCCCCGTGGGAGTGTGCAGGTGTAGGAAAGGCGAGCGCAGATCGTGAAGATTTCCTGGGTTAATGTCCCCAGGGACCCTCCAGGGGCTTGAGAAAAGGGCAGATTCGTATTCCCGAAACGTAATTCAGGCATTTGGAAGTCGCTGTGCTCGACAATGGCATGCATGGCGGAACTTCCCGTGCTGGTACTAGGCGGGCTAGGCCAACCGGATATGTTTGGGAGACCAAAGGTCTTTGAGATAGATTACACCGATTTAACTTGCCGCCAGCAAGCGTCCCGGCGGAGACTGGTTTGGAGAGAGACGTACCTTTTAACGGGAGAGCGAGCGGGGCCGAGCCCGGCAATGGTCCACCGTCTGCCTTCATGTCCCAACTGACAAACAAGCCCGGCAATGAATCCGGAAAGGGCCACAACGCGCCGCCGGCGGGTTTGCATTCACCGTGGCGGAGTGTCAGCAGGGAGAACACCGCAGCGGAACTGCACAGCCTGATTGATGACCTCCAGATTGCCGTCCGGCGATCCTGGGAAGAAAGTTTTCTTAGAGGTTCCATCCGGTGGTGGAATTGGATCCTGGTTGGGCTGATTGCGGCCGCGGCATTCAGCCCCAAACTTGTTGGCATCGTCATTCTTGCGGTGATTCTCGCGGCGTTGGCCGGCGCTATCGTAGCGCTACGAGTCTGGCGTACGCGCCTTTCCATCTATGCCGCGGCGTGCCGTCTGGATCTTGCGGCGGGTCTACACGACCGGATTTCGACGGCCCTGTATTTCGGAGATGCCGCGCAGCCGGACGGGATCATGCTCTTGCAGCGGCGGGATGCGCTGAAGAAGGCGCACGGCCTGGATTTGCGCAAGCTGTTTCCCGTACGGCTTCCGGATACACGCCGCGCACTGGCCCTGGCGGTGGTTGTGGCCGGGCTGTTTACCTATCGAATGTTCTACCGGCCGCCGATGACGGCGCTACTGCAAACCACAGCGCGATCCCGCCTGGTGCAAGCGATGCTGGCGCCGTTGCGGAAGAAAGATACGGACGCGCTGCAGCGGACCGCGTCGCAAGGCAGCCAGGATGCGGAAGCCGCGGCCCAGGAGAAACGTCCCGCGGAATCGGCGCAATCCCCGGACGACCTGATGCCTCCGCCCAGAGCGGCCGTGGCCGGACAGGAGAATGCAGAGGGAGCGAATGCGGACGACCAGCAGCAAGGTCAACCGACAGCACAAGGGACCGCAAGTCCGTCGCTAAGCCAGGCGCTGCTCGACGCACTAAAGAGTATGTTCGCAAACCAACCGCCGCCGGAGGGGGCCAATGCGCAAGCGCGGCCGCCGGACGGTACGCAGGCCGCCAATCAGGCTCCGGGCAATCCCGGGGACGGCGGGGATCAAAAGGATTCGCAGGATGGCGCGGACTCGCAACAGAAGAATCCCAAGGGCACGGCCAGCGGCGCAGGAGATACGCAAGCGGGGAGCAAGGAGCTGCGCAAGAGCACCCCGCTATCGGTGAAGGCGATTCCCGACCGGGTGCCATTGCAATCGGCCAATCTAAAGGACCAGCCGCTGGTGGACGTGAGCGCCGAGGCGGGAACCTCGAAGATCGCTACCGGAAACGCCATGCCGCAAGCGGTGACGGCGGCCAATGGCGGAGAACAGGAAGGCATTCCCGCGCGGTACCGCGCGTACGTGCAGCGGTATTTCGAGCATAATTCGGGCAACGGGCAGCCCTGAGTTTTTTGTTGGGAGACGGATCGAACGACTACTAAGGATGGGTTCATGACAGGGAGCGCACGCCAAGTAGAGTCGCTGGGTGAAAAGATCGCCGAAGTGCGGCGCGAGATTGCCAAGGCTATTGTCGGCCAGACCGAGGTGGTGGACGGCGTGCTGATGGCACTGCTGGCGGGCGGCCACGTGCTGCTGGAGGGCGCACCGGGGCTGGGAAAGACCATGCTGGTGCGCACGCTGGCGCAGGCGGTGTCCCTCAAATATTCACGGATTCAGTTCACGCCCGATCTGATGCCCGGCGATGTGATCGGCACCACGGTGGTGCAAGAAAGCGGCGAAGGAAGAAAAATGCTCGACTTTCAGCCCGGGCCGATCTTCACCAATCTGCTGCTGGCCGATGAGATCAACCGCGCGACGCCCAAGACGCAATCTGCGCTGCTGGAGGCCATGCAGGAGAAGCAGGTGACCGTGGCGCACACTTCCCACCAGCTGGACGACCCGTTCTTCGTGATGGCCACACAAAATCCGCTGGAGATGGAAGGGACCTATCCGCTCCCGGAAGCGCAACTGGACCGTTTTTTGTTCAAGCTGCGCGTGCCGTTTCCAAACCGCGAGGAGTTGCACGACATTCTGGACCGAACCACGCAGGACTCCAGCGCAACGGTGCAGCACGCGCTGAACGGCGAACAGATCATGGAGATGCGCCACGTGGTGCGCACGGTTCCGCTGGCGCCGCACGTTCAAGAGTACGTGGTCAGACTGGTGATGGCCACGCATCCCGAGGGTCCCAACAATACACTGGCGGCCAAATATATCCGCTACGGCAGTTCGCCGCGCGGCGCGCAGACGCTGGTTCTGGGAGGCAAAATTCGCGCGCTGATGGACGGACGGTTCAACGTCAGCCAGGAAGACGTTCGCGCGCTGCTGCTGCCCGCTCTGCGCCATCGCATCATTTTGAACTTTGAGGCCCAAGCGGACGGCCGCACCACCGACAATCTGCTGGAAGAGATCGCCGAGAAGACCAGCCCGAATTGAATCTCTTCAGCGACCATGCCGGGCGCGCTTTTCGACTGTGCGCGGCAGGAGGCAAGCCCTTTTCCTTGGCTAGATGGATATGAGTTCGTCGCCTCATTTGCTGGATCGCGAGTTCCTGAAGACCCTTGAACAGGTCACACTCCTGTGCCGCACCGACCTCAAAGGCGCGATGGGCGCCGAACACCGCTCGCGGACGCGCGGGCCTGGGGCCGAGTTCACCGACTACCGCCGTTACAGCCAGGGAGACGATCCTCGCTCGCTGGACTGGAACGCCTACCTGCGGCTGGGAAAACTTTTCTTGAAGATCTATGAGACCGAGCAGTATGTACCCGTGCGCATCCTGCTGGATTGCAGCGAGTCCATGGATTGCGAAGGCGCCGCGGAATCCAAATTCCTCTACGGGCAGCGGCTGGCGGCGACGTTCGCGTACCTGGCGCTGCTCAATCTGGATACCGTCGCGCTGGTGCCCTTTGCCGAGCGCCTGCACAAGCCGTTGGTGGTTTCCGGCGGGCGCGACCGCTTCTGGCCGGTGCTGCAGTTCCTTGCGGGATTGTCGTCCGGCGGGGGCACGGACCTGTTTCGCACGGCCAAGGAGTTCATTGGCAATTTCACGTCCAAGGGCATGGCGATATTGATCTCCGACTTTTACGACGAAGCGGGATGCCAGCGGACCGTGGAGATGCTGCGTTCCTCGGGGCACGATTTTGTGCTGGTGCAGGTACACAGCGCAGAGGAACAGAGCCCATCCGCCAGCGGCGAGCTGATTCTGGAAGATGTGGAGACGGGCGCGCATTGCTCGGTGGAATGCTCGCCGGCGAATACGCAGATCTATGAAAGCAAATTTGCGGAATTTTCCGAAGGGATCCAGCGGCTGGCGCTGCGAAACGGCGGGCGCTACGCCCGGGCGGTGACCAACCTTCCCTATCAGGATTTCGTTCTGCGCAGCCTGCGCAGCGGCCGGGTGCTGGCATGAACTGGATGGCCATGAGTCCGCTGCAGGCGGCCGCGCTCTGGCTGGCGGCGGGCGCGGTGGCGCTGTGGCTGTACCTGCACACGCGCAAGCCGCAGCATCGCCGGGTTTCCACGCTGCGATTCTGGGCCAGCGTGCAGCCGGCGGTGCAACCGCGGCGGCGGCATCTACAGGAACCTTGGGCGTTGCTGGCGCAACTGTTGTTTTTACTTTTTGTGATTTTTGCGCTGGCCAATCCGCGCTGGGGAAGCTCCTCGCAGGGTCGCGACGTGGCGATGGTGCTGGATACGTCGATCTATTCGCAGGTGCGGGTCGCCGGCCAACCTTCCTGGATCGACCAGGAGCGCAAGGAAGCACAGGGCATACTGGATCGTCTGCCTGCCCAAGATCGGGTGCTGCTGATCTCGACGGAGCCCGATGCGCCGCCCCTGCTGCCGTTCACGAACGATCGAGCGGCTCTGCGGAAGGCCATCGCCGCGGTTCAGCCGTCGAATAGCGTCGCGGACGTGACACGTTCACTGGAGACGGGCAAGGCGGCGCTGTCGGCAACCGGGCGCGGGCTGCTGGTATACGTCGGTCCCGGAATGCTCGATGAGCGGCAAAGCCAAACGCTGGACGAATTTCGTCAGGAAACGGAGAAAGACGCAAACAGCGGCGACGAGCCGCAATTTCTGGCCCGCCTCGTGGGAGGGGACACGCCCGTCGCCAATCACGGCATCACGCGGCTCTCTCTACGGCGCGATCCGGGCGAGCCCAATCTTTGGCATCTGCTCACGCAGCTGAAAAATTACGACAGCGCCAAGACCACCGTGGAATTGAAGCTCACGGTGAACGGGCAATCGATTGGGGAACAGGAAATTCCGCTCGCGCCCAACGAACTGGCGAACGCGGAGAATCAATTTGTCTGGGATCAGGGCGGCGTGGTGCAGGCGGAAATCGGCCCGGCCGACGCGTTGGACGCCGACAACCGCGCCTCGATCAGCCTGCCTTCCCTACGCCCCGTGCGCGTGGCGCTGATTGCCAAGGATTCGCCGTTATCCAACGATCTGTTCACAGCGGTGGCCAGCAATCCCTACTTGCAGGCGGAGCTGGTGCGCCCGGGAGCAAGCCCGCAGAACGCGCCGGAAGTGGCCATTTATGAGAGCGCCAACCCACCGGCGCACCTGGATTTCAATTCCATCTGGTTCCTCAAGGGCAAGGGGCCGGCGGGCGCGCATCCGCAGCGCATTGCGCAATGGAATGCGCAGCACCCGGTAACACGGTGGGTTCGCTCACGCGACGTTAGCGTGCGGAACCCGGCCACGCTGCAACTCCTCCCCGGCGACACGGTTCTGGCGACGCTGGACGGAAATCCGGCGGCGCCGGTGATGGTGGCTCGCGAGCAGGACGGGCACAGGCTGGTGCTGATCGGTTTCGATCCTGACGGCTCCAACTTCGCCCAGCAATCGGCTTTCCCGCTGGTAATAGCCGGAAGCATCGAATGGATGACCCATCCCGTGGAGGAAGCCAGCGAATCATTCTCCATCGGCGATCTGAGCGTCCCGGGAACGGCTGACCGGATCATCGCTCCATCGGGAAAGAATGTGGCGTTCACATCCGACGGGCAGAACTTGCACCTGCTGGCCACGGAAGCGGGAGCGTACCGGCTCATCGCCAAGAACGGGGAAAGCGATATCGCGGTGAACATTCCCTTGCTGCCTTCGCAACGCATGCAGGCGAGGCCATCGGAAATGGCTTCCATCGAACCGGAGCGCCTGCCTGCAAAGGCCTGGGACTTTTGGCGCTGGCTGGCGGTTCTGGCGGCCATCGCGCTCTGGCTGGAGTGGTGGCTCTACTATTCCAGCCGGCAGAAGAAACAGTTAGCGGAAATTACGAAACGGGCCGGGAATAAAGCGCCGGCAAGCGTGCAGGAAATTTCGGGGCGAATTCGGGAGCCGTCCGAAGATCGCGCGCCGAAATTCGTAGCCTAGGCGGGCATGTGACATTCGATCATCCCATGTTCCTGTTGTTGCTCCTGCTGCTGCCGGTCCTTTGGCTCTGGATGCGGCGGACGCCGGGAGCTTCCCTTCCCTGCCTGGCGCTCAAGTGCGCCGCGTTCGCAGCTCTGGCGCTGGCGCTGGCCGATCCGTGGTCCATCCTGCTGGTCAGCAAGGTAGCCGTCACAGTGCTAATGGACACCTCCGCCAGTATGCCCCGCGATTCCCTGCAACGCGGCGAGAGCATGCTGCGAGACCTGGTGCGGAGAAAATCGGGAGCGGACCTGCGGCTGATCACCTTCGCGGGACATCCCAGCCTGGAATCCGTTCCCGCGCAGGCGGACAAGGTGAGCATTCCGCAGGGGGTGGATGCCAAGGGCGGAATGGCCACCGATCTGGAGGCGGCGATGCAGTTGGCCCTGGATACGTTTCCGCAGCAGGGGACGCGCCGGATTCTGCTGATCAGCGACGGCAATGAGACGAGTGGGGATGCGCTTACCGCGGCGCTGCGCGCCAGGGAGGAAGGCATCGCGGTATATACAGTGCCAACTGGCGGCACGGCGCCATTGCCCGTCAAAGTGGAAAGCGTTGCGGCGCCCCAAGACGTTTTTTCCGGCGAGCGCTTCACGGTATCCCTGCAACTGGATAGCGCGCGAGCGCTTCCGGTTCGGATTTGGGCTACCTCCCAAGGCGAGGGCCAGGGGCAAGGTCAAGAGTCCGGCGCGACGACGCTGACGCTGCAGCCGGGAGTAAATCGCGTGGACCTCAGCGCGCAAACCGCAACCCCCGGAGTGAATCTGGTCGAGGTGCACATCTCCGGCGCCGGCGCGCAACAGGTGCTTCTCTCGCAAGCCATCACCGCGCGGCAGCCGCATGTGCTGTACATTGCGGGCGGCGGAGAATCCTCCGCGCCTTTGCTGGACGCGCTGAAGCGGGCGGAGGTGCAGGTCCAGACGGCGACGTCATTCCCTACTGCCGGAGTGGGACCGACTGCTGGAGCGGGCACTGCTGGCGATGCCGGGCAGGATTGGGATGCAGTTTTGCTCGACAACTATCCCGATCACGATTTATCCCCGGAAGAGAGCGCGGCGATGGAGAAATATGTCTTTAAGGGAGGCGGGCTGCTGTTCATTGCCGGGGATAAGAATGCCAGGCTCGCCCGGGAGCCCAAGACCCCGATCGAAAAACTGCTTCCCGTAAGAGCGCAACCGCCGCCGGAGAAGCCCGCCGCGGTGGTCCTGGTGCTCGACAAATCGGGGAGCATGGAAGGCCAGAAGATCCAAATGGTCCGGGCGGCGGCGCGCGCCAGCGTGCAGCCGCTTCGGCCCATCGATAAGCTGGGAGTTATATCCTTCGACGAGGATTTCAACTGGGTGATACCGCTGGGACCGGCCTCCGACCTGGAAGCCAAAAGCAGCCTGATCGACGGCATCCAGGCCGAAGGCGACACGAAAATCTGGCAGGCCACGCAGGCGGCGTACGACGCCATCATCAAGGAAGAGGCCAGCAGCAGGCACATCATCCTGCTCACGGACGGCGAAACCACGTACAAGGTGGTGGAATACTGGCCGCAGCTTGAAAAAGAGGCCGCCGAAAACCACGTGATCATATCCACGATTGGCGTGGGAGACGACGTGAACCGCGCACTTCTGGAAGAAATCGCTACGGCCACCAAGGGCAAATCTCATTTTGTGCAGAACCCCGCGCTGATTCCGCAAATCATCAACGACGAGGTGCGGCCTCCGGACGATCTGGCGATTCAGGAACACCCAGTGCGCGCCATTGCCCTGCGCCCCGCGGAATTCACCGACGGAATCGATTTCACCCATGCGCCGCGGCTGCTGGGCTTCGTACAATCCGAGGCCAAAGATGGAGCAGAGACGATTCTTCGCGTGAGCGGCGATAAGCCTTTGCCGCTGCTGGTACGCTGGCGCTATGGCCTGGGAAGCGTGATCGCATTCATGTCCGACGCGAAAAGCCGCTGGGCGGCTCCCTGGGTACGTTGGCAATCCTTTGGCACGTTGTGGCCGCAAATGGTGCGCGCTGTTTCTCATCGAGACCAAACGGTGCGCGCCGAGGTGCGTCCGGGGCCGCACGAAGGAGAGACCATCGTTTCCTACGACGTGCTGCCATCGGCGGACAGCCGCGCGGAGGCCGACGAGCAGACGGAGGCGGATCTGAGCCTGCCGGGATCGCCGAGCATCGTCGTGCAAGGACCATCGCAGCCCTCGCAGGCATATCCACTGGAAGAGACCGCTCCCGGCCACTATGAAGCGCGGATCGCGTCCGGCGCTCCGGGCCTTTACAGAATTGCTTCCGGCAGTTCCGACCCGAAGCTGCCCGAGGTGGGGTTCTATCGCGAAGCGGAGGAGACCAAGACGCAGCCGGTGAACGTGGCCCTTCTCAGCGAAATCAGCGAATTAACGGGCGGACACGTGCGGCCTTCGATCGACGAGTTGCTCGAGCCTGGCGGGATGAGCGGCGAGGTGAACGAGCGCAGAGCCTTGTGGCCGTACCTGCTGCTGCTGGCGCTGGCGCTCAACCTTCTAGAGGTTGCCCTTCGGAAAGGCTTTTTCGAGTGGATGTCAACCTGGATGCGGCAGCGCGTCTATTCTCCGTGGCACCACCGAACAACATAATTCCGCCTGGTATTCGATTCGCGGGCACAATCCATGCGCGCGCTTCATGGGGAGCCAGCCATTTTCTGAGGTGAGCAGCCGTGTGTTCCCCAGGCAAAAAAAAGAGGGGCCGCGTGGCCCCTCTTTTTCGTTACGTTGAAGAATCCTACTAGCTAAGCGGGGTGCTGGTGGCGCTAGCCGCTCCGCCAGTGGCGGCCCGGATCACACCCGATTGATCGGTGTAGAAGTAGCGCTGCCCGGTGGTGCCCGGGGTAACCGGCTGCGCGGTGATGGCATAATTCAAGTAATTGCCGTTGCTATCCGTTGTACCGGAAGACCAGGCAAAGCTGTATCCGCTCTTGGTGCCGGTTGCGAGAACTGAGTCAATCAAATCCGCTGAAGTGGAAGTCGCCGCTGACCCTGATGCTACCGGTGCGAGCTTGGTCAACGCGGCTGGATACCCGCCGTAGGTGGTCGAATACGTTACCGAAGCCGTATTCAGAGTGCGCAGAGAGCCGACTGCCGAGGCCTCGTTGGCTGCTTCCTTGGAACGGAGCAAGTTCGGGATTGCGATCGCTGCGATAATCAGAATGATAGCAACGACGATCAGCAACTCGATAAGTGAAAAGCCCTTTTGTTTATTCTTCATCAAAGTCTCCTGGATTTCGAAAGTGTGTGTTCTACAGCCGCCGGGGTAAGTAAGTGCAAGGCTTGGGCCATTGCGGGCCAAAGGGATGGCAAATTGGGCACAAGTAATCACAACGTACTGATTCTGCGGTACATGCAGCGTTCCTGAAGTGGAATGGAAGGCAGCGCGCATCGGGAAGAAGGCCGTGCGCACTGACAAAACGCGGCAGGAGGGCCTCGGCGGTAGTCCCAAATTTTGTCAGATAGCACTGGGCGCCTGGAAGGGGTTTGGTCACGCAAAGGGCCGACGCTAAGGCTAGTTAAGCTTTTCGTTTGGAGTAACGTAGCCGGCCGGTTGACGAAATGGATTGTTCGACAAGGCTATGGTTGGGGGGGTATATTCAGCTTCCCCGATCGATTGAGGAAGCGTGGCGGCTGTTCGTGTCCAGCAGCTGACGAAAAATCTTTCGCAGGAGATTATCGGATGGCTAATCTGGGATTCGTCGGCCTCGGTGTGATGGGCGGCCAGATGGTGGGACGGCTGCTTGAAAAGGGTCACACCGTCACGGGCTACAATCGAACTCGCAAGAAAGCGGAGTGGCTGATCGAACGAGGCATGAAATGGGCCGCTTCTCCCCGCGAAGTGTCCGCCGCGGTGGATGTAACCTTTTCCATGGTGACGAATTCCAAAGCTCTCGGCGAGGTCGCTCAGGGGCCTGACGGCGTTTTGGCGGGCCTGGGCAAGGGCAAGGTTTATGTGGAAATGAGCACGGTTAGCCCGGCATTCAGCCGGGCGCTTGCCGCCAAAGCCAGAGAAAAGGGCGCGGACATGATCGACGCGCCGGTCTCAGGGAGCGTGATCACCCTGCAGGAGGGTAAACTTGCGGTGATGGTCGGCGGCCGGCAGGAGACTTTCGAACGGGTCAAACCGCTGTTGCTGGATATCGGGCCGAAGGTCACGCACGTGGGGGATAACGGGCTCGCATTGGTGATGAAGATTGCCACCAACCTGAGCCTCGCGGTGCAAATGCTGGCGTTTTCAGAAGGGGTGCTGCTGGCGGAAAAAAGCGGGATTGCCCGGGAGACGGCGGTGGATGTTCTCACGCATAGCGCCATAGCGTCTCCGATGGTTATATACCGCGGGCCGTTCGTCTTGCGGCAGCCGGACGAGGCCTGGTTCAATGTTAACATGATGCAGAAAGACATGTTGCTGGCCCTGGAGATGGGACGTGAGGTTGACGTGCCCTTGCCGACGACGGCCGTCACCAACGAATTTTTGACCGCGGCTCGGGCCATGGGTCTGGTGGAAAAGGATTTTGCCGTGGTCTTTGAGGTGCTGGCACGTATGGCGGGAGTTCAGAAGTGAGCATCGCAGCGCAGCGGCCCACGGCCGATTCCGGCGTCGAAAGCGAGCGATTACTCCGGATGTACCGGAGCATGATCGCCATACGGCAATTCGAAGAACAGGCCAACGATTTATATCTGCGGGCGCTGATGCCCGGCCTCACGCATCTCTACCAGGGTGAAGAAGGGGTTGCGGTGGGCGTGTGCGAGGCGCTGCGCCGCGAGGATTACATTACCAGCACGCATCGCGGGCACGGCCACTGCCTGGCTAAAGGCGCTTCCGTAGACCTTATGTTTGCCGAACTCCTTGGCAAAGAGGCGGGATACTGCCGGGGCAAGGGCGGATCCATGCATATCGCCGACCCGGCTACGGGCAATCTGGGAGCGAATGCCATCGTTGGAGGCAGCGCCGGCATAGCTACCGGTGCGGCGTTTTCTTGCAAGCTACTGGGCAACGGCCGCGTGACGGTCTGTTTTTTCGGCGAAGGCGCGTTGGGGCAGGGAGTGCTGTACGAAGTGATGAACATGGCGCAGCTCTGGAAGCTGCCAGTGATCTATGTCTGCGAAAACAATCTCTACAACGAGTACACGCATTTCTCGGAGACCACGGCGGGGGAGATTCTAGGGCGGCCGGCGGCGTTTGGCGTTCGGGCCCAGAGCGTGGACGGGCAAGACGT
>Ga0302325_10025084_pt1 | contig 12392 bp, 3 predicted proteins | sample Palsa_T0_2_FD_201948 | JGI IMG/M metagenome (GOLD analysis project Ga0302325, IMG submission 201948) | Peat permafrost microbial communities from Stordalen Mire near Abisko, Sweden - Palsa_T0_2 | ecosystem: Environmental > Terrestrial > Soil > Palsa > Peat permafrost | place: Sweden: Abisko...
TATTTATTAAGATTAAGACTTAAATCCTTTTATAAACCTAAAAGCATATATATAAACAAAGGCCTTACTTTAGCTAAAACAAATTAACTCGCAAATCTAGGATAGCCTTAACCTTTAGCCTATAAAAGTAGCTATGCAAGAACCTTTGTCTTTAATAAAACAGTTACTAGCTATAAATCAAATATACAATTTATTATAAGCTTTATATGTGCAAGCTACTAATTCTTTAAGGAACTTTACCCTTGCAAATAAGCTATTACTATATTATAAGAGGCTAATAGTTTTTATAGATAATCAATTAATTGTAAACTTGATTTGCAAAGCTTATAATCAAATCTCTTCAGCTTACTCTAGCTATAGCAAGACAATTCGGGCTTTAATTAAGAAATACTACTAGAGACGGCTAATAATAGACATTGCATAATATATATAAAATTGCTATATATACAAATAATCCTATATCTTTAAAGATTATACGCCTAAAATGCTATAGCCTTTGCTAGTCCCAGACAAGCCCTAATAATATATTACTATAAATTTCAAGTCATTTCTTAAAGCAAAAGATAGCTATAATACAAGATTTGTTATTATTAACCGATTAAGCAAGCAAAGTATATTGATCCCTTGCTATTAGATAACAATAGCTCGGGAAATGGCTTAGCTATATATTATTTATATATACTAATATTATAAAGCACCTTAATTAATTGTTTTTAATCAAGGCCCCTAATTTATATCCGATTTTTGGAACAAGTTTTGCTGGATATTAAGCATAAAACTTAAGCTATCTATAGCATTTTACTTGCAAACAAATAGCTAAACCGAAATTATAAACTAATACTTAAATACTTAAATTAACAATTGCATCTATTTATAAACTACTACTAAAAGAATTAGCTACAACTATTGCTAATTATAAATTACGCTTAGCTTATGTTATTGCATAATAATATAAGCATATCTTTTGCTATACTATTAAATGAGTATAAACCCTATATATCCTTTAATTAAGAGACGCTAAAGGTAGCTATAGCTAGGGAAAAGCTTAACCGGGAAGAAGCTTAACAAACAATTTATAAGTTACAAGAAGCTTAAAAAACGGCTTATATAATTATAAAACAGGCCTAAGAAAAGAACGAATAGGATATAAATTTATACTAGCAGCTAATAGACTTCTAGCTAAAGGACAAGGTATAAATATTAACAAAAAACTAGAAGACTTAAAGGCCAAGCTGTAAACTAGATTACTAAATAGCAAGCTTATATAAAATCATCTGCAAAATAGGCAATTTGTATAAGATAAAGCTACTAAAATCGATGAAAATCTACCCTATATTCTTACTAGATAAGCTACAAAAAGCTAGCAATAACCTGCTATTAAGCTAATAGAATAAACCCTCTCTGCTAATCGAAATTACAGATAACTAAGAGTAGGAAGTAGATTAAGTTATAGCTATACAAAAACAAGGAAGAAGTTATTTTACTAGGTAAACTAGGTTAGCTATGATAAAGACCTTAAATAGTACCTGGCTAGCGATTTTAAGTACGCTTTACACAAGCTACAAGACTTTTATATGCAAAACAAGGATCTTCTGGGTCCCCTTAAGCTATTATAGGACTAGATTAAAATGTAAGAGGATAATGCGGATATATACAATAAATTAGAAGATAATATAGAAGCTAATAGAAGCTTAAGGACAAGCCTTTTTCAAAGGGGGGGGTAATGTGATAGCTTTAGCTGCTACACTAGTATATAGCCACCTTATAAGCTTTATACAACTTACAGATAGCTTACGCTATATCACTTGACTAGCGCTGTGTATATATAGCTTACTTTCCCCCTCCCTTTACCCTCTTCTTCTTTCTTTAGCTTTAGATCTTTGTCAATACAGCCATTTGTACAATTGCTAGGTATAATCCTCTTCTCCCGTGAAGTGTATCCTATATGCGATTGTCGGCCCGTCACATATACTTTGCAAGTAAGTATGCATTAATAATATAAGCTTATAGGCTTATAAAAAAATTGCTACTATTATAGATATGCTAGGAAATGGGCCTATATCCCTTCGTCCGGTGAGATATTGCCACGTTAGCGGTCGCATATAAATATTCCCTATTCGGTCAAAATACAATAGTCTCCTCCAATTAGGCCATCCGCATTATATGCGGCCGCTAACGTGGCAATGTCTCACCGGACGAAGGGATAAGGGGGGGGCAATACGACAGATAATACGGTATTATTTATATATAGAATATTTCAGATCCTGTTGCTTGCAACACAGCCACCTCTCTAAGCCTATCAAGATGTCGTGACGGTGTCCGTTCTCACTCCCCGATTGCACTTATCAAGAGTCCTTGCAGAGCCCGGTTTGGGCCCCCACTATTCCAGTCCCACGTGACTCGATGAGTAAGCGAGACTTGAAAAATCGACTACGTTTACCCCGATGGTACGTTTAGAAAATTTTGGCTGCTTAATCAGCAATACCTACCCCCCCTGGCTCCCAATATTGGGGTCTACGGAGTAGAGGTCTAACTTAGAGGCTTGGACCTGTGGAAGCGAGCATGCTGAGGAGTAGGAATAGAGAACATTGGGTGGCACGTGACAGTCAGGTTTCCCGTGCAGAACTGCAGCGGTGCAAGATTTGCAACACCAAACCTCCCTAAAGCGACGCCTTGACAACCTAGGAACAATAATCTTGAACCACCGCGCATCATAATGCCGCTTTGTATGCTGTGCGAGCAAATCACGCCATGGACATTGAAGCCCATCAGATTTGATGGAGTGACATTGCTGGATCCAGAGAAATGCAATTTGCATCACCGAAGCTTCTCACTTCTACAGATATCCGCTAACGAATGCGAACTTTGTAGGTTGATTAGAGATGCAATACTGGACAATAGGCTGAATCTCGAGGGAAATCGGCCCCTGCGAGAAGATGCCCCAGTGCTCCTAGGAAGTGTGATCAGTGTGTATGCCGACCACAGAGTTGAAGCCCCTCAACTCTACGATATCCTCGTGCAATGTGGAGATCTTTTCGTGACCTTACATGCTTTTGCGGATTCAGAATCACAAGTAGCGAGGTCCAATGCAGTCGCCGGCAGGCTTCCATTTGAGACTGGAAGCCAGGCGCACTTCGATGTGATAACTACTTGGTTGAGAAATTGCGAACGGACGCACACAAATTGTAGGATTGGTGAGGTAGGAGAAGCTCTGGCCGATATAGGTCAAGACGAGGGTGTGAAGCTCCCACGGCGAGTCGTCGATGTCGGGGACTCAGCTGATCCAAGAATTCGGTTGATTGACTCTTCAAATATCCAGGGTCAATACGTCGCCTTGAGCCATAGATGGCCTGTCGATCTTTCGAAGCACTTCAAAACCACCAAGACCTCCATTGATGGCCACAGGCAACAGATCGTCTTTGAGGATCTACCGCGCACCTTCCAAGACGCTGTCACAGTGACGCGGAGGTTAGGGCTTCGTTATCTCTGGATAGACTCTCTATGTATCATCCAAGACGATCCTGACGACTGGAATGAGCAGTCTATGGTCATGGGCAAGATTTACAACGAGTCTACCATTACCATCATGGCAGCCACATCGATAAATAGTCCCAATCAAGAACCGGCGCCAGAAGGATTCCTTCACCGGCAGCCAAGTTTGGCTCTGCCGACGATCGAAATGGACTACTACACTCGTGACTGGAAGCGGGACGGGAATTGGTTCATTCGCTATATGGACCCGACGAGACACCACTCTCATAACTTGGATCTGCTGACAAGAGGATGGGTGCTGCAAGAGCACATGTTGTCGCGAAGGAAGGTTATATATACCCCTGACCAACTACTCTGGGTAAGTCACATTTGACCAGACCTCAGAATCTTTGACTAAAATTGCAAAGAATTGCAAGTCGATGCAAGTTCTCGAGGTTAATCGCGATATCAAGACCGATTCTCACCGTATTCAGGGGACCAAGAGTTGGGAAGATACGCTCTTCGTAGACCACTGGCTGGGGATTGCCGAAGATTTCTCTACCAAAGATCTCACTTTCGAATCCGACAAATTACCTGCTCTATCTGGCCTGGCATCTTACTTTTGCCGAAGACATGGTCAAGAATACTTTGCGGGTCTCTTAAGTGGTAGCATTGCCGAAGGATTACTATGGCGTCCGTACTCACCTGGCAGCCTCTCTCGACCCATGGAATATACTGCACCAACTTGGAGCTGGACCTCTTTGAAAGGACGTATCAAGATGGTCGCCCCGTTGCAATCCCGTCGCGGCTCCCTAAGGTCGAAACGTGCCATAGAAGACATCAAGTTCGAGCTCTTACCCGAGGGAATAAATCCATATGGACGGCTCAAGGACGGGCGAATGAAAATTACTGGCTTGGTGATGAGGGCAGAGATGTGTCGCGAGAACGATAATGCCAATCTGCTGATGAGGCTTCACGTTGGAAATAGATCCTTAGCGCGATTCCATTTAGATCTCGCAGAGTTTGCCCCCCCACCTTTGTCCGTCGAGGAAGTTGCATGCTTGTATGTGTTGGAACACGAAGAAAATGTGTTGGTTTTGAGGAAGAGCAGGAACTTAGAGGAGTACGAGCGAATTGCCCTCGCCACTGTTGATCCAGCATGGTTTCACGACGGAGGCGCGAAGAAAGAACGCATTACAATTGTTTGAATCGTGTGGTTTCTGAGATTATATCGAACTGTGTAGAAATCTCCGACCACCTCACGGTAAATAATCAAAAGAGAACTTGATAAAAAAAAATTGCTTAAGGTATCTTAAATTTCGTTTCTTCTGCACTGTTTTTTTTTTGAATAAAAAGCGCTGGCGCTCGTACCGGATCAGCTAAGAACAAGAAACCTCAATTATCCTCTATCTAGATGCATTATTGCCTTGAATATCCGTGATATTATGGTATTTGCTGATTTTGACTGAACAAGAGTGGGTTTTTGTAATTGCAATACCTTCCACTTGCCGACTGGCCCGTTAGATAAAGCCCAAATTGTATGTTTGGGGCAGAAGTATCAAGCTTGCGAGACGAGTATATTAGCAGCATCTAGCCTTCTAGCCAGTCCATAACTGTGCTTCAGCAAAGGGGAGACACCAGGCGTAAATACAACACCTTCAAAGTACTTCGCCGTATAGGTCATGGCTCATGTTATAGAGCCACTTGCAAGTAAGACCAAGGCACGTTGAGGAAACGGCATATAGTTCATCAAAAATGAACAGAAGGATATCTGTTGACAGGATATCTAGCGTATGACAAGAGACAGCTTGGACTGGGTATGATATTATAGGCGTATGGGTTTTTGACATGCTGCGAGAGTAGACACGATTACCTACTATTATACCTCTCATTCATTGTTTATATAGTCTTACAAAATAAACTTAGATGTTTAAGAAGGCATCATGTTCTTCTTCGGCTGTAGAACAATTACTCATTCAAAGACTAGCCCCTCTCTCAGCCGATGAGATGAGCGAGCATATTTGAGTATAACTAGTATATTGAGGTCTAGAGGTTTGAAAGGAGATATGGAGTTCAAGAAACAAACGCCTCGCCACTGTCTCAAAACTGTGTTCACTCTGTAGCAGCTGGTCTTCAAAATCATCGAAAAGTACCTTCGAATATTTCAGACAATCGATCTTGCTCTTGGTAATTGATGAGTCTAGGCCTCATCTTCTTCGCAACTCTATATTGCTTATTATCTCTTTGTCTATTCTACCTGAAATAATTCGGTCCTATCTAGTGCTAACTTGAGACGTCTAAGGCAGTTGCGTTAATATCCCTTCTTCCTGCAAGTACTACTTTGCCGTGTGATTTCCAGTGTAGGACGTAGAGCTTTTACAATTAAAAGTGAGGCCCAGACAGATTGAAGTGGTGATATCTATACGTGTGGATATGTTTAAGTGGATTCAGTGAGAAGTGAGGAGAGTTTTGGGAACTGTTCCTTGGTGGACAATGACTTTGGGTTGATGTTTCTACGCGGTTGAGATATCTGCACACTAGTAAGCTAAAGCCCATAAAAGAATCTTCGATAGAAAGCATACTACCCGTAAATAAAACCGTTCTTTTACCATTGCGAAATTAGTATAGGGAAGTAGAAGGCTTGTGGGCCGATCTAGAGAAGTCAAGCTCTTCAAAATATGCGGAAGTGGGATTAAGCTGACCTATTAATTCAGATCTACGCGCAAGAATTATATAGCATATTTCAAATAACCTAAGTTCAAATGGAGGCATGTGAATTAAAATAAAACTTCCTGGGAAATAGCACGGAAGCGTCGAAGTATGAGTACTCTTTTTTCTGTTACACAACGCAGCTCGAATCGCCTACTCTATCTCTGCATCTTCCCGGAAGCTTCTCCATTATATCTTCTAAAACTATTGTCCAGACCGTTGTATATTTATAATGGCATTCATAGCCGTCTTAAGCACAAACTTATATTGTTTTCCTTCGCGGTCCATTCATAGCATGCTGTTCTAGTCGCCCTTATTCTTCCAAGAGAGAAATGTTGGATCAAAAATGTGATTTTGGAGAAGACTGAAGTTTCATTTACTATAGAAAATGTCCTATACTTATACTAATGAACGAACCCCTAAGTCTTAGCATTCCATGCTATAATTAGGTAGAAATGATGAAAATGAAAGCCTGTAGGGCTGATTTCGGGGTTGCCGAAGTGAAGCCTGTACAGCTGAAGACCGTATTATCCAACAAGAAACAATAACTCACTCGTAATTCTCGCTAGCTCTAATTCGCCTAAAATTGTCATGTAATTTCCAATGAAGCTTATACAAAGTCTTGCAAGTGATGCTGAGGCAATTCTAATTAATAATGTCGAGGTGTCTTGAGAGCTCGAGTTGGAGCTTCGTGGGAAGATTACTGAGCTGGGTCTGCGGCCTTACACATTGCTGGATGGTGGTCAGGGTATTGTCGTGCTACAAGGATTTATTATAAGAGCCTGGAAACCTGAATTAAATGTTTGCATACCTAATCTCAGTTCTATTATTGATTTTGTTGAGATAGCGAGAAGTGGTTAGAGTTTAGGCTTTATATAATCTGACCAAGGAAGAAGGACCTAGAAGCGGCCGCAGATTCCCAATAGAGGAGGAAATTGAGTTTAAAAGCAGACAAGTCAACTGTGAAAACTTGAGGTAATATAACCTATAAGAGTATTCGACGTTCATGTTAACTTTCAAAATCCCCATTCTTGCCATCCACCTTCCTGTTAGCCAACTCCAAAACATTCCTTCATACACTTAAGCATCCTGTCTACATCTTCCCTACATACTATCACCCGTCCACCTCAGAGCCCTCATTTAATCGCCACTATGGTGTGAGTCCCCTGCACGCAGGATCTTGCAACCCGTGGCGAAGCTCAGGCGTCTACTAACTCATATAGCTGACAATTATCACGGCTTTTCCATAGAGGAACTTCTGCGCTCCTCTTTGTGGAATGGATAAGGCTACTTCTAAGTAAGTTCTACCAAACCCATATATTACAGTATTTGCATTCGCTGAATTTGTAAGTTGTATCTCGCAGAGCACAGATAATAAAGCATTTGTTGATTTTTCCAGGTTATAGACAGCATGTATTGACTCGACTGGCCCTACTCTACAGTGATTCCAGCCCCTATATATACCCTTATTTGCCACTGTAGGTGGCTCATACAGAAGCTTCCAGAGTAGGTGCCACTATTGATTTCCAAGCTTTGCCACTGACTATTAGTCTTAGGCACCAATATCCAACAGTATTGGCTTATATCCTAAAATGGATGGATAATCCAGCTGTGGCTAGGCAGGGCCTGGGTAAGTAGGATAATGGAGCTTAGTCCTGTAGTAGTTTGGCCGTAGGATCCCTTCAAATCCAACCAGAGTCGCCTCTAAGCAACCCAGACCGCGAAAGATGATGAAAACAGTCAGGCACAGAGTGCGAGATAAGTCAGTCGTGATAAGCCAGTACTAATAACTTATAAGCTGGCGGTGGCGTTAGTTAATCAGTTGAGGTTATTAAATTATATAAGTCATCAGTTGAAAAATTCCTGAACTTATAAGTCGCTAATCAGTTGAGGGCATTAAATTTTATGATTTTGGAGTCTGTTTCTAGGCATAATTAATAATATTTTGCGCTTGCATCACCCTATAATGCCTTATATATGAGGCTATTTGCACAAAAAACTTTGCTTGCTCTCCCTAAGACAATTATTATTATTAAAATGGCGTCCCACCCCGACACTCCTATTGATTTGACATTTGAAGCTTTAGGTTCACGCTTTAGATCTATAGCCCCTTCTAGATCTTCTCTTCCTAGTGCTTTTAATCGAATGATAAATCCGAATCGAGCAGGCTTAGATGTCCGTTTGCGCGATAAATGCCGCTGGCTAAAGCCTATATACAATTCGAATTATAACTTGTACAAAAAACCTCGATCGGACCTCTTTAGCAGCTATACTTTATACGTTTTTCCGGAGCTTTTGTGGGATAATCGGCTTGTAGTTGTGGCTAGATTCCTAAAGAATTATACTCTTGCTAAGCCTCTAAAAAAGCCACGAATATAATAGGTTTGGAACTTAGGCTATGCCTTATAGAATTATTTAAAACCCGGGAAGCTTCTTACTTATTAGGCATATAAGCTTTGTAAGTTGCATTGTTTTTTAGGTAGAAACTAATTTAACTTTAGATATAGGTTATTACGATTTTGTCTTTTCTAAAGGAACCGAGTTCCATTTTAATAGTAATACCCTTAAAAATGCCGAAGCTTACTTACGAGATATATACTATTTAGATAAAGGTAAAGATATATAAAGAGTGCAAGCAGATAAGTTGCTATAAGCATCTAGCATTGTTAATAGAGCATATAAACGTGTTATCCCCTTCTATTAAAAGGAATTTAAGAATGCATTTTTAGAATAGGTTATTTTAGATGATATTAAGCATTGCAAAGTAGCATTTATACGACTAAAGTAGCTGTTTAAGATTGCTAATAATCAAGTAGCGGATAGTTTATTAGAGGATACTATAATAGCAAAATAAATATACGAGATGTTTAATCACTTTAAGCTACAAGTTATCTATAAAGTTTAAAATGCTAAGTCTCGCATTTTAGTGTCTTTTAATAGCTAGGGTTTAAAGCATAAGAAAATCTCTATTATTAGTATAGTTATATACTTTATTAACGACAAGTATGAAAATGTGACTCGTCTAATTGGTTTGCTAGAGCTGCCGGGGCATGGAAAAGCAAGTATTAGTAAGTAGTTATTTTACTTGTATATTAGCTATGCAGATATACTCTTTTTATTAGTAGTATTATATATACGAATTCGGTAATTTGTTTATTTCGGGGCAGAAAAATAGTAAATCTAGCTAATAAGCTTGTAGCGAGCATGTGACTAACCTTATTTTTAGATTAAGCAGTAGTGATTTTACTTGTTTTATAACGATTTGGCATTAGTAAGGACAATTTAGGCTATTTTGTGCTTGATAATGCACTAAATAATGATATTACGCTTGTAAAGCTCGGGACAATTATAGGATTTGATTTAAAGCAAAAAAGATTGCGTTATATAGGCTATATTTTGAATCTTATTGCTAAGGCTTATTTGTATAGCTAAGACGTCTTTGATTTTTAAAAGAAATTTAAGGATATAAGACCCTTAGCACGTAAGAAGATGTAAAGAGACTGTGGAAAGCTTGGAAAGCTTTACAATTTAGTAGCATATGTTATAGCTTCTAGCAAACGGATAAACTTATTCCTCGAGCTACAAAAGACTAAAAACATCGGCATTGCGGCAGGCAAGCGTTAGAAGCTTGTATTAGATAGTAGCATTCGCTAGAATATACTTTATGATTCGTCGTGCTTTAAAGCTAAAAGAGGCTCTAAACACATATGTAGTATAGCTTTATGTCTCAAGTGATGCTCTTGACAAAGAGACTTTTAATTAGGATTATTTTACAAGTAAGGAGTAAGAGGCCTTAGAGATTATTAAGGAATAGCTCGAGCCTCTATTCCGTGTTATAAAAGGTTTAGAAGGCAATGTAAACTTGAAAGACAGCGATTATAAAGCTTCTTATAAACAATTGGGCGAATTGCTTCTTGTTTTTGAATTTATCTTAGGTCACTTTAAAAAGCTTTAAAAGAGAGCAAAGTAAAATGAATTTAGGAGTTATTAGGGCATCCAAAATTCGATTTCGCTAGCTTAGGAGAAGGCTAAAGACTATTATAGCAAGACTAATAAATCAATTGCTTAGATGGCATTTATAGTCTTAAACCCGAAGTTCAAGTTCAAGTATTTTAAGGAGAAGTAGACTAGGAATAAGGCTAGCTTTGTCAAAACTAGAAAGTCGAAGCTAAAGAAGATATGGGATAACATTTACAAGAAGGAAGCCATAATTCAAAGGCTCCGATTACCCCCTCGAGCAAACCTAGAAGTCGATTATATTGCGGGGATTATCAACTAAGTAGCACTATTATCGGCATTAACCTTAAGCCGGCATTTTACCCGGAAGGATCAATTGGCTCTTTATTTGGAAGAACTAGTAAGTCAAATACCGATTATAGACTATTAGAGGTTAAAGGAAGTCGAATGGCCTCAATTAGCATCTATAGCTTTTAATTTTCTAGCTATACCGGCAATAAGCTCTAAATGTGAGCGTGTTTTTTCATCTTATGCGAAGATGACTACTGTGGAAAGCTCTAAGTTATTAGGAGTTATGCTATAGTATTAGGAATACCTCAAAAATTGGCAAAGAAGAGGGGCAATTGTTATAGCTAGTGCATATAATGCTATACTTGTAGTCTAATATGGAACTAACTTTATCAAAAAATATATCTTCAACTGATAAGCGACTTATAAGTCGGCATTAGTTAGTCAGTTAGTTGAAAAAATGACCTTAATTCGATATAAGTCATCAGTTGAAATATTTACCTTAGCTAATGACTGACTGACTAACTTATCTCGCACTCTAGTTAGGCAATTAGGCACGGTTAGGTTTCCTCGCTATAAGATTTTCCTCACTATAAGATGCTCTGCTACCCCAAGGTTGTAGGCAAAAAAAGTGTTGATAAATTGAGGCATGGCCTGACTCGTATCTCTAGTTATACGTTACCTCATCTTTGCTTTTTATTTGCTATTATAATCATGCACTCTTTTATAGAAATATAGACAAACCTTATTATTTTCGCTACTTCAATCGTTATAAGCCTTGCGTCTACTACCCCATTTACTTAGATAACACAAACACAGCAGGCGACAGTCTACCAAATTAGCTAGCACTCTTCCTCGAAAACTTAGAGGTCTCCTACTTCTCGAGTAGTTTATTAAATATTATATAATAGAGTACTAATAGATATATAAACAATACTATTAAGGTTATAAGCAAAGGATTAAGAAGAAAGTGCGGGAGCGTTACGGTTTGGACCTGGACTGGATCTGTTATATGACTGTTCCGTGACCTAGAACCCGAGATATGTGGAATTGGGGTTGTGGTTCTGGATTAGGCTAAGCGAGACCCTCTTTGTGTTGTCACGTGCCCATACAAATATTGTATTTCGTATTGAGGGTTCCAAGGGGACCCTCTTCTCTCCTTAGCTTTGAATCATCGTAGTTGAGGCTATTTAGCCACGGCTTTCCAACCCTTGATTATGTGCTCGTGACAGAGGGCACATTCTCCTTAGAAGAGGCCAGGGCCACGCCATGTTATAAAAAGATTCTGCCTTAAGATTAAACGATGTATTTCAGGAGGGATCCTGTTTAGGTTACCTAGGAGCCGACTTAGTCCCCTAAATACAGTTGTATAGAGTTGACAGCTTTTGTATAGCAGAGCCGAATGGTAAGCAAATCATGATTGGTCACTGAAAGGGAGAGGGAACTTGACCAAGTAATCTAAGCAGAGGGTGAGGCGAGGGTGAGTAGCGCCTGAGTAGAGCGGCGATCAGTGTGTCAAAGGATTACTCTGATTACTCAATTACTCTAAGTCATGACTCAATGAGTAATGAGTAGAGTTAGAGTAACGACTGGTGAAATTAAATTGAGTAGAGTAGAGTTATTACTCTGAGTTACTTAAAGTAATGTGTCACGTGATATATTCTCTTAATATATCTTTAATTTCTTTTTATATCTTTTCTTTTTATATCTTAATATCTTATATATTTATAAAGCTATATATAAGACTTAAATAATATTTAACTAAAGCTTTAAAAGTAATTCAAAGCTAAAAGATTTATCACGTGAAATTTTAACATGTGATATCGATCGAAAGTTAAGTAGGCCAAAATAAATAAAACTTAATTAGAATTAAGGTTTTAAAAAACTTATATTATAGCTTATATTTACTCTTTCCTTTTTCTTTCTTAACGCCCGATGCAAATTAACTTTTATTTGCCCACGTGACG
>Ga0302325_10025085_pt1 | contig 12391 bp, 7 predicted proteins | sample Palsa_T0_2_FD_201948 | JGI IMG/M metagenome (GOLD analysis project Ga0302325, IMG submission 201948) | Peat permafrost microbial communities from Stordalen Mire near Abisko, Sweden - Palsa_T0_2 | ecosystem: Environmental > Terrestrial > Soil > Palsa > Peat permafrost | place: Sweden: Abisko...
GCTCGAAGGACATCAACCGGTTGCGAATCTCGAGGATACTCTCTTTGAAGGGGCCGAAGTACTCGTCGGCAGGCGCCGGCCCACTTGCTCGACATGCAAGCGGCACGAACGCGAATATACAAGCGAATGCCAAGGCCAAGATGCGAGGCTTCATGCGAGCAAAATTTGCCGCATGCAGGCAAACGCCTCGCGCTTATTCCCGATTCTAATCTATCCTACACGTTACGCTTGCCTGCTATCGCTTGATGAATTTACTCAGCGGGTTGTGCGCGCCAAGACGCAAATGCATCGGCGCGTGCATCAGCGCATACGTCGCCGCGGAAAACGCGGACGCAGCTTCACGGCGACGCGCGCTCGTCGCGGTGAGCGTCGTCGCGGTGAGATAGGTCCACTGCGTTCCCGAAAACGTTATGTAGGACGTATTGAAATTCGAATTCGACGGAACGTTGAGATAGTAGTTGAGCGAGCTCGCGCTGTACGAGGCTGCGGTCATCACATCCTCGTTGCAAATCTCGCCGACCCCGTCGAGGTAGTAGTGCTTGATCGTTTGGTTCGAGTAGTACACCCCGTTCCAATCCGACGCAGGATCGGCGACGATGACGGTCTCATCAGCTTCGGTCAATGTCGGGCTGCTGCCGAGCAATCCGGCCGGAATCGCGCACTGACTTGGGAGTGAGCCGATGGGACCGACGACGGCGAACGTGTCGCTCTCGAGCGGATTCGGAATTTGTTCACCGGGAATACCGTTCCAGACCGCCCACGGATTGGGAACGCTGGTCGGTTCCGGTGACGGTGTTGCGATTTGATCGGGCGGCGGTATCGCGCCGGGAAAGGTTTGGATCTCTACCGGTATCAGCGATGCTCCAGGGCTAGGGACGCCGACCGAAACGATCGACGAGCCACCGCAGCCGCAACTTTCGTTAGTCGTTTGCGACATGCTTCCGTCGCTGTTGACTGCGATCGTATAAATTTCACCTATTGCTAGGCCTGACGTATTGTCGACATAGGAACCGTCGGGGTTCAGGATCGTTTCGCCCGTGTCACCACGGCCGTCGTTGTACGAGGCCGTGCACGGTGCGCTACCGCTCAGCACGTCCCAATCGCTGGTAAGCGGCGCCTCGATCTCTTTGGTATATGGCGATTCGCAGGTCAGAGTAAAGCCCGTGTTACTGGTCATGCCGACAAGGCCAAGGGACGCGCTCGAGCCCTGGGGCGTCCACGCATAATACGCTATCAGGTTTTGAAAGTTGATAGTCGTCGCGAAGCTGCTGGGAAGCCAGTTCGTCGCCGTGTTGAGGCCCGCAATCTCGACGAGATTATTGACGCCGTTGAAAGACTGACCGGTGGATACAACGGCGTCGTAGTTGCCGCTAGACGGGTCTGGCCCGATATTCGGCGGCCCATTGTTGCCGAACATGTAGGTACCCGTGGAGGTGAAACTCGTACTCGAACCGTTGAGGCTTGGATAGGTCTGACTCGGCGAGAACGAGCCGGCCGTTACATTCGAAGGGCTGACGTTTGCGGCGGATGCGTTGATCGTGGCCGGCGACGCCATCGAGCCGCCTGCGTATGCAAGCGTGATAGCGGTCGCGCCGTTCATAATATTCGTTGCCGACGATGACAGCGAGGTTTGTCCGGACGCATCGCTATCGCTTAGCGTGATCGGATTCGTGTAGGTCCCAAGCAGGGTATTGCCGTTGGCGTCCTCGGCCTGCACGGTGACCGGCACCGTAATGCTCACGCCCAGCGCAGCGCCGCCGGCGGTGACGACAATCTTCGCAGCCGTTCCGGTGAGCGTTGCGGGAGCGACGACCGTCGCACCGGCGGTCGTCGTGACGGCAAGGTTGCCGGCACCCAGGGATGTGCCCGTGCCGTTGGCTGCGCTATAGACGGTAAGCGTGTAGACCAACGATGCCACCGGTGCGCTTACGTTGACCACGCAGCTCAGCTGCGTCGAGCTCTGCTCGCAGCCGCTGGAGGCTGCGCTGAGGTTGACGATCGTGGGCGGCAAACTCGTCGGCACGCTATTGACCGAATCGAGTTGGATCGCAACCGAGAGTGATGCTGCGGGCACAACGACGTTCGGACGGCGGCGCGCGTTACCGCTGATGTTCGGAACGATGACGTTGAACGAGACCGTGCTGCTAGGCGTGGTCGAAGGCTGGCCGGTAGGTTGACCGGTAGGTTGATTGGTCGGCTGCGGCGACGGCGTCACATAGATGACGGTACTCCCGCCGCACGCCGCCAGCGCAAACGCCGTAACAAATAGAAAGCATAACGAGAGTGAGCGCAAAGGAAAGCCCCCTCCGAACGGTTTCCTCTATGTTCGAAGGGGGCCTAGCGTCTTCCCGTACTGCTACTGGCCTTGCGCGAGCGAGTAACCGCGCTCGCCGTTGAACGTGAACAGTCCTTCGGTCTTGATCACGTCGAAGCCGGCGCGGTCGGCCTCACCGAGCAGCTTGATCACATGCTCGGCGGTAAACAGCTCGTCGCTGTCGCCTTCGAACCGGCACTGCCAATGATCGCTCCAGTACGTGTCCGGATTGCCGTTGGGCCACACTTTCGTGCCGCGATTGCTGATGATGGTCAGCTTCGTGCCGCCCACGTTGAACTTCTGCATCAACGCGGCGATCTGGTCGGGATTGCCGTCGCGACGGTCGATAAAGAGATCGACGCCAACGCGGACCTTCATCGGCGGCTTGCCGGCCGGGCGAATCGCGAGGTTCATGTGGATGTCCTTCGCGTACTCGGCGGGCTTGAGTTGCTGCGGCTTTTGCCCGAGACGCGCGATGACCGCGTCGGCGAACTCCTTGGTGCCGACCTTCTGTTTCGAGACGCCTTCGGTATAGATGTCGTAGGTGTGCACGCCGTCTTCGACCGTCCGCAGCCACGCGTTGTGCGCGCGCTCCGCGGCATCGCCTTGCCCGATGTGCACCAGCATGAGCAACGCGCCATGCAGCAGCCCCGAAGGATTGGCTAAGTTTTGGCCGGCGCGCCGCGGCGCCGAGCCGTGGATCGCTTCGAACATCGAGCAGTGATCACCGATGTTCGCCGAACCGGCTAGGCCGACCGATCCGGTAATTTGTGCCGCGACGTCGGAGAGCACGTCGCCGTAAAGATTGGGCATTACGATCACATCGAATGCTTCGGGCGTGTCGGCCAACTTGGCTGCACCGATATCGACGATCCAGTGCTCGTGCTCGAGATCCGGATACTCCTTGGCGATCTCTTCAAACGTGCGATGGAAGAGGCCGTCGGTGATCTTCATGATGTTGTCTTTGGTAAAGCACGTGACTTTCTGGCGCTTGTTCGCCCGCGCGTACTCGAACGCGTAGCGGATGATACGCTTACTGCCCGGACGCGAAATCAGCTTGAGACATTGCGCGACCTGATTGGTCTGGCGATGCTCGATGCCGCCATAGACGTCTTCCTCGTTCTCGCGTACGATCACGATATCCATGTTGGGATGCTTCGTCGCAACGAACGGATAGAGCGATGAGCAGGGCCGGACGTTGGCATACATTCCGAGCGTCTTGCGCACGGTCACGTTGAGACTCTTGAAACCGCCACCCTGCGGTGTCGTAATCGGCGCTTTCAAAAAGACTTTGGTGCGGCGCAGCGAGTCCCAGGCTCCGGGCTCGATGCCGCTATCCAGACCCTTGTTGTAAATTGATTCGCCGATTTCAATACGCTCGATGGCGATCCGGGCTCCCGCTGCTTCAATAATGCGCAACGTAGCTTCCATGATCTCTGGCCCAATGCCGTCGCCATAGGCGACGGTGACGGGAACCTTCGTTGGGGTGGTCGAGCTCGAGACGGATTCCAAGACGGCGCCCGAGGCATTGTTGGTGGTACTCATGGACAGATAGGGCTCCTTAGATAGTCACTGAGATGCAAACGTCCTACACGACGCAGCGGAATTTTGCGAACATGTAGGGATAATCGCCGTAAAACCAATTGCGAAACGACGGCCGGATCAATTCCCGCGCGGTCACGGGCGACGCGCCTTTCATGACGTAGTGCCGTCCATCGAAAAAGTCGGTGGAATATTGAGGATACGATGCCATCGGTTCGAACCCCGGAAACGGTACGAAGACGCTCGAGGTCCATTCCCATCCATTTCCGACCAAATCTTCGATTTCCCACGCACTGGCGCCGGCTGGGTGTTCGTCGACGGGCTCGGGATCGAAGCGTTCGAAATCGAAGTTTCCGTGCAGCGCGTCGGGCGGCGCGTCGCCCCAAGGATGGACGCGGTCCGAACCCTCCGGCGTACCATATGCAGCGCGGTGGAACTGCGCCTCCGTCGGAAGTCGCATCCCAGCCCACGTCGCGTAGGCCTCCGCTTGATCGTGTGAGACGTACACCGGCCACGACCGCGGCAATGGCAGCTCCTCAAAAACGCCGCGCAAAAAGAATTCGCCGTCGCGTTCGACCCAAAACTCCGGTACGGGACCGCCGGCGTCAACGAATCGCAACCAGTCGGCGTTGGTTACGGGATAGCGTGAGATCGAAAATGACGGAACGTCGACCTCATACGCGCGAAACTCATTATCCCAACCGAAGGCAACCGTATCGGGATCGGCACCGAGGTGAGCGGTACCCGCGTCCACCCCTTGCATTGGATTGTCCGGCGGCGTGTGATCGTGGTGCTCCTGGGCGATCCGCCCTTTGTTCGCATAATCGAGCTGATGGATGATGTAGAGCAACGTCTCGTGATGCATCTGCTCGTGCTCGAGCACGGTGTAGACCGACTGACCATGGCGCAAACGGGGATTCGATGCGTCAACCAACGTCGCGTTCGCGAGCGCCTCGATCACGCGTTCGTCGCACGCGCGAGCGAACTGCTCGGTTTGCGAGCGCGACGGCCAATCGGCACGCCCGTGCGCGCGCGCCGCCTCTGCCGACCCGGGATCGATGCCGCGCTCGAACAGCTTTTCGAGTGCCACGTCGATCGGGGATTGTCCCAGCGCCCGCTCGTTGAGCGTGAGAAAGCTAAACGTAGGAAAGTGACCTTCATAAAACACAAAAGGATGGCGCAACGAAATGGGACGCTGCAGAAACGCGGCCTCATCGACCAGCGCGAAGAGCTGTGCTGAGCGTTCGCGATTGCGCCGGTACCAATCGATGAGCGCGCTGCGATTTAAGTCTGGCGTGGTTGATATCATGGCCGTCACCCTTTACCCCGATGCGGCGGACGCTTCGCGGCGGCGCAGGAAGAAATCCTCGAACTCTGCAGCCGGAAGCGGCGGGGCGATGGCATAGCCCTGCACCATATCGCAGCCGTGTTCGGTCAGGAACGCAAGCTGGGTCACGGATTCCACGCCCTCGGCGACGACTTCGAGGCCAAGACTGTGTGCCATGCCGATCACCGTTTTAACAATGGTCTCATCGAAGGCTTCGTGACCCAGGCCGATGACGAAAGAGCCGTCGATCTTGAGCACGTCGAGTGAGAATCGCCGCAAATACGCAAGCGACGAGTACCCGGTCCCAAAGTCGTCGACCGCGGTACGAATGCCGAGGGCTTTGAGATCGCGTACGATCCCGACCGTTTGCGCCGCGTCCGACATCGCGACGCTCTCCGTGATTTCGACCTCGAGAAATGAGGGATCCAGCTGCGCGCTCTCGAGCGCCTGGATGACGCGCCGCCGAAGATCGCGTTGATGGAACTGGCGCCCGGAAAGGTTGACCGCAAGGCGTAGCGGTGCAAGCGTCTTGTGCCAGTGCTCGACTTGCTTGGCAGCCGTCTCGAGAACCCAATCACCCAGTGGCACGATAAGCCCCGAAATTTCGGCGCTCGGAATGAAATGCGAGGGCTCGATCAGACCGCTCTTGGGATGATTCCAGCGCACCAACGCTTCAACGCTAACCACGTCTCCCGTACGCAAGTCCAGCTGGGGCTGGTAGTACACGACGAATTGATTGTACTCGAGCGCGCGTCGCAGTAACTTCTCTTGCGAAAGACGCATATGGATTGGCGCTTCGAGGGTTGGGTTGTAAAAGTAATAACCATTGCGTCCGCGGTCCTTGGCACGGTACATCGCGATATCGGCGTTCTTGATCAGCGTCTGGTCGTCGCGTCCGTCCTCGGGGTACACGGCAATACCGATGCTCGCCGAGATATATTGTTCGTATTCATCGAGCAGGAATGGCTCACTTACCATCCCGAGAATGCGTTCGCCTACGTCGCGGACATGTTCGGCATCGCGGCAATCGGTGAGTAGAACGACGAATTCGTCGCCACCCATGCGCGCGATGGTGGCGTCTTCGCCGAGCTCCTTGACCAGACGTTGCGCAACCATCTGCAGCAATCGGTCACCGCGCGCATGGCCTAATGTATCGTTGACGTCCTTGAATCGATCCAAGTCGAGGAAGAGCACGGCGACGCGACCCAGGCGCGACTGCGCAACTTCGATTGCGTCGCGCAGCTTTTCGGCAAGGAAGACGCGGTTCGGCAGGCCGGAAAGTGCGTCGAAGTACGCCATCGCGCGTAGCCTGGCGCGCTGCCGGCTTCGGTCGATCGTGCCGGCGATCAGCGTTGCGATCAGTCCCAGCAGGTCCGCGTCAGTCGACGAGAATTCGCGCACGGTACCGTGCGGATCGGCGAAGACTAACGCTCCATACGGATCGCCGGCGACGTCGAGGCGCATCGCGATGCCGTTCTTGAATGGAACCGGGATCGCCGCACCCGGGAGCGAGGCGACGCTTTTGGCCATTTCGAGGATTTCTTCGTCTGCGATCGTCTCGGCGCTGGGCTCGCGATAGATCGCTTCGATCGTCGGGGTCCCGCCGTTGATCTCGACCACCGCGCCGAGCGTCAGGTCGCAGGCATGACAGCCCATTTCCAGCGAAGCGCGCATTCGCACATCGGGATAGTCGCCGCTGGCAGCAATGAAATACAGATTGCGAATGCGCAGGCTCTGCATCTCGGCGCGCCGCTCGGCGGTGCGTCGTTCGGTGATGTCCTGCAAGACGCCGTAGACGCCGACGCGTTCGCCGCCCTTATATTGCGGAATCAACGTGCATTCGAGTTCGAGCGGCGACCCGTCCGCGCCGGCTGATTCGACGTTGAGCGCCGCTGGCTGACCGCTCAGCGCTCGCGCGAAGGCCGCGGTCGTGCGGTCGTGCTCGTGCTCGGGAATCATCCGGCTGAAATGTGCGCCGACGACGTCGTCCCGCTTAAAGCCCCCGATGCGCAGGGCAGCATCATTCGCTTCGACGATTTCCCCACGGCGATCGAGTAAGACGACACCATCCGGATTGTGCTCGAAGAGCGAGCGCAATGCGCCCTCGGCCGCGCGCTGTTCGGTCTCATCGCGCGTTATCGAGTAGACGCCGGCAATAGTGCCGTCCCGGTACATTGGGAAGGTCGTAACCGACACATCAAGCGGCTGCCCATCGAACGTACGCACCCGTGAGTTGTAAACGATTGTTTCGCCGGCGAGCGCCCTGCGATGATACTCCTCGTGCGCCGGCACATCTTTCGGATCGAGAAACGTCGTATAGTGAACGCCGATGAGCGCCTCCGGCGGCGCGAAGCGGCGAACCGATTCGTTGACATCGACGAAGTATCCGTCGAGATCGAAAAGCGCCACAATATCCGGGTTGTAGTCGAAGAGGGATCGAAACCGTTCTTCACTTTCGGCCAGCGCATTTTGCGCCGCTAGAGATTCGGTAATGTCTTCGGCATACGAAAGCGCGTGAAACGTGCTGCTGTCCTGCAGCGCGAACGTGGTCCAACGGCAGGTGCGCACCTCGCCGTTCGCGCGGTGATTCCGGTTGACGTTGACGAGCGTGCGGACGTTGTCGGCACCGTCGAGGCGCTGCTGGACTTCACGAACGATCGGCTTGTCGTCGGGAGCGACAAGGTCGAAGTCGTCGATGGTTTTACCGACAACGTCGGCGGCCCGGAAGCCAAACATATCGGTCGCGCGCGCCGACCAGTAGGTGATGCGATAGCCGGCATCCCACGCAATGATTGCGAGTGGCGAGCGCGAGAGCAGGTCGTCGAGCAGACGAAGATCGCGTTCGCCCAGCATCAGCTCTCCCGTTTAATGTGCAAGATACTCATAGAGTCCATGCACGCCGCCTTCGCGACCAAACCCCGATTCGCGATAGCCGCCGAAAGGCGAACTGGGATCGAATTGATTGAAGGTGTTGCACCACACGACGCCCGCGCGTAGTCGCTGCGCAACCCACATATTCTTACTGCCCTTTTCGGTCCATATGCCGGCGGAGAGGCCATAGGGCGTGTTATTCGCCTTCTCGACCGCCTCGTCGGGTGTGCGGAAGGTTAGGATCGACAGCACGGGGCCAAAGATCTCTTCGCGAGCGATGCGATGCGACTGATGCACGTTGGTGAAGAACGAGGCGGGAAAGAAGAAGCCCCGCGAAGGCAGATCGCATTGCTGCTGCACGAGCGTCGCACCCTGCTCGACGCCGCTGCGGACGAGTTCTTCGATCCGTTCGAGCTGCGCGCGCGAATTGATCGCGCCGATATCCGTGTTTTTGTCGAGAGGATCGCCGAGGCGTAGCGTCTGCAGCCGTTCGGTCAGGCGAACGATGATTTCGTCGTGCACGCGTTCCTCGACGAGCAGTCGCGAACCGGCGCAACAGACGTGTCCTTGATTGAAATAGATGCCGTTGACCACGCCCTCGATCGCCTGATCCATGGGCGCATCGGCGAAGACGATGTGCGCGGCCTTTCCGCCCAGTTCCAGGGTGAGGCGCTTGTCGCTGCCGCCCAGGCGGCGAGCGATCGCCTTACCGACTTCGGTAGAACCGGTGAAAGCGATTTTATCGACGTCGGGATGCTCGACCAACGCCGCGCCGGTCGTGCCGTCCCCGGTCACGACGTTGACGACACCCGGAGGAAGATCGCACTCTTCGATGATTTGGGCCAGCGCGAGCGCCGTCAGCGGGGTTGTCTCAGCCGGTTTGAGGACGACCGTATTGCCGCAGGCGAGCGCCGGCGCGAGCTTCCAGGCCGCCATGAGGAGCGGAAAGTTCCACGGCACGATCTGGCCGCAGACGCCAAGCGATTGAGCATCGCGCCCCGCGCGCATGACCCACTCGAGCTTGTCGGCCCAACCCGCGTAATAGAAGAAGTGCGCCGCCGACATCGGGATATCGAAATCTCGGGACTCCTTGATCGGCTTTCCGCCGTCCATCGTCTCGAGAACGGCTAATTCGCGGGAGCGTTCGGTGATCGCGCGCGCAATCCGATAGATGTACTTCGCCCGATCCGCGCTCTTGAGCTTGCGCCAGTACTTGTCGTAAGCTTTGCGCGCGGCACGGACGGCGCGGTCGACGTCGGCTTGACCGGCTTGGGCGACGCGAGCCAGCACCGTTTCGTTCGCGGGATTGACCGTCTCGAAGAACGCGCCGCTTTCGGGCGGCATCCACCGTCCGTCGATAAACAGCCCATAGTCTTCGCGAATCTGTGGCCGCACGCTCTCCGGCGCGGGCGCGTAATCAAAGATGGCCATCGTCAATCCTTTGGTATGTAATCGGTTCCCGCGTAGTGGCCGGTTTCTTCTTTTTCGAGCTGCATCAAGAGATCGTCGAGCAGCGAGCTCGCGCCGATCCGGAAGCGGTCGGGAGTGAGCCAGGCATCGCCCAGCGTTTCTTTCACGATCACGAGGTAGGTCAGCGCCTGTTTTGTATTGCGCACACCGCCGGCGACCTTGAGTCCGCGCCGCTCGCCCGTGCGGCGCGCAAAATCGCGAATGGCCTCGCACATCACGAGCGCGGTGGGAAACGTCGCGTTGGTCCCCACTTTCCCGGTCGATGTCTTGATCACGTCGGCGCCGGCTTCGAGCGCGAGATCGCTCGCGCGCCGAATATTGTCGTAGGTGCCGAGTTCGCCCGTCTCGAGGATGACCTTGAGGTGCGCGTTGCCGCACAACTGTTTCACGGCGCCGATCTCGGCAAAGACCGTGCCCTCGTCACCGGAAAGAAATGCCCCGCGGTCGATCACCATGTCGATCTCGTCGGCCCCGGACTCGAGTGCCGCAGCGGTGTCGGCGAGTTTGACGTCGAGACTCGAGAGGCCGCTCGGGAACGCCGTCGCGACCGAAGCGACCTTGACCGAAGTACCGCTTAGTGCTTGCTTCGCGACGGGAACCAAGTTGGGATAGACGCAGACCGCGGCGACGCTCGGCACGTTCGGCCAGCCAGGGCGCGGATTCACCGCCTTGGCACAGAGCGAGCGCACACGACCGCGCGAATCTTTTCCCTCGAGCGTAGTCAGATCGATGCAGCGAATGGCCAGCGTGATGCCTTCGAGCTTGGCCGACGTCTTGATCGAGCGCTGCGAAAGCGCGTTCGCGCGTGACTCGAGCATGACAGCTTCGACGTTGACGAGCGGGCCGGTGAGAGTTGGCATCGCGGCGCCTAGTGGCCCGCCACTATAGCGTGCCGCGCTTAGCTTGTTCTTTTTCGATTGAAACGAAGAGCGCCTTGAAATTGCCCTTCCCGAATGAGAGGCTTCCCTTGCGCTGAATGATCTCGAAGAAGACGGTCGGCCGATCTTGCAGCGGCTTGGTGAAGATCTGCAGCATGTATCCCAGGTCATCTCGGTCAACGAGAATACGCCGCTCGCGCAGGACGTCGAAGGCTTCGTCGATCGTGCCGACGCGCTCGCCCAGCATCTCGTAGTAACTGTCGGGTGTGTCGAGGAATTCGACCCCGTTGTAGCGCAGCGCATCGATCGTCGTGACGATGTCATCGGTGCGGATCGCGATGTGCTGCACGCCCGAGCCTCGATAGAACTCCAAATACTCTTCGATCTGCGATTTCTTCTTGCCGTGTGCAGGCTCGTTGATCGGAAACTTCACTTGATGACGCGGATCGCTCATCACCTTAGATTTAAGGGCGGTGTACTCGGTCGAGATGTCGTTATCGTCAAACGAAACCAGCTGCGAGAACCCGAAGACGCGCGCGTAGAAATCACCCCAGGCGTCCATCTCGCCCCAGCCCACGTTGCCGACGCAGTGGTCGATGAATTGCAGGCCCGTTTTCTTGCTGCCCGGCAACGTCCGCGCGGCCTCGATAAAGCCGGGCATGAAGGCGCCCGTGTAGCCGTTGCGCTGCACGAAGGTGTGGACGGTCTCGCCATAAGTAGCAATCGTCGCGCGAACGATGCGGCCGGTCTCGTCGGAGTGCTCTGCCGGCGCGCTCACCGAGCTTGCGCCTCCGGCCATTGCGCGCTCGTACGCAGCGCGCGCATCGTCGACGACGATGGCGATATCTTTGACGCCGTCACCGTGCAACGCGACGTGTCGCGCGATCGCGTCGTCGGGCGCTAAGCTCGCCGTAATGACGAAGCGTAAATTGTTTTGCTCGAGCACATAGCTACAGCGATCCTTGATCCCGGTCTCAGGCCCCGCATAGGCGACCTGGTCGAAACCGAAGGCGGACATGTAGTAATGCGCCGCCTGTTTCGCGTTGCCGACGTAGAACTCGACGTAGTCCCAGTCGATGCGCGCCAGTGGATTGCTGCGCGCCTCGATGCTCGTATTCATGAAAAGAGGCTTGGCGAAGCGTCGGGAGGGGCCCTGTCGAATGAGTATCACCGATGGAAACCTTGACCCAGACGCCCGCTCAACGCACCGCCCTCGAAGGCCTGGTCGACTATGCCGGCCTCTTTCCACCGGCAAAGCTGCCCATGGAGGCGGCCGTCGCGCAGTACGAGCAGGCAAAGATTGGCGCCGCCGCGTGGATGCTCGGGCGCTTCATCGTGCGGGCTGAAGACCTGATCGCGTTGCGCACGTGCCTTGCGGGGCGCGCTCGCATCGAGTTGTCGGTGATCTCGACGCCCGAAATGTTCGAGGTGGTTGCGCGCATTCGGCATGAAGGCTGGGCCACGATTGGCGGCATCGAAGTTCCGCTGGGCGACTATTCAATAGGCGGGTGTGCGCGGCAAGCGCGTCGGGCACGGCTCGACGATCTGCCGATCTACGTCGAGCCCGCGCGACAGCACCTTGCGATGGATAAACTTGCCGAGCATGGTCTGCGGGCGAAACTGCGCTGCGGCGGAGTCAAGCCGTCGGCTTTTCCGAGTGTCGCCGAGGTCGCGGCATTCATCGCCGCTGCAAGCGAAGCCGGTGTGGCATTCAAGGCAACCGCGGGGCTTCACCATCCCGTACGCCATTTTAATGAGGCGGCCGGAGTAACGATGCACGGCTTCCTCAATTTGCTTTGCGCCGCTGCCCTTGCGCCCAAGGCCGATCGCGCGGCACTCGAAGCGATCGTCGCCGAGGAGAAGCCCTCGGCGCTTCTTGGGCTGCTCGAGGACGAAGGCGCGATGCGCGGCGCGCGCGCGCGCTTCGCCAGCTACGGTAGCTGCAGCTTCGACGAACCGGTCGAGGACCTGCGCGCGCTCGTCGTTCTA
>Ga0302325_10025086_pt1 | contig 12391 bp, 10 predicted proteins | sample Palsa_T0_2_FD_201948 | JGI IMG/M metagenome (GOLD analysis project Ga0302325, IMG submission 201948) | Peat permafrost microbial communities from Stordalen Mire near Abisko, Sweden - Palsa_T0_2 | ecosystem: Environmental > Terrestrial > Soil > Palsa > Peat permafrost | place: Sweden: Abisko...
CCCAAAAAGCTGAGCATCTCCTCCGGCGTGATGGCCGGGAATTTGCTCGACAAGACCATACCGCAGTACCCGGCGATCGCCAAAGCAGCTCGCATTCAAGGGACGGTGGTTCTGCAGGCCACAATTTCCAAGAATGGTGCGATCCAGAATCTCAGGGTTATCAGCGGTCCTCCTATGCTGCAGCAAGCGGCTATGGATGCCGTCCGCTCCTGGCGCTACAGACCTTATCTGCTCAATGGAGACCCCGTCGAAGTCGAAACTACAGTAAACGTAGTTTTCAATCTCGGTGGATAACCCAGCGTACCGGCGCATCTTCAACCAAAGGTGGTAGCCGGCAATTAACCTCGTGGCCACTTCGGGTCATTTCATAGCCAAGTGACCCGGTGCTAGCATCTGGATGTTTCAGAGCTAAACGTAGTCATTCCGTAGGAGGAAAGATTCAGTGATTCTCGCTCACCTCTCCCAACTCGCAGCCCATCAGGCCGCTCTCGGCATGTACCTCTTCCAGGATTCGGGGCAAACTGTCGGATTCACCCCGATGGATCTCTGGCACAACATGGGCAACGCGGCTAGGGCAGTCGTCGCTGTGCTCTTCATTATGTCTATCTGGTCGCTGGCCGTGATTATCGACCGCGCCCTGTACTTCAGCGCAGCCCGCAAGCAGTCTCGCGAGTTTGCACCCCGTGTTGCCGGAGCTCTCAAGGAAGGCAAACTGGACGAAGCGGTGAAGGTTGCTGACCGCAACAAGAAATCGCACCTGGCCGAGGTTGTCACGGCCGGCCTGCAGGAGTTCCGCAACTTTGGTAGTGGCGGCGCCATCACCGACGAGCAGATCGAGTCCAGCAAGCGCGCTCTCGAGCGCTCCGAAGCAATCGTCCATGCCAAGCTGAAGAGGGGTCTGGGCGGGCTAGCGACTATTGGTTCCACGGCACCCTTTATCGGGCTCTTCGGAACGGTGGTCGGTATCCTAAACGCCTTCCAGCAGATCGCGACGCAGAAGACCTCCGGTATCGGCGCAGTCGCCGGCGGTATCTCAGAGGCCCTGGTGACCACGGCTTTCGGGCTGCTCGTCGCCATCCCTGCCGTGATGACCTTCAACTACTTCACGGGCAAGGTGGAAGCCTTCGATGTGGAGATGGACAACTCCTCCAGCGAACTGATCGATTACTTTATCAAGCAGAGCCACCGCCGCTAAAAGGCGCCCCTGCATTGCAAGCACTCTTCAGCGAGAATCCTGCACCGGTTGGAACGGACTAAAAAAGCCGTTCCAGCCCGGTGGTTTCCTCAGAACCCGCAGCGATCCCAAATCAGAATATGGACAGGGGTTGCGAAGAGAGTCCAGAAAAGGTACGGGTAAAAGATTTTCACTTCTACTCTGTGCTGGCGAGTATAGTGAAGTCCGGCTTTTCTTGAGGAAGAGCCACGACGGAATCGGTCAATCGGTATTTACACCAGAAGTGAAAAGGCCAGCGCCATGCCCTCTCCGGCGCAGCACCCCTTGGGCGCCCGGCCGGGACAGATTAAAGGAAAGTCATCTTATAAGATGGGGAAGCCTAGAGCAGCTCAACCCCCGGAGCACAGACAATGGGAATCGTAGTCAGGAACGAAGGCGCCAAGGTCAATTCGAACATTAACGTCACCCCGATGGTGGACGTCATGCTCGTGCTGCTGATCGTTTTCATGGTCATCACACCCATGCTTCAGAACAAGGTAAACATTGAGCTGGCCAAAGTAACCGACCCGACCTCGATGCCCGATGCCGATAAAGAAGACGCGGTGGTCGTGGCGGTTACGCGGGATGACAAGGTTTACCTCGGACAAAACCAGATCTCGATGGCGGATCTTGGCCCGAAGGTGGCCGATCTGTTACAGAACAAGACAGAAAAACAAATCTTTATGCGTGCAGACGCCAGAGCGCAGTACGGCACAGTCATGGACGCGATCGACGACGTGCGCACCGCGGGTGTGGACCAGGTAGGTCTACTGACCGACCGCCGGCAGGACCAGCAGGCCGCGCCTGCAGCTGCCACTCCACCAGCCGGACAGTAAGCTGCCGGACCAATCGCTTAACGGTTAAGGAACACAGCCCGGTGCAAGGGCTGAGCCAAAGAAAACGAGGGACAAAAATGGCATTCGCGATGGGTGGTAGCGGGCTCTCCCACGACATCAACGTGACACCGCTGATCGATGTGTTGCTGGTCCTGCTGATCGTGTTCATGGTGATTACCCCTGTGACGCCGAAAGGGCTCGATGCTCTGGTGCCGCAGCCGCCGAAAGATCCGCAAAAGCAACAGGAGAATGACCGCACTATCGTGGTGCAGGTCACGCATCGTGCTGGCGGGGGTGTACCGGGCTACAAGATCAACGAGCAGGACATTTCCCACGCTGATCTGTTGAATAAGCTGGAAGGGATTTTTGCCACGCGGGCGGAAAAGGTGATGTTCGTCAAAGGGGATAAAGATCTTGACTTTGCGGTAGTGGCAGACGTTCTCGATATCGGCCATGAAGCGGGTGTAGATCACATTGGCCTCATCACCCCGAAGGTTGAAGCGGGGCAGTAGAACTGGTGGTTGTTGCAGGCTGGGCCACGGTGAGCTCGTCCTCAACCCTCGGGAGCTGAGAAGGTTTCCTCGAGGCTTGGAAGACGAGTATCCGGCAAGCAGTGTAGTTAGCTTGCTGGAATCGAAGGAAAGGTTGCCTGACCCTGCGCCATGAGCCGCAAAGACAGCAAGCAGACGATCGAGATCACACGCACTTTGCAATTGGGTCCGCGGTTGCTCATTGGGCAGCCGCGGGCTTCGTTTTTTCTGCGGGACTTGCCAGTTGGCTGAAACCAATTACAATCACAGCGCGGAGTTTTTTCCTCTCGAGTTGCTGGCTCGCGTAAGCTGGTACGAGGTCAGGCGGATCCTGGCGATCATAAGGAGATTAGAAGCGGAATGAAGCGGATAGCATATTTTCCGGTGCTGGCGGTCGCCTCCCTGTCGCTGCTGCCCATGGTTACCGGGTGCAGCAAGCTGCAAGCTCGCGATCAACTGAACAAGGGCGTTCAAGCGTATAAAAATGCCCGGTTCGAAGAGGCAATCGACCACTTTCAAAACGCAGAACGGCTCGACCCCGCGCTGGAGATGGCCCCTCTCTATCTCGCCACGGCATACGCGCAGCAGGTGGTTCCTGATGCAAATACTCCTGAGAACCACAAGAACGCGGATTTGGCGGTGAATGCCTATCAGCAGGTGCTGGCCAAGGATCCAAACGACCTGAATGCCTTGAAGGGAATCGCCGCGGTCTACTTGAATACGGGCAAGACCACGGAGGCCAAAGAATGGCAGACAAAGGTCACCGCGGTCGATCCGAATGACCCGGTTGCCCATTACACGATTGGCGTCATCGATTGGCGGGTTGCCTACAGGAATGCGATCCAAACGCGGACCAGCCTCGGCCTGCAGGATAACGGCGACCCGATCAAGGACAAGGCTGCATGCCAGAAGCTGGCAGAGCAGAACGGACCCATAGTGGACGAGGGCATCAAAGCGTTGCAGCAAGCGGTCAATTTGCGTCCCGGGTATGATGACGCGATGTCGTATCTGAGCTTGTTGTACCGGCGCAAGGCCGATCTGGATTGCGGTGATGATGCTGGACGCAAGCAGGATTTGGCCATGTTCGATCAATGGCGCGACAAGACCATGGCGACGCGTAAAGCGAACGCTGAGAAGAAGAACCAGCAAACGCCTGGCGGCATCACGATGGATGGCTCCAAACAGTAGCGAGAACCACCTTCAGCGAGCCCCCGGCCAACACCGGGGGCTCGTTGCTTTTGCGAGTTCGCCGTGCCATCGAGCCGTGGGTGCAAGACCAAGCACCTGTAGACTCCGTGAGACGAGTCTTAGATAGATTGTTTCTAACGCAGCAGCTAGGGGGCGAGTTGCTGTCTTTGTCCCTGGCGCAAGCTGGTGTAGGCGGCGTCAAGGACGCGCTGGTTGCGCAGGCCGTCTTGCCCCGATGCGGAATAGCTTTCCGTTCCATGAAAGGCGGCGGAGAAGGCATCGAGCATCACGCCATAGGCATCGTTATTTGATACCTGATGCTGTTCCGCAACCTTGCCGCCGCGTAACCAGACCACATCCACAGGATGATCCACATTGAGGCCGTTCTCGCATTTCACTACACCTTCGTCTCCCACAACTTCAATGAAGGTATAACGGAATGGCGCGCGTGCCGTCACGGTCACCGAGCCCACAGTCCCCTTGGAGAACGCGAGACCGATCGATGCATTGCTCTCCACCCGCCCAGACTTTGCGTCGGAGGTGGCCATCGTGGCGACCGAGGTAACTTCGTCGGCGAGCACGAATCGCAACGCGTCGAGGCAATGAATACCCACATCGCCGATGGGGCCTCCGCAAGCGACCTCCGGATTGTAGATCCAGGCACGCGGCACCTGGGCGGCGTCATAACAGAACTGCGCGCGGGCAAGCACGGGCTTGCCAATCCGGCCCTCCGCAATCCACTCGCGAATGAGCCTCAGGCTGCGGCTGAAGCGGAAATTCTGCGCCACACCGAACAGTGCCCCCCCGTGTTGCGCCGCAGCCAGCATCTCTTCGACCTCGCCAGCATTCATCCCCAGGGGCTTTTCGCAGAGCACAGCTTTGCCTGCCCTGAGCGCCAGCAGCACGTGGGGCCGATGCAGGGCGTCAGGCGAGGTAACGAAGACGGCATCGATCTCCGGAGATGCACAGAGCGCTTCCGCGCTGGCGAAGCAGCAAGGGAGGTTTAAGGCGCGTGCATTGGCGTCTGCCTTAACCGCGTCACGGCGCCATATCCCGCGCAACACCGAAGCCTTGGCCAAGGCAAATCCAGGTACCAGCCGTCGCATTCCATGGTTGCCGAACCCGAGAATGGCGTAGCGGACCGGAGATCCAGTCCTCATTGAGCGCCGTTCTTGAAAATCTGCTGTGCCAAGCGGTTCTCTACGTGCGCCTGATTGCGCACCATTTCGTAGTAGGCGGCTTTGAGCAGCTGAGAGCGGCTGTCGCGTAGTTGCTGCCGAATATCCTGTTGCACGCGGGGATCGTTCAGCTCACGCTGACCGGCCGGCTCCTTCTCAATGAGCTTGTAGATGGCGTAACCCACGGGAGTCTTGGAGCCCGACGCCATCACCGGAATGACGTCCGTTATTTGTCCCGGCTGGAGCTTGGAGATCGCGGCAAATACGGGCGCCTCGTTACGCAGACTTGATTCCGGGATGAAGCCCATGTTTCCGCCGTTGTTGGTGTCATTGGGATTCTCCGAGAAGTTCATGGCGACCGTCGCGAAGTCTTCTCCGCTTTCCAGGTGACTATGCAGCATGGTGATTTTTCTGCGCGCCTCGGCGTCGTTGCCTGCTTTGTTGTTCTGCAGATTGACACCCTGGCGCATCGGCGCGGGCTGCGAAGTCACGACAATGTCAGCGATGTTGTACTTCGGCTCAATAAAGTTGAATTGTGCCTTGTTAGCGTTGTAGAAGCTGGAGATGTCCGCGTCTGTGATGTTGATTCGCGAAGTCACTTCTTTGTTCATCAGTTTTTCCGAGGTGAGCGAGCGCCGGATCTGGAGGCGAAGGTCGTCCAGTGACATGGTGGCGGCCTGCAGACGCTTGTCGAACTCCTCCTGGGTGTAGGGCGCCTTCATTTCCGCCAGCTTCGCGTCCACTTCTTCATCGCTGGCCACCAGGTTCATTTTCTTCGCTTCCTGCTGCAGGATCTCGTCGTCGATCAACAGGCGCAAGATGCTGAGGCGTGTTGCCTCGGCTTGTTCCTTGGAGGGTTGCTCCTTGTTGTTGCCCAGGTTGTCGCGGTAGGATTTCTCCACTTCCGAGCGCTGGATCGGGTGTCCATTCACGATGGCGACAACGTCCGGCCCATAGCTAGGTTTGCAACCGGCAATAAAAACCCCGCTCAGCAGTGCAATGCTCATCGAGGCGCAGGCAAAGGTCGTGCGCACCCTTGACGCACGGTGCGCCGCGGCGAAGTTGCATGGTAGTGCGCACTCTACTAATTCTTTCAACGGTCTTTCTCCTCGCGGACGCTGTCGCCCTCATGGCATTTTCACAAATACTGCCATGTGGTGACAGTGGCTTACACCATTTGTGAAAACGCTATACCGGCCAAACGCCAAAACGCAATGACCAGCCCATTCAATGCCCGCCGTAGAAAACTCTCCGGACCTCTGCCTGCTATTTATTCTGCGGAGGCTGTGGAGCTGTTACCGGCTTCTTTGCGGCTTCCGTCACTGGGGGAGGGGGCTGCACGCCCGCCTGTCTCAGTGCCCGGTCGATGGCCATCCAAATCTCTGCTTCCGGCAGCGCGCCCGTGATGCGCTCGCCGTTGATGAACAATGTCGGCGTACTATTTACGCCCAGAATGTCTCCCTGCTTCATCGAAGCGCGAACAGCGGTTTCGTCCTGCTTGGCGATGCACGCGTCGAGCTTGGCCAAATCCAGCTTTGAGCGCTGGCCTTCGTCGTGCGCGATCTTATCGAGCGTCTTGCCGGCCTCATGCAGATCATGCGCCGCTCCGGTGATCTCCTCCGTGTGCGCATGTACATAATCCACAAACTTCCAGTAGGCGTCGCCACTCTGGTCTGCAATGCAGAGCGAGTTAACCGCCGCGTGCATCGCCCAAGGGTGGATTTCCACGAGCGGGTAGTCCTTGTAGAAGAACTTGACCAGCCCTTTGTAGTGTTCGGCCGTGGATGGAAAGAGTTGCTCGTGCATGCGCGCGCAGTAGGGGCATTCCAGGTCGTCGAAGTTCACAATGCTGACTTTGGCGCCGGGGGTCCCGCGCAAGGGACGGTTCTGGGTCGAGATCATGTCCGCGGGATTTTTGCTGATGTCAAACCTCTCCAGCCGCGCTACCGTGTTGCCATCACTGGAGAGAAGAAAATTTACGGTCGTCCGTTTGCCATTGCTGGAGAAAGTGATGGGCAGGTTTTCGAATCCGGGAAAGTCGCTCTTGCTGATCGTTCCGATCGCGACGTCGACGTTCGGGGGCACCTCAAACTGCGAGCGGACAAGCACTTCAATTCTCCTGTTGAGCTGAGAGGCGGGGGCGGGAGAAGCGCTATCGGAGGCGGTGTTGGCGGGACTCTGAGCCTTGCATCCTGCGGAAAGCGAGACTAGCAGGCACCAAACAAGGGCACGGCTTAGAGTCAAGACAACCACCTTTCCAGGCCATTGCTCATTAGAGCATTTCTCCTGTTGCTGTGTCGCTTTTATGGGGCGGCTTCCTTCAGGGAAAGCCGCACCAACCCACTCGTGGTGGACGCTACGCAGCAGGAAATCCAGGCCGCATAGTCGTCCAGCGGCAAAACCCCGCCGGAAATGCCGGAACGGGGAGAACGGGATCAAAAAATTCGCTCCGAATGTTTGAGGTTTCCGGCGGCTCCCACTCCAGCGAGGGTGAAGTTGAAGCTATATTGATTCTCATTTCGTACCGAGCCGAGAGCCAGGCGCCGGTATTCGACGCTAAGGCCACAGCAGTCCCAGTTGTAGGAGGACTGGATGCCTCCGTACTGCAGGGCATTCTGGATGAAATCATAGCCGGCGTTGACGGCCATGCTCAGCCCGCGCTTTGTCGGGTCTCCATACCCTAGCAATAGACGTAGCAGGTTGTACTTCGTTACCTGGCTGGCAAGGCTGGCCGTAAACGAAGCGTCCAGCGCTTGAAGCATGGAATATCCCACGCTCCCAAAGATGCTCTCTCGCCGGTAATCGGCGAAGACATTGCTGGCGTCCCACCGTTTGGTCTTCGGGTCGTAGTCCGCATCCCATTCAAAGTCCATGCGTTCCGTGGTGCGGACCTTCAGGCGCGAAATTACCGGGGAGTAGTTGCGCGGCCCATTCAGGAAAGCGACACCGCTGAGCTCAAGCGTCGAGGTGAGCACGTTGCGCCGGAACGGAGAGGCGGCGCCTCCAAAAGTCGGGTCGAAGAAGTATTTCGCAGCCAGCTTCCAGGTAATCCACTCGTTGGTATCGCCACCGCATTCGGTGTAAGTTGCGGGCACATTGATGATCCCATTGCTGGGCGGAAGGAGAGCCCCGCTGCTGCAGGGCTTGGGATGCAGATGCTTGAGGAAGAGCCTCTGGGTCAGCGAGTATTCCAGCTCGTTGGTATCGCTCACGACATCGGTGGGATCGAAACGCGGAATGGAAGAGAAGTTATTGACCCCGGCAACGTAGCGGTACTGCACATCAGGCTCAATCGTATGGCGCAAGTCGCTACCGAAGAGCCGTTCCAGGGCGGGCGCCTTGAAATCCCGAACCAGCGCTGGCGGCCTCAGGTCGAAGCCAGCCTCTACATCGAAGCGATTGACCGTAGCGTTTCCCAGTAGGGGAGTCGTGCTGCTGGGGATCTCACTCTGCGTGTAGAACGTCTCGCGAGCGCCCACTTCCGGCCGCAGGGTCCAACCATCCACGTGCAGAGGCAACGAGAGGTGCGGGTAAAGATCGAAGCGGCCAACCCCGCCAGTCTTGAACCCCGGCTCACTGCGGTTTAGCCCGGCAGCCGAACCGTCTACGCTCCATCGCAAGGGTGTGGCCTGCAGTGGCTGATCGACGGTGTCGAAATCGAGGCTAGGTACATGGAGGATGCGGATCTGTGGTGTCAGGTAGGTGTTCCCGACCTGGGTGATACCTTCGAAGTTCTGATAGCGGTCGAAGCGAAGGCTCTCGGAAAGGCCACCGTCATTGTGAGTCACGAATGCCGAAGACGTCACCTGAGAGGCGACTGCGAGCGCGAAGGATTCGGCGAATGCCTCGCGATAGACATACGAGCTGAGATATTCGCCGGTGGCCACGGCACGGTTGTGCTCGTCCAGGTCGAAGTCGCGCCGGCCGCTAAAAAGAATGTCCTGGCCGCCCTGGTTGATATAGGTGGGCGCCAATCCCCGGTCGAAAAGCGCAGTAAAGTGTGCAGAGGCAAAATCCTCTCCCCGTCCGCGATAGCGGAACTCGCCGCTGGGCGACCAGCCGCGCTTGGAGAAGTACTGCGTGCCGAAGGTGGCATCCATGCTGCGATTGAGGACCAGGTAGATCGACTCGCCGACGATGGTCCCCTTGGTGGACGACGTACCGACGATGGGGATCAGCAAGCCGCTCGCCCGGCTCGTGGTGTCCAACGGGTGGGTGACATAGGGCAGGAAGAGAATGGGCACGCCAAGTATGGTGAAGTAGCTGTTCTTGGCTCGCGCCATTCCGTCGTTCACCCGGATCAGGGAAGAATGGATCAGCCAGTCCGGGTCAGGCAGGAGGCATGAGGTCATGGTGCCGTCGATCATCTGGTAACGGTCCGGTCCTTCCTTGATGAGCATACGGCCGGTGAAGAGAAACGGGTTGGAGGTGGTGTAGACCAGCTTGCGCTTGCTCGCGGATGGCTGCCGGCCGACGCTGCCCGTCACGTTGTAAAAACGGCCAGTCTCCAGGTCAAGATTGAGGTTGCCGTGGTCGGCGATAATGAGTTCGTTGTTCCGTCTGCCCTGGAGCCGCACATGGCCATCGGCCTCAGCGTCCTTGGTGTCCTTATTGTAGGAAACTTTATCTGCGGTGAGGGTGTAGTCCTTGTAGTCGATTCTGACTTCGCCGGTCAGCGTATAGACACTGCCATGAATCTCCTGCTGATTGGATTGGAGGCCCACGGGAACACCCGTGGGCGGGGCGGCAACCACTTCGGCAATCGGGTAGTCAGGGGCGTCGGGGAGTGCTCCGGAAGCAGGCATATCCGGGCTCTGCGCCGCCGCAGCGCTCATCGTTGCAACGCTTGGCCCCGCTCTGCCGGCGGCAGAACTCACGGGAGCTGCCGAGGGAAACTGCCTGGTCAACGTCTGCGGCCAAAGCTGCGGATGACAGAGCGTTAACGCTGTGATAAACAAAAAGGGGCGGGCTCTCATTACCGGGGGCGAAGCCAGAATAGCAAAAGGGTCGCGTCAAGGGCACCTGACGGTTCCGTCATTGTGACCATTTTGAGTTGGTTTGTTGCTCTCTTTGCGCTTGCCAATGAAGATAGAAACGTATTTCCGTCGCCTCCACTCTATTGTCGCCCAAACGGGATCCCCACGACCACGGGTGCGGTTTACTCCATACTTCTTTTTCCCGGGCCACGGACCGCGCATCTGAAGAGAGGGGGACAGAATTGAGTACTTCTTCGCCGAATCTGGGAGAAAAACTCACCTGTGAAGGCACTGCTGGAGCTGTGCCGCCATGGAAGCAGGAACTGAACGAGCGCCTTGCCGCGACGCGCTCGCGCCGGCTGCGCAACAAGGAAGAGAAGGTTGGCCTTTCCGGCCTTGAGCGCAAGGAGGGCAAAGTTGAATCTCGCGCCTCCCGGCTCGCCGCCAAGGTAGCGCAGCGGTACGCGAACGCTCCGTCTTACAGTGAAGTGTTCGCGGCTGAGGCTCGCGCTCGTGCCCGGGCAGCGGCGTCAAGTCCAGCGTTACCAGCCGTCGACGGTACCCGTACCTTGGCGGACCGATCCTACAAGTCCCCCGAAAGCTCGAATGGTTCGCTGGGCAGCGACGCGGGCCTCACCGCCGCAGCGGGCCTGGAGCCACGGGAGTCCGTGTTTGCCTCGCCCAAGGAACCCGATGAAGAGGCGGTGGTCGCGCCGGTGGAACCCTTGGCGGCGAATCTCATCGAGTTTCCGCGGGAACTGGTGGCGGCACGCAAAATCCGCCCTCGGCTCGCCGAAGGTCCATTGCGTGAGAGCCTGCAGGAGGCAGAGCACGATCAGGCTCAGCTCAAGATCTTCGAAGTGGCGCCGGAGAGTATTTCGCAGACCGTAACCATAGCGACGCCCGCCGTGGATTGGTCTCCGATCCGGCTGGATACAGATCCTATTTCCGCGGTCCATCCTGAGGGGCTGTCGTCCTCCGAGGAGACTCAATTGAGCACAGCGCCGCTGGAAGACCGGTTGATGGCCGGGATCTTCGATTTTGCGTTGGTGCTGGCTGCCTTCGCGCTCTTCATCCTGGTGTTCGCTGCTTGTACGACCCATCCGCCCACAGGAAAGCCGGCGCTGCTGGGAGCCGGTTTGGTGCTGGCGGGGTTCTTGCTGCTCTACCAATACCTGTTCTTCAAGTTTGCTGACGGCACGCCGGGGATGCGCTACGCGAAAATCGCACTGTGCACCTTTGAGGACGAAAATCCAACTCGAAAGGCGATGTGCCGGCGGGTGTTCTTTCTGTTTCTTTCCGCAGCTCCGCTGGGGTTGGGCTTTGCCTGGGCTTGGTTCGACCCGGATCGTCTGGGATGGCATGACCGGCTGTCGGGAATCTACCAACGAAGCTATTCCTAACGAAGTACCCCAAGAAACTGTGAAAAATCAACCAGTGCCCGGGCTGGGTTTTTTCGCGGCCTAAAGAGGAAACCGCAGGTCCCTCCACTTCGCTTAGGTCGATCAAAAACCTAAGGGGCAGGAGCCAGGAGAGCCGATGCCGCAGAGCCGATGACCCCGATCTCGTTGTTCTCCGGTACGATCTCCAGCGCGTAGCTCTGCAGGGGGCTCATCTTGACCATCTGCCACAAGTACTCCTTGAGCAGATTCAGATCGAGGAACCGGACGTTGATGCCGGTGTAATAGAAGCGGCCCGGGCCGCCCAAATGGATCGAGGTGGCGGTAGCAGCGCCCAGGCCGCGATGCCAGAGCCTGACAAAGTCCATGCAACGGGCGTCTCCTTTCTTGGCCGCGGCAAAGATCTCCTCCGGTTCCATGTCGAGGAAGCGCAGACGCATCGCGCGATGCCCCATGATCCCTTCCAGGTGTCCCCGCCCACCGCATCCACAGTAGGTTTCTTTGGGATCGAGCGTGACCACCATGTGACCGCCCTCCCACACACCTTCGGCGTAAGGATAGCGCCCGAATCCGATCCCGTTGCCGAGCGTCCAAACCCGCACCAGGCGATCCGTGCGGCCATGGGTCACAGCCAGCCCGGCCGCCACGGCATCGGCGTCGTTCATGGTCTTGATCGGTGCCTGAATGCCCTGCGACTGGAAGATAGCGGCCAGCGATTCTGCGATGTTCCCACCCTTTAGTTGAGCCAGGTTGGGAGAATCCTGCACGATCCCGCTGCGAATAATGCCGGGGATGGCGACGCCGATGGCATCGATTTTGCCTTGCGGATGAATCGCCATCACCTGATCGCAGATCAGACGGCAGAGGCTATCGAAGGGATGATCCAACAGAGCTTCATGATCGTCCGGATTCTCAGGGTAAGTGTGTAGCGATCCGACCAGCTTGTGATCTTCGATGAGCCCCGCGACAATTCTCGAGGACACGACAACGCCAATGGTCCTATCCATCAGGCCCTTTCTTTAGAGCAGTTCACAAGTGTGGCCCCATAAAAATCGCACTGCTTAGTCCGC
>Ga0302325_10025087_pt1 | contig 12390 bp, 11 predicted proteins | sample Palsa_T0_2_FD_201948 | JGI IMG/M metagenome (GOLD analysis project Ga0302325, IMG submission 201948) | Peat permafrost microbial communities from Stordalen Mire near Abisko, Sweden - Palsa_T0_2 | ecosystem: Environmental > Terrestrial > Soil > Palsa > Peat permafrost | place: Sweden: Abisko...
GTCGTAAGCGGGACCGAACCAGCGGAGGTGTCAGATGGCCGAGCTCCCAGCGCGCCCAGAGGGAATTGTGCTGGCTCACTTCATCGTCTCGGACGACGTCGACCGCTCTCGTCGCTTTTACACCGAAGTACTCGGCGGGAGGGTGGTCTTCTCCGGGCCAGGGGGGCTGACCTACGTCGCGCTATCCAACTGCTGGATCATCATCAACGTCGGCGGAGCTCCGACTGACGACAAGCCCGAGGTCACGCTTGAGACGCCGGGCGATCCCAACCGGGTCAGCGGCTTCCTCAACATCCGGGTCAAGGACATCGCGGCCGTGTACGTCGAATGGAGCGCGAGGGGTGCTGAGTTCCTGACGGAGCCGAAACAGCACCAGTACGAGATCCGGTGCTACATCCGCGATCCCGACGGTCATCTGATCGAGGTCGGACAAACCACGGACTTAAAGGGCGACTGGGCGCCCGCTCAATGGCCCTCGAGTACGTCCGCCGAGGAGTTCGGGCGAGCGGCGGCGGGCTAGTGCCCGACGCCGACGATGTCTCGGCCATGACCACCGCGATCATCGGCACGGGACGCATCGGGTCGGCCATCGCCTGCCGGCTCGCTTCGGGCGGCGAGACCCTGCGCCTCTCGAGCGCCGACCGTGAGTCGGCGCGAAAGCTCGCTGCAGAGATCGGTGACGCTGCGCTCGTCGCCGTCGACAACCGCGACGCCTTGCAGGGCGCCGATGCCGCCGTCCTCGCCCTGCGGTTTACCGTGCTCGAGAGCGTCCTCGACGAGATGGGCGACTCACTCACAGACAAGGTCGTGGTCGTTCCGAGCAACCCGGTCGGCCTCGACGCACATGGCAACGTCGTACGTCTGCTTTCGGAAGGGCAATCCTCCGGCGCGGTCGTGGCTGGGTGGCTGCCCACGAGCGCGCGCTTGGCGATGGCGTTCGGAACGATGTCGGCCGATCTTTTCGAGTCCTCCAGCAACCGCTCACCGGAGCCAGCGGTCCTCTTCTACGTGACCAACGACGACCGTCCCGGCGAGGAAGTCGAACGGCTAATCCGGACGGCCGGCTTCGAGCCGGTGAAGGTCGGCGGAATCGAACAGTCGAGTCGACTCGAGGTGGGCGGCGACCTTCACGATCTCGTCGTCGGCCCCGCAGAGGCGCGGTCGCTGGTCGACGGGGCCTGATCGCCTCATCGCCTCGGCCGGGCGGTTATGTGCTCTGGCGACGCGCAGTATCAGTGTTCTCCCTGCTCAGAGGCAAATCGCTGGTCGAGCCGCAGCACATAATCGGCGCCGGCTGAGGAGGTCGAGGTGCTCGTCGTGTCGCTGGTACCCAAGCCAGGCAGCCGCAGCCCACAATCGCCGCGGGCCGGCGTCATCTTGTCGAAACCCCGGCCGCGTCAGGGGATCACCGCATGACGATGAGGCATCGGACCGGCCGCTTCCACGACGATCGGTCCCGCTGCATCTCGGACGAGAGATCACGCGAGCCTCGATCGCATCCGGTCGATTATGTGCTGCGCCTGGTCACTCGAAACCCCGCTGAGCAGGGGAAACGCGCCGCACCTCACCATCGACAGCACATAACCGGACGCAGCACAGAACACCGGTTATGCGCTGCAGCCAGAAATGAGTGTTCGAGAAACGAGAAGCGAGCCCTGCGCCACTCCGTGGCGCTTGCTTGTCGCGCAACGCGCTTGCGGCTTTTGCTCGCACCTGAGAGCCATTTGCGTAAGCAGCAGATCGCCGGGCTCAGTCTCGCACCCGAGGCATGTCGTTGCCCACATGCGGGTCGCGATAGTCGTCAGTGCAGGTCCTCCAGCGCGGTCCGTAGAGCTGCGAGGTCGGCAGCCCCGAATACCACGCGATCTCGGGTCGCGACATAAACGAGCTCGAGGTCCACTCCGGCGCGCGCGATCTTGCGGGTCAGGTCGGCCAGCACGCCGGGGCGATCCTCCACGTCGACCACCACGACCTCGCGCTCGCGGGTGACCGCAAGGTGCGAAATTGCCAATGCATGCTTCGCGGCCTCCGCGTGCGGGACGAGGATGTGAAGCTCGGCTCGCTCGCCCGGTCCAGTGCAAGTTGCCGCGGCGATATTCACGCCCGCATCGCTGATCGCGGCCGCGACCTGCGCCAGCGACCCCGGGGTGTTCTCGACGTCGATGACCAGGTCGAATGCCATCGTTACCGTGGGGCATCAGCCTACCGGGCGACGTGCGGATCAGGGCATGCGCCAGCCTTCCGAAGCAGAAGTGGCTCATCCGTTGCCGTTGGCGGGCGTTGCAGCAGTACCGCCAGCGAGATCCTGTCTGATCCAGCGGCGTGCGCATAGCGCCGGATCCGACGGATCACCAGACCCCACGCTCCGATGGCGGGTCGCTTCTGCAAACACGAAATCAGCATCGTCGCTTCCGGTGGAGATGCATGCGCCTGCGAAGGCACCTCGTGTGCGGTCCGCGCCCGGCCGTCGTGATCGCGATCGGGTGAATCCAAGCGTCCGACTCGGCTCGCGCTGGCCACTCTTCGCTTCTGGATCGTCGCCGATCCGGCCACCAGGCGGCCACTGCTGCTCTGATCGTGGAGAGTCCCGGGGGAGTAGTCCGCGAACACCGGCGGGCCGCCGCCGAGGCGACCGCATGTCGAAGCGAAAGCGAGCTACGGGCGCAGGTGGGCAGCCAGTTGACGAGCCGCCGGGCGGTGGATCAAGCCGATCTGGAGCGTCCACACCGCATCGTCGGCGAACCGGAGCTCGAGGAACGAGACGACGCGGCGCTCATCGAGCCTAACGCCGACCAGGTTGGTCAGCGGGACGCGAGTCAGCGGCTCGCCTCTGGGGCCCGGGTGCATGCTGGTCTTGGTGGTCTTGAAGATCGCGAGCTCGGTGTCGCTGACGGCGAGATAGCCCACTCGTCCGAAGCCTGGGAGATCGGTGACCGGGCGGTCAGGATTAGACGCGCGTCCTCGCCGGGACGTCCGAGGCAGTCCGCGCGGGCTGACGAGGACCCCGATCACCTCGGCGAAGTCAGGGGATGTCGATCCGTTCATTGTGGGTGGGCGTAGCCAGCCGACGCGTGAAGCAGCATCGCTTGTGCCAGATGGAAGAGCGCGTCGGCGTTGCGAGACCTCAACGATATGCCGATCCGGACCGTGCCTCGCTTCGGCACCGACGCGGGCTCTCAGCGCCGGTCGCGGCCGCTGCTGTTTGATCGTGTACTCGTAGGGAATCGCCCGAACTTCGTTCGAACCCTGCTGACGATACGAGCACGTCGGTCAGGAAGTCGTCGACATACAGGTCGCCGGAGACGACCGTGCCGCTGGGCCCGGGATGGGAGCGTCGGCCGGCACGTGATCGTGATCATGCGCAGCCAGCCGGCGACCGCGCCGGGCGCCAGCTCGGCTGAGAGGGGCGGCCGGCGAAGATCGCCACCCATCAGGCGCCGCTCATCCGCGAGCTCGGCAACGTGGGAACCGTCGGCAGGTCCTCGCGCGCGGTGTGGTGTGACCGGCGACGCGGAGCTATTGACCCGGCAGAGCCTTGAGGCAGACGAGATGTCTCGTGTGCCACGCCCGGGTGACTGAACGCCCCGGTCGACCAGCAAGCAACCAAGCCCACGCACCGCCGCTTCGTCGCCGGCGGGGGCCGCGAGACGGCTGCAGGTTCGTGGAACCGGTAGCGCGGCGTAGTCCGCCGGCGACTTCTGCATCGACCCGACCGCTGGCACCGAGCGTGCAAGCACGAGGCGCGATTGTGGTGAGGAGCGGCGTGGCTCCTCTCCAGATCACGATCAAGACTTGAGCTCATCCGGGGGCCGCCCCAGCTCTGGCGGGGAGCATGAAGGCACTCGGCGCCCACACCACGTGCTCAGGGCTGCGGGGTTGCGGATCGTGTGAGCCTGGTGGACGTTCCGGAGACTCGTTACGCACGCAGCGGTGATCTGCAGATCGCCTACCAGATGGTGGGCGAGGGACCGCTCGACGTCGTTCTGGTTCCGCCATACCTGTCGAACATCGAGATGTACTGGGATCTACCGTTCTTCTCGCGCTTCTTCGGCCGGCTCTCGTCGTTTTCTCGGCTGAGCTTGTTCGACCGACGCGGGAGCGGGATGTCCGATGGGCTTGCTGGGGCGACCCGCTGGAGGAGCAGATCGATGACGTCCAGGCAGTGATCGACGCGGTCGGCTCCGAGCAGCCGGCGCTTCTGCCCTGCCGATTCCGCACTGAGAACGGCCGCGGGGCGTCCGACCTGCTCCTGTCATGTCTCGGGCATCCGGCATCGGCCCGCGGAGTCCGTCGCTTGCGCTGACCCGAGGTCCGCGGCGCGGCCCGCGTACCTGGGGCGGTCAGACTCTGATCACCGGGACCAAGGAGAACGCGCTGAAGTCCGCGTCCTGGGTCACGACTGCGGCGTTGTGCTGCAGCGCGGTTGCGGCGATCCAAGCGTCGTGGCGGCGGAGCTTTCGGCCAGCTCGTAGCTCCCCATCGGCGATCTGGGCGATCGGGAGCAATGGATATTCCGAGCGGACCCGTGAAAAGGTTCGTAGCCGGACCGCTCGCGCCGTTGGATCGCCCGCGCGCAGGACGCCAAGTTCGAGCTCAGCCGCGGTGACGACGGATACGGCGATCTCGTCGGGCAGGTCGCCGAGGGGACGACCGGCTTCGCGCGCGATGAACACCGAGGTGTCCGCGACTGCCCGGCTCATCATCCATCGACAAGCGCGCCGCGAACGTCCGCGAGGTCCGAAAGGAGTTCCGCGTCGGCCCCGGCTTCCTCAACGATCGACCGCAGCGTATGGGAGGGCACCCATGGACTTCGCTCGCGCGAGTGCGGAACGATGTCGGCGACCGGCAGCCGGTTGACGGTCAGCGACAACGTCTCCCCCGACCGGACGGCGGCGACAACGTCCGCAGTGTGGTTCCTCAAGTCTCGGACGGATATCTGTCTTGCCACATGCTTCAGCGTAGCACGTGATGCTACACAGTGCTACGCGCCGAGCGGAAGCGTCAAGCGCTGAAGAAGCAGTCCTGAGTGCGGGACTTCCGCTTTCCATCGACATTCGCGCGAACCAGCAGCCCGACCGCGTGCCCGAATCCTCGTGAATTCGGGACTCGGGAAGCGCGGCGGTCAGTCAGCCATGCTCAGCAGCCTGTCGGGGACTCGGAGGTCTGGGAGGGCGCCGAGTTCAGCGATCTCGCTCGCGTCGTCTTCGGTGCAACTCTGGGCGCAGCGGTCGAGCAGTTCGTCGTATTCGGGGCCAGCGGTGTCGTCGTAGCCGGCGGGCATCCGCCCCCAATCGTCCCAGGGCAGCATCTCGACCTTGTTGAGCGCTGCGAGGTCTCGCACGAGGTTGCCGCGGATTTCTCCCAGACCCCAGTTCTCGGTGCCGTAGACACCGAACCGGTCCGGGTCGATGCGGCCCGCGCGGTAGGCCAGCCACGCCTCCGCGGCTGACAGGAAATCATCGGCCTGCAGGTCGTCGGCGCGGTCTGTGACCGGTCCGCCGAGGACCTCGGGGTCAACGCGAACCCATCGCCCCTCGGCCCGGAATTCCACGATCCAATGATCGACCGCCGAGCCGGGTTGGAAATAGGTCGCAAAACCGCAGCGCACGCGACTGGCCACAGCCTGATGGCGCAGCAGCGCACACGCCAGGACCGCGAAGTGGCGACAGGTGCCGACCACCCGCTGGTCAGGCGTGCGCCGGCTCCAGAGCGGCGCGGAGCGCATCTCCAGCAGTCGGGAGACGATCGCTCGCGCTGGGCGCAGTTGCCGCTCCTCGATGCGTTGGGCGGGTATTCCCGTCGCAAGCGCATCATCGGGCTCAATCACCAAGCCCGTGACCTGCGCGCAGATGTCGACCGGGGGCTTTGGCGAGGACGACATGACATCCCCGAGGCCATCGAGCGCCGTAAGCGGCCCGGGCAGCGCGTAATCGACCAGCACCCGCGCCAGCGTACCGACCCTCAACCCGAACCTACCGCCGCTTCGGCCGTTCGGGTAGTGCCGCGCCGCCGGCTGCTTCGCGGTCCCGACTTGACCTAGAGCGCACTCCAGGTTCTACCGTGCTCTCGATCCGGGCAGCGAGCGCGGTAGTCGACCGACTCGCGCTGTCTGAGACGTTGTCAGCGAAGTCGAAGAGGAGCGATGCCACCATGACGATGAATGTCGAGCAACTGCCGTCCACCCGCGTGCTGGTGACCGGCGGCACCAGCGGCCTGGGCCGGGCGATGGCAGCCGCCCTGGTCGAGGCCGGGGCCAGGGTGGCGGTGACCGGCCGTGACCGCCGGCGCGCGGAGGCGACGGCGGGGGAGATCGGTGCAATCGGGATTGAGCTGGACGTCCGCAACGAACCCTCGGTGCTGGCAGGGGTGCAGGCCGTCTATGAACAGCTCGGCGGCGTGGATGTTCTGGTGAGCAACGCCGGGATCGGTATGCGCACTGTCAACCCGCGGTTCATGACCGATCCGCAGCCGTTCTGGGAGGTCTCGCCCGACGGATTCCGCGACGTGGTCACGACGAAGCTCACCGGCGGGTTCCTGGTCGCTCGTGCCGTGGTGCCGCGGATGCTGGATGCGGGCGGCGGCAGGGTTGTGGTGATCTCGATGAACGAGCAGACGATGACTCGAGGCGGGTTCGTTCCCTACGGTCCGGCAGGCGCCGGCCTTGAGGCGTTGGCGCGCGTGATGGCTGCGGACCTCGCCGGCACCCCGGTGACGGTGAACATCCTGCTCCCCGGCGGCGCGACCGCGACCGGCATGGTCCCCGACGACATCGCCGCGAGCCTGCGACAGTCGCTGCTGGATCCCGAGATCATGGGGCCGCCGATCGTGTGGTTGTGCTCAGAGCAGGCCGTGGGCGTCCACGACGCGCGGATCGTCGCGACCGAGTTCACGACCTGAATCAGTGCTCCCGCCGCGCCGACCGGACCCACCCGCGCGCCACCAGACTTCTCCTCCGTCGCCCGTAGTGCGCTCCGCGGCGGTCCGAAACACCAAAGCGATCGCCAGCGGGATGCTCGGTGGCCGCGCAAACGAGAAACTTGGTGTCACGCCTGAGACGCTCTGTCGCCTGATCGGTCGTCAGCGATGGCGGTCGACCGTTGCCTTCTCTCAGCTCTGCACACGCCGCGATCATGCACCGGCGGCGCGACGCCCGGCGCGGCACGTCGCATGCCCGTGAGCACGGAGCATCGGGTTGTGCGGTCGTGGTCAGAACTCGGCGTCGAGTTCTTCGATCTGCTCGGACTCGGAGTGTGCCTGCGCGGTCCAGTCGATCATCGCGGGGTGCGCGAGCATGGTGTCGCGGTAGCGGGCACAATCGGCGTCTAGAGATACATCGTAGGTCTCAAAACGCGAGCAGATGGGCGCGTATATCGCGTCGGCTGCGGTCGGAGTAGAGCCGAACAGGTAGGGACCGCCGTAGCGCCTCAGGCAGTCGCGCCAGATCGTCGTGATGCGGTCGATGTCAGTCTGTGCACCGGCCCAGACGGTAAAGCCGGGGTGGCGCGCGCGAATGTTCATCGGTAGTGCTGTGCGAAGGTTTGCGAAGCCGGACATGACCTCGCCGCAGACCGAACGGCAGTGCGCGCGATCTATCCGCTCGGCCGGGAAAATCGCGTGCGGGGGGTTGATCTCGTGGAGATGTTCTGCGATCGCCCATGCGCCCCACACCGTGGTGTCGCCGTCGTCGAGACGGGGAACGAGGTAGGAGGGGGAGAGGAGCAGCAGTTCGGCTCGCGCCGCCTCGTCGTCGACGGCGACCGTGGTGACGTCGACTTCGAAGTCCGCGAGCTCGCACAGCAGCCAGCCGCGAAGCGACCACGACCCGTAATTATGACTGATGATCGTGAGAGTGGCGGCGGGCATGGCTCCACGGCGCTTATCGGCGGGTAGGCGCCTGCAATACTAACCGACGTGTTCCGGCGCTGATGATGATGCTTTACGAGTCCTATCAAGCGCACGAGGACGTGCTCGCGCCATGGCGATCGCTGGCAGTCGCCGGTGGCGAGGTCCTGCGAAAGCTCCCGGTTTCGCTGCTTGAGTGGCCGTTCATGCAGACGGCGCTTGCCGGCGCGGAGATCGCGCCGCTCACCGCGCTGCGCCACACGCGCCGGCCGTTCGAGATCGAGTCCTTCAAGGTCGGCGGCAGCCGGGTCGAGGTCCATGAGGAAGCGGTCAGCGGTTCTCCCTTCGGCACGCTGCTGCGGTTTGCCAAGACGCCGTACATCGAACAGCCGCGCGTGCTGCTGCTCGCCCCGCTGTCGGGTCACTTCGCCACGCTGCTACGCGACACCGTTCGCACGATGCTGCCCGACCACGATGTGTTCATCTCGGACTGGCATAACTGTCGTGACGTTCCGCTGGCCGAGGGTGCGTTCGGAATGGACGAGTACGTCCAGCATGTGATCGACTTTCTCCGCGCGATCGGTCCGGGCGGGCATCTCGTCGCGGTGTGCCAGCCGGTCGTTCAGGCGCTCGCGGCGACCGCGGTGATGGCCGCGAACGAGGATCCGTGCCAGCCGTGCAGTCTGACGCTGATGGCGGGTCCGATCGACGGACGCGCGAACCCGACCGCCGTCAACCACCTCGCGAACGAGCACCCGATCGAATGGTTCGAGCGCAACCTGATCGCGCGGGTGCCTGGGCGCTACCCGGGAGCCGGTCGACGTGTCTACCCGGGATTCCTCCAGCTGACGGCATTCATGGCGATGAACGCCGGCCGACATGCCGGAGCGTTCGCCAACCTGTTCGCCGACCTCGTCGCGCAGAACCATGTTGAAGCGGCCAAGACCGAGGAGTTCTACCGGGAATACTTCGCCGTGCTCGATCTGGCCGCCGAGTTCTACCTTGAAACGGTGCAGCAGGTCTTCCAGGAACACCGACTCGCCCGCGGCGAGCTGTACTGGCGAGGAGAACTCGTCCACCCCGCGGCGATCCGGCGCACGGTCCTGCTCACCGTCGAGGGCGAGCACGACGACATCTGCGGCATCGGTCAGACCGCGGCGGCGCAGGACCTCTGCGACAAGATCCCTCTGGCTCGGCGAAGCCATCACCTCCAAGCCGGGGTCGGCCACTACGGCGTGTTTAGCGGACGCCGCTGGCGACGCGACGTCTATCCCGTCGTGCGCAACGCCATCCTCAGTGGCGAACGTCGCCCGCGCCCCGCGGCGAAGCCGCCCCCGCGGACCGACGTGCACCCGCATGGTGCGTCTCCCCGGGGCAGCCGCCTCGGCTAACTGCTGCGCAATCCGTCCAGAGCCTGCGGGGACAACCGCCGAGACCAACGCGCGTGGGGCCAACTCCTTCCGCGAGCCACGCAACGAGCTGCACGCCGGGCGGGAGCATCACCGCTTCCGACAGGCGCAGGGGTCACCTGCGCTCGGGCTTTCTTCCTCGCGCGCGGCTCGCGCCAGTGGCGCCAAGCGCGGCCAGGCCGAGTTCGGCACGCGCGAAACGACAGCCCGAAGTCCGGTCAGGCGTGGCACGCCGCGCTCACCAGACTCGACCGCCGTCGGCGACGCCCGCCTTCTCGCTGAAGTGACACGTTCCCGCCACGCCACAGGTATGACCGCATTCATGTTCTCAAGGGCGTGGAACTGGCGATCACGTCGGCGACCGGGCGCTCGTTCGGCGCGTGCCGGCGGCGTGCGACGCTGGGTCGACCGAACGCGTCGGGGGACGGGCTCACCAAGACGGTGGGTACCGCGGTACAAGCCCTCGGATCCACGGCTGAGGTTGCCATCGGAGAGTGCTTTGTGGCTGGCGGCCGTTGACGGTATGTTGTCCCGGTGTTGACGACGGCGAAATGGGAGACGTGATGGCGCAGACCAAGGCTGATCGCTCGGCCGCCGCGAAGAAGGGAGCGGCCACTCGTGAGCGCAACCGCAAGAAAGCGAAGTCTGAGGCAGCAGGAAAGCGAGCAGCTGGGACGCGACAAAGCCGTGAAGCTGGCGAGTGGGCCAGCCAGGCAAAGCGTGCTGCGGGTGGTGCAGCGTCGGCCGTCCGGCTGGCCGGACGAGCCGTCAGGCAGGGCGGAAAGGCTATCGCGAGCAAGGCGCGAGGCGCGCAGCGCGGGCGCGGCAAGAAATAGCTATCGGACAACGCCCAGTCTTGGCCGCACCTGGGGGCGGTCACCAGGGACCTCCGGATATCCGAGAGCGCGAACGCGACGATTGCTTCCGCATCTGGCCTAGTCGGAGGCGGACGATCACTTCGGCGACGAAGGGAGCGCCCGAGGCAGCACACGCCCGACGAGTCCTTGCCGCGAACAGACGGCCCCGGACAGGCGGCGACAGTCTGTCTCGTCGCCTGATCCTATCCAGCGCGCGCGAAGTCGAGGGCCGATCACCCAAACGGGGCGGCCTATGACCAGGAGCGCATAATGCGTCGGCGGGTCGAGGGCCGACGATCACCTTTGGTTCTACAACCGGGTTTGCGACGCATGAGTGCTATATGTCGATCTGGCACATCCGGTAGCGACGGAGCGGCGCTCGCGCTGTGTGGCTGTCGGGCTGAGCGCGGTCCGTCTCGGGCGCGGGCCCGACAGGTAGGTTGCCCGCACTGAAAAGGATTGAAATGGGCAACCAGCCAGATCACGAGGGCGACCAGGAGCATGCGCGGTGGAGGTTGCGGAGGCGCAGCGACTCTCGCGACCCGCACAAGAGGACGAACGCGCCGGCCGACGAGCAGCCGAAGCAAGAGGAGAGGAGCAGGACGGTGGGACGCGGGTTCCGGGTTCGACGCGCGCCGACGGGTAAGAAAAGCCAACGCTCCAAAGGTTGCTGTTACGATCGACGCTGACCGTGGACAGGGCGCTCACCACCGAGTACGGCATAGTTCCACAGCGTCTGGTCCCGCGCAACACCGACACGAGTGTCACCTACGACGTGGTCGTGGTTGGCTCGGGCTTCGGCGGCGGCCTGCTGGCCAGTGCCCTCGCCGACAGCGGCGCCAACGTGCTCGTGCTCGAGGCGGGTTCATACCTGTTTCCGACTCACGTCGGCAACCTGCCCCGTCAACTACCCATCGGGCAGTTCGATAAGAATACGTGGCACCTGTATCAGGACTTTGGGGTGATTAATTACCAGAACGTGGAAGGCTCTGACTTCCAGGGCGCGCAGGGGTTCAATCTGGGCGGACGGTCCATCTTTTGGGGAGCGCTGACACCGCGCCAGACCGCCTGGCAACTGCAGACCTGGCCACAGGCGATCTCGGATTACCTGCTGAGCGGCGGCGGCTACGACGCGGCGGAGAAACGAATCAACATAGCCGCGCCGCCCACCACGGCCTACCAGACCGAGTCGACGGCGTTCCTGGACAACACCATCCCCGGTTTCGTCGCCGCCGACGCGCCGATGGGCATCCAGTACGTCGCCCCCGCTCATTGGATGGTGCCAGTCGGCTTGTTCTCGACCGCAGATCTACTGCTCGAGGATTACCTGAGACTGGCCGCTCCGGCGCCGGACCGGCAGCTCACCGTCAACCTCAATACCGCGGTCTGGAGCGTCAACACGAACGGCGGCCGAGCCACGGGAGTCCGATGCTTCGATCTGCTCGATCAGACGCAGCGCGTTTACAACGGCAACGTCGTGGTCCTGTGCGCCGGCACGATCGAGTCGGCGAAGATCGCCCTGCAGTCGAACTTGAATGATCCAGCGAACCTGATCGGCGAGGGGATCACCGACCACATGATTCGCTACCGCCATTTCACGATCCCTCCTGCCGGCCCCGACTCGTCGACCACCGACTCGGCCAAGGTGGTCCTTCAACACCCGGCGGCGACCTCCGAGGAGCACGCCTTCGACATCGTCGTCGAGCTCGGCACCGAGCTCAACCAGGGCCGCTACGTCGACCCCAACGACCTGGCCAACGACGAGAACATCCGCAACGGTTGGACGATGTGCGAGATCGTCTTCCAGTACTACGCCGACCTGCTCGAGGGAAACTACGTCGCACTCTCAGGCACCGACCCCGCGGATCCGGTGAACATCAACATGCAGCCGGCGACGCCGTCGCAGGCGCTGCTGAGCGAGGCCGATGAGATCGCGCAGGCCGTGTTCACGGCCTACGACGCGCAACCGGTGCTTGGCGAGGGAGGCTGGCCCGCGCCCCAGGTGGCCAACCTCGGCAACGTCGCGCACGAGGTGGGCACGCTGCGCATGACCGCTGGCACCCAGGGTGTCGTCGACACGAACCTGAGGTTCCTCGCCTACGACAACCTGTACGCGTGCGACAACTCAGTTTTCCCGGCCTCGCCCGCGGCCAACCCTAGCCTGACTCTGGGCGCGCTGGCGCTGCGCCTGGCCGCACAGCTGGCGTAGGTCCGATGGTGCCGACAACCTGATCCTGGCGGCCAACGACGAGGCGCGCGTGCGGTCAGTGCCCGCGTAGCCC